>ERZ1673697.400-NODE-400-length-69077-cov-15.792414_pt1 | contig 69077 bp, 45 predicted proteins | sample MGYA00580227_ERZ1673697 | MGnify/ENA primary metagenome ERZ1673697 (study PRJEB41218, sample SAMN15661759) | gut metagenome | host: Homo sapiens | place: Canada: London | collected 2015-08-20/2019-03-30 | study: EMG produced TPA metagenomics assembly of... | reverse complement strand
CTACAAATAGGTGTCAACCTATATCAGTGTAAGACAGTATAGGCTTTGCAGTGACAGAAGTGACGATAGCTGACTATCAACACTCATCTTGGTAATTGAAATATATTGTAATATGGGTTCCCACTGCGATAAATATCATTAGAAAAGTCCTTTTATGTACAATACAGGGGGGATTGTCGCATAGTTGCAAAACACGGATTATTTTTCTGATTTACAGCAATGTATATTCAAAAATGGCCTAAAAATCAGTGCTAACAAATCATTTGTCAGCACTGATAAGCACATTGTCGTCACTGCCTTAAAACCCCGACTGGCAAAGGGTTTGAAGGCTATTAGTGCTGAAGTGCTGACAAATATTGAAAAAACTCGATTGAATGACATACTTATTACTAATCACTTTTGTTTCTTTTTGTAGGGATATGAGTCAATTGACGAGGGGACAAGTATTTTTTATAAATGAATACACAGTGCTCCCCTCTCTTTCAAGGAAATACAGGGAATGGTCAGACGGGAACAGTCTTCCTTGAGAATGTTACTACGATAATCAGAAAGGGAAGTGTCCAAAATGACGGTACGAATATTGAATAAAGGAATCAAATCCATTATGCGCCCGTTATAACCTTTAGAAATATATAAATAATCAATCGGCAAAGGGTGATTGGAAACCTTATTCCGCCAGCGGGTATCATGAAGCAGGCAGATCCGTTTTCCGGCATAAAAAATGATATGATTGCAGAAAGTGAAACCGGAAGTGGAATAATCCGCAATCAGTGTTTGCGGAACTGGCAGATGCTTATGGTTCCAGTGAGGTGCAAGAGCGCGATGCAGACGAGCTATATCCGGCAGACTATCCGAACAAGCCAACCATGAATGCCCCTCATCCGTAAGACAATGGACAGCAGGACAATTACGAACATTATAGAAAACAATGCTTCTCTGAGGAATGGACAAACTGGCTGAAACTGTGTGGTAGGTAACCAAAAGGAGCAGAGAACATAGTGCAAGGTATATGCTACGGACAGTACGAACCGCGAAATATCGGAACAACAACAAAAGGAAAAGGTAAGAAAGAAAGATTTCCCATACATCAATCCAAAGACCATCCACAGAAGATGCGGGTAACTGTTCTATCCAACGAAGCACTGTATTCTGAGTTTTCAATAAGGTATTGACTACCGAAGTTAAACAAAGTTGCAGGAAAGGAAAAGGAGTCAGAATAAGCATAAAGACGGCAGAATACAAAATCAGACTCACCATAGGAATCACCCATAGGTTTGTCAGCAGAAAATGAGTGGAAAAACGAGAGAAATAAAAAATCACCAAAGGCGCTGTACCCATCTGCGCGGCAACCGAAACGGTCAGTAATCCCCAGATATAGCGGAGAATACGATGCCGTACGGAAAGTAAATTATAAAGTTTGGGTTGTATCAGCAAGATAGCAGCCACTGCGGCAAAGGACAGTTGGAAACCAACATCGAACAGCCAAAGGGGATTATAAAGTAACATCAGAAAAGCTGTAGCAGCAAGCGTATTCAAAGTTAACGGCTTCTCCGGTTGTAAACAGGAGATGGCTAATAAGGAACACATAATAACAGAACGTACCACAGAAGCTGACAAGCCTGTAAGAAAAGCAAACGCCCACAAAAACAGGATGATAAGCAAAAGTCCGAAAGGTTTGAAAAAAGCCCACCTCTTCCAGATAAAAGAAAGAAAAATGAACAGCAAGGCATAGAGAAAACCGATATGAAGCCCCGAAAGTGCCAGAACATGGCTGGCTCCCGTCACAGAATATGTTTCCAAAATGTCCTCACTCAAATTCTCCTTGTCGCCCACCGTGAGAGCTGAAAGTACGGCAAGATTATCTCCCCGAAAACCCAAACGACGATATAGCCCCACCACTTCCTCACGATAATCCAAAGCCATCTGCCGGAGGGTACGGGAAGTCTCATGTCCCACCACCCGCCAATGCCCGCCAGGTACATAAGCAGTAGCACTGCCTCCTTTACGGATAAAGTAGCGTACATAGTCAAACTCATCAGGATTACCATTATTAGCAGGAGGCATAAGCCGGGCATGCACCCAAAGTTTATCCCCCCGGTTTAACAGTACCGAAGCGGAATCTTTCGGAAAATACAATAAAGCAGTATGAGCATATTCTTTCGTGCGTGTAGCATTATCTCCTACCTTTCCCTCCAAATGAACACGACACAAGACACTCCGTTCTTTCATCTCCGGCTTCTCCCGGATGACTGCCTGATAAACCTCCGCCTTATCAGAAAAAAGAAAATCCGTACGGTGCAGCCGTTCCTCCGCCATTCCTGCGCCTAAACCTAAGCAACAAAGAAAAACAGAAATGCCGTATAACCAATGAAGACGATATTTATTAGAAAAGAAGTACGTAATAAAAAGTAACAAGAAACCTGCCAGACAAGTCCAAACAGGGAAAAGGGTGAAGGGTAAATCAAGCTGTTCTGACGGAGCGTGCAAAAGACACTCCGTCCGATGATGAAAAAAGTACGCATCCCCGCATATAATACCGCCTGCAAACGGCATCAAAAGTCGTAAGAAAGGATGTCGTTGCAGGCTGTTAATTATCAACTGAATAGAAGAGTTAGAGTTCCTTCAATGAATGTATCATCCTTTCAGGATCAGGAGCGGCGAAAACGGCACTTCCGGCAACCAGGGCATCTGCACCGGCAGCAATCAGACGTGCCCCTGTCTCCAGATTAACCCCACCGTCCACTTCAATCAGAGCTTTCGAGCCGGTACTGTCTATCAAAGCACGCAACTCACGCACTTTCCCAACCGTATGTTCTATAAACTTCTGACCGCCGAAACCGGGATTCACACTCATGAGCAGCACCATATATACGTCCTGGATAATATCTTTCAACATTGACACGGGCGTAGCCGGATTAAGCGTTACGGCAGGCTGCATACCTGCCTCGCGTATCTGCTGCACCACCCGATGCAGATGCGGACAAGCCTCATAATGCACATTCATGGTATGCGCCCCCAGCGCTTTCACTTCACTAATGAATTTTTCGGGCTGTACAATCATCAGATGCACATCCAGAGGTTTGGTAGCCATCTTTGCCACATATTTCAATACAGGAAAACCGAAAGAGATATTAGGAACAAACACACCGTCCATAATATCAATGTGGAACCAGTCGGCTTCACTGCGGTTCACCATTTCCAAGTCCTTTGCCAGATAAGCGAAATCTGCGGACAAGATAGAAGGAGCTATGATTGGTTTCATAATACACTACATTTTACAGGTCATACATAGTTATAACGTACAAATGTAGACAAAAGATTTCATTCATCCTAATATAATTCCCTGTAAGCCCTGCGGAAGCTGAGGTTCCACCCGATAGTTACGGGCAAAGCTACGGAGAAAGGCAAGGGTCTTTTCAGAAGGTTGCGGACGTTCTCCTGACACAGGAGCAGCAGAACTGCGTACTTTGACGGATGAAGAAGCAAAAGAAGGAGTAGTTTTTTTATTCATAGGCCTATCAAATTAAAAATTAAATGTTGAGGTCACCGGCTGCCCGTTATGAAATGGGAGTCTCTTTATATAATAAGAACGGGAGAGAAAGGGAAATAGTATACAGGAAATTATAAAAAAACATGAGATATGTAAACAAAGCAACCCAGGATGATGTAGTGACACCATACCCGGGTTCTTTTACTGATCGAGATGAAATAATTTATTTCGTTTTGGCTAAATCAAATGAGAAAGTAGTGACGGGAAGTTCAAAAGGTTCACCATTCACTTTTACCGCTGTCACCTGAAGTTTGAAAGCCAATTTGTCGCCGGTATAAGCAAAAGTAGCTGCCTCAGAAGCCGCAACTGTCACTTCCACTTTCAAATCAGGAGCTTCTTCCTCTCCTTCACCTTCAGCGGTTTCTTCCGTCGGAAAGTTGATTTCAAGAACTAAAGGTTCGGTAGTAAGCGCCATATTAATGGCAGTTTTATCATCATTAAAGGTCGGCGTGTACTTCATTTTATAGCTAACATCGCCTACTGCTTCAATGATTCCGGAAGCTGCTTCCTCACCCACAATGGATGTTATCAATTCCGCTACCGGAAACTTCTCAAATACGACTTCGTCTTTTGTTACTTCTGCGGTAACAGTCGTACCTCCGGGCGTTTCTTCACCTTCTTCCGTTGCCGGAGCTACAACAATGGTTTCCATTGTTCCGGTATACTTACCTACTACGTCAGTCAATGCGGGAGAGTTTGGGTTAGGTTCGTCATCGTCATCACAAGAAGTAAATGTGGTTACCAGGCCAAAGGCCATTACAAGAAACATGAAACGCTTTAGATAGTGTACTTTTTCCATGACATAAAAATTTTAGTCTAGTTTGATAAATAAATTAATAATTCACATAATTAAGGTTGTACGTACATTAGGTTAAATGCAGTATATTGCATAAATACTGCATCACGAAAAGGAAAAAGCTTGTTAAAGGATGTATTTTTCAGTCCACGGTCAGGGCTATTCCATGCTTCTCCGCCATCCGGCGCAAGTTCAATATAGCATAGCGCATCCGCCCCAAAGAAGTATTGATGCTGACTCCCGTCATCTCTGCTATCTCTTTGAAACTGAGGTCTTGATAAAAACGCATATGTACCACTTCGCGCTGCTCGTCCGGCAGATGTCTCATCAGGCGGCGTACATCTGCAAGAATCTGATGATTCACAATTTCAGATTCGACCGTTCCTTCGGAAAGACGGATATTATTCAGTAAATTCCGTTCTTCTTCATCACAGGATACCAGATTTTCCTGTTTTTCCTGACGGAAACAGTCAATAATGAGATTATGGGCAATGCGTGTCAGCCAGGCAGGGAATTTACCGTTTTCATTGTAACGTCCCTGCTGAATAGTGGTGATAGCTTTCGTGAAAGTCTCCTGAAAGATGTCCTCTGCCAGTTCTTCATTGCGCACAGTATAATAGATGTACGCATAAAGACGGTCTTTATAACGGTTCAACAGGATATCGAATGCCTCGTTGTTGCCTTGTGCATAAAGCGCTACTAACGTTTCGTCAGCAGCATTTGCTTGTATTTTCATTACGTGTGTTTTTTAGTTTTCAGCGTAATGTATTCCGATAGGCATTCGATGTTTTAGGAGTTAATAATATGCAAAGAAAAGAAATATTTGGGAAAAGAGCAAGAGCTATAAAGGATAATTTAGTTGACAAGGGAAGAAGTTGGCAAAGGACTGCGCTGTATTCACTGTAATCATTCATCATGACCTTGTTTTCTTGTCCCCTTATTCCCTTATCAACCTGCCAATCTCACGCCATCCGAAACTCTTCCGTCAACCGGAAACCACGCAAAAGTTCATCTGTTCTCAGCCGTTTCTTACCCGGCAGCTGTAAAGCATGGATACCAATAAAACCGTCTGTTGCAGCTATGTGGATATAACTTTTACCATCCGTCAGCAAAGTGCCGGGAGTAAATTGGTGAGATTTGATTATCTTTTCCGTCTCAAATATCTTCATAACCACCACCTCACCGTCAGGCTGAACCAACTCCGACCATGCAGCAGGATAAGGAGACAAACCACGTATAAAGTCATAAATACGTTTCACCGGCTGGTTCCAGTCAATGCAGCAAGTTTCTTTAAAAATCTTCGGCGCAGGACGCAATTCACCAACGACAACCATTTCTTCCTGCGGAATAGGTTTCACCGCATCACTCAAGATGGCATCCACAGTTTCGGTCACCAGCTTTCCACCAAGCATCATCAGCTTATCGTGCACTATGCCCACATTGTCTGTATCGGCAATAGGAATCCGCACCTGCTGGATAACTTCGCCTGTATCAATCTCATGGCGCAGAAAGAAAGTCGTGATACCCGTTTCCGTATCACCATTGATAACTGCCCAGTTGATGGGTGCAGCACCCCTGTATTGAGGCAAAAGGGAAGCATGAAGATTGAATGTTCCCAAACGTGGCATATTCCATACCACCTCGGGCAACATGCGAAAAGCAACCACTATCTGTAAGTCAGCTTTCCAGTCGCGCAAAGCCTGAACAAAAGCCTCATCTTTCAGCTTCTCCGGCTGCAACAAGGGAAGATTCTGTTCAAGTGCATACTGTTTCACAGGAGAGAACTGGAGCTTATGTCCCCGTCCTGCCGGTTTATCAGGCATGGTGATAACACCCACTACATTATATCCACCCTCTACCAAACAACGCAAAGCCTCCACTGCAAAGTCGGGAGTACCCATATAAACTATCCGCAAATCTTCTTTCTTCATCATTTCATTCACAATTTACAATGTACTTAGTCTTCTGAAAAATGTACCAACACCTGACGGTAAGAATTGAATATCTTCGATTTGGAAACAAATCCCAGATAATGTCCTTCTTCATCCACCACAGGAAGATTCCACGCTTGCGTATCATCAAAGGTACGCATTACCTGTTCCATACTGTCCGTATCATACAGGCGAGCCGGAATGGCCGTCATCAACTTGCCCACCGTGAAACGATGATACAACTCCTGGCGGAACATAATGTTCCGGATATCATCCAGAATCACAATGCCAATCAAGATTCCGGTCTTATCCGTCACGGGGAATATATTGCGGCGGGAAGCAGAAATAGCCTTTACCAACTCACCCAAGTCCATTTCCGGATGAACGACTACGAAATCCTTTTCCACCACATTTTCCACTTTCATCAGTGTCAGTACCGCTTTATCCTTATGATGTGTCAGCAACTCACCTTTCTTCGCCAAACGCATGGAATAGATACTATGAGGCTCAAAAACAATAATCGTCAGATAAGAACTGGCGGCCACAATCATCAACGGCAGGAAAAGGTCATATCCCCCGGTCAGCTCGGCTATGAGAAAGACTCCCGTCAACGGGGCATGCATGACGCCACTCATTACGCCCGCCATCCCCATCAGGGCGAAGTTCTTTTCGGGCAAATAATAAGAGAAATCGAATTTATTGCTGAAAAAAGCAAAGACGAAACCGGCAATACATCCCAGATACAGAGAGGGTGCAAAGATACCGCCACAACCGCCACCGCCATTCGTAGCACTGGATGCAAAGACCTTGAAAAGGATAATCAGCATCAGATAGAGCAACAGCAAGTTACCATGCCCATAGAAGAATGAATTGTTCATCACCGTATCCCAATCGGCATTGGAAGTACCGTTCAACAATAACTCGATGGTATCGTAACCTTCACCGTAGAGCGGAGGAAAGAGGAAAATCAATATACTCAACATAACTCCTCCCAAAGCCAATTTCTGATAAGGGCCTTTCAACTTACCGAACACCCCTTCTACCGAATTCATGGCACGGGTAAAGTAAAGTGAAACCAAACCGCAGAAGATCCCCAACATGATAACGTAAGGAATACGTTCCATTTCGAATGCCTGGTCGAGATGGAATTTGAACATAGCTTCCGTACCGGTAGTGATATAAGACACGGTAGCGGCAGTCACCGCAGAAATCAATAACGGGAGTAAAGAAGTCATAGTCAGGTCTATCATCAGCACTTCCAACGTGAATACCAATCCGGCAATAGGCGCCTTGAAGATACCGGCAATAGCACCGGCAGCACCACAGCCTACCAGCAGCATCAGCGTACGATGTTCCATCTTGAAGACACTTCCCAAGTTGGAACCGATAGCCGATCCCGTCAGCACAATAGGCGCCTCCGCTCCTACCGAACCACCGAAACCGATGGTTATGGAGCTGGCAATCACAGACGACCACGTATTATGCCGCTTGATCCGTCCCTGCCTCCGGGAAATCGCATAAAGGATTTTGGTTACTCCGTGACTGATATCGTCCTTCACCACATAGCGCACGAACAATCCTGCCAGAAAAATACCTACCACCGGATAAACCAGATAAAGGTAGTTAGCTTCCGTCGTATTGAAATTATTCGTCAGAAAATTCTGTATCCAATGTATCAGCATCTTCAGTATCAAGGCGGTAATTGCCGTAAAGATACCTACCAGAAAGCTGAGTATCAGAATAAATTGCTTTTCCTTAATATTTTTCTCGCGCCATAATAGGAAACGCTGAAACAAACTTCTCTTCTCTTTTTCCATTATACCTATTTATATACCCTTATCCTGACAAACCGGACGAAGGCAGCTGCCTGAAGCAGCATCATTTATTCGCGTATGATTTTTATAACGCCTCCCTTATCCAGCTTGATGATACTGGATGGTTTCGGATGTCCTGCTTCATCCTGGCGATACCCCACTACATAGTCTACCAAAGACTTAAGTTCTTCTGTGATTTCACTGAAATTTGCCGGTGAAGGTTGTCCGCTGACATTAGCGGATGTAGAAACAATTGCCTTGCGGAATTGTTGGCAAAGACGTTTCGAGAACTCCTCATTCGTCACCCGGATACCCACGCTGCCGTCTTCGGCGAGCAAGTTGGGAGCCAGATTGCGTGCACCGGAATAGATGATGGTCAGCGGTTTGTCTGCGACCTCAATCAAATCCCAGGCCACTTCCGGCACATCCTGCACATAGAAGTCCACCTTTACGGCAGAATCGACCAATACCAGCATCGCCTTGCTGTCCGAGCGCTGCTTAATCTCATACACGCGCCGCACAGCTTCCTCGTTAGTGGCGTCACAACCAATGCCCCAAATGGTGTCGGTGGGGTACAGAATGACTCCGCCTTCGTTCATCACCTGACAGGCTTTTTTAATATCTTCTATCATTTCTTGGTGTATAAATACAGTGATTAACACGCAAAAGTACTATTTTTGCACGGATTAATAGAAAAGTTTAAGAGAAAACAATGGAAGAAATTCAATTTAACCACACCCTGCCCATACAACTACGATTTAATGATGTCGATAAGTTCGGCCACGTGAACAATACGGTTTACTTCTCTTTCTATGATTTGGGAAAAACCGAGTACTTTGCTTCTGTGTGTCCGGATGTCGATTGGGAAAGAGACGGTATCGTCGTTGTACACATCGAAGCGAACTTCCTTGCACAGATTTACGGTTCGGACCACATTGCCGTACAAACTGCCGTTACGGAAATCGGAACTAAAAGTTTTCACCTCGCCCAGCGGGTGATCGACACGGAAACAAAGGAAGTCAAATGCGTTTGCACCTCCATCATGGTTGCTTTCAATCTTGAAAAACATGAATCCAAGCCACTGGAAGAGGAATGGATTCAGGCAATCTGTAAATATGAAGGGAGAGATTTGAGAAAGAAGAAATAAGGGATTTCCTCATCACTTCACCCGGTGAATCTTCCGGTATTCAGCGGGTGAACATTCTTTCCACAACTTAAACTGACGAGACAGGTTCTTATAATCGGATAACCCCACTGACATAGCAATATCTGCAATAGGTTCGTTACCCTCCAACAATAATTGGGAAAAACGCTCCATGCGTAAATTAAAAATATACTGGTAGATAGAACTTCCGGTGACTTGCTTGAAGTGTATCTCCAGCAATCTTCTGGACAAGGGAACTTGGCGCACAATATCTTCTACCGTAAGCTTGGTAGCCAGATTCTGATGTATATATTTCAGAGCAATCAGGATATAGGGATCACCGGTAGAATAAATATCAGTCGAGAGCCGGTTCACTATGCTTGTAGGATGTATAACCACATCTTCGCAAGAAGCTTCTTTATCCCGTATCAACCTTTCTATCAATTCGGCAGCTTCATATCCTCCTTTCGCTATATTCAGGTTCACACTGGACAAAGGAGGATCGGACAAGCTACAGATAATCTCATCATTATCCACCCCCAAAACCGCTATTTCTTCAGGAATCTTGATGCCCAGCACCCTGCAAACTTCCATAATCTTATTTCCTTGTGTATCATCGCAGGCCATCAATGCCAGCGGATGCGGCAAAGACTTAATCCAGCTTGCTAACGGTTCGGATTCATAATACCACAAGTTTTCCAAAGGTTGTTTCTGGTATTCAAAGAAATTATCCCCAAACCCCTTCTCTGTGATTCTATCCCGAAACCCCAGACAACGTTCTTCTGACCAGACCACATTCTCATAGCCATAAAACGCAAAATTACGAAACCCTTTTTGCAGAAAAAAATCAGCAGCCATCCGCCCGGTCAACTTATATTCGCTTGTAATATTGGGAATAGTCGAAAAGCGAGACTTGAAATCCTGAGCCAATGCGATGATTCCATTCTCCCGGAATAACTCCACATCATCGCTATCATCAAACTGGGCAATAATAGCATCTGCCTGCCACTTTTTGGCCCATTTCAACACTCCGGGAATGCCATGAGCCTGTTTATAAGAAGGGGGCATCCGGCATACCACCCAAGGTTCGCGCTCCTTGGAGTATTCCAGAATCCCCCTTAATAAATTGTGGGCAAAAGCTTCGGTAAAATCTGTCAAAAGAATTAATCTAATCATAGTGCCCGCAAGTTACTCACTTATTTCGTGTTCCCCAAAGAGAGTTCCATCTTTTTCTCCGGTACATTCCAGCCGGAAATTGTCAAAGTCACAGACTTTGCCTGAGCTACTGATTGTGGCACAACACATTTCAAAGTCCGTTTTCCCCCGGGGATTACAGATAAATAATTATCCTCCCAGAATACCGGATAAAGCAGTTCTCCCTTTTCATTTTTCAGTGAAAGACGAATAAAGAATGCTAATGCCGTCGAAGCATTTTCAAGTGTGACTTCAACTATCGCATTATCTTTCTCTTGCCTGACTATGGCATTCATATCACAGTTTGCCCGGGGCATAGTTGCCAGTCCGGTAAAATCGGCTGACTTCTTAACCGGAGTCCGTATCCAATCTGTATTTACCCAATCATTCACATCCTGCGTGGCCGAAAGACAATAGAAGTTATCAATCATGAGATCACCCTCTTTATCATTCAATTGCAAATATAAAAAAGCATTGTCTTTTACTACCGGAACGTCAAAAGCCTTCACCACCGTATAAGGAGCAACCTCCAAGTCTGTGGCTTGCTGCGCCGATATTTTACCATCAAGACCGTACAAAGACATCATTCCCCGCATCCGGACCGTTTCCGCACCTTCATTTACTGCATAAACTACATTCCGACCATAATGATATATCAATTGTTGCGGAGTATTGGATTTCTTCACAGAATAATATGCAGCAGTCGGAATCAGATAATGATCGTATAACTGCCAGTACAAGGAAGGCCAAGCAGAATTAAGCATCCATTGCACAATGCCCGTGGCACGGGGAATATTTACACGAAATGCCTCGAACATAGTACGTGTACCTTCATAGTTCAGCCAATCTGCTTTCAGAAGAAAATCATTCAGATCTTTAGCCTCACCATAGCGGGCAGTAATACTCTCTTTCAGAACTTCCAGAGAATTCATGGCCGCATCGGAAACCGTGCAATGATAATCCCACTCTTTACCCGCCGGCCAAAGTTTATCAGACGGAATCATCCTGCGTAGTGACTCTATTACGGGCAATTGTGCCCCGATTCCTGTTTCTGTATTAAATCCGAACGCCCCACCCGGCGCTTCTTCCGAATACCAATAGCCGGGAGCAACATAATCATACGGACCCGCCATTTTCATGCCGGTAGCTCCCGTCACTTCACTGGTCAGCTCTTTAGCCGCTCCTATGTAAGGACGATCATCTGTCTGAGACAGGTAAGCCTGGTAACGTTTCTCCAACTCGGGACGCGGAATCATATCACTGCCCACAAACCATGCAATAATAGACGGATGATTGCGTAACCAAAGTACCTGGTCATTCAGTGAACGGGCTATCAGATCCATGTCTGCCTCAGACTTGATTCCACCAAACTCATCACACGGAGAACCGAGATAATTATCCCATTCCCAATGACAGCTCCACCCTACCAACACCAATAAGCCATAGCGGTCACACAAATCATACACACTCTGAGAAGTTCCCCAAATATTCTCAAACCGGATAGAGTTCAGATTCATATCACGTACATACTGAACCTGTATCTCATTAGTGGCAGGCGTATCCCGCAGGAAAATATCATCCGTCCAACCGGCACTTCTCACCAACACTTTTTTGCCATTCAACAAAAATCCACGATATCCTTCTTCTGTAAAATAGTCCTTTATCTCACGCACACCGAAGTCTACGGTTTCCTTGTCTGACGTCTTACCATCTATCTCGAAAGCCAGATCCATACTGTACATTTCCGGATTACCCATATTATGACACCACCAAATGCGCGGATTCTTTAAATGTAATAAATCCGCTTCTTCCGAGGTTACTTTCACCCTTTTCGATTCTTTGGCAGCAAGTGATACCGGGATGCAGAACGTCTTTCCTTCCAGTGTTCCGGTCAGTTGTCCCGTCACGGTTTGATCAGATTCATTCGTCAACTGGGTTTCTACTGTCAACCAAGCCTCGTCCAACGTTTCCGTGTTTACTTTAGAGTGTACTACGGAATTTTCCATACTCACCTCATTGTTCATCAGTATACGTACTTCCCGAAAGATACCCATACTCTCATCTGCCGGACGCGGATTCCAATCCACAAAGCCTATATTCGGCTCTCCGGGTTGCGCTCTGAATACTTCCACAGCCAATATATTCTTCTCCTGAGCCACTTCCGTTATATCCAGTCTGTGACGACGGAAAGTTCCATACACAGAATCACGAGCAGCAATTTGCTTCCCGTTCAACCAGATATTAGCGGCATAACTGACACCATCGAACATCAGCGAAGCATGTTGTCCTTTCGCCAGACGCGGCAATTCAAATTCAGTCCGATACCACCATGTAGTATCAAAAAGAGATTTATCGATATTTTCATAGTTCATTCCTTCCAGTACATCCGTATAAATCCCATTCCGGATTAATGTACCCATCACTGTAGAAGGTACTATTGCATCATACCACTCATCTGTTTTCACCTGAGAGGAAGAAATTTCTTCGCCCGAAGAGGATATCTTAGCCGAAGACTGAACCTTCCATCCATCCGAAAGCAGTGAATCACCCGCAGACAAATCACTTTTTTCGCACGAAGACAGCGTCATTGCAAGACAACCGAACAAAGTCAACGATTTAATCAAATTACTTTTCATATACTCTTAACTCTAAATTATTTTTAACGACTTCCCACTAAAGCGGATGCACCCAACAGTGCCACATCTTCCACCTCAGTAACAAAAACCTTCACCCGCTTCACCGTTTCTGCATAAGGAAATGTCTGCATAGCCTTATACATGGCATGTTGATAGAAAGCAAATGCAGACGCTATACCTCCACCTATCACAATGGCTTCGGGATCGTACGTAAACAGTACAGCTTTCATCAATTCACCTATATGAGAACCAAACTCATCCCAGACTTCCAAAGATTTCGTATCTCCCGTTGCCGCCCTTTCCGCAGCTTCCTTACCAGTCAGATTATGATACCTGACAAAAAATCCGCTACTGCAATAATGTTCAAAATCATAGGAAAGATAGGGTAAGGATCCCACTTCTCCCGCACCGGTATTCTGCCCGCAATAGAGTTCGCCATTTATAATGATTCCCGTACCGATACCTGTGCCGATTGTCATTCCCACTAAATTCCGGTACCGCCTCCCTTCGCCGAAAAGTTTCACCCCCAGCGCAAAGCAATTAGAATCGTTATTGATATAAGCCGGAACCGAAAAACGTTCTTCCAGCAATCGCTTCAACGGAACCTCCTTCCAGGAAGGAATATTCGCTACATTATATACGACACCTTCCTCTGAGTCGACAACCGAAGGAACTCCCACACCTATGCCTTTCACTTCCGGACACATCATCAGGTTTATCAAACTCTCCAACCGGGCTAACACTTCCTCATACGTTGCTTTAGCGGGGCAAGATACAACTTCTTTTCTTACTAAAGAACCGTTTTCCACTAAACCAACGCGCATGTTGGTTCCTCCTAAATCTATACCTATTTTCATTTCCTATAATTTATATTCAAGAAAGCGGAAGCAGAGAACATCAAAGGGGGGAGTTCTCTACATTCCGTCTATCTTTTACGTGTTAAAGTTATTTCTTTCTAAAGCACCAGAATGTAGCATCGGTCCATGCTTCTGCATCCGAAGGATTCCAGCATAACACCATTGTATCATCCGTTAATTCCAGAATCTCAAAGGTAGTAATCGTATTGGATTCATCGTAAAAAGCATGTCCGCTCAATACCGAGACTCCCGTCAGTTTTAACTGACCGAGAGACCACTGTTCTCCATTGTCAGGATTGGTCTTGACCACTGACATATCAAAGGAAAATGTTCCTTTCTCCAGCACATTACCATCTGCATCTATCTTACTCAGATTCGGTCCGCCATTAAGGTCGAACATCAGCTCACAATCCAGGTCCTCCAACTCTTCGGCAGGCGTAACATCCCAACTCGGCTCAAACTCAGTCAGCCAGCCACCTGTACCATACACAGCATCATAGTCTTCCAGATTCCAGACCCATGCTTTCCCATTCGTTCCGGAACCGGCGAAGAAAGCCCATTCTTTGGCTACAGGATGGTCTATCTTAGTAATAGTAACCGTACGGGTGGTAGCTACCTGTCCACCATCACAGAAACCAATGAACTTAATTGTCTGTTCGCCTAGAAATGGCAACGCAGCCGTAACGGTTTGCTTGGTGGAAATGCCTGTAATATGATCCCAATAACTGCCTACACCGGGCGTATTATTCGTCATGACAATCTCATTGCCGCCTTCCGTAGTGGCGTGTACATCCAGCTTCAGTTCACTCTCACTGACCACACCACCCATTTCTTTATTGTCAACCACCGGATCACATGCTACCAGCAGCCATATCGATAAAATTCCTATCGCTATATTTTTCATATCCGAATATTTTAAAATCATTAATTCATATTACTCTCATTTCCCCAACCCGGATTTTGTTCCAATACTCCAGCCGACAAATCAATCTGCGTCTTAGGCAACGGCATCAATCCTTTTGTAGCCTGAAGGCGTTGTGCTATATCCCCCATATCCATGCGGGTTTCAACCATATTATCCAAAACTTTCACACCATTTTGCCGACTCAGAACTTCTCCGGCAATTCCCCAACGAAGCAAATCATAATAGCGTAAACCCTCGAAAGCAAGTTCCCAATGGCGTTCATTACGCAGAGCTTCATCCGAGTAAGCCACAGCTTCCAGTCCGGCTCTCGCACGTACTCGATTCATAGGAGCTGCATCACGTTTCAATTCGGCAGCCATCAACAAGACATCAGCAAAACGGATGATTACCAAATCCTGCGTATTATTCAACTGATAATCCGGATCAATCCCAGGATAGAGAATACGGCTATAGTTCACACTCTCTCCATCCTCGTTATAAGCATTGATAGCCATATACTTCTTCTGCCAATAACCGGTTTCGTTCATCTGCTTATCACATCCCCAGCCATAATCAGGCATTTCCTTCTCCACACTCATAATAGAAGCTTCACGGCGAATGTCCTTAGAAGGCCACGATTCCCACAGCTTTGAGTTCACTGTTCCTATCCCCCAGCCTATGCCGAAAGGAAAAATATCATCCAAGCTCGCCGGTTCGCGGGGAGACGAATACAGACAAACCTCATTATTATACCACGGATTATCCCAAGTAGCTTTCGCCGAATAACGAATAGCGAAAACTGTTTCTACATTGGCTCCATCTTCTCCTACCCAGTTCAAATCATTATCCTGAGCATATTTATAATCCTTTTTGGTATGAACATTACTGTAAGGCCACAAGTTCCTGAAATCACTAATCAGGTCATGCCCGCTGTTGTTTATGCAATCATCCAGATAGTTAATAACATCCGCCTTTGACAACGAACCATTATCCGGCAACGGTATACTTTCCTTTTGATAATAACCGGTATAAAACAAATAAACCCGTGCCAATAAAGCTTCTGCCGCCCATTTGGTAGCACGCCCCAACTCCGAACTATTGGCGGGACTATACTTGACGGAAGGCAACTTCTCAATAGCGGTTTTCAAATCAGATGCAATCTGCGCATACAGTTCTTCCGCCGATGCCCGTGGAATATTCGTCGGTTCAGAAGTTATAAGCAAAGGAACAGTACCGAACAGACGACATAAATCGAAATAAAAATAAGCACGCAGGAAGCAGGCCTGCCCTTCAATCTTGTCACGAACCTCCTGGCTCTCCCAACTGATACCGTCCAATGAACTCAACAACATATTACTGCGATAGATAGCACGGTAATCCTGTTTCCAAACATCAGCAAACATATTCTCATCAACTTTCTTCAACCTGTCTACTGCATGCATACGCCGGTCATCCGGTCCGCCGCCTCCAAAACGATCATCAGAAAGCAACTCAGCTGTCAGAAAGAAACTTTGTCCATCTTCTCCCGGAGTCATTTCACGGAGCAATGCATATACACCTGTCAGTGCAGTTTCCGCATCTCCAGAGTTTTTAGGAAAATTGGAGTTATCTTTCTTCGTCAGATTTTCACTATCCAAAAATCCTTCACAGCCCGCAAAGAAAAGGGCTACTATCGAAAATATCCATATTTTTTTCATACTACTTCTCCTTTAAAATTTAATATTCACACCTACCATATAGGTTCTCGGGCTGGGATAGAAACCCAAATCAATGCCGGACACCCAATCCTGATAGCCACCATAGCCCACTTCCGGATCCATTCCCGAGTAGCCGGTTATGGTGAACAGATTCTGTGCCGCCACATACAAACGGAGTTGCTTCAACGGCAGATTCTTAAATAATTTCTTGAAGTCATAACCTATTGTCAGGTTCTGCATACGAAGATAATCCCCATCTTCCATATAAAGATCCGAAACGTACTGCCAGTTGGAGTGAGTACCTGATGTCAGGCGGGGCAGTCTGTCTGACGTACCTTCACCATGCCAACGACCGAAGATATCGGACGTATAGTTTTGACGGGTATAGTCCACATACGAGCGATAGGACTTCATGATCTGATTACCGAAAGCACCATTCATAGTCATACTGATATCGAATCCCTTATAGGATGCGCTCAAACTCAATCCCAGATTATAATCGGGATTAGGATCGCCTATCATACCCTGGTCGCCATCATCGATAACCCCGTTATGGTCACGGTCCACCCAGATTACATCACCCGGTTTTGTGCCGTCCAGTTTGGCGCCTTTATAATTGGCAATCTGTTCTTCGGACTGAAAGATTCCCGCAGTAGAATAGCCATAGAAATATCCGATGGGATAACCTACTTGCGCACGATACATTTCCGTAGTCTGATTACTTAATACATCCGGATCGCCATGAATAATGCCCTCTGCATTGGCTATACGGGTCACCTTATTCTTATTATGTGCCAGGTTAAGGGTAGCGCTGTATTCAAAATCAGAGATATGGTCGTTCCAGTTCAATGATATTTCATAGCCTTGATTGCGCACATCACCGCCATTCACAAACGGAGCACCCGTCCCGAATGAGTCCAACATCGGCGCAACAAGCAGCCAGTCCTTCGTATCTTTAATATAATAGTCGAAGTTTACCCCCAAACGACTGTTCAGGAAACGTGCATCCAAACCAAAATCCAACTGTTCGGAAGTTTCCCAGGTCACATCAGGATTTGCCAGAATATCAGGATAACCTCCGGATGTCAGCACCGTCTTATCCGGTCCGAACGTATAATCAGCTCCGCCAAATGCAATGGTTGAAAGGTACTGGAAGCCATCAATATCCTGATTACCATTCTGTCCCCAACTGGCGCGTATCTTCAGAAAATCCATCCAGGATTTAGTGGGCTCCATGAAAGCTTCCTCCGAAATGGCCCAGCCGGCAGATACGGACGGGAAGTAACCCCAACGATGTCCGCGTGCGAATTTAGAAGAACCGTCGATACGCAACACCACGGTAGCCATATATTTGTTGGCATAATCATAATTCACCCTGCCAAAGAAAGAAGCCAGCGACTCTTTACCCCAGGGATAACCATGAAGACTCGTACGATTGGTTATGGTTGGAGTGTTGCTCAGATAGGCATGTTTGAAATCATCAAAAATAGAATTTATATTACTTCCGCCTATCGTATCTCCCAATCCATGCTTTTCAATGGACTGGCCTAATAATACACCGAAACTATGATTGTTTAGTTTAAAATCATAAGTCACCGTATTCTCCCACATAATATTGCCACCCATAGACATTTCCTGAGTCACACTATTGTTATCACTAAAGGTGTTGCTTGCCAATTTATAGACCGGAGTAAAACTACGGCTATTATCGGCATAAAACGAATACCCGAAATTTGACTTCAGTTTCAGTCCGGTCACCGGTTGAATTGTAAGAAAGATATTCCCCTGCAACGCATGCGATTTAGCAATATTCTGTCCATTTGCATAATACATTTGCCCGATAGGATTGGCCTCACGTATTTCCCAGGGAATGGCATAATGAAAATTACCGTTTTCGTCTTTATTGGGCAAGAAAGGATTTGCATGCAACATATTGCGGATATCATTACTCCAGGTATCACCGATAGCGATACCGTTCCTCTCTGAATAAGAATAAGTCAGGTTCTCACCTACTTTGATGATATCCAGTTTGCCCTTGCGATACAAAGTATGTTCCGAATTGACACGCGCAGTGTAGCGGATATATTTAGGCTGTGCCGGAGATCCGATAATACCTTCCTGATTGGTATATGCCAAGCCGATAGAGTAAACGGACTGTTCTGTACCTCCGATGACATTCAAAGCGTGATTTTGTATCGGAGCATTCTTATTACGTGATTCATCCAGCCAGTTCGTCCCCTTCCATGTACCGTTCTTCACTGCTTCCCAGTCAGGAACCAACGAAGCATAGTCGTAATCGGGCAAACCATCCATCATGCGTGCCTCGCTCATAATCATGGCAAATTCTTGTGCATTCAGCACATCAGGCATACGATACACGTTCTGCACACCGTAATATCCGTCATACGAAATCTCTGGTTTGCCAATGCGTCCTTGCTTTGTAGTCACCAGGATTACGCCATTGGCAGCACGCGAACCATAAATAGCCGCTGAGGCAGCATCTTTCAGTACATCGAGAGATTCAATATCGGCAGGATTCAGATTATTGATATCTCCGCCCGGCATACCATCTATAATATAAAGAGGTGAAGCCGATCCAGTGGTTCCCAAACCACGGATGGTAACTTTGAAACCTTCTCCCGGCATACCCGAACTTTGTGTGATATTCACACCGGGTGTTTGGCTTTGAAGGGCTCCCAGAGCATTCACTGTGTTCAGCTTGGCTATATTGTCGCCTTTCACCTGAACAGTGGCTCCGGTGACTAATTTCTTTTTCTGCACTCCGTAGCCCACAACCACCACTTCATCCAGCATCTCACTGTCTTCCTCCAAGGCTATTTTCAAGGGAACCATAGCAGAGCTTACTTTAACTGATTGCCCCAGATAGCCTACATAAGTAACAGAAATTTCACATGGTAGAGAAACAGACAGAGTAAAATTTCCGTCTATATCCGTAACTACTCCATTAGTTGTCCCCTTTTGAAGGACATTTACACCGATCAGCGGTTCACCGTCTTTGGCAGCAACCACCGTACCTGAGATTTTGTAATTTGTTTGTGCCACTACGCCCATACAAACCCAAAGCAACAAAAAACATACAGATAAAAAGGGTATCCGGACGGATACAGTTCTCTGCAAATCAGATTGGTTCTTTTTCCATTGCATAAGATACAAATTTAGTGATTCATAATATTATTCCGGGTGGTTAATCCGGAGACTTATATAAGTCTGATGTCTTTTACATTGACAAATGTAGGCAAGCCTTCACTTTTTTTGTACTCCTTTTACGTAGGAAAGTCTTCATTTTGCGTAAACCTGACTTTCACTGATCTCTATCTATTTTTTCTCTTCGATTTCAAATACCCAACCGTATCTCTAAAAGAATGCAGAAAAAAGGCGACCACCCCATTACGAGTAATCGCCTTAATTTATCACTTTGGACAAAAAACAGACTCAACCTACCTTACCGGTAGTTCTTTCTTTCCCCACTTTTTATTAGGATTAGGACTCATCCATAACTCCAGTACCCCACCATTATCAAATGCTTCATGCGGAAACCAGAATGTTTCAAGACTTTTTCCATTGAGACGAGCTTTGCTTATATACATATTCTGATCAGAGTTGTTATACGTGCGAATGATGAATTTGTCAGAATCAACAGCCGGGTAATAACGTTTATCCAAATGAATGGTAATCTCATCAAAAACCGGTGAAGTTATTTCATAAACAGGTTTCTCGGCAGCTGTTCCACAAGCACTGAAAAGCCCCATGGACATCAATGCACTGACACCCCCCATCTGTCCCTGATCTTCATCATGTCCTCCATATCCTCTATCGGGTGTAGTTGCACCGTATGCTTGTTCATTAACCCTGCGCACCCAATATTGAGTAAGCCAGGGCTTTCCACCCCAACTGAATGCATGGGCGTTAGAACATCCCGGTTGGTTGGCATAACTTACATATCCGGTTCCATAACCGAAAACAAAATCCTGAGGCGCTGCCTGCTCAAAAGCATGATTCAGCTTATTACAGAACTCGTTTTCTCCTCCCATCAGTTCAGTAAGTTTAGGAAGGGCATGTGAGATGCCGAAGGTAGCCTGCCATGCGTTTGCTTCGATATAGCCATCGCCTTTTAAAGGATTCTCATGAATCCATTCCCCCTTATCGTTCTTAGGGAAAATCAATTTCTGTCCGGGATGGAATAGTTTTTCCCACCCGTTAGAACGAGAACGGAAATATTCCGCCTCGCTATCCAACCCAAGACGAACAGCCATTTGCGACAAAGCCCAGTCCTGAAAATTAGATTCGATAGTCATTCCCGCATTGCCAGGTTGATAACCATTCTCAAGATAATAATCTCCTATCCCCATCATACCACCCGGCATATGGTTACGTTGCATCGTCTTGAAAGCATGCATGGGATCACACTTGGTCATTAGCCCTTTATTATATGTAGAAACAATCAAAGGCGTAGCCGGACATCCCGACATGATATAACTATAGCCTCCCGCACAAGGTCCACGCGGAATCAATCCACCATTATCGGCATAGCGGATGAGTGAAGCCGACATCTCGTCCATCATCTCGGGCCATCCTAATCCCCACAATATATTAAGGTTCCATTGAGTAAGCCAGAAAGCATCGGAATTGTACATATGATGTAATACCTTACCATCTTCTCCACGTGGAAGTGTCCTTGTTTTCGGATGAATATTGCGGGTATAAGAATAATAGCGCTCCCCTTCGGTTAAATCGGGATATTCTCCGTTAACATCATCTATTTTATGCCGTCCAAGCAGTACATGCCACAGATCTGTATAAAATTTGGTGCGCTGATCCTGTGAACCTCCTTTGACTTCGATACGCCCCAGCCATTCATTCCATTCATCCTGAGACGTCTTCCTGACCTGATCAAAATCCCAAGTAACCGCATCGTTCTCCAGATTTTCTCTTGCATTCTCTACACTTACATACGAGATGGCTGTACGAACACAAATTCGTTCTCCAGTTTTCACCGCATAGTGTGCCGATACACCGGATGTCGGCGAATCCAAATAACTTAGTTCTTCCTTAGGATGCCGTCTCGTGATGACAGACGAACCTTTGAGGCTATCTATCGCACTGTAACGTTCTTTATCGCACCACCCGTCCAGTCTCTCAAAATCTTTATCGAAACGGATAACAAAATGAATTTTCACATTCTCCGGGCCTCCCCAATGCCGACCGTAAGTATCAAAACTACCTTCTATCTCATTATTGGACACTTTCTTTACAGAGGCATTGCGCATAGTGGTCGAAGCAATGTAGCCACCCAGATTGACAAGAATATCCGCATCCGAATCCTTGGTAAATGTAAGCCGGTACATACCGGTCCTATCCGTTGCCGTTTGCTCCACCCAGATGCCGTAATCCTTGAGATACATTCTGTGATATCCGGGTTGCGCAATTTCCTCTTCGTGCAGGAACGAAGATTTCCAGTTTTCTTCTCCAAGAGTTGGGTTTATTCCTCCGGTAGTAGGCATAAGGGTAAGCCCGGCAAGCACCCAGCAATGGATTTGAGGAAATCCGAGAACTTCCGTGGAGTTATAATTATATCCACCACCGAACTGATTGCGATTTCGGGTCATCGGAGCTGCCCCAATCATTCCAAAAGGTTGATTACCCGTTATAAAAAAGAAATAACGGCCTTTCGTTGTCTCGATGAACGGTTTCACCTGGGAAACGAAATCCGTACATGCTTCAGCCGGTGGATAGACTTCTATCTCTGATAAGCCGATATAAGAGCCAATGGCATCATTAGCTACAAATTTTACCCAACGGACTTTTTTAGGTTCGAACTCCACTACTTTGGGAGTGCCATCATTAGGAATACCTACAACACCTATTCTACTTCCATCACTGAAATATAAATCTCCTCCGGCCGTATGAGCTTCTTTATTCGGGCGGTCATAAAGTATTATCCGCGAAATGGTTACTTCTTCTTCCCAATCGAGTTGTAACCATGGAAAAGGTAACTGTTGCCAATGGGGCATAATTGCGCCCGACACCCATTCTCCCGCATTATCCAAATGTATAAGTCCATCAATCGCTTTATCCGGACCACTTCCCAAATCCCGGGACGAAGAAGCTGTCGCAGTTGCCTTAGGTGCAATATTCCCCGTACCAGCCAACACCGGTAATGCCATCCCAAGGATGCAAAGAATAGTAATGAGTCTTTTTTTCATATGTTATTTATTATAATATTATTTTTAGTATCTTACATTTGAAACTCCGAGTGCTTTCAATATATGAGGAAGTATAAGTTCTTTCTGTGCTATAGGACTCGGATGGATGCCGTCCGGCACATATTCAAGAAATTCAGTTTCTCCCTTCTCTAGAAGTGGTACCCAATACTCATAATGGTCAATCAATTTAACTTTCAACCTTTTAGCCTCTTTCCGATACATCTCATAATAAAGCTCGATATCAGGTCTTTGAACCTTATGTTCTGCAATTGGCATATTCATGACCTGAATAAAAATGGAACAATCAGGATACAACTCCTTAATTCTGCGCACCATATACTCAAGATTCAACCTGGCAGCCTCTACAGAAGTAGTATACGGCAAAAAAGCATCATTCATTGCAAATTCAAGAATAACCATATCAGGCTTATGTTCTAAAACCCTTTTGCGCAGATTTTCAACTCCCCAAGTAGACCACATGGCAGCTTGTGCACTATTAATAACTTCTGCTTTTCCGGAATAGGATTCATTTAAACTTTCTTCCAGCATTGTCGGCCATCCTTTCTCCGATGCGGAAAGACTTGTGCCATATACGACGATTTTCTGGTTTTCGCCGTTTTCAAGCTTCCTAATCACTTTGTCCTGAGCCGATGCCAACACAGCAGTCAGTAACAGAATGATTACTATAGAGAAATACTTAATGTTAATCGTCATGGTTTGCTACAAAGTTTTTCAATTGTAAGATAGACTATAGAGCAGACTGAATTATCCTCCATATCTGCCTCTATAGCATCTATCCAGTTATTCTACTTTTTCCCTGTCCACACCTCTTTCACATCGGTGAAGTTATAGCGTTTTATGCTGCTAAACGATTTGGATGTGCGGGCTCCGAAACGAAGAAAGTAAGGTCTTTCATACGAACCATCAATTTTCTGAGGATCTCCCGTTCCACCATTCCATCCGTTGGGATATCCGGTTCTAATTGTCAGGACATCTCCTAATGTATACTTCTTCAAATCAGCCTGCGTCAGATTGGTAGATAATTTTGTACTATATGCACCCGGAGCATTGCTCACATAGTCTATCTGGCTGACAAACAACCAGGCTTCTTCAAGAGGTTGCTGATAGTCGGGGTTGTCCGTACCCCGGGTAATCTTCACCTGAACTTCGATAGTCCCGTCATCTTTCAAAACAGGTTCACCTACCCACTGAACTCGGAGCAGCGGTTCCACAAAATAATTCTTGTTCACCTTTCCTTTGATGTCCATTCTTTCTTCGGGCAGCGGTACAAAAGGACCTTCCGGAATGATTCCGTATGTGCCTTTAAATATTTTGGTATTATTGAAAGTACCGTCACGCTTTGCAAAGAAATCATAAGGGACCGGATTATCACTCCAGCTATACTCCATCATGCGTATGCGGATACCTCCATGTTCTATAGCTGTACTTGCCGCTGTCTGAATGGGCTCATTCGTATCTTTATCTATGAATGCACCTTGAAAAGTCTCAGCCGGAGCATCATAATTGTCATTTCCACATGAAATGAAAGCGAATATAGTCGCTAATGTACAAAAATAATATATAATCTTTTTCATACTCAGTTTTATTAATTAAGATATCACGATAATATTAATACCCCTGATTCTGTCTACAGTTAGGATTTCTTGTAACTTCAGCCGGGTCTATTTTCTGATAATATTGTCTTGGCTCGAACGAATAGATGTACGGCTCCATCGTCACACCATTCTGGCTTCTCGGCTCCGTATACTTCACGTCAAGGAAATAAGCGTCATCTTCTACCGAAAAGAAAGGACACAAAATGCGATATTTGCGGTCTTTTTGTTCAGCTTCCGTATCTATCGTTCTCCATCTTTTCAAATCCCAATAAGTTTTGTTCTCGAAAGCCAACTCCTTACGACGTTCCGTACGAATGATGTCACGACTCTTTTCATCAGCTAAAAGGGTTGAAGACAACTCTGTCGCTCCTGCTCTTCTTCTGATAGAATTTATCCCATCTGTTGCAACCGAAAGATAGTTTTTCCCTTCAGCATCAGTTACTTCTCCTAAAGAGACTAGTTCCCACGCTGCCTCAGCACGATTCAGAAGCACCTCTGCATAACGAATCTCTATCCACGGCTGGGATGAGTAATTACCTCCGTTAAGAGCATTCGGATCCGGATTCATGTATTTTCTCAGATAAAAGCCACTGATATTTCCATAATCCCAATTAGAAACCGGTCCGCTGGCACCAGATCTTCTCATTTTTCCGGTATATATATCCTTTCTATCCGGATATCTATCTGCAAGGTCATTCCAATATTTTGAACCGCTTTTCAACTGGACAAGATAGGAATCATCATTATTCTGACCAAACGAATTGACCAGTTTCACCGTATTTTCATCAACCGCCACATTATAGTTTGAAGAATAATTATCAGACTCTTCCAAAAGCGCTCCCATATCATATACCGATTTGCCCGTCAAGATTCCTCTGCGCAGTTCGATAACTTCATTTTTAAATTCGGACATCGGAAGAATTACAGTAGCCGCCAACCGTGGTTCGCAATCCACAAATGCATCTAACGGAGAATCGTAGAGTTTATAATGGCCATTCTTATCGAAATTATCAAATTTACCATTAGCATCTTTATTGTCAAACTCAAACATTTCCACAAAATCCAATGTAGGACATACTTCCGAATTATTGTCTCCATTAGAGGTCTGCATCGGTTGGGTTGAATTATCAAACTGATGCAGGAATTCAGGATCAATATAATATCTCCCAAAGATAGTTTCATAAGTATCTTCCAGGAAAATTGCGGTAAAGTTATCAATTTGAGCCTGTCTGTTATTATCAACCCATTTATCCATATAAAGACGATAGCCACCCTCTTCTACAATTTGAGAAGCATCATATGCCGCTTTGAAATAGCTGACAGCCTTTTCCTGAGGAATGCCACATACGCGCACTCCATTGACCGGCGCATAATCTACCGTATTATACTTGGCAATAGAACCGGCATGAAGCATAATACGCGATTTAACAGCCGCTGCCGCATACTTGTTTGCACGTCCTTTCTGATTAGTTTCAGGAAGTAACTCGATAGCTCTATCGAGATCTGCTCCGATAAAGTCCCAAGTGTCTTCTTCGGAAGCTCTGAAAAGTTTCGTGTCTTCAAACGATACCGATGCAGGATAGTCTATAACCTTATCCACAATAGGCACACCACCATAACGCTTCACAAGAGAATAATATACCATAGCCCGAACGAAATAAGCTTCTCCAAGAAAACAGTTGGCTTTAATCTCTGTATAATTTGAGGCATACTTAGGCAAAACTTCCAAAAGCAGATTAGCATCTCTTATATAGGAATAAGCATGATTCCAATATCCTACAGCTTCGTATTCATTACCAAAAGCATCTCTACCGAGTGCCTCCCCCGTGCGACATGAGGGTTGATCATAAATCGTCCACGCATAATTGAAAGGCGGGTTGCCGGTATAAGCATAACGGAAATCCTCTAACGGAAGATTCATATACATATTAGAGAGATAGCTGAGTGTTCCCGCTTCATTAGCGAAAAGGTCTTCCTCATTAACAACATTCACAGGGGGCATATCCAGGTCTGTACATGAAAACATGACGCTGGCGCACATTATTGATACAATTGTTTTCAGTTTCATATTGTTTTAATTTAGAATTTAAAGTTAAGACCAAGTGTGAAAGTTTTACTAATCGGATAAGCATAAGCCGTATCAGCGCTATATTCAGGATCCAAATACTTCAAACCCGTAAACGTCAGCAGGTTATATCCGCTGAAATAAACTCTTATACCTTGTACTTTCGCACTTTTCAGCCATTTATCCGGAAGAGTATAACCAATTTCCAGATTCTTCAGACGAAGATAGGAAGCATTCTGAAGATGAAAATCAGAGCTTTGGTCCGGGAGTGTTCCCGTATACGCATAATGCCCTTTAATCCAATTGGTAGAAGGATCATACGGATTGGCCAGCGGATCTTCCGGATGCCAGCGATCCATATATTGGGCTACTGCTCCATCTCCCCAAAGAGGCTGATATAAAATACCCTGTGGAGAAACATATGTCTTACCGGCTCCCTGGAATAACATTGAAATATCTATTCCTTTCCACTGAGCAGAGAAAGTGAAGCCAAAGTTAAGAAGTGGAATCGAACTTGAATTGACAAGAGGATGTTTGTCCAGTTCCGAAAAGACTCCGTCTCCATTCCAGTCATAATACTCATAATCCCCCAGCACAGAACCTCTTGCAATAAAGATGGGATTATGCCAGATTTCATCCCAAGTTTCCAAGCGTCCGGCACCTTCTACTCCCCAGGTTATATTATTATAACGATTGTTAGTATTATTCCTCCAGTTCTCATAAGAGTTACCGGCACGGCTGGTCTCTACATGTGTATACTTGGTTCTTGTATAAGCTATATTTCCCTTGATCTGATAATAGAAATCATCTATATGGTTTCTGTGGCTAAGTTCTATTTCAAAACCTTGAGTTCGGTCACCATTAAGATTTTCCTGAGGAAGGGTTGCTCCAACCACACCCGGAAGAGAACCTGCCCGTGTAGTCAAAAGTCCGCTTCTCTCCCTATTGAAATATTCTGCCGTCACTCCAAGAAGTCCGTTCCAGGCCTCAGCATCCACTCCAATATTAAATGTCTTCGATTCATACCATGTTATCTCCTTGTTGGGAATGCCGGTGCTCGTAGAAGCGCTGATATATTGTCCGTCAAAAACGGCACCACCTCCTGAAGGATATCTGTATCCAGTAATATGCTGATAGCGGGCAGCACTATCATCTCCTAAAACTCCCCATGAAGTTCTGAGCTTAAAGTTATTGATAAAGTTAAGCGGAGATTCTTTCCAAAAGTTTTCTTCAGAAATTCTATATCCGGCTGAAACTGACGGGAAAAATCCCCAGCGAGTTTCTTTCGGAAAGAGAGAAGAAGCTTCGTAACGGAAAGCAAACTCAGCGATATACTTTCCGGCATAGTCATAATTCAGACGACCAACCAAAGCTCTGTTGGCATTATCATAAAGAACAGCTTGATCTGCATTCTGATTAAACTCCTGGTTAGTTGTTATACCGGCAAAAACCTTATCCATATCCAAAGCTACCTGGCGGCTGCCATAAAAGTTATCACCTTCTTTATGCTGATTTTCAAAAAGAACCAAAACTCCTACATTATTCTTGCCGAAGCTATTGTCATAATTAAGCCGGGCTTGCCACAAGTTATTCTGCTTTTCATAAAAGTAACGGGAGATTTTGTTTGGAGCCGCTGTCTGCGCACTTTTAATAATAGCATTTCCCGACGCATCATAGAGATTGTAAGCCTTTCTATATTCATCATCGTTGTTGGTTATATAGTCATAGCTATACATTCCGCTGATAGAGAGTCCCTTGACCCATGGGATATCCCAAGTCAGAGAAGCATTGGACTGAAACCATTTGCTTTTATAAGTACAATGACCGGTCAGTTCAGTATCCATCAGAGCGGCAGGATTATATCCCGCAGGATTCAGACGGCTCGCATACATACGTTTTTCCTCATCATACCATACCTTTTCGAGAGGCGATGACAACCATCCTTCATAGATAATGGCTGAAGAGTTGGCTGGAGAAGACTCTCTTTCGTCCATCATTCCTGATATGTTAAGATCAAACTTCAGATTATCAGTCACATTCGCAGAAATATTACTTCTGAGGTTAAACTTTTCATAATTGATAGCATTGGAACGCAAATAACTTTCCTGATATTGATAACCGGCACTCGCAAAATATGTCACTTTATCGCCTCCACCAGAGATATTTATACTATGCTGAGTTTGAGGAGCTGAATTTCTGAAAATTTCATTTTTCCAGTTTGTCCCTCGCTTAACACCGTTACGATAATCCGCTATCTCTTCAAGAGAATACGTTCTGTTAGCACTCTCATCCACATTATGAATCACTTTCTCGTTGATAAGAGTCATAATATCAGCAGCTTCTACAAGATCAGGGAAATTTGTCGGCACCTGCCATGTCATATTTCCGGAATATGACACACTTGCATGTCCTTTATTCCCCTTTTTTGTTGTTATTAAGATTACCCCATTAGCAGCCCGTACACCATAAACCGCAGCAGATGCATCTTTTAGAACCGAGATACTCTCAATGTCTTCTGCATCTATTTTTGCCATATTGTCTCTCGGCACACCGTCAATAACAACGAGAGGAGTTCCAAAGCCACGAATATCCATCTTATTAGTAAATTGTCCGGGTTCGGAAGTATTCTGCACAATACGCAATCCCGGAATCTTACCGGTAAGCATATTTTGTAGATTCTCGTTTTTAGTAGTTGTAATCTCCTTATTCTGTATGGCAGATACGGCTCCGGTCATTGTCACTTTTTTCTGTACGCCATAACCCACTACAACCACTTCTTCAAGTTCCACATTATCCTCTTGCAACACAATATTATACTTCTGAGGTTGAGAAAGCACCGTAAACTGGTATTCCCGATAACCAATACTGGAAACCTTCAAAACTTTCCCCACAGCCGCCTGCATTGTGAAATGTCCGTCGACATTGGAAATACAGCCATTCGAAGTATTAGCAGGATCAATAACGACAGCACCGATTATAGGTACTCCGGCTGCATCAACAATAGTACCGGAAACCGTTATTGTAGTTCCATTTTGTGCATGAAGTCCTATTGCCGATGCAATGAAAGCCATGCAAATAAAAGCCCTTAAAAGACTTGATAAATGAATTTTCAGCTTCATAAATACATTATTATAAGGTTAAACATTATATTAAAAAATTATTGTACCACGCGGAATGTAGCAAACGACCTGATATCATCGGAAGCCGTACCTACCTGTACCTGAAATTTTCCCGGCTCTACAACCCACTCGTGACGTTCAGGGTCATAAAAGCTTAAAGCATCTTTCCCAACAGTGAAATCCACCTCCACAGTTTCTCCCGGAGCGATCTTTATTTTTTTAAAACCTTTAAGTTCCTTGATCGGACGAGGCAAAGACGACTCCATATCCGTGATATATAATTGCACAACTTCTGCTCCCTCTCTCTTTCCAGAATTAGTTACAGGAATCGTAACAGTTATATTCTCATCGCTTTTCATTGTTTTTTTATCAAGCATTACTTTGCCATAATCAAATGAAGTATAACTGAGCCCATGTCCGAAAGCAAACTGAGGCTTGATTTTCTTTTTTTCGAACCACCTGTATCCTACGAATATGCCTTCTTTATATTCAACAGTCTCACCATCACCGGGATATGCATTGGATGCATGGGCAGAATTATCCTCGATTTTCACAGGGAAAGAGAAAGGTAATTTTCCCGATGGATTAGTCTCACCAAACAAAACGGAAGCGATTGCACTCCCCGCCTCAGTACCTCCATACCAAGCCTGAACTATGGCTGGCACCTTTGGGCACCACGGCATAGCATAAGCATTTCCACATATCATAACCGCAACTAAAGATGGGTTTTCCACAGCCAAAGCGGTAATCAAAGCATCCTGATCATACGGAAGATTATAAGACTGCCTGTCTACTCCCTCACAATCCTGATAAAGACTCTTATTCATTCCACCTATATATAAAATCAGGTCCGCATTTTTAGCAGCTTTTACAGCTTCAGCATGCAAACTGTCGTTTACAGCCTTTGATGCGGTCGAAGAATACCCCGGTTGATAATTTATTTCAATTCGGTTTGCAGCATACTTACGAATTCCTTCAAGTGGCACTACCTCGTATTTCGATTTCGCTTCTGAAGATCCGCCATCCCGGCTCATCATTTTCACCGCATTCTCACCGACTACAAGTATTCTATCTAAAGATTCGATATTCAATGGCAAAATATTATGGTTATTTTTCAGAAGAACGATTCCATCCTCAGCAATCCGACGTGCCGCCATCGCATGTTCTTCTGAAGCAAGAGCTCCCCATGGACGTCCCTCCGACATATTGGTCCGATACATCATACGTAAAACCCGTCTGACTTTCTCATTCAGGACCTCTTCGCTCGCTTCATTATTTCTCAGCATCTTTAGGTAAGGTGCGCCAAGACGGTAATTTTGGAAAGCTTCCAATGAACCGAGGTCCGTACCAAATTCCATATCCAAACCATTTTCAATGGCTTCCTGGGTATCATGTGTACCACCAAAATCTGAGACCACTACTCCATCAAACCCCCACTGTTCACGTAGTACATCTTTTAACAGGTAAGAGTTGTGACAGCAGTACTGACCATCGAATTTATTATAAGCTCCCATAATAGCCCAAACTCCTGCTTCCTGTACAGCAGCCTTGAAAGCAGGGAAATAAATTTCGTGTAAGGTACGTTCATCTACAATCGTGTTTATAGTCGTGCGCTTGGTTTCCTGATTGTTAACAGCAAAATGCTTTACGCAAGCTGACACATGGTTTTCTTGTACACCTTTAATATATGAGACAGCCATTCTTGATGTAAGATACGGGTCTTCGCCCATATATTCGAAATTACGACCATTCATTGGGGTTCGGAAAATATTCACAGCAGGTCCGAGAAGCATATTTTTATTTCGAAATAAAGCTTCTTCACTAAGATTTTTTCCAAAAAGATATCCCATTTCAGGATTCCATGTTGCAGCAAGGCATATAAGAGCCGGAAATGCCGTACACGAATCACTCGACATCCCAGCAGGAATCCATGTTTGCCACACCATTTCCGGTCGTAATCCCGACGGGCCGTCCGTCAGGTTATTTTCCGGAATTCCCAATCTTGGTACTCCCGCCGAACCATAGCTTCTATCAGCATGAAGTAGTCCCACTTTCTCTTCTAAAGTCATACGAGCCAAAGCATCATCAATACGTTCTTCTATCGGCCTCGAAACATCTCTATAGACAGGTATCCCCTGAGGCCAAAGACCAACAGAAAAGGACGCCATAGCAACAAGCATGCTAATCTTCCTTATTGAAGACTTCATTTGTTTTTTGTTAATATTCATATTTTCACTAGGTTTTAGATATTCATATATTTATAATGAGTTTCTCCATACTGTTACATAATTTAGTATTATATTAAGTTACAGTACACACAGATATACTTCCAATATCAAGCATCTGAATTTCCACTAATATGTTCACACATATTGGTGCAACAAAGATAAATAATAAAATTATAAAGCACAAACAAAATAAAGTTTTTATGTGGTAAAAATAAAACAAGAACTTAAACTCCCGACACTGCTTTTTTTTAAAATTAATTGTCACAACCAAAGAGAATCAGCACAGAAAAAGTAGGCAAACACAGCATTACAAGAGCAAAAATCCAATATTTTAAAAGACAACAAACCTACCAACAACGAAACATACAGAAAATTATCATTACACTATAACAACATACAAGCCCTCTTATCGCTTCTTGCATAAATGTTCATACATTAATAATACAAACAGAGTTATTAGAGTAATATTCCACTCTCTAAAAAACAGATACCAAGTAGTAGACCAAAAAATAAGCGTTCCCTACCGGAAACGCTTATAAAACTAAAATATACACAGCAGCATCTACATAGAATTAAAAAGGATATTAATATCAGGCTTTTGCTGCTACCTTTATTCCAAATGCACAATATGTCAGATACAACACACAAGCTAGCACAACCGTCACTCCACCTATAATACCGACAGTACCAATGGCAAAACCGATGACCGGAGTCACCACTCCCCCACCGGCGACAGCTGTAATCATCAGACCTGAAATCTGATTTGCTTTCTCCGGACGAGCCTGTAGCGCCATCGAATAAATGATAGCAAATACAGACGAAGCAAAAAAGCCGACTGCACCTATACATACTATATTCACTACGTCGTCATCCACTCCTATCAAAACCAACAACGCAACAATGCAAGCCACTATATTCACTCGGAAATATTTCATTTCTGCAATACGAGCCAACAAGAAAGCCCCCAGCAAAGCACCGACCGTACGACTCAGGAAATAAACCTGAGGAGCAAATTTGACCTGTTCATCAGTCCATCCAAAACGGATAGCCATTAACTTAGAGCTAATGAAATTTGTCGCCACATCCACACCTACAATAAAGAATATACCTAAAAACAACAACAGAATTGTCCGGTCTTTCAGTAACGCAAATGTATTCTTCATAGAAAGACTACTATCCGACACAATATTCTTTTCCCGTTCGATAGGTGTCGCTATCAACCAAAGAGCCGATAACAAAGTTATAAAACCAAGTATCGGAAAACAATAATACCATTTATCCGCCCCAAAGTACCCGACAGCCAACAGCACAATCTCCGGTCCAACCAAAGAAGAAGCCGCCTTTATGACCTGACCGGCCGTTAAACTGCTCGTCAAAAAGGCCTTATTGGTAATCACATTGTTAAGCAATGGATTCAATGAAACCTGTAATATGGCATTTCCTATGCCTAACAGAGCATAAGCCACCATACAAGTCACACTATCATAAGCCAGCAATGGCAAAATCATGCCCACTACCGTAATTGCCATACTAATAAGGACAGTATTCTTACGTCCCCATTTATTCATTTGATTTCCAACAGGAATTCCCAGAAACAGAAACCAGATAAACACCATCGAAGGTACAAAACCGGTCATCACAGGAGACCAGTTGAAACTACGCTGTACATAGTCAGACGAAATGCCGACAATATCACAAAAGCCCATCACAAAGAAGCCGAAGAGCACCGGAAGAGCCGTCAATATAGAATTTTGTTTTTTCATATCCAGGGTTATTTATATAAAACTAATTATTCTTCACTCCACATTCCTAATGAACTAACTTTTCATTCGGGATATCCCCCAATTTCAAAGTCAGCTTTCCACCTTTCACAACCTCTTCAAAGGGTATCTGTACAGTTTCCTGCAACCGACCATCCCAAAATATCTCCTGTAAATAACAGTCGTCCACAGATTGCCTCTTTGTTTCTATCACAAATTGCTTTCCCGGATAATAATCATTATTCAGTCTGATAGTTACCTTGTCAAACAAGGGAGCTCCTATTTGGAATTTCGGATTAATTTCCGTCAACCCCTTCACATCGAACAACCCTAATGCAGACATCACATACCAGGCCCCCAATTGTCCCTGATCTTCATCCTGTCCGTAACCATAGCCATGAATACCCTCCAAACCATAGAATTCATCCAAAATTGCCCGTACCCACTTTTGAGACAAATAAGGCTTACCTGAAAAGTTGAACAACCAGGAAATATGCAAGTTAGGCTGGTTACCATGATTATAAACCGTCTTCAACCCGGCAAATGCATCAACCTCTGTTCCGCCACCAAAAATACTCTTCTGCGAAAGCAGAAAAATGCTGTCAAGACGAGCGTTAAACGTTTCCTGCCCCACAAGAGTCACCAATTCATCTATATGATGAGGAACATAAAACGTATATTGTACAGCATTCCCTTCCTGAAAGCCTTTCCATGGAAGTAACGGATTAAAATCTTCAAGAAAGCGTCCCTGTGTATCCTTTGGACGAATCAATCGGGTTTCCGCATCATAAAGATTCTTCCAGCCGTTCGACAAACCGGAAAGCCACTCATAATCCGCATTCTTACCCAACTGTTTCGCAAATTGCGCAACTGCAAAGCTACTAAAACTATATTCCATAGTATGCGAAGCACCAAAACCCGATCCCTCTTCACGAGTCACCATATCAAACTGCTTTTCATAAGGAGAGTAACCACGCTCTACAAACTGACGTACATCCATTTTCCCAGCACCCTCAGGCCTTCCATGCCATTCCACCTCATTCTTCAAGGCAGCTTCATACCCTAATTGTACATCAAAATCACGGATACCGCAATTATAAGCTGACGCAATAGCCAAACCTGTAAAATTCGTCCCTACTCCGGACACATACTTACTACAAGCAATTCCGTCTCCCAGCCAACCTGCATCTTTATAAACCAGCAACTGACTTTTTATCCAGTCTGAATAATATTCAGGATAAGCCAACGACCAAAGTTGTGTCAAATTCCAAAATCCACCCCAGATAGCATCCGTATTATAATGCTGATGCATCGGCTTCCCCTTTGTATCAAGCGCAATACGTCCCACAGTACCGTCATTTTTAGGATAATAACCATTGGCATCACTTGCCAGTCCACGCCCCAAAAGCGCATGAAACAATCCGGTATAGAATTTCACTTTATCCGCCTCTTCACCTCCTTCTACACAGATTCTGCCCAACGATTCATTCCAAACTTTCGTCGCATTCCTTTTCGCCTGTTCAAAAGTAACATCCGCAGCTTCAGCCTCTCTGTTGAAACGGGCATTTTCTATCGAAGTATACGAAAGGCCGACTTTCACCTCCACAGCCTCCTGCTCTTCAGTAGAAAATGTCATATAAAGACCGATCCCCGGTCCCTTTTCCCGACATTTGCCCGGAGTAACCTCATTCTTCACAAAGGTACCCACCTCTACCGGCTTCTTATCCAACACAGCCGAAAAATACATACGTACATCCGCACCTTTCTGATAAATATTCACATATACAGGCGAAGTCACTACATAACCTTCCACTCTGCCATCATCAAAGTACTGCACTTCGGCATCCTTCACCTCACCGCTTTCCCCTTGTTTATTGCCTATATCAAATATCAGATTTGCCTGCTCCGACTTAGGATAAGTATAACGATGAAATCCTACCCGTTGCATAGCGGTGAGTTCAGCTTTCACACCATAATCTTTCAGAAAGACAGAATAATAACCAGGAGTGGCTATTTCATCTTTTTTATCAAAACGCGAACGATAACCTCCATCCGGATCATCCAGTTCACCCGGCACGGTCTGCAAACTTCCTACTGTTGGTGCAAATACAACCCCACCTATCTGAAACTCATGAAAATTGGCAAAGCCTTCGATTGAGGTATGACGAAAGTCATACCCCACCGCCTGCCAACCACCGGGATTCCCCAAATGCGCATCAGTAGAAGGAGCAAGCTTCGCCATACCGAACGGAACCGCTGCCGGCGTATAAAAGAACCAGCGGCAATGCGCGGTTCCGATATTCGGGTTCACATAGTCCACCAAAGCCCTATCATCTTTGATGCCTCCCGAACACCCCAGAACCGTACACATCCATATTGTCAATAAGCCAAGCCTTTTCATTTGATACCCCATGATTTATTGGGCTTATCCCCCATTTCCAGAATCAACTCTCCGCCTTTCAGTAGTTCGGAAGCCGGGAAGAAGAAGCGATCCAACTTCTGGCCATTCAATGTGGCACTCTGGATATACTTGTTCTTTCTGGACACATTCTTAGCTTCTATCGTAAATGTCTCACCACGATTGTAACGCTTGCCCAAGTCAATAACCACTTTTTCATAAAGCGGACTGGCTATTTCATAAATCGGATCGAGGCGGCAACCACCGTCCGTCTGGAACAACCCCAAAGCAGCCATAACAAACCAGGCACTCATCTGTCCCTGATCTTCATCGCCCAGATAAGCATTGGCAACACCGTAACCATAATATTTATCAATGATGGAACGGGACCACTTCTGCGTCAGCCAAGGTTTCTTCGCCCAGTTAAACAAGAAGGCAAAGTGCATGGATTGCTGGTTACCCTGAACCACCGGATAATCCCAATATTGATCATTTGGAGCGTTGTATCTCCAAGGTTCACTGACTTCAAACCCCCAGTTCAAGCGATCCACAAAAGCCTCTTCACCCATTATGTCAATCAAAGCCGGAACATCCTGAGGCACAAAATAACTGAGTTGCCATGAGTTACCCTCTACATAATGATGATTACGTCCGGTCTGGAATGCATCGAAATCCGGAATGAAATTACCGGCCGAATCACGCATATGTGCATAACCATTTTCAGGATTAACGGCATTTTTCCACCAGTACCCACGATCATTAAACGTAGCATATTCCCCGTATTTTCCCAAAGCTTTAGCCATTTGTCCTACAGTCCAGTCATCATAGGAATACTCCAGCGTATTGGAGAAACGCCCCAGTTCAATAGGTACATACTTATATTTCATGTAAGGCACCAAGTCACGGTTTCCCGCAAATCCGCCAGCAACATGGGTTGCCGGTGTCGTCTGCATCTTTTTCATAGCCTCGAACGCCTTTTCCGCATCGTAGTCGCGAATCCCCATCTGATAGGCAGACACCATCAACGGAATCTCATGCTCGGCCACCATTACCGGAATATATTCCATCCCTGCCGGACCTTTCGCCAACCAGCCGTTCGCATCATACAATGCCAATTGAGAGTTTACCCATTTGGAGCTCCATTCCGGTGTCACCAGGTTCCAGAATTGATTCAGATTCCAAAAAGAGTTCCAAAAAGCGTCACATCCCAAAGCCACATGCTCCGGGTTTGTAAATTTACGTACTTTCTCATCCGGAGACACCCATTCTCCATTCACATCACTCCACAAATTACGGCAAAGAGCGCGATACATATTAGTATAAAAGCGCGTCTTCTCCATACGATCATTCGTACTAATAGTCAAACGGTTAAACACACCATTCCACACTTCCTTCTGATTTTGAACAACAGCTTCAAAATTCCAACCGAATTTATCCGAAATCTCTTTCTGCAGATTTTCCGAAGCATTAGCTATACTCACCAACGATATGCCTGTACGAACCTGTACCACCGGATGTTTCCGCGTATCAAACTCTACATAAAGTCCCGCTTCCTTCAAATCCTTACCTGAAATATGCCCGCCGTCCAGCAATTGTTCATTCTTCCATCCGCCCACTTTCTTGATGGGGGCATCAAATTCAATCACGAAATTCACAATATATTCCTGATCAGCATCTTCACTCCACACGTGCGGACGGGGAGTAATCTGATGGGAACGCCCTTCAATCCTATAATCACTGACTTTTCTGACATCTACTTCCTGCAAGTTATAATCATACTCAGCCTGAATATGCAGGTCAATCATCACACGCCCATCCTTATCCTTGGGGAATGTGTACTTCTGGAAACTGGCCCTTTCAGTAGCTGTCACTTCTGCCAGAATCTCCGTATCAGTCAGGAATACTTTGTAATATCCCAATGGAGCCTCCTCTGTTTTCTTATCAATGCGCGAACGGTAGCCTTCATCCGGACGGAACTGATCGCCTACCTGAGTAAACAACTCGCCATTAGTCGGCATCATACCCAGTCCCCCCATTGTCCATTCATGAATGTGGCTAAAGCAACCCAATGTCTCAAATGTAGGCTGATAGCCTGCCTGCCAGCCCTTATTCTGATTATCCGGACTCAGTTTCACCATACTAAAAGGCATCCAGGGACCCGGCGCAATCATCCAACGGGAATGTGCCGTACCTATTTTCGTATCTACATAATCAGCAAAAGTCTGCTTCCGTTGCGGGGAGCGCACAACAGTACCTTTTTCCAGTAACTGTCCGTTTGCAAACACCTGATATTCACTCTTCTTATTCTTCTTCACAGCAGGCATAGGAACCTCAAATACATAGCGGGCAGTATCCATCTTTGCGGCAAAAACCTCCGTCCCATCCAATTTCACACTTAATTCCGGATGACCGGATAAATGTTCTACATCCACCAATAAGGGTTGCACATTTGTTCCGTCCAACTCTATCTCATACCCTGCCGGAGAAACATTACGCAAGAAAGCATATTCATTATTCTTTTCCAGAACGAGTCCGTCCGAACCTTCCAAGCGAATCTGATCAAACACAATCCAACCTCCCTCAAGAACGGAAATAGTCACTGCATTCCCCCCTTTCTTCAAATCAGAAGCCGAGATGGGAAACTCCAAAACCTGCTCCTTAGCATCCTGAAGATTACCTTCCAACACTTTCTCTGAGTTTCCTTTAATTTCAAATTTCTTTTCGACCGAATTTACCACCAGTTTGACAACCGAACGGTTAGGATTGGCATCCACCAGGTCAACTACCAATTTCCAGTCACCGCGTTTCGGCAATTTTTCCACACCGAACAGGATATTTACATCGTGGGTTCTCCAACCGGACGTCCCCCATGTACCACCCCATGTATCATCAGGTCCGGGCAGCACATAAGGAAGATCGGTCTTATCAACAGAAGTTCCTACCAGAAAATAACGGTCTTCATAACCAAAGTCATGAGCCAGAAAATTCTTATACTCAGAGGGACCTAACGCCAGTTCCGCTCCGGAATTATCAGCAGTACCTATCTGCCAGACCACCTTTGCAGCAGTTGCGCACACAGCACAACAAGCAACGATAAAAAAGGATACCAGTTTTTTCTTATTCATAATGAGTTTTGAATCTTTTAATCTAATCTATACTCTTTTCCACGCCCTATCACAAGAAGGCTTATTTTGTTATTCCCGAAAACAATCTTAACTTATCCCTAAAATCCAAACTAACCCTTATATCTTCTTATCTATCTGTTGCAAAGCAAAAGCATAGGCTCCCAGAGCAATTGCCTTGTTCGCTCCCAAAGTCGAAATTGCCACTCCAATACGCTTTGTACAATCATAGGGAACTTTTTTATCAGTAAAAGGCACTTGAACCCAACTGCTTGTATTCTCCAAAAACCTTTTATGCTCATCTGCTTCCATCAGATTACAAACTTCCATCTGCAAACAGTTGAACTCCCTTCCCGCAAAGGTTGATATGGAACGGCGCATCTCGCGCGTCATACCCGGCAAGATATATTTCGCGGCACCAGCCACCCCACCTCCTATCACGACCATGCCATCCATAATGTGAAGTGCACTGACAATGGCAGCGCCAGCCATCTCACCCAGTTCGTCGAAACTTCTCAGAGCTGCGTCCCGATTTCCCTCACGGACGCCTTCAGCAATATCATAGATATCCTTCGGTGTCAGCTCACCAACCTTTTCACCGCTCAATTCACTGTACACACGACGTACGGCACGAATGCTAACACTCTCCTCTGCAATCAAGTCGGTGTACTTCTTATTCCGCATAATCCAGACATCACCACCACAACCGTTATCACCGGTCAGCAAGCAATTGTCTATCACCACCCCTGCGCCAAAACCGGTTCCCAACGTAATGCCCAGCAGGTTTTTATAACGCTTCGGGTTACCGGCAGCTTCAAGCTCTTCATTAACAGAAGGCAATATTCCCGCCAACGCCTCGCCATAAGCGAACAGATTCCCATCATTATTGATAAATACCGGAATACCGAATTTCTTTTCCAGAAAAGGCCCTAAAGCCACCCCGCCACGGAAAACCGGAAAGTTAGGCAGATCACCGATCACCCCGTTCTTATAGTCAGCCGGACCCGGGAAAGCAAAGCTGATAGCTACCGGTTCATCACTCAATTGTTCCTTTATCCGGGAAAATCCCCGTTGCAGAACAGCCAGGCACTCTTCCAAATTATCCGACACTGCCGGATAGCAGACAGGGGTTACAATGTCTTGATTTCCACGAATAGCCGAAAAAACAAAGTTCGTACCTCCCGCATCCAAGGTCATCACAGCTCGTTGGTCATGTCTATACATATTATATCAGATTTTTATTAGTGTCATTCTCCGGTCAGTATTTCACATAAGCCTTAATTGTAGCACATTCTCGCCCCACAGACTCACCATAAGGAGCAATCGTATATTCGCCTACGCTCGCCGGAATGATGAAAGTTTCCGCATAATGCACCACAAAAGGTTTAAAAGCGTTTGTCGGACTTTCAATGATAGCTTCCTCACCTTCCACCAGGTTCAAAACATTCACACTATTATTTGTATAGTGTGTAACGGGTTTAGAGAACCAATGACGATGCGTTCCGATGAATTCGTTCGGATGCAACCCCGTGCACTCCTCCCTCCAGCCGTCACCCTCTGCCACTTGGATAAAATGATTAGCCAGATACCTATTCACATATTCCGTATCCCGTTTCCAGTCTATCACTTCTTTACCTCTCTCCACATTGATAGGACGCGGTTTACCATCCAGTCCCAGACGCTGCCAATCCCAAAGTTTGAAGGTGAACAGATTAGGAGTAGAACTAATTTCAAGCACAAGCGCTTCAGAACCCGAGCAATGCACTGTTCCTCCGGGAATCAGATAATGATCATGCTTCTTGACCGGCAACTTATTCACATACTTTTCCGTATCGAATACAAGCTCGCCTTTCTGCGCTTCACGCAGGTCACTAATCATTTCATCTTTGTTAATACCGGCCTTCAAACCCAGATAAACCGAAGCTCCCTCTTTAGCATCCAGCAAATAATAGCTTTCATCCTGAGTATAGTGCATACCGAAGTTTTCATGAATAAACTGCGTGGTAGGATGCACCTGCACACTCAGATTTCCACCGCCCACTGTATCCAGGAAATCGAAACGAATCGGAAAATCCTTGCCAAAGCGTGCCTCCACCGGTTCACCCAGCAGTTCCCTCGACTTCAACAATACCAAATCCACCGACGGCAACTCAAACCGCACACCATTCACCTCGAAATAAAGACTGTTCTCTTCGGGCACACAATCAAAGCACCAACCGTAGTTTTCCTTTTCAGGATTCAGACCGCATACTTCCTTCATCCATTGTCCACCCCAGGGAGCCGGATCGAAGAAAGGAACGACACGGAAAGGAGTTTTGATAGTTTCTTCTATTCCTTTAAAGAAAGTCTCTTTATCAATCAGCTTCGGTTCGTTCGCAATATGAGTGTCCAACCAGAAATCCACCCGACCAAACAATCTTTCTTTGTACCTGTCAAGAATCCTCCAGTCATTGAAATAACCTCTCTTATATTGCAAAGATACAGCATCTTCATGATTATCTACACCCAGAGCCTTTACTTCGTGCGCACGAAAACGTTGCTGTATCTCCCAACGAGCCATATCCACATAAACCACTGTGGCCCCAGCCGGAACCACCATGGCGGCACCCGAACCCGCAACTATTACTTTACCTGTTGCTTCCGCCACTTGTCTACGGGCTGTTTCCAGCTTTTCCACATCGAAATAATCACTCAAGGTCAGATTCGTCACATAGCCAAAGAGAACATCATCCGTCATAAAACGCTCTGTCATCGTTTTAATTTCATGTTCCGGCTTCATCAAATCGCGCGTATTAATAAATAAGGTTGGCGATAATAACTCCAACTCGTTCATCACTTCTTCCTCACGTACACCCGTGTAAAGGTCTACAGCTAAAACCATCTTACCAATGAAACACTCTGCCAGCAAGGAATGAACAGCCTCCCACCCCTGAAGAATCGTTCCCGAGATCTTAGTAGAAGGGAATCTGTCGTAATTTACTTTTCTCATAATTATATATACTTAGATTATCATCATGTATGAACATATATGTATTTTGTGCAAAGATATATTCTTTAGAAACAAAATAAAAGAATCTTCGATTATTTTTTAAGAAAAAAAACAATTATCTTTGCACTATCAAAAACAAAAGAGAAAAGTATGACCATGAAATTAGACCCTAATTCCGAGAAACCTCTTCACATTCAAGCAGAAGAAGTACTCAGAAAACTCATTGAATCAGAGGAATACAAGAATGGAAAACTGCTTCCCAATGAGGTTCTATTGTCTGAACAATTAGACATATCCAGGAATACGCTCCGGCAGGCCATCAACAAGCTCGTATTTGAAGGCTTATTGGTGAGGAAAAAGGGACATGGCACCAAAGTTGTGCGAAAAGGTATCACGGGCGGAGTAAAAAATTGGTTAAGCTTCTCACAAGAGATGAAAATGCTGGGTATCGAAATCAAGAATTTCGAGTTGCACGTAAGTTTCAAGAAACCATCCGATGAAATATGTACCTTCTTTAATATAGATCCGGAAAAGGGAACAAAATGCATGGTACTGGAAAGAGTGCGGGGCAACAAAGAATATCCATTTGTCTCATTCATCTCTTATTTCAATCCGAACATACCGCTGACCGGTGACGAGGATTTCACCCAACCTCTTTACGGAGTGCTTGAAAGCAAATATGATATCATTGTAAAAACCAGTAAAGAAGAAGTGTCCGCACGTCTGGCAGGAGAGTTCATCGCAGAAAAACTGGATATTAAATCGAGTGATCCTATCCTAATAAGAAAGAGATTCGTTTATGACATTAATGAAATGCCCATCGAATACAATATCGGATATTATCGGGCAGACAGTTTCACTTATACGATAGAAGCTGAAAGATAACCGAGCATCATTAATAACAATAATCATAGAAAACGAAGTCTTTCCATTGCATTATGTATGTTTTTTCTGATTATCAGTAACAGGCACTTCAAGCCAAAAAGTACTTCCGGAAGATTAAAACCTTTGTTTATAAGAAACAGACCATCTGTTACGTGCAAACAGATGGTCTGTTTTATGTAAACGCATGGTCTTTTTAGTCCAAACAAACCATCTTTTCTACGAAAACAAGCAATCTTTTACTTGCCAAGGCTACACCCTTTGCACCATAAGGCTATACCTTTTGTCCCAAAGGGTAATACCATCGACAAAAAAGGGTGTAGCCTCTCCGAAAAGCAGACGATATTTTTCTATCCCGAAGGAAACGGCGTACCGAGGCAAACAATCGTTTTTCAAGAAAACTCCTTAATATTCCGCCAATAAGGTTTCAACAAAGCAAGAAGACCTATCTAAAGTCCTATTTTCCCCTCCATTCAGTATCAGTTCGCATTTTTCAAACAGAAAATCCCTGCGTTCTTTCGCACCGTCTCCTCCTTCCCGTCAAAAGAAAGAAACGTGAGACATCGGGAATAACATTTTGTCATTTTGATAATCACTTAGTCTCCGATATATATTTGATGAACGTATGCAGGACAATGTGCCTCTTTTTTTATACTTTTGTCCCCATCATGGAACAGCAACAATCATCTTTCAAAGAAAAAGAGCGCACCGGTCTGCGCGAACCGCGGCGCTTCAAAGTGATAATCTACAACGACGACTTCACTACAATGGAATTTGTCGTGAAGATACTTACTACCGTGTTTTACAAATCACCGGCAGAAGCAGAAGCGCTGATGATGCAGGTACACAAGAGCCAATCGGCAGTGGTAGGCATCTATACATACGACATTGCACAATCGAAGGTGCAAAAAGCCACCCGCATGGCACGCAGCGAAGGTTTTCCGCTCCGGCTCACCGTCGCACCGGAGGAAGAATAAAAAAAACAGAAAAAGATATGGACATACAAAATACAGAACATGTGAGCAGTGCTTTTTCCTCTGCACAAAGAAAAGCGCTGTCCTACCGGCACGAATTCATCATGCCCGAACATTTACTGAGTGCATTTCTGGAACAGCCTCCTTTTTTAAATGCCCTGCAAGAATTCTTCTGTGACGTTGAGGAACTTTCCCTCTCGTTAGAGAATTACTTCACGGAAGAGTTAGAGAGCATCCCCGAAGGTGTGGACTATGAATTGGAAGTTTCAGCACAACTGAACGAACTCATACAACACGCCTATCTGATGGTGAACTATTCGAGTGCCGAGGAACTGAATGTCCCGCATTTGGTACAAGGAATGCTTCAGTTGCAGGAATCCTGGGCAGCCCATTTCCTGAAAGAGACTCTCGGAGAAGACTTACCGGAATTTCTCAGTTCGCTTATTTCACAATACGAAGAAGCGGAAGAAATGGACTATGAACAAACCGCCACGCAGGAGAAGAGCGAGCCTTGGCGGAATTACGTAACTTGCCTGAACGATTGTCTGGAAACACACAATCCACTTATCGGACGCGAAGCCGAACTGGAACGGACCATTCAGGTACTCTGCCGCAAAGAGAAGAACAACCCGCTGCATGTGGGCGAACCGGGTGTCGGCAAGACCGCCCTCGCCTACGGACTGGCCGCACGCATCGAAGCAGGCGACGTTCCCGAACGACTCTCGGGTTGCCGCATCTACGAACTGGATTTAGGAACCCTACTGGCCGGTACACAATACCGGGGTGATTTCGAAAAACGCCTGAAGACCATCATGGAAGGTGTGCGAAGCGAAGGCCACGCCATTATCTACATAGATGAAATACACAATCTGATAGGTGCCGGACGTACCGGAGACGGTTCTATGGACGCATCCAATATGCTGAAACCTTATCTGGAAAGAGGAGACATCCGCTTCATCGGTTCCACCACCTACGAAGAATACAATCGTTACTTTGCCCGCAGCAGAGGATTGGTACGCCGTTTCCAGCAAATAGACATACTCGAACCGAGTATTGAAGAAACCATCCACATCGTAGAGGGTCTGAAAGCAAAATATGAAGCATTCCACGGTGTGACCTATCAACCCGACGTCATCCCTTATGCAGTAAAAGCAAGTGCCCGCTATATCAACGACCGCTTCCTGCCCGACAAAGCCATCGACCTGGTGGATGAAGCGGGAGCCTGGCGCGAAATCCATCCCACCTCTTCCGAAGAGCAAACCGTGGACAAAACTTTGATAACCGATGTACTGGCCCGCGTCTGCAAAGTAGATGCACTTGCCATGAAAGAGGAAGATACCGCTTCGCTCGAAACCTTGTATGCACGTATCAGCAGCAAAATTTACGGGCAGGAAGAAGCCGTCCGACAAGTAGTGGAAGCCGTGCAAATGTCGAAAGCCGGACTACTGGATGAAAACAAGCCGTTGGCAAGCCTCCTCTTTGTAGGGCCTACCGGGGTAGGAAAAACCGAAGTTGCCAAAGTGCTGGCCGCCGAACTGGGCATCGCCCTGCAACGTTTCGACATGAGTGAATACACCGAAAAGCATACCGTAGCCAAGTTGATCGGTTCACCTGCCGGTTACGTAGGTTATGAAGACGGCGGATTACTGACCGATGCTATACGCAAGACTCCTCATTGTGTCCTGTTACTGGACGAGATAGAGAAAGCCCATCCCGATGTGTTCAACATCCTGCTGCAAGTGATGGACTATGCCGTGCTGACCGACAATAAGGGACGGAAAGCCGACTGTCGCCACGTGGTGCTTATCATGACTTCAAATGCCGGTGCCCAATATGCCCGTCAGGCATCCATCGGATTCAGTAGCCAGATTACAGCCGGAGAGGCCATGCTGAAACAGGTTAAGAAAACTTTCAAACCGGAGTTCATCAACCGTTTGTCGGCTACAGTCGTCTTCCACGATATGAGCCGTGAAATGGCCTCGCTCATACTCGACAAGAAACTCGGAGAACTGAGCAGCAAGCTCGCGGCACGCCAGGTAGAAATGGAATTAAGTCCCGAAGCCCGAGACTGGTTACTGCAACGGGGATTCCTGCCGGAATACGGTGCACGCGAAATGGACCGTGTAATAGCCTCACACCTGAAGCCGCTACTGATGCGCGAAATTCTGTTCGGAAACTTGAAATCCGGCGGAAAAGCCTGCGTACAAGTAGAGAAGGAAAGTTCAAAACTACAAATCTTAACGAAATAACAACATGGTTTTCCAGCTGACTGACGAAATCGCATTTCCCGACCCGCACTATGGTGAGCCCGACGGATTCCTGGCAGTAGGCGGCGACCTTTCCATCGACCGCCTTATCCTTGCCTACTCCAACGGTATATTCCCCTGGTACGCTTTCCGTGAGGGCGTGATACAATGGTGGTGCCCGATGGAGCGTTTCGTTATTTTCCCGGATGAAATCCACATCTCCCACTCCATGCGCACATTTATCAGAAAAGGGGAATACGACCTCAGCGTCAACCAGGCTTTCCACGAAGTAATCCGCGCTTGTGGTGAGCAAAGAATGAACATGGAAGGTGCCTGGCTTGGTGAAGACATGATAGCTGCCTATACACGGCTGCACGAACAGAATTTTGCCGCAAGCGTAGAAGTATGGGAAGGTGAACGCTTGGTAGGAGGGCTATACGGAGTAACCTTAGGAAGATGCTTCTTCGGTGAAAGCATGTTCTCACTGGTTCCCAACGCATCCAAATTAGCCCTCATTTACCTGGCGCAAGTCTTCCGCGAAAATGGAGGGGAACTGATCGATTGCCAGTTCGAGACGCCACATCTGAAATCAATGGGCGGAAGATATATCAGCTATGAAGAGTACATGGAATACTTACGGAAGGATTAAACCAGCGTAAACTGTAAATGGTCATCCGTACTCCGGCTCTCATCGAAAGCAAACCCTTCCCACGTAAAAGCTCTCAGATCTTCGGGACGCTCTATGCGGTTCCTGATGATGAAACGCGTCATTTCACCGCGGCACATCTTGGCATAGATGACAATCGTCTTCAACTGTCCGCCTTTCCGGACCTGAAAGTCGGGTGTAATGACACGTACTTCTTCCTCTACCCGCTTCCAGTCGAACAGGTCTTTCATCTCACCGCTGGCAAGGTTCACAAGTACACCGCCCTGTTGCTTGATATCAGCTATAAACCGCTCTGTCAGTAACGGTTTCCAAAAATCAAACATCGTTACTCCTCCCCTCTCCGGCAGGCGTACATCCCCTTCCAGCCGGTAAGGCTTTATCCCATCCATCGGGCGAAGCAGTCCGTAGAGAAAGGAGGTGATGCGCAGATGATTTTGCGCATAATGGAAGTCATCTGCTGAAAAATCTTTCGGCAATATACGCTTGAAGACGGCACCGGTATATGCGCAAACAGCAGGCATCGGCCGATTGGCTTCCGAAAAGAAATCCTGATAACGCAAGTAGTTCTCAGCGGCAATCTTAGAGTTCACCCGCAGCAAACGTTCCAATTCTGCGGCAGAGAACTGCCCCATATCCAACGCATTCTGCACTGCTTCCGCCTGAAAATGAGGAACTGTCACTTCAGGCACTTTCACAGTTGTACGTGCCGCCATCGTTTTGGCACAAGAGATGAATGTCAACATACCACTTCATTTTAAAGTTTTCGGGAAACAAAGATAAATATAAATAGGTAATTTCTGATATCCACCGCCATTTCAAAAAGTTTTTCTATAGAATTTACCTCCGTTTCAAGAGTTTTTCATACCTTTACAGCTTGTTGGAGAGTACGGACTTTTTCGAACGAAAAGAAATCTATTCCAACCCTGAGACAAGAAAAAGAAAAAACAATATATAAAATGACCCACAAATGGAATTATCAACCCATTACACCCGAACAGGCAGAGACAAGCCAAAAACTGGCCCAGGAATTAGGGATTAGCCCGATTCTTGGCGGATTATTGGTGAAGCGGGGAATAACGAAGGCACAGGATGCCAAGAAGTTTTTCCGCCCGCAATTGCCCGACTTGCACGACCCATTTCTGATGAAAGACATGGACTTGGCCGTGGAACGCCTTAATAAGGCAATGGGAAAGAAAGAGCGTATTCTGATTTACGGAGATTATGATGTAGATGGCACTACTGCGGTATCCCTGGTCTACAAGTTCATTCAACAGTTCTATTCGAACATTGACTATTACATCCCCGACCGCTACAATGAAGGTTACGGGGTGTCTACCAAAGGAGTAGACTATGCCGCTGAAAGTGGTGTAGGGCTGATTATCGTACTGGACTGCGGCATCAAGGCCGTAGAGGAAATAACGTATGCCAAAGAAAAAGGTATCGATTTCATCATTTGCGACCATCATGTACCCGATGATGTACTGCCTCCGGCCGCCGCTATACTAAATGCCAAACGTCTGGACAATACGTATCCTTACGAGCACCTTTCCGGCTGCGGCGTAGGATTTAAGTTTATGCAGGCATTCGCCATCAGCAACGGTATCGAATTCCACCACCTTATCCCGCTGCTCGACCTGGTTGCCGTGAGCATCGCCTCGGACATCGTTCCCATCATGGGCGAGAACCGGATACTTGCTTTCCACGGTTTAAAACAGTTGAACAGCAATCCCAGTGTAGGTCTGAAAGCGATTATCGACGTATGCGGACTCACTGAGAAGGATATTACCGTCAGCGATATCGTGTTCAAGATAGGACCGCGTATCAATGCCTCCGGCCGCATCCAGAACGGAAAAGAAGCCGTTGACCTACTGACCGAAAAGGACTTCTCCATAGCTTTGGAAAAGGCCAACCAAATCAACCAATACAACGAAACCCGTAAGGACCTTGACAAGAGCATGACCGAAGAGGCCAACAATATTGTGGCCGAACTGGACGGGCTTGCCGACCGCCGCTCTATCGTGCTGTACAACGAAGATTGGCATAAAGGGGTTATCGGTATCGTCGCTTCCCGTCTGACGGAAATTTATTACCGCCCCGCCGTAGTACTGACACGCACGGATGACATGGCAACCGGCTCTGCCCGTTCCGTATCCGGTTTCGACGTGTACAAAGCCATTGAGTATTGCCGCGACCTGCTGGAAAACTTTGGCGGACACACATACGCCGCCGGACTGTCCATGAAAGTGGAAAACGTCAATGCCTTTACCGAACGTTTTGAAGAGTTCGTTTCACAGAATATTCTCCCCGAACAGACCAGTGCCCTCATCAATATCGATGCGGAGATAGACTTCAGGGACATCAGCCCGAAATTCTTCAGCGATCTGAAGAAATTCAACCCTTATGGTCCGGACAATCCGAAACCGGTGTTCTGTACGCACAATGTGTATGATTACGGTACAAGTAAGGTAGTGGGGCGCGACCAGGAACATATCAAACTGGAACTGGTGGATAATAAATCCAATAATGTAATGAACGGAATTGCCTTCGGACAGAGCTCACACGTGCGTTTCATCAAAACCAAACGTTCGTTTGACATCTGCTACACCATCGAAGAAAATACCCACAAACGCGGGGAAGTCCAATTGCAGATAGAGGATATTAAACCTAATTAAATGAAGAATGAGAAATGAAAAATGAAGAATTATCATGCGGCACAATTGCGCAGCCAATTCTTCATTCTTCATTTCTCATTCTTCATTCTTCATTTCTATGTACAAGGAAATCTTAAAACAATATTGGGGATATGATAACTTCCGTGGCATACAGGAAGATATCATCAACAGTATTGGCGAGGGCAAAGACACATTGGGGCTGATGCCTACGGGTGGTGGCAAGTCCATCACATTTCAAGTACCTGCACTCGCCAAAGAAGGACTTTGTCTGGTTGTCACTCCTTTGATTTCCCTGATGAAAGACCAGGTGCAGAACCTGAGAAAACGAGGTATAAAAGCACTTTCCATCTATTCCGGAATGTCCCGGCAGGAGATTGTCACCACTCTGGAGAACTGCATCTTCGGCAACTATAAATTCCTGTATATATCTCCCGAACGGCTGGATACTGAAATTTTCCGAACCAAATTACGGAAAATGAATATCAGCATGATTACCGTAGACGAAAGCCACTGTATCTCGCAATGGGGATATGACTTCCGTCCTGCCTATCTGAAAATTGCCGAAATACGCGATTTACTGCCGGGTGTCCCTGTGCTGGCACTCACCGCAACCGCCACACCGGAAGTAGTGAAAGACATTCAGGAACGCCTGTGTTTCAAGAAAGAGAATGTTTTCCGCATGAGTTTCGAGCGCAAGAACCTCGCTTATATAGTCCGCAAGACGGAAAACAAAACCGGAGAATTGCTGCATATCCTGCGCCGTATGCCCGGCAGTGCCATTGTCTATGTACGCAACCGCCGCCGGACCAAAGAAATCACCGAACTCTTAATCCATGAAGGCATCACCGCCGACTTTTACCATGCCGGTCTGGATGATGCCACCAAAGACGTACGTCAGCACCGCTGGCAAACGGGTGAAAGCCGGGTAATGGTTGCCACCAACGCGTTCGGCATGGGAATTGACAAACCGGATGTGCGTATCGTTATCCACCTCGACCTGCCCGACTCCATCGAAGCCTATTTTCAGGAAGCAGGGCGCGCCGGACGTGATGGTAACAAGGCATACGCCGTTATCCTGTATGCAAAATCAGATAAGATTACTCTCCATAAACGTATTCCGGATACTTTCCCGGAGAAAGACTACATCAAGCAGGTATATGAGCATCTGCAATACTATTATCAGATGGCTATGGGAGATGGTATGGGATGTGTCAGAGAGTTCAGTCTGGAAGATTTCTGCCGGAAGTTCAAGTACTTCCCCGTACCTGCCGACAGTGCATTGAAGATTCTGACGCAAGCAGGATATCTGGAATATACCGATGAACAGGATAATGCCTCCCGCCTCTATTTCACCGTTCGCCGTGACGAACTATATAAGTTACGGGAATTAGGAGAGGATATGGATAGGCTTATCCAAGTTGTATTGCGCTCCTATACCGGTGTATTTACCGATTACATCTTTATCAACGAAGATACGCTCGCTGTACGTAGCGGACTGACCCGGCAACGGGTATACGATATGCTGATGCGCTTGTCTAAGATGCACATCATCCACTACATTCCCCATAAAAAGACACCTTATATTATATATACACGTGAGCGCATAGACATTCAGCAACTGCAAATATCACGTATGGTATACGAAGATCGCAAAGAGCGATACGAAGCCCGGATCGGAGCAATGGTGGATTATGTGACAACCGACACGGTTTGCCGCAGCCGCATGCTATTACGATATTTCGGCGAGAAGAACGAACATAATTGCGGAATATGCGATATCTGCCTCAGCCACCGGGCGGAAGAAGTGCCACAAGAAATATCAAGAGAAGAGTTATGCAATAAAGTACTTCAAGTTCTTGCAGAGCAATCAGCCACTCCGGCAGAGCTTGCCGAACAAATAGCGGCGGACAAAGAGCTTCTGACTGGAGCTGTACGCCAACTATTGGAAGAAGAGCGTATAACTTCTGTAAATGGAATACTTCAAACGGAAAGAAAAGGGCGGAAGTAACGAGTGACTAACTACAAGTTGCTGTGCTATGTTCGCGGGCGAAAGATTTTTCGCCCCTACGAGCGTTGTCATTGATTTACCGTACACTGTAGGGGCGAATAAATACTCGCCTGGCTAACATTCCGAAAGGCACATTTCACCCATAGCCTGTAGCCCGTAACTCAATTTATTCCGTTGCCGGTTTCTCGATACCCTCGCTGGTTGCACGTTCTTCCATACGTTTGATACGGGCATCCAAATCCGGGTGAGTAGAGAACAACTGGTTCAGTTTACTACTCTTCTGTGCGCCGGCCTCTTCCTGCAATTTCTTCAACTTCTGGAAAGACAAAGCCATCGCCCAAGGGTTCTTACCATGACTTTTCAGGAATTCATAGCCATAATCATCAGCACTGCGTTCCTGCTTCTGTGAGTAAGTGGAGTTTACCAAAGCCTCTCCCAGATCACCCAACTGAGAATCTGTCAGTTTAGCCGCCGTACCGCCTTGTGAAGAAATACCGTCTTTCAGGGCAGAAGTCAACAATGCTGTGCGGAAGCCATTCTTAGAGTCCTTGTGTGCCACATGCCCTACTTCATGACCGATCACACCGAGCAATTCGTCGTCACTCATAATGTCCATCAAAGAAGAAAAGATACGTACACTACCATCTGCACACGCAAAAGCATTGACGTCTATCACATAGTAAACCTTAAAATTCAAGGGAATTCCTTCCACATCCGTCAGACCTTCAGTCAGTTTTTTCAAGCGGATAGTGTACTCATTGTCGTCCGCGCATACCTGATTGTGAGTATCCATCCAGTCGATGTATTCTTTCACATACTCCGTCATTTGAGCATCTGTTAAAGTCACCGCTTTAACGGCTTTTACTGCACCTTTCAGTGCTTTCACATTAAATTGAGCCATTGCAGGCATGCCCACAGCCATGCATACTAGAAGAAGGGCCCACTTCATAAGAGTCTTTTTCATTCTTGTGTTTTTAGAAAATAATTATTTTTATTTTGATAAATGCGGCGCAAAAGAACAAATTTTAAATGATACCATCAACATATTAGGGGATGTTTTTCGCTTTTTCAGCGGAGTTCTTGGTATAAAGACTAATTTTTTATGCAAACCCAAACTGTTTCTAAATAATATCATACCTTTGCACCCAATATTATCCACAAGAACTATTATGCATATCAAAACATTTATCATCTTAGTATTATTGTCTTGGGGGCTGCATAGCAGTGCACAGGAACATACCACACATAATGATGTAATCATACAGGCAGTCCCAGATTACAGTCGGAAGGACAATGCAACAGTTAGAAGCGCAGAAGAAGAAAAAGTGATGGAGTTAGTTGAGCAATACATATCAAAGACTCTGCATGAATATAAAACCAAACCGATGTTTTATCTGAAAATAAAAAAATCGGGATGTTGCATAGCAGTCCGGGTAAACGACATACCGGTATACGAGAATTTTTCCGATTACGATTGCGGTTATACTGACTATGACGGTGCACTATACCCTATTAACAGCTGTCTGCCCTGCAGCGGAAAACAAACATTCAGCATTGAAGTATATCCCACCAGCCTGCAAGATTATATATCTGACGACTGCTCTATAAGTATTGAAATATACTGCCGCCCCGATATAGATAAACCGGAGGCTGAAACCAAACTGATTAAAAAATTGAATTTACCGGAAAACATAGGTCAACAAAAGCTGAAATACTATACCGCTTCGGCGGCTTTTGAAGCCTTATTACCCTTTGATTACAGCGACAGACTTGCCAAAGCCCGTGACCTGACGAAAATACCCAACTTGGAAGAAATGGCGCTAAAGCAATATAATAAGATGCGGCAATACTTAGTAGACTGTGACCAATTAGCCTATCAGACACAGTACCTCAGCAATATTATTCCATATATGGACATGTACTACAATAGCCGACAAGAAGTAATAGACAATCTCTGCAACACGGAAATGTTCGATAAAACGTTGGAGAAAAGGAAAGTTCTTCCCATTACAGATTATGAAATGATTGTTTGCGGTAATGGCAAACTGGTCATACTACGAAATAAATCGGATAAAAACAGTGTTTTACAAATAGAATCTTACATAGCCAATGAAGACGGCGACGGCATACCTACTACTAGAATCATACCGATTATACTATACATGCCCGAAGACAGTGAAGAATTAGAAATATATGCATGACAATATGAATAAAAGATGGATTTTAATAACACTGTGTGCCATACTATCCGGCTGCACAAGCTTGGGAAAGCAGTCACCTGCTTCGGATGCCCAATCTCCCGGTAGTGAAACCGAGCAACTGGAACAGGGCATCAGCCAGCATTGGATTGGGAGATATTCTTTATATATCAGTACCGAAACCATTATGGAGGACGCCAGCAACATCGGAGTCAGTTATAATTTTGAGATTCGGGATTCAACAGTCTCTTTTACAGCAGCTGGCTATCAGATATTTTTCGAATGTGAGTGCTCGTGGAAAGAAGATCGGGATCAGTTGATATTATTCTACAAAAAAGCAATTGAAGCGGTCACTCCCATACCTTTTCAAAACGTGAACGATACGGTTGCCCTGATAACTTGCGAACAGGGCAAATATTATGTGCAAAGTCCGATTATTACGGATGCTGAATGGGGCATCAATAAGAAAATGCTGTTGGAAAAGGGATCGATTGACATATCGGAAGAAGATGATAATGACTGTATGCCGAAAATAACCTATTGGCACGAGAACTTTGAATATGGTGATGAGGACGATTGTTTAGACCGCTGGGCTATCGCTATCGATGAGGCTGATTTTTTAGCAGCGTTGGCTAAATATCAGAACCAACAGATAGACAGCACGGTTCAGATACCTGCAAGCAAGGGGAAATATTCTATTCCACTGGAAAACGGGGACACAAAAGTCTTATTCGACAGTTATGAACAATCTGACGACTATTGTAAATACCATTATAAAGGGTATCTTGCACAAATAAATTGTTATGTATTCGAATACGAAGGCTTCGAATGGGAAGGAGTTTCATACTTTTCTAAAGCAAATGGAGAAGAATATTGGTTTCGGAATGAGGGTTTGTTCTCGCCAAATTCCAACAATTGCTATTGTGTCGATGCATGCACCGAATTCGAAGGCGAAAGAGCCGGATTTATAAAGGTATATCAAGTCTCATACGACGAATTCCAATTCATGTTCGGCTTATGGTCAGACAAGATATTCCCGCAAACCGTCTGCTGGCAGGATAACACCACGCTCTATATGAAAGCTCTCCGGGAGGAAAATGGAGCAGACCAGACTTATTACTATAAGATATCTCTGGATCAGGTACGGTAATTCGTTTTTCATTGATTTTTTCTTTTTATTCGTATATTCCGGAGAATTTCTTTAAGTTTGCAAAAGAATAGAAACAAAATATCAAAGACATACATAATTATGGGATTCTTTAAATCTTTCTTCTCCGGCAAACAAGACAAGCCGGAAACTGAAAAACAGAAAAACAATCAGAAGAACTTTGAAATATTCAAGTATGACGGCATGCGTGCACAACGCATGGGACGTCCGGATTATGCCATCAAATGCTTCACCGAAGCCTTGGCCATCCAGGATGACTTTGAAACTATGAGTTATCTGAGCCAGGTTTATGTCCAGACCAACGCCCTCAGCGAAGCGCACGAGTTATTGGAGCGTATGGCGAAACTAGAACCGGAACATACTTCCACCTTCCTCACCCTTGCCAATGTATGCTACCTGCAAGAAGATTATCAGGCCATGGCCGAAGCCGCACAAAAAGCCATTGAAATAGAAGAAGGCAATGCCATGGCACACTACCTTCTGGGAAGGGCCAAGCAAGGAATGGATGACGGCATTATGAGCATCGCCCACCTCACCAAAGCCATCGTGCTGAAAGATGATTTCACCGAAGCACGCCTCCTACGCGCCGAAGCATTAACCAAAATGCAACAGTATAATGAAGCCATGGAGGACATTGACGCTATATTGGCACAAGATGCAGATGACGAAAGCGCCCTCTTGCTACGCGGCAAAATAAAAGAAGCCACCGGCGATGCCGGAGCGGCAGAAGCCGATTATTGCCACGTGACCGAACTGAACCCTTTCAACGAGCAAGGCTTCCTCTACCTGGGACAACTCTATATTGAGCAAAAGAAACTTCCGGAAGCCATCGCCCTCTTTGATGAAGCTATTGAACTGAACCCTAATTTTGCGCAAGCCTACCACGAACGCGGACGTGCCAAATTACTAAACGGTGACAAAGAAGGCTCTGTAGAAGACATGAAGAAAGGACTGGAACTCAACCCAAAAGAAGTACAAGGCTTCAACGGGCAATATGGTAATCAGACAAACGAGAGACAACCGAATGTATTAGGACTGTAACGCCTTATGAGAAGCGTCCTCTCCATACTTGTATTTTGTTTCCTTTTTCCAGCATTGGCAACTGCCGACAGTTTCGAACGCAGCTTTGAAGAAAACAAAAAACTTCTTTACTCACTGGACAGCCTGTTAGCACATCAGGATGTCTTTGTGAAAGTAAAAGAGGAACGCATCATGCAGTTGAAGAAGCAGTATAACCAGGTAAAAGATGTAAAGGAACTCTATGCAATGAATCGGATGATTTATTTAGAGTATCGGGTATATGATGCTGATTCAGCTTTACATTACATCAACAAAAACGTACAGTTGGCGCAACAAACCAATAACCGGACCTGGGAAGTGGTATCTCTGCTCGAACAGTCTTTTGTCCTTACATCCTGCGGACTTCTTACTGAAGCATTGAATGCTGTGAGCGATATACGTTCGGAAGAATTGCCGCAAAATCTACGTTCTGAATATTTTGGCCGTTTGTGCACGCTTTATTCCCGCCTAAGGGACTACTCCGGTGAGAATTCTCATTTATCGGAGCACTACAATGAGCTTCAAAAGACTTATCGGGATTCAATACTCAACACAGCTACCCCCGATGAATTGCGCTACTGGAATACCCGGACATGGCTCTACTTGGGAACTCCCGAGGTAGCCCCTGTCAAGCAAGCATTGGAACATAACAAAAAGATATTGCCCAACGACAGCCGAAAATACTCCATTGCCACATATAACCTGTCCGCCATCTACCGGAGCGAGAAAAATGAAAGCAAGTATCTGGAAAATCTGATTCTTTCCGCTATGGCAGACATCCGGTGTGTCAACGGAGACATAGGTTCATTGCAGGAAATAGCCGAATACCTGTTTAAACACGGGAAGATAGACCGTGCATATAACTATATTGTCTACTGTTCACAAAAAGCCATGCTTTTTCATAATCGGGTACGGATAGTCAGAATGTCTCATTTGCAAAATCAAATCTACAAAGCCTACCAGGAACGGGACAACATACAGCAAAAGCGACTTCAAGCTTCTCTCATCACCGTCAGTTTGCTTTTCCTTATATTGATTGGTGCGTTCTTGTTCATCCGTAAGCAAATGCGCCGGCTGAAAGAAGCTAATACAAGATTGGACAATACCAATCAGAAACTCTCAGTCAACATGGATGCCCTCTCCACCGCCCATCAAAACCTGGAAGAGGCCAATGACCAACTGAAAGAACTGAATACCCAATTAAAAGAGGTAAACTCCCAATTGCGGGAATCCAATTATGTAAAGGAGGAATACATAGGTTATGTATTCAATATCTGCTCCACTTATATTAGCAAATTGGAAGAGTTCCGCAAAAACATCAACCGGAAACTCAGAGTGGGACAGATAGAAGACGTCAAAGCCATGACCGATCCTTCAACAATGGCCTCCAATGAACTGAAAGAGTTCTATCAGCATTTCGATACAATCTTTCTTCATCTCTACCCTAATTTTGTGGAAGACTTCAATGCCCTGCTTCTGCCCGAAGAACGGATTGAACTGAAAGATGGTGAACTGCTGAATACAGAACTGCGCATACACGCATTAATAAGGATGGGCATTACGGACAGCGTGAAAATAGCCGACTTCCTTCATTGCTCCGCACAAACCGTCTACAACAACCGCCTTCGTACCCGGAATAAATCCATTATTCCGAAAGAAGACTTCATGAATGCCATCAAAAAGCTCGGAAAATACAAAGCCTAATCCCTGTCTGTCACTCCCGCTTCCTATCGGGAAGTTTACTTCCAAACTTTCCCTCATCACTACACACCACTAATAATCAACCACTTACTTCTTTTAACAGTTTACTTCGACGGTTTACCTCACGAAGTGAATAGCCTCTTGTTACATATATCTTTGCCAAAGAGATTTAAAACAAGAACTTATGTTAACTATCAAATTAATCATGAAGAACGAAAGAAAAGAAAAACGCCTTGGCAGACTTATCCTTGTCTGCTGCGCTTTGTTGATGTTCATTTCGGTCAACGCATTTGCCCAACAGCAAGTCACAGTCACCGGAAACGTAAAAGATGAAAAGGGAGAACCCGTCATCGGAGCCAACGTCATCGTGAAAGGTACGGGCACAGGAAGTGTCAGTAATGTAGATGGAGATTTCTCACTGCCCAACGTACCTAACGGAGCCACACTTGAAATTTCCTTTATCGGCTATCTGAACCAGGACGTAAAAGTCAGCGGAACCAAACCTATCAACATTATTCTGAAGGAAGACACAAAAATGCTGGATGAAGTGGTTGTAGTGGGTTACGGTGTACAGCGCAAGTCGGACATGACGGGTGCAGTTGCTTCCGTAAACACCAAAACATTGGAGAACCGCCCGCAAGCCAACATCATCCAGTCTTTGCAGGGAGCCGTACCGGGACTGAATATCTCAGTAACCGGAACCAACGCCGAAGGTTCGTCCACCAAAACCCGCATCCGTGGCGAGAACTCCATCACGGCGGACAATAAGCCACTGATTATTCTGGATGGTATTCCTTTTGACGGTCCCTGGTCGGAAATCAATCCGAACGATGTAGAGTCTATCGAAGTGCTGAAAGATGCTTCTTCGGCCGCCATCTATGGTGCACGCGGTTCAAACGGTGTCATCCTGATTACTTCCAAAAGAGGTGAGAAAGGAAAGGTGGTCGTAGCTTATGATACATACGTCACCATTGATAATCCGATTAATTTACCCCGCCTCATGAATGGCGCTGAATTTTGGAAATACAAGACTGAAGCATTGAGAGATGCCAATACCACTCCACCGACAGAAAGCAATCCGGAACCGTGGATGGGCTCTATGACTGCCACTGAGCTGCGTATGCACGAAGCGGGAACAGATACCGACTGGCTGGACCTGGCAACCCGTACCGGCTTTAAGCAACAACATAACATTTCATTCCGTGGTGGAGTGAACAAAACGAATTATTTCGTATCGCTGAACTATACAGACGTGAAGGGTACAGCTGTCGGCAACCAATTCAAGCGTTACAATATCCGCTTCAACCTGGATCAGGAATTCAATTCCTGGCTTAAATTCTCCACCAGCACACAGTTGGGCCGCTACGACCGAAGCGGCAGTAGCGCCTCATTCTCCAGAGCTTTCCGGATGAACCCGCTGGCAGAGGCTTATGACGAAGAAGGCAATATCCGTTCTGCCGCTTGGGAAGACTCCAGCGAAGCCTTTTCGGTAAACCCGCTGAGCAGCCTCAACAATAAAAGCAGTGATATACGCTCCAAAGTCATCACTAACAATGTTATCGAAATTAAGCTGCCGTTCGTTCCGGGATTAAGCTATAAACTGAACACAGGTTATACTTACCAAGACAGCAGCTGGAAACAATACCAGGGGATGGACACTTACTACGGAGCCCGTTCCAACGGTATTCTGAATACCGACGACTGGCATTCACAGGAATGGATTTTGGAAAATATCATCACCTATACCCGTGAATTCGGCAAACACCGCATCTTCTTCACTGGTCTGTATTCTGCACAGAGCTACGAGAAAGAAGGCAACGGAATGGAAGGAAAAGACTTCCCTAACGACGTGATGTATTATTATCAGATTTCCAAAGCAGCCACCATGTCCGGAAGTTCCAGCTATACAAAGCAGAACCATATCTCACAGATGGCACGTCTGAACTATTCATACGACAGCCGCTATCTGCTGACATTGACGGCACGCCGTGACGGGTACTCGGCATTCGGCAACCAATCCAAGTTCGGCATATTCCCTTCCATGGCCATCGGCTGGAATATCTCTAACGAACATTTCTTCCAGGCAAGTCCGCTGGCAAAAGTCGTCAGCAACCTGAAATATCGTTTGTCATGGGGTAAGAACGGTAATGAGGCCGTAGGTGCCTACACTACCTTACCCGAACTTTCGACGTTCAACTATCTGAAAGACGATCATACACCGAGCTATGGTTTCTATCCTTCCAAGCTGGCTTCTCCTTCATTGGGATGGGAAACTACACAGTCCGTCAACACAGGTATCGACTTCCAACTGTGGAGCGGGCGTATCCAGGGATCTTTCGATATGTACTGGTCGAAAACAAGCGACTTGCTGCTGAACCGTTCCATTCCTACCATCAACGGAACAGGAAATATTACCGAGAACATCGGAGAAACCCAGAACCGCGGTTTGGAATTGCAAATCACTTCAAACAATATCACCAAAAAAGATTTCGAGTGGTCGACCACTTTCAATCTGTCGCACTATAAAACAAAGATTGTAAACGTAGGCCTTTATGATGCTGACGGCAAGCCTATGGATGACGTAGGTTCCAGATGGTTCATCGGTGAACCTATCAGCGTGAACTACGACTACCGCTTCATCGGTATCTGGCAGATCACCGACCCGGCAAATCCCAACGGTCAGCAGGATCCGAACTACCGTTACTCCATCCCCGGTTACATGAAGTATCATGATAAGGACGGCGTAAATGACATCACTCCGGCAGACAAGGAAATCATCGGCTCCGCTATTCCCAAAGTTACCATGGGCATGATGAACACTTTCCGCTACAAGAATGTGAGCCTCAGCGTATTCCTGAATGCGCAGCTGGGACAGACCGCCAACAACTGGCTCTACGATGTATCTCACAACTCTTATCGCCAGAACCGCCTGATGGTAGACTTCTGGACCCCGGAAAATCCGACCAATAAGTATCCGAAGAACTCTCTGGACACATCCGTGAACCCGATGGGCGCCGGCTTCTATGAAAAGACCGACTTCCTCCGTGTGCAGGACATCACACTGGGCTACCGCATCCCCCAACGTTGGCTGAAAAAGATTTCACTGAACCGCCTCGAAGTGTACATGAACATCAAGAACCTGGCAACCTGGACAAGCTGGACCGGTCTGGACCCCGAATTTATCAGCGACCAACAGTCCACTCCGCAGGTGCGTTCATTCACATTCGGTCTGAAACTTGATTTATAAACCGCTTAAAAAGAGAAAAGTATGAAAAAGCTAAAATATACACTGATAGCACTGCTTGTGCTTTGCACCACCGGATGCAACGAGTCCAGTTTCCTGGAGGAAGACCCGCGTGCTTCACTCTATCCTGAAAACCTACTGGTAGATTACAGCGGATTCCAGTCTATGGTAATCACCCTCAACGGAATGATGCGTAACGAATACCGCCGTGCCGATGCACTGGGTGGTGGCCTGCCGCTTGTGCTGCACGCAGCATGGGGTAGCGGTGTCGATAATTCATGGAGCAACAATTCACACAGTGAGTTCAAGTATATGTATTATCCGTCTCAAATCAACCAGACAGATTTACGGATATTCCAGAACATCTTCCAATGGTGCTACCGCATCATCAACACCGCCAATATGGTGATTTCACGTGCAGAAGGCAGCGGCATCGACTGGAAAGGAACGGAAACGGAAGCTGCCGCCCATAAGAACAAGATCATAGCGCAAGCCCGCTTCTTCCGCGCATGGGCCTATCGCCACCTGACTTATTCATTCGGCGCCGTGCCTCTGTCAACCGAAGAGATTACGGGTATGAACTACCGTAACGACTGGGAACGCAACTCCGTAGAGTCTATCCGTGAAGTGATGGAACAGGATTTCACATTCGCCGTGAACAACCTGCCGCTCCGCGAAGAGAACAACAGTAAGATTTCCGGAGCCGTAGCACGCCACTACCTGGGTGAGTTATATCTGGCAATGGACCAGCCCGGCAAAGCTGCCGAAGTATTGAAACCACTGGTAGAAGGCAATGAATATAGCCTGATTACCACACGTTTCGGTAAGAACGCCGCCAACCCCGGTTGTCCGTTCATCGATGTATTCCGCACGCCGATGTATGCGGATGGAAATACGGAAGTACTGTATGCCTTTGTCAATACAGAACCGGAGAACAGTGCATTCGGTACGGCTGAGGTGTATATGAAGAGTACTTATAAGAACTATTATTCCAACGATGGCGTCATCAACAAAAGTAATATGAAAGACCCGAACTATACAAGCGGCGCAGCCACCTGGCCCCAGGTATTCTGGATAAACAACGGCGGTAAAGGTGCCGGGCGTTGCGTACCGTCACGAGGGGCTTTCCGCCTCTACAACTACAAGGATCAGGGCACAAAGGATGACCGTGTATCTGATTACGCAGTGGTATGGAGCATTAATGAGAAAGGAGCCGACGGTAAAGTCACGGAATATCTGAATAACGGAAAAATGGTAGTGGACACCATCGTAAGCGCCGCCATGCTGGATGACAACAAAACCACCATCAAGAAGTACAACTGGCCTACCACCCGCAAATGGGACTACGTAGCACCGTTGATGGCAAACGGTGACAAGGACGGATGCTACCAGGATATCGTTTACCTTCGTCTGGCCGACACTTATCTGCTCTATGCGGAAGCTCTGTTGAAGAACAATCAAGCAGGTGAAGCCATAAAATGGATTAACAAGGTGCGTAACCGTTCCAATGCTGTCAGCATCACGGAAGACGAACTGATAGCAGGAGGACTCGATTTCATTCTGGACGAACGCAGCCGCGAACTCCTTTCGGAAGAAGAACGCCGACACACTCTGATTCGCGTTAGCCAGGAGAAAGGCGGAGATGAACGAGACGTGAATAATTACTTCAAACGCCGTATGCGCCAGTTGAATGAAATTGCAGGACGTGACGCACGAGGTATGAATACGTATGAAACTCCGGTACTCTTCCCGATTCCGCAAGAGTTTATTGACTCCAATACAGGCAGACAGCTGGAGAATAATCCAGGATATCTATAAGGGAGCGTTCATTATTTGTTTATAAGATAATGGGATAAATGATAATTTACCAGCGTAGCGCTGGATCAAGGTTTCCTTTCGGCATACTAATTGACGTGATAGTGCCTGATAGGCTGAAAGCCTTTTATCTTATAGCCCAGGGCAACGCCCTGGGGGATTGCCATGTGTTTCTCTTTGCGCCCTGTAAGGGCATTACAGCACGCATGAGCTTTTGCCCTTACAGGGCGTAAGATTGTGGGATCATCCATTACCCAGGGTGTTACCCTGGGCTATAAGATAAAAGCCTTTCAGGCTTAGGGGATGCACGCTGATAAATTATCATTTATATATCAAACTTATTCTATTCAGTACTTAAACTTAAAAACCAATCCATATATGTCAGTCATCGCCTTCCTACTCTGTATTGTAGTGACCACCTTCACTGCCATCTATCTTTACCGGAAACTCAACCCGCAAGGAGTACTGATGTTCGCCGGACTCATCATGCTGACATTTGCCCTCGTACTCAACATCCAGCCCCTGACTCCGGACAAACCTACCGGCAGCATCGTTTTCGACCTGGTGAAAGTAGTGGAAGAAACATTTATCGGCAACCTCTCCCGTGCAGGACTGATGATTATGACTATCGGCGGTTACGTGGCCTTCATGAACCATATACAAGCCACCAATGCCCTGGTGCACATTTCCATGAAACCGCTTGGATTCTTCCGCCGTTACCCCTATCTGGCAGCCACCGTCACCATTCCTATCGGCCAACTGCTATTTATCACAACACCCTCGGCAGCCGGTTTAGGGCTATTGCTTGTCGCATCCGTCTATCCCGTCCTGGTGGGACTGGGAGTAAGCCGGCTGACAGCATTATCCGTCATTGCCGCCGCAACGCTTTTCGACCAAGGCCCCGGCTCGGCAAACACGGCCCTTGCCGCTGAACTTATCGGCCAGACCAATGTGGCTTATTTCATCACTCACCAACTACCGCTGGTCCTCCCCACCACCCTGGTAGTCATGACACTGTTTTATTTCAACAATAGATATTTCGATAAAAAAGAAGCCGCCAGGCAGAGTACGGAAACAAGCGGAAAGCCGGAAACTCCGCAGTCCTCCACCCGACCGGATATTCCCTTGATATTCGCTTTGCTCCCCGTACTTCCGCTGGCACTTCTCATTCTGTTTTCACCTTACGTAGGTTTGTTCCAACCTCCCATCACACTCAATACGACTACGGCAATGATGTTCTCCCTGTTCATCTCACTCGTATTCGTAGGCTGCCACACACGCAACATACGAAAAACATTTGACGCCTTCTCCAGCTTCTGGAAGGGAATGGGCAATGTCTTTGCAAGTGTGGTGACGCTGATTGTGGCATCCGAGATATTCTCAAAAGGGCTTATCAGCCTCGGATTTATCGACTCACTGGTAGATTACTCCACGCATATAGGTCTTTCCGGCATTGCCATCGCGGCGGTCTTCGCCCTTATCATCTTCTGTGCAGCCATGCTGATGGGAAGCGGGAATGCAGCCTTCTTTTCTTTCGGCCCCCTGCTGCCCGGCATTGCCGGACAACTGGGAATGCCAGCCTATTCCCTCGTGCTCCCGTTGCAACTATCCGCCAGCATGGGGCGCGCAGCGTCTCCCATAGCGGGAATTATTGTAGCCATTGCCGGTGTGGCGGGCGTATCGCCCATCGAACTGGCGAAAAGAAACACCCTGCCCCTGGTTGGTAGCATCCTGTTCCTGATAGCTTATCATTTCATTACACTATAAAACTTCATAACCATGTTTACACTGATAAAAAATGCGAATCTGTACGCCCCTGAACCTCTCGGCATAAGCGATATTCTGCTGGCGGACGGCAAGATTGCCCTCATAGACCGGAAAATAGACTTGTCAGGCATTCCCTACGAAACCATAGATGCCGCAGGATGTGCCGTTACTCCCGGTTTCATCGACCAACACGTCCACATCACCGGAGGAGGAGGACAGACAGGATATGCCTCATTAGTCCCCGACGTCTCTGTGAGCGAATTGGTGGCTTGTGGAACCACTACCGTGCTGGGACTGCTCGGAACGGACGGGTTCGTAAAAGAACTGACCACCCTATATGCCAAAACAAAAGCCCTGGAAGACGATGGCCTTAGTGCTTATATGCTTACCAGCTTCTACGGTCTGCCATCCAAGACACTGATGTCTTGCGTTGCAGACGATCTTATATTTATCGATAAAGTGATCGGTTGCAAGCTCGCCATGAGTGACGACCGCAGCGCTTTCCCCACCGAACTGGAAATATTACGCCTCATCAACCAGGTGCGCCTCGGCGGTTTCACATCCGGCAAAGGGGGAATCCTGCACATTCATCTCGGAGCATTGCCCGAAGGCATTACGCCGTTGCTGAACATCGCCCGGCACTACCCCACCCTTATCTCCTACCTTTCACCCACCCACCTGATACGCACGGAAGCATTGTTCCATCAGGCCATCGAATTTGCCGGCATGGGAGGCATGGTAGACTTTTCCACCGGGGGAACCAAGTTCGATGCCCCCCACCGTTGTGTGATGAAAGCCCTCGAAGCCAATGTGCCTCTGGAGCGCATCACATTCTCCAGCGACGGCCGCGGAGGTGTGCGCCGTGTAAACCCGGAAACAGGGGAGATCACTTACCGTCCCGCCCCTCTACATCTTAATTTACAGGAAATGGCACTACTCGTGAAAGAGGGATTACTACCTCTGGAAAAGGCCCTCACTCTCATCACCAGCAATCCGGCACGCAATCTCAAACTTCGCACCAAAGGCAGAATAGCCGTCGGCTTCGATGCAGATCTTTGTTTTCTGGATGATGAACTGTGCCTGACAGATGTCATCGCACGCGGAAAGGTGGCAATGAGAAATAAGAAAGTTATAATGAAAGGGAGGTACGAGGAATGAAAAGGTTATTTCTACTTCTCAGCGTTATTTTCCTCTGCACCGGACTTTATGCGACACCGGTTCTTTCCTCCGGTGAGGGAAAATTCACCTACAAGGATTATCCGCCTTTTGCCGACCGTCCGGTAGACGTCCACTATTACATTCCGGCTTCCGGCGATGTGCGCCAAATGCCTGTCGTCTTCGTATTCGAAGGGGCAGACCGCGGTTATAGCTATCTGCTCAAAACCTGGAAGCGGGAAGCGGAGAAACACAAATTCATGGTTTTCATCCCCCACTTCGGCCTGAAGGAATATCCGCTGTGCGATTATCAGGAAGTCGGTGTCATTGACAACAACACCCACACGGTACGTTCTGCCAAAGAACAGACTCCCGCCCTGATTGATAAAATATTCGAGTACGTCAAAGAAAATTCAGGAAGCCAACGAACAGGCTATATGATTTACGGCCATTCAGCCGGAGGACAGTTTGTGCAACGCTTCATGCTTTTCCATGACAGCCCGTATGTGGAAAAAGCGGTCATAGGCAGTCCGGGATGGTACACGTTCCCCGATACCTCGCTGGACTTTCCTTACGGGGTACGTAATATCCCTTATATCACCTCCGAAACAATCAAAAAATATCTTGCCAAACCGATAGTTTTACAGTTAGCGGCCGGTGACACCGTCCGGGAGTCCTATCTAAGGAAAACTCCCGAAGCGGAAGCGCAAGGACGCAACCGCTACGAACGCGGCAACAGCTTCTATCAATACATCCATCAGATAGCCGCTGAAAAGAACTGGCCCTGCCACTGGCGGAAGATAGATGAGCAAGGCATCGGACACCATTCTACCGGTATGGGCGAACGGGCCGTTCCGGTCATACTGGGCGATTCGCTGCGGGCGCTGTTCATTGGCAACAGTTACACCCAGTATAATCATTTAGTTCGCCAGGTGCAGGCCATCGCCGCCTCCAGCGGACACAAGCTCTCTGTGAAATTAGTGGAACATGGCGGCTGGACACTGAAGAAACATGCCGCCAATCCCGAAACTCTCGACGCCATCCGCGAGGGAAACTGGGACTTTGTGGTGCTGCAAGATCAAAGCAAGGCTCCCGCCCGTGAAAAGGATTGGGTGCGGGAGAATGTGTATAAGCCAGCTTACTCCCTCGACAGTCTGCGCCGTCTTTATAATCCACAAGGAAAAACCGTCTTCTACATGACCTGGGGACACCATATCGACACATATGCCGAGATGCAGCAACGCCTTGCCGAGAGTTACCTGGAGATGACTCACCGGTTGAACGCCTGGTGCGCTCCCATAGGTATAGCTTGGAAGCGTATCCGCACGGAGAATCCAGACTTCACGCTCTATAACCCCGATCATAGTCATCCGTCCGTGCAAGGTTCTTATCTTGCCGCCAACGTATTCTGCACCGTCTTTTTCCAAAAACCTTATACAAGCGGTTATCTTGCCGGGCTGTCCCGCAATGAAGCCCTCTATCTGCAACAGATGGCACAGGAAACCGTTCTGAGTAATCTTTCACTATGGAATATCCAGCCTTCGCCACAGACCGAAGATGTCACCCGGCAGTTCTATCCCGATCCGGAAAGAAAATATACTACCCCCACTCTCGGAAAACCGGTTGAAGAAGGCTTGGCTTCATTGTTTGAGATAACACGCTACTTACAGGCATTAGCCGACAAGCATTCTGATAAAGTGACACTGGCCAACATCGGCAATACTCCGCAAGGAAGAGAAATACCGATTCTTTATTTCGGCACTGCAAAAGAAGACAAGAAAGTAAAAGTCTGGATGCAGGCAGGTCTGCACGGCAATGAACCGGCTGGACCGGAAGCTGCCTGTCTGCTTGCCGATTATCTGCTGGGCACTCCCGAAGGGGCTGATATTCTAAAAAAAGTATCTCTTGCACTCATCCCTGTGGCCAATCCGGATGGTTACGCATTTCAGAGCCGCAAGTCGGGCAGCGGCTTCGACTTGAACCGGGATCAGAGCAAACTCTCTGACCCTGTAACCCTTCTTCTCAAAGAAGCATATAAAGAGTGGAATCCTGAGATAGCTTTGGACATTCATGAGTTCAACCCTTTCCGCAAAGAGTTCGGACGGTTACGTGGAAGCCGGGCAACCACAGCCGCCGATGTTTTGTTTCTGCCCAGCGGCCATCTGAACATCTCTGATGGAATACGCCGGCTCTCCAACGGGTTGTTTCGCGAAGAAGCGGAAAAGGCGTTGGCTGCCAATGGTTACAATTCCGGTTTTTATTTTACCCCACACATAAAGAATGATAGTTTGTATGCAATGAAAGACGCCAAAAGTCCGCAATCCAGTTCCACATACCAAGGACTCACCAATACGGTATCTTTATTCATAGAAATACGGGGTATAGGGCTGGGAAGGACGTCTTTCGCCCGTCGTGCCGACTGCGGTTTCCAAGTATCCCGCAGCCTTTTGGAAACAGCAGCAGTCCATTACAAGGAGGTTAAAAAGACCATACAAAAAGCTGTCAGGGAAACTTGTGCAGGAAAAAGTGATGTATTCGTCACTTTTCAACCCACCCGTACAGAGCTTCCTGTTTCATTTATTGACCTTAGTAAGAAGGAACGTTTCACGGAAACCCTGCCGACTCTCGATGCTCTCCAACTGAAAGCGGATTTAGTACGCAAACGCCCTAAAGCCTATATTCTGCCGGACAGTTGCCTGATGCAGGCTGAGAAACTACGTGCTTTGGGAATAGAAGTGGAAAAGAGCCGGAAAGCATTCACGACTACTGTAGAAAAGTACATCGTCACTGAATACCGGAAGGCGGATAAGGAGTGGGAAAAGATTTATCCGGTCACCGTATCTACCCGGGTGATAAAGGAAAAGAAGAGTTTCCCGGCAGGCAGTTTCATTGTTCGTCTCTCACAAAAGAATGCGAACCTTGCCATAACTCTTTTAGAGCCGGAATCGGTAAATGGTTTTGTCAACTTCTGTGTGATCCATACGGGATGGGGACAGGAATTGCCGGTATACAGGGAGAGATGAAATGATATATACAGCCTCTCTCCTAACCCTTCCCCCGTAGGATTTTGTGTGTTTTGCGGTTTGCTTAAATGAAAGTAAATATGCCCTATTCTCCCTCAAAGTGATAGCATATCGTCATTTTATATAACAGGCTTTAATTGGTAAATATTCATTCCAGGTGATTCGATGAATAAATAAGGAATGAATATGTGGCGTTATTGCATAGTCTTGCGTATTCTTGCGTATTTGCAAGCTATTGATGGAGAAAAAGGTTACTACTTACGGGGGATTAAAAGCAATGTAGTGTTGCATCTGTATTGCAATGTTGTTGCATATGCTTTGCAGCGATACTGCATATGTTTTGCAGCGATACTGCATAGGCTTTGCAGTGATGCTGCATAGGCTTTGCAGTGATACTGTATAGGCTTTGCAGTGATACTGTATGTCTTATCCTAAAAATGGTTGTCACTATTCG
>ERZ1673697.392-NODE-392-length-69648-cov-19.047505_pt1 | contig 69648 bp, 66 predicted proteins | sample MGYA00580227_ERZ1673697 | MGnify/ENA primary metagenome ERZ1673697 (study PRJEB41218, sample SAMN15661759) | gut metagenome | host: Homo sapiens | place: Canada: London | collected 2015-08-20/2019-03-30 | study: EMG produced TPA metagenomics assembly of... | reverse complement strand
CCGCCAATGTAGATTCGCTGTGGGATAAACCCAATCAAAAATGAAAGTGCGTACTATGATAGCAAGGCAAGCCAAAGCCTTGTTGTCTGGCTGCGAGGGCTTTATTTTTTTGTCCTTTTTTTAGCCGGATAAACCGCTTTTGATCTGTAACGAAGAAAAATATATCGAAAGCCTGAGATGCATTAAAGGCTGAGGATACTCATATTGCTTTCCATCTACGGATGGAAAACAGTGTCTGTACCCTTTTCTTTAATGCGTCTCTTTTTTTGCGCCCAAAGAAAAGCCAGTGCCCTGTTCAGCAGTGAAGTGTCCTCATCCTCCGCATCCAGCGGAAAGGACACTTCATGTTTCTTTTTGCCCTCTTTTCGTGGCTGGAGCTGGCCGCGAAGTATCCCTAGAATCTCCAAATTTTCAATTTTTTACGCCTTATCGAAAATTTGGAGGTCAACAATGGAATTTAATAACGGCAACGAACGTCGAAAACTGAACAAAAAGTGGGAACGGCTGCGTGTGCAGTACCAACAGGCGGGAATGAGTGAAGATGCAATCCAAGCCATGTATGATTTTGATTTGGGCGTTCTCAATAGTGAGCGTTCCTACGTTGCAAACACACTGGCAATCGTTGACGATGGTGATGACAGCACGGGAAGGAAATCTTCTGACTTTAAGCAGTATGAAAAGGCAATTGCTGTAACCGATACTTACCACGAGACCCGGACTCGGTTTGCATGGGTAGGCGAAATCAAAGACAAGCGTTTGCAAGAAGGGTTAGAAAAACTCTCCGATGAAGAACTTCGGCTTATCACGCTGTATTTCCGCGACGAATATAGTACCGTAGAATTATCTAAAGTTTATGGCATTGCACAGCAAAATATTAGCAAGCGAATCTTGAAAATCACTAAATTTTTGAAGAAGTTTGGATTTTTGGGTGTAGATTGAGGCTTCTCGATGGCTCGTAAGTGAGGGGACATATCACCAGACGGCTCTCGCCGCTGGTGATATGTCCACACTCACGGACCTTGAAAGCTGAATAGTTCAGTCGTCTGGTACTCAGAACAATGATACTTCCGTAATTCGCGGCCCGGTCAGAAAGTAGACGGGGTGGTTGAGATGCCAATGGAGCGGTACAAGCCCGCCGCCAGATGATTCCCCACTCTCAGGGAGCCGAGGGCGAATATGAGAGACCTAAACATATTTTATCAGGAGCAGCCGGATGCTGTTTTCAGTCTTCGGTTGCTCCTGTTCTTTACATAACTACCCGCTTATTTTTAATTACACATAGGAGGTAAGCCTATGGATGAACTGAATCCTACCATCAAAGAGCGTCAGATCTACCATGAGATGAAGCTGACTCCTGCGATGGTCAAGTCCATCCGTACCCTCTGCGGTGTCTGCCTCCGGCACTACGTTGAAACCAAGGCGTTCAAGATCGCCATTGTGCCGAATAAGGACAGATGCATGGAAACCTGCACGGTCTGCCAGACCCGGCGTGGCTACGACTACGTTGTCATGCCGCGCTGAATCCGGTTTTCATTCACCCGCAGGGATGCGATAGAATCCCTAAAATCAATTACCACCATGAATTGAGCAAAGCCCGCTGCAAAAAAGCAGCGGGCTTTTGCATATCAGAATGGAGGCTCGCATTTGGAATCGAATTGGAAGTTCCAACGCGGAGACATCTATTTTGTAAAACTGGAGGCAGGCGTTGGCTCCGAACAAAACGGTGCCCGCCCAGCAGTCATTCTTCAAAATGATGTCGGCAACATCTACTCTCCGACTTTGATTGTCGCGGCTTTGACAAGTAAGACAGATAAGAAAGTAACACAGGCAACGCATTGTCAGGTAGAAGAAGATGGCCTGAAGCCGTCCATTGTTCAGGCAGAACAGATTTTCACCATTGATAAAAGCCGTGTCCTGAAGTTTGTCGGACACCTTTCCCCGGAGAATATGCGCCGGGTCGATGATGCAGTGAAGATCAGTCTTGCCCTGAATCCGATGGGCAGCATTCAAAAACTCAAACCGATCATCCGCTCTCAGGCGGCTTATGCGCCTCCTGAAGTGGTGGATGGAAAGCCACCCATCTATCCCTACACACCCATCAAATCGTCCTTTGAGGACGCTGGGAGCGTAGAGGAGATGATGGTGTATACCGAACTGCAATCCGCTGTTCATGCCATGATTCAGCGGCTCGAATACAGCTTTACCTTTAATCCCACCTTGCTCACCATCCCGAAGCGTAAGCAGCAGGTCGCTGAGATTCTGGAAGAAGCTGAAAAATACATCTGGCGAATCAAGGAGGAAATGAGATGCGCCTGAAAAACACTGCGGATAACTTCTCCGCTTCCTTTCATATCACACCGCCGTACCAGATGGTGGTCATTCACAGCAGTAAGCTGATCTACCCTCGTGAGCTGTACCAGCGGGGCATCCAGCGCAAGCGCGTTGAGCTGATTGCCAAAGACTTTAACGAATATACGGCGAACGAGCCGAAGGTCAGCTTTCGCAATGGCCGGTATTATGTAACGGACGGCCAGCATACCATTGAAGCGCGTATCCTGCGCAACGGCGGTAAGGATCTGCCGATTCTGTGCAAGATCTACACCGGTCTGACGATGCAGCAGGAAGCTCTGTTCTTCGCAGAGCAGAACGGTCACGCCGCACCTCTGACGGCGGGCATCAAGCTCCGTGCCAAGGTCGTGGGAGAGGATGCGCCCTCCGTTGCATTTCTCGCAGCCACCAATCGGGTGGGTCTGGACTTCAACTACGACAGCTTGCAGTTGAGCGACTACCGCATCAGCTGCGTGGGCACCGCACTCAAGCTGTACAACCAGATGGGCGAGAAAATCTACTGCGAGGCCCTGCGGCTGATCGTGGCTGCATGGGAGGGCAAGCCTGATTCGTTCCGGGCATCTGTCCTGCGGGGCATGATGCACTTTGTGGAACTGTATCACGGTGAGTTCAGCGAGGAACGGCTGATCCGTGCTCTGCGCAGCGTTCACCCCATGGAGATTTATCGCAGCGGCATGGACAATCCTGCCAAACTGCCCGGATGGAAGAAATACGTTTTTCCCATCTATATGGCCTACAACGGCAAGTGCCGCAAGGATGCCCTGCCGATGAAATTCTGATAAATCAAAGGAAAGGGCACTACGATGATCGACAAGTTTTCTCAGGTCGCAGAGAACCTTCCTGCGGCTGACCGTGATGCCGACCGGCAATATCATGTAATCAACGGTTATCCTGTCGTTTTTAGCTTTTCCAAGGAACCCAACCCGGAAGCGTTTGAGCGCATTCGGAACATCCTGCTTGCCACCAGCTATACGAAGAAGGTAGGTTGACATCATGGACGAATGCAGAACCAAACGCTATACTGAGTGCGGTAACGGGCGGTGCTACAAGCCGAACCATTGCCGGACGTTCTTTGACAACGGAATAAAGTCTGTCCCCACTTTTGTTATGAAAGTGAGGAATTTACAATGACAAAAAATAACAATCGCGTGTGCTGCTTGTACCGCGTTTCCACCGATAAGCAGGTGGATTTCAACTCCAACCATGAAGCAGACCTGCCCATGCAGCGAAAGGCTTGCCATAAATTCGCTGAATCGAAGGGCTGGGTCATCGTCCATGAAGAACAGGAAGAAGGCGTGTCCGGCCACAAAGTCCGGGCCGCCGCCCGCGACAAGCTCCAGATCATCAAGGACTATGCCCGAAAGGGCAAGTTCGATATCCTGCTGGTATTCATGTTCGACCGTATCGGTCGTATCGCAGATGAAACGCCCTTTGTTGTGGAATGGTTTGTACGGAACGGCATCCGGGTATGGAGTACCCAAGAGGGTGAGCAGCGTTTCGACAACCACACTGACAAACTGCTGAACTACATCCGATTCTGGCAGGCGGACGGAGAAAGCGAAAAGACTTCCGTCCGTACCCGCACCAGTCTGCGCCAGCTTGTAGAAGAAGGTCACTTCAAGGGCGGAAATGCGCCTTATGGCTATGACCTTGTACGGAGTGGGCGTATCAACAAGCGCAAGCATGAACTGTACGAACTGCACATCAACGAGCAGGAAGCTGCCGTAGTGCGGATCGTCTTTGACAAGTATGTGTATGAGGGCTATGGTCCACAGCACATTGCTACCTATCTGAACAATTCTGGCTATCGTGCAAGGTCCGGAAAGTGCTGGCACCCATCCAGTATTCGGGGGATGGTGCAAAACCTGACCTACACCGGCGTTCTCCGTTGCGGGGATGCACGATCAGAATTGATGCCGGATTTGCAGATTGTCCCGCAGGAACAGTTTGAAAACGCACAGCGCATTCGGAATGAACGCTCTGTGCGCTCAACTGCGGAAGCCGAAAATCGTCTTCCTTTGAACATCCATGGGAAGTCGCTGCTTGCCGGCAACGCTTACTGCGGACACTGCGGTGCAAAGCTGGAACTGACCAGCAGCCGTAAATGGCGAAAAATGGCAGATGGTTCGTTAGACGATACGCTGCGTATTCGCTATACCTGTTACGGAAAGCTCCGCAAGCAGACCAACTGCACCGGGCAGACGGGATATACCGTCCACATTCTGGATGAGATCATTGATAAAGCTGTCCGCCAGATTTTCTCCAAGATGAGGGGTATCCCCAAAGAGCAGATCGTTACAAAACGCTATGAAAAAGAGAATGCGGAACGCAAGAATCATCTGCAAGACCTTCAGACACAGCGGAACAAGGCAGAAAAAGACCTGTTGGCACTGAAAACCGAGGTTTTAGCTTGCATCAAAGGTGAAAGCGTGTTACCGAGAGAAACCCTTGCCGAAATGATTACAGCGCAGGAAGAGAAACTCACGGAGCTGGAAAACCTTTGCGAAGCGGCCAGTGAAGAACTGGAGAAAACGGCAGAGCTGATGGATAAAGTGTCGCGGCTGTATGATGAACTGATTTCTTATGCTGACCTGTACGACAGTGCAAATTTTGAAGCGAAGAAGATGATCGTCAACCAGCTCATCCGCAGGGTAGACGTTTATCGCGGATACCAGATCAACATCTCGTTCAACTTCGACCTTACTCCGTACATCGAGGGAGAGTGATACGTTCGCCTGCAAAACAGTCGGGCATCGAACCAGTATTTTCAAAAACAACCAAACAGCAAGAATTGGGGGTTGCCGTCCATGCGCCTGCAAAATCAGGCATTTGGCTGATTCTCGATGCAACCTCTAAGAAAGCAAAAAGAAAAGCACCATACTTCAAACGAAGTACAGTGCTTTTTTGGTGGAGAATAGCGGGATCGAACCGCTGACCTCTTGCATGCCATGCAAGCGCTCTCCCAGCTGAGCTAATCCCCCATAAAATCCAAGAAGCGAACCTCTTGGATGGAGTTTTTTGTTGGGAATTTGATTGTCGCAGGACTATCTGACTGGGGGTGTGTTTTGATACCAACCGGGCTCCCAGCTGAGCTAATCCCCCATGAGCTGGTGTTTTGCCATCGTATTCCTGACGACGTGTGTAATTATACCAGCCCAAAGGGAGATTGTCAACAGCTTTTTTGGGATTTTCTGCAAAAAAATTCCCGCCGGGGAAATGCCCTTCCCGGCGGGAAAAATGATCGCGAAAAAACTTACGCTCTGGCGTTCTGCCAGTCGAAGATCTGCGGGGCGACACGGATCAGGATCACCACAAGGACGGTGGTCAGGATGGCTTCAGGCAGCATGTAGGTGGCGTTGTACACGGCGCTGTACAGCCAGCACAGACCGTCCACGCTCATGTTGGAGATGCCGGGAAAGCCGATCTCGGTCATCCAGCTGAAAGCGTAGTCGTAGTCCTTCCAGACGATGTAACCGGACAGAAAGCTGCACAAAAAGCGCAGCAGGCACACCACAAAGGCGCTGACACCGACACCCACGGTGCGGCTGCGGAACGGCTTTGCGATCAGGCAGGCAAAGCCCAGCACCGTGAAGGCCAGAAGGTAGTCTAGCAGCACGCAGCCCACCTGTGCCGTGAGGGTCTGGCAGTATGCCAGATTGCCAAGGCCCTGCACAAGCTGGATCAGGCTGTTGACGAAAGCGGTCATGACGCCCCACTTTGCGCCGTGGCGGTAGCTCATTACCAGAATGGGCACCATGCTGAACAGGGTGATGGAACCGCCGTGGGGCATGAGCGGGATCTGGATCATGCTCAAAACGGTGGACAGAGCGATCATCAGTGCACCCTCCACCAGAATGCGGGTCTTGGAATAGGTTTTGGTCATAGGGATTCCTCTTCTCAGAACGATAGTACACAAAAACAAAATGCGCCTGCCGGTAGCAGACGCATGGAGGTTTGTTGATGGTGCCGGACAGCTCCGCAAACTCCCTACGCCGGCATTGCCCGGATCAGGTAAAGGGTACTCCGCTCAGTGCGGATCTCAGCCTTACGGCGCCCCTGTTTTTATGTCCGCGTCCAGTATAGCGCAGCCGGGCGGCAAAAGTCAACCCTTGCCGACATAATTGCCCGGCCCGGCGCATAGGCTGTAGCAGCACGATACAGGGGGCGTGGGGGTATGAGAGCAGATCCGGAACAGCGGGCGGTACAGCTGGCAGAATACATCGTGGAGCAGGGGGCCACCGTGCGCGCTGCGGCTGCAGCGTTTGGGTGCAGCAAGTCCACCGTGCACAAGGACGTTTCGGTGCGGCTGGTCCGGGTCAGCCCGGGGCTGTCGGCACAGGTGCGGGCAGTGTTGGCACGCAACAAAGCCGAGCGGCATCTGCGCGGCGGGGCTGCCACCCGCCGAAAATACCGTAAATAGAAGCGCAGCGCCCCTGCACGCCGCCGGATGGACGGAGCAGGGGCGCTGCTGTGTTCAGTGCCCGGCCCGGAACTGATTCAAGGCACCTTTTTCCAGCCGGGACACCTGCGCCTGACTGATGCCGATCTCCTGCGCCACCTCCATCTGGGTCTTGCCCCGGAGATAGCGCAGCTCCATGATCCGCTTTTCGCGCGGGGTCAGCCCGGCCACGGTCTGCCGGAACTGCAGCCCGCTGATCCAGCTGTCCTCGCCATCCGGGTCGCGCACCTGGTCGATGAGGTACATGGCATCGCCGCCGTCGGTATACACCGGCTCTTCCAGGCTCACCGGCTCTACCACCGATTCCAGTGCCGCGGTCACCTCCCGGCGGGACAGGCCTGCCTCCCCGGCGATCTCGTCCATGGTGGGTTCCCGGCCCAACTGCTTCTCCAGCGTTTCGCGGGCCTGCATGGCCCGGTAGGCGGTATCGCGCAGGCTGCGGCTTACCCGCAGGGCGTTGTTATCCCGCAAAAAGCGCCGGATCTCGCCGATGATCATGGGCACGCCGTAGGTGGAAAACCGCACCGGCTGGGCAGGGTCAAAGTTGTCGATGGCTTTGATGAGCCCGATGCACCCCACCTGAAACAGGTCGTCGAGGTTTTCGCCCCGCTGGGCAAAGCGCTGCACCACGCTCAGCACCAGCCGCAGGTTGCCCTCCACCATGCGTTCCCGTGCTCCTGCATCCCCGGCGTGGGCCTGCAGGAGCAGCTGCCGCTTTTCGCTTTCGGACAAAACAGGAAGCTGCGCCGTGTTTACGCCGCACAGTTCCACCTTATTGTACATCCAAACGCCCCCGGTCTGTTTTGAAGTTTACCGGGAGTATGGCCGCAGGGGCAAACCACTATGCGTGGAAAAAATTACACGCCCACCCGGCAGCCGGATAAGCGTGCAAAAAAGCCGCAATTGCAATTGGCCCATAATTATGATATGCTTTAAACGCAGCCGCAAGGCTGCCACGAGGCGCTGCGTCCCACAAATGCAGGCGGCTGAGCTCCTTACCGGCACCTGAGTGCCCGGTGGAGCGAATTTTTCTTGAAATCTCGGCCTCCCCCGGACGCCCAAGGGCGGAAAGGGGGGATGCACCATGACGTTTGAACAGGTCGTAATGCTGCTTTCGCTGCTTGGCGGAGCAATCTACGTTACATTTCAGATCACATGGACTGTCTCGCACAGGGATGATAAAAAGAAAAAATGACCGCCTTCAAGTTCCCAAGCCTGAACGGTCATTTCTTCTGATCAATCTGGTAAGGAGCTAGTCGTTTGTATGGGCCAGCGCCTTTTGTATTTTCAGTATAGACGATTCCACGCGGTTTGTCAAGGACAAGGCCGCGCTTTTTTATTGCCCTTCCAGTTGGAGCTTCAGGGTCTGGATGATGCGCTTTTCAAGGCGGGAGATGTAACTCTGGCTGATGCCTAGGGCGTCGGCGGCTTCCTTCTGGGTGCGTTCCACGCCGTCGGTCAGGCCGAAGCGCAGCTCCATGATCCGGCGCTCCCGGGCCGAAAGGCTGCTCACGGCGCGGCGCAGACCGGCGCGCTCGGCGTCCTGCTCCAGCTGCTGGCCCACCATGTTCTCGTCGCTGCCGAGGATGTCCGACAGCAGCAGCTCGTTGCCGTCGCCGTCCACATTCAGCGGCTCGTCAAGGCTGGCCTCCTGACGGCGGTTGGAGGTCTTGCGCAGGTACATCAGGATCTCGTTGCCGATGCAGCGGCTGGCGTAGGTGGCCAGCTTGATGCTGCGTTCCGGCGTGAAGGTGTTCACGGCCTTGATCAGCCCGATGGTGCCGATGCTGATCAGGTCCTCGGCGGGCACACCGCTGTTCTCATACTTTTTGGCAAGGTACACCACCAGCCGCAGATTGTGCAGGATGAGCGCATCGCGGGCGTCTGCCTCTCCGGCGGCCATGCGGGCCAGCAGGGCTTTTTCCTCGGCGGGGGAGAGGGGAGAGGGCAGGCTGGCGGTGCCGGCCAGATACTGCACGCCGCCGCAAAACCGCAGCCGCGCACACAGGCGGTGCCAGAGCTGCCGCAAAAACTGGAACATGAGCAGTCCTCCCTATAATAAGTATTATAAGAGCAGCTGTGCCGCATCCTCGCCGTACAGCAGCTCCCATGCAGGGTCCGGCGGCGTGGGGCAGCAGAACGCCGCCAGCAGCTCGCCTGCGCGGTCTTTGCCCAACTGCAGGGCAGCGGGCAGGGCAGGCAGCATGCTCTGGCCGTGGATGCTGCGGCAGGGCACCAGATGCACCCCCAGCTCCGGCGGGGGCGGGGCTGTGCTGTGGGCAAACCAGCCATCGAGATACTGCCGGGCTGCCTGCGGCAGGCGGTGCCGCACCGCCGGGTACTGCACCAGAACCACGGCCTTGCCGCTCAACGGCTCTTGCAGGGCAAAGCCGGTGTCGTGGAAGGCCTGTACCGGCAGCTGTACCCCGGCCACCTCCAGCGTGGCGGGCACGCTGGGCGCGCCGCTGCGGCCAAAGCAGTACAGCAGGGCCCGCAGTACGGCATACACCCCGGCGCAGCTGGCCAGCAGCCGCCCGGGGGACAGCGGCAGGCTGACACTCAGGTTGCGGCTCTGCACGCCGGGCAGCACCACCGCTCCGCACAAAAGCAGGTTGAGCAGCGCATACCACGCACACAACCGGGCAAAACGCCCCCGCCCGGGCAGGCCGTAGGCGGCGGCCACCACCGCGCAACCTGTGAAAATTTTATAACCAACTGCCACGGCTCCCGGCAGCTCCGGGGCCAGCAGTACCAGTGCCGACACTGCCGCCAGCGCCGCCCCGGTGCACAGCCGCACCCCAGTGCACACGGTGGCGCACAGCAGACCGGCTGCGGTGAGAAACAGGGCAGCAAGGACAAAATTGGTCAGCAGAAGCTCGTCGAGGTAGATCACGCTTTTCAATGCCGCAGCCCCCTTGCAGCCAGTGTACCGCCCGGCGGCGGCAAAGCTTGTCGGAACCGGAAAACCGCCTGCGGACTGTACAAAAGCAATACTTTTATAGACCTTGTTTCACGTTTTTTACACTTTTTGCAAAAAGGTACTTGAACATTTCTGGAAAGTGTGGTATATTATTGCCATCCTAGTAAGGATTGGTGAGCACACGAAAGTGAGCTCGCAAAATATCTTTCTACATTTTGAAGGGAGTAATTCATTATGATGATGCCTGCAAACTTTTCCGCAATCTCTGAGAACGAGATGACCTACGTCAACGGTGGCGCTTCTCTGGCTGAGATCCTGGCCCCCGAGCTGAAGGTCGAGAACTGGCAGAAGTTCAACACCAACATGGTTACCATCATCGGTAACAGCTTCCTGGGCAAGTACGTCGAGAACACTGTCGGCGTTCTGTTCAACGGCGCTTACAAGCCCGGCAACCTGGGCAACGCATGGCTCACCGGCGTCAAGGATGCTTACGGCACCGGCTCCGATGCTGGCTTCGGCAAGCATGATGGTGAGCTGACCGCTGGCGACAAGTTCCTGAACGGTGCTAACGGCGTTCTGAACGCTGGCCTGCGTATGGTCGGTTCCGCTGCTGCTATCTACAACCTGGCTACCGGCACCGTGAAGAACGATGTCAGTGAGAAGGCTTGGAAGGTCGAGTTCTAATCAGCCCTTGTGACTGACTAGCTGGTTTGCCTGAGGGCAGACCAAAGAACAGGTTCTGAATGGGCCCGGAGACGAAAGTCTCCGGGCCCATTTTTGCGTACAACTCCCTCAGTCGCCTGCGGCGACAGCTCCCTCTAGGAGGGAGCCTTTTTTGTTGGTACGGGAAACTTGGCCGGGCTGCCAAAAGCCTCCCTCCGGGAGAAAGATTTCCCCCGGCCGGGGCCGCAGAATTGTTTTGACAATAGCCTGGGATGTGATACAATAAACTCATATCGTCCGGTTGGGACCGGACCAAAGGAGGAACAAAAAATGAGATCCTGGAACTACAAGCTGCTGTGTGGGGCGGTGTGCCTGGCACAGCTGGCCTGCCTGAGCCTGCCCGTATGGGCAGCACAAAATTCGGCGGCGTTCACCCGGCAGACCACCCTGCAGCAGCTGCGGGATGACCCGGCCATCAAGTCGTCTGGCTACTATACTTACTGCCGTGAGCTGAGCGGCCTTGGCAACGAGTACTGGAAGAACAAAACGCTGGAACAGTACATGCGCCCGGAGCTGGTGGATGACAGCGTGGCGGCCATGAATCTGGTGGCGGAAAATACCCGCAATGGGGTACAGGTGACCTGGCAGGTGTACAGCCCGGAAGAGATCGCGGCAAACTCTTCACTGGGGTGTGTGCAGCTGTATTATTTCCCGGGCAAGGAGCCGGGTGGCAAATATGCACTGGTGGTGCCCGGCAATGGCAGCACCATGACCTCCGAGATGGAAGAGGGTGGCTCTGCGGCCTACCAGCTGCATGAACAGGGCTACACCGTGTTCGTGCTGCGGTACCGCACCTGGATCGACATGGGCGACAATGCGCCCATTCAGGATCTTGCCAATGCGGTAAAGTTTATCACGGCCCATGCCGGGCAGTTCGGTGTGCAGCCGGAAAATTATGCGCTGGTGGGCTATTCCTCTGGCGGACAGATCGCAGGAATCTTTGCAAACAAGGAACGGGGCTATGGCTCCTATCAGGTGGAAAGACCCGGTGCACTGTTGTTGGGTTACCCGGTGGTGGACCTGACAGTGATGAAGCCGCTTTACCACATTCTGTATGACATTGGCACCTGCGGCTGGCGTTACTACTGGGCAAACCTGTGTAATATGGTAGACGCAGACTATCCGCCTGTGTACTTCTGGTGGGGGAAAAACGATGTTGTGCTGAGCTCTGCCGAGATGCCTGGCCAGCACAGGGATTTTGACCGGACCTTGGAGCGAAACAACATTCCCCATCAGATGGTCGTTTATCAGAATGCCCCGCACAGCATCGGCACCGCCAACGGCACCGATGCAGAGGGCTGGATGACGGATGCGGTGGCTTTCTGGGAAGCACATACCACCGGCTGATTTAAAACGGAAAGGAATGGGTGAAATGTTCGGAAATCTGCTGAAACGCGGTGCGGCCATGCTGTGTTTTGCGGCCGTTCTGGCTCTGCCGGCCTATGCGGAAGGGCGCATCACCACCGATATGACCATGAAGGAGATCCGCTCCGACCCGGCCATTGCGGGCAGCGGGGTCTCCACCTATTGCAAAGGGGATGCGGACAGCCTTGCACTGCGCCGCCTGTATGAAAACAAGACCCTTCTGGACTATGTGGGTGAGACCACGGCACAGGACAGCGCCGACGGCCTGAACATCGTCATTGAGAATTACGAAGCCGGTAAGCAGGTGACCTGGCAGGTGTACAGCCCGGAAGAGGTCGCAGCCGACTCCTCGCTGGGCTGTGTGCAGCTGTTCTGGTTCCCCGGCACGAATGCCGATGGCAAATATGCGCTGGTGGTGGGCGGCAATGCGGCCATGAAAAGCGGCGACCTGAACGAGGGCATTGCTGTGGCAGCAAAGCTGAACAAGATGGGCTATAGCGTCTTTGTGCTGCGGTATCGCATTCTGTGGGATATCAGCAACAACGGCCCCCTGCAGGATCTGGGCCGGGCGGTGCAGTTCATCACGAACCATGCACAGCAGTTCGGCGTGCAGCCGGAAAACTATGCCCTCGTGGGCTTTTCCTCCGGCGGGCAGCTGTGCGGGCTGTTCAGTTCGGATAAGCGCTATGGCTACAAGGCCTATGATGTGCCAAAGCCCGGTGCACTGCTGATGGGCTACCCCGTCAACGATTTTGCAGAGATCAAGCCGGTGTACCATGCCGTGATGGACCCGGCATCCTGCAGATGGAGGTATTACTGGTCGGATATCTCAGGCAGCATCACACCGGATTTCCCGCCGACCTATTTCTGGTACGGTAAGAATGATGTTACCCTGAAGACTCTGGGATATCCGTTCCAGGGTCCGGCCGTCCGGAAGGCGTTGGAGGCAAACGGTGTGCCCTGTGAGGTGCACGTCTATGAAAATGCACCCCATGCCATCGGCACCGGCAATGGCACCGATGCGGAGGGCTGGATGACGGATGCGGTGGCTTTCTGGGAGCAGCACACTTCCTGAAATATCGGAATTTGAATTTATAAAAAAGGGGATGCTTTTATGCAAAACAAGATCTCTCGCCGCCAGTTTCTGCAGGTGACCGGTGCTTCGGCCGCTGCGCTGCTGCTGGCCGGTCTGCCGGTGGAGGCCTCTGCCGCATCGGGCCATCTGACCGTTACGCCGGATACCCTCGTCTCTGACCTGCGTGCCGACCCGACATTCGCCGCCAGCGGCGTGTGGACCTGGCAGAGTGCCGTGGACAGCCCGGACACCCCGGAAGCAGGTACCACGCTGTCGGACTATGTGGGCGCCAACATGGCACAGGACAGCGCCGACGCCCTGAACTATCTGGCCGATACCTATGAAGCCGGCACTCAGGTGACTTATAAAGTGTACTCCCCGGAGGAGATCGCCGCAGATGCCACCCGTGATGGCGTGGAACTGTATTACTGGCCGTCGGAAGTGCCCGGCAGCAAGTTTGTGGTGGTCATGTCCGGCAATGTGCTCAACAAGACTTCCAATATGTCCGAGGGCTATGCCACGGCATGGCGGCTGCACCAGATGGGCTACGCAGCCTTCGTGCTGCGCTACCGCGTGTTCCTCAAGGCAAAGGACAACGCCCCGGTGGCTGACCTTGGCAACGCTGTCCGGTTCATCACCACTCATGCAGACCAGTTCAATGTGCAGCCGGAAAACTACGCCCTGCTGGGCTATTCCTCCGGCGGCCATCTGGCCGGTGTGTTCTCCGGCGACGAACTGGGCTACAAGCACTATGGGGTGCCCAAGCCCGGTGCTTTGCTGCTGGGCTATCCCATCAACAATTTCTTTGAGTATAAGCCGGTCTATCATGCTGCTATCGACCCCTTTGTACTGGAGGGCCGGTACTATGAACTGAACATCTCTGACTGTGTCACCGACGATTACCCGCCGGTGTATCACTGGTACGGCGAGAACGATTATGTGTTCCCGCTGCTGTGCTACCCGGCTCAGCGCCCGGCGCTGAGCCGCGCACTGGAAAAGCACCATGTGCCCTGCAAAGAGGTGCTGTTCCCCAATGCGACCCACGGCGTGGGTACCGGCGCAGGCACCGATGCCGACGGCTGGATGCTGGACGCTGCGAACTTCTGGGAGACCCAGATCAACGGCTGAATCTGAACAAAAGAGGAGCGGAATGCAATGAAGAACCTGAATGCCTGTCTGGCAAGCCTGAACCTCGGCCTGCCGGACGATGTGCGCCGCCTGAAAGAGGCGGGCTATTATACCGAGGCCATTGCCCGTATCGACACATATCTTGCGGAGGACTGGACAAAAACGCAGAACCAGCCGGTGCAGCCTGCCGGCCCTCTGCCGGAAAACCCCACGCCCCACGGGGTGGACGCCATGCGGGATGCTCTGCTGGCCCAGCGGGAGATCCTGCGCCGTCTGCCGCTGGATTACACGGTGCCCGAAGCGCAGGCGCTGGAACTGCTGCAGGACCTTGTGCGGGACTTTACCCCGGAGGAATTCCGGGCACTGGACCACGCCGGGGCCATGGACTGGCGGTTCGTGGAAGGGGAGAAGCGGTACATCCGCTCCTTTGCCGAGACCCTGCTGGCCACCCATCCGGAGCTGGCAGCACGGCAGATCGACCCGCCCCTGCAGCACCCCAGTTGGGAGCGGTATGAGCCGGAACACGACCAGATGGCGCGCACCGGTTCGGTCCGTGCGGATATCACACTGGAGACCTGCATCGGCATGAGTGACGCGGCCTTTGCTGCAGCCCTTGCGGCCGCAAAGCAGCAGGGGCGCAGCACCGTGCACGTCCGGGTGTGGCTGCCGCTCCCGGCGGCCTGCCCGGCACAGAGCGGCATCACGCTGGATTCCTTCACCGAGCCGCCCACCTGCATTGCCCCGGAAGATGCCGCCCAGCGCACGGCGTACTGGGAGGCCGACCTTGCCGAGAACCGGCCCTTTGGCGCGGTGTACAGTTACCGTACCACGGCCCGCTATGCCGACCCGCTGCACATGCAGGCGGACCCCGTGCAGCCGGATTTTGACACGCAGGAGGAGCTGCCGCATCTGGAGTTCACGCCCTATCTGCGGGCACTGGCGGCCCAGCTCACCCAGGGGCTCACCGACCCGGTGCAGAAGGCAAAGCGCATCTACGACTATGTGACCCTCAACACCCACTACCACTACCAGCCGCCCTACTTCGTGCAGGAAAACATCACCGACGGCTGTGCCCACAACCGCCGGGGCGACTGCGGCATCATGGCCTCCACATTCATCGTGCTGTGCCGCCTGGCCGGCATCCCGGCCCAGTGGCAGAGCGGTCTGGTGGTGCGGCGGGAGATGGTGGGCTGCCACGACTGGGCCGCGTTCTACATCGCGCCCCACGGCTGGATGTACGCCGACTGCTCGGCCGGTGCCTCCATGGCCCGTGCCGGGAACGAGAAGATGCGCCTGCACTACTTCGGCAATCTGGACACCGGGCGTATGGTGGCCAACCGTGCCCTCTGCGCACCCTTTGACCCGCCCATGTGCTCCTTCCGCGCCGACCCCTGTGACAATCAGGTGGGCGAGGTGGAAGCCGACGGTGTGGGCCTGTACGGCGAGCAGCTGCAGTGGAGCCAGACGCTGCGCCGCTACGAGACACTGTAAAAAGCAAAAGGTCCGGGCTTTGCATCTGCACGGCCCGGATCTTGGATTTTATAAGGAGATACCCTATGGAATTTCTTGCATTACTCTACACCGTTCTGCTGGTGGCCATCTGCCTGCTGCAGGCACTGCTGCTGTACCGCTCCGGCAAACAGGCACCCCGGCAGGACGACGAAGCCCTCAAGGAGTGGGTGCGTCAGCAGCTGGACGCCCAGTCGAAGCTCTTTGCCCAGAAGCAGGCCGAGCTGGCCCGGCAGAACTACGACGCCATGCGCGGCATCAGCGAAACGCTGCAGACCGCTGTGCAGGGTATGAGCAGCACCCTGAATGCCGGGCAGGCCGCGCAGCAGCAGACCATGGAACAGCGCCTGCAGGGGCTGGAAGCTTCTAACGCCCGCAAGCTGGAAGAAATGCGCAAAACGCTGGCCGAAAGCATGGCCGCCCTGCAGGCACAGAATGCCCAGAAGCTGGACGAGATCCGCTGCACGGTGGACGAGCAGCTGCAGGATGCCCTGCAGAAGCGGGTGACCGAGAGCTTCAAGGCGGTCAACGCCCAGCTGGAACAGGTGTACAAGGGCCTGGGTGAGATGCAGAGCCTTGCCGCCGATGTGGGCGGCCTGAAACAGGTGCTGTCGGGCGTCAAGACCCGCGGCATCCTGGGCGAGATCCAGCTGGGAGCCATTCTGGAAGAAATTCTGGCCCCAGAGCAGTACGACACCAATGTGGCCACCATCCCCGGCAGCACCCAGCGGGTGGAGTACGCTATCAAAATGCCGGGTGCCGACGGCGGCAGCGTCTGGCTGCCGATCGACTCCAAGTTCCCCGGTGATACCTACGCCCACCTGCAGGATGCGCAGGCATCCGGCGATGCGCAGGCTGTGGAAAACGCCCGCCATGCACTGGAACTGGTGCTGCGCAGCGAGGCCAAGGACATCCGCGAAAAGTATGTGGAGCCGCCGTATACCACAGCCTTCGGCATCCTGTTTCTGCCCTTCGAGGGCCTGTACGCCGAGGTGGTGAATGCGGGCCTGCTGGAGGTGCTGCAGCGGGACTATCAGGTGAACGTGGCCGGCCCCAGCACCATGGCGGCCCTGCTCAACAGCCTGCAGATGGGCTTCAAGACCCTTGCCATCCAGAAGCGTTCGGGCGAGGTGTGGCAGCTGCTGGGTGCCGTCAAGACTGAGTTCGACAAGTTCGGGCAGGGGCTTTCCAAGCTGCAGCAGCGTCTGCGCCAGACCGACGAAGAGCTGGACAACCTTATCGGCGTGCGCAGCCGTGCCATCAGCCGCAAATTGCGGGCCGTACAGACGATGGACGACGCCAGCGCTGCGGCCCTGCTGGAACTGGACACCGAGCCGGGCCGCCCCGTGTCTGCCCGCCTGCCGGAAAGCAGGGGCGATGAATAACGGTTGTGGTCAGGGGGCAGGAAAAGCCGCAGATTCCTCTTGCTAAATTTCTGACAATGTGCTATACTAGGAATTGTTCTTAAGAAAAATCGGCCGCTTTCTGCGGCACAGCATAAAAATAAAGGAGCATGGGATTTATGAGCGTACAGAAGATCAGCAATGCCATTCTGGGCGTGGGGGTGGACGATACCACCATCGACCTGTTTGAAAGTCAGTACCCGGTGCCTACCGGCGTCAGCTACAACTCCTATGTCATTCTGGATGAAAAGGTCGCCATTCTGGATACGGTGGACAACCGTGCCACGGATGCCTGGCTGGCAAACCTCACCGAAGCGCTGGGCGACCGCATGCCGGAATATCTGGTGGTCTCCCACATGGAGCCGGACCATGGTGCCAACATTGCCCGCCTGGCCGCTAAGTACCCGGACATGAAGGTGGTGGGCAACGCCAAGACCTTTGTGTATATGGAGCAGTTCTTCGGCCCGGATGCCGTGGCCAAGGAGCGCCGTGTGGTGGTGAAGGACGGCGAGAGCTTGTCTCTGGGGAGCCACACCCTCACCTTTGTGTTTGCACCCATGGTGCACTGGCCGGAGGTCATGGTCAGCTATGAGAGCAGCGAAAAGGTGCTGTTCTCCGCCGACGGTTTCGGCCGCTTCGGGGCGGTGGCAAAGTTTGACGAAAAGGCCGACTGGGCCAGCGAAGCCCGCCGGTATTACCTGAACATCGTGGGCAAGTACGGCCCGCAGGTGCAGGCACTGCTCAAAAAGGCAGCCGCACTGGATATTGCCACCATCTGCCCGCTGCACGGCCCGGTGCTCACCGGGGACCTGGGCAAGTATCTGGCCTATTATGATACCTGGTCCAGCTATAAGCCGGAAGAACCGGAAAAGATCCTAGTGGCCAGTGCTTCCATCCACGGCCATACCCGCGCCGCGGCCCACACCATGGCCGAAAAGCTGCGTGCCAAGGGCGCAAAGGTGGTGGAGATGGACCTGACCCGCACCGATGTGTCCTACGCCGTCACCGAGGCATTCCGCTGCGGAAAGATCGTTCTGGCCTGCGCCACCTATGACGGCTTCCTCTTCCCGCCGATGGAGTCCCTGCTGACCCACCTCAAGACCAAGGCGTTCCAGAACCGTACCGTCGGCCTGATGGAGAACGGCACCTGGGCCCCCATGGCTGCCAAACTCATGCGCGCCGAGCTGGAAGGCATGAAGAACATCACGGTCTGCGAGAACGTGGTCACCATCCGCTCTGCTGCCAATGTTGCCGCGGAAGCCCAGATGGACGCTCTGGCCGACGAGATCGTGGCAAAATAAGCCCCAAAAGCGCGTAAAATCAGAAAAGACAAGCTGCCCGCATACCGGATGTGACAAGATCACACGGTATGCGGGCAGCTTTTTATCGGGGTGCAGGACTGCAGCGAGAGGACGGGAAGTGCGCTATGGAATAGAAAAAGTAATTATTTGATCTGTGCCAGCACTGCAGCAATGTCACCGTCAAAAAGCAGCGACTGCTTGGCGATCTCATTCGGGCAGACGGCCTCGCCCTTGTTGATGCAGACGTAGGTGGCATTGGGGTTCCTGGTTGTCATCCGCCAGAAGGGATATTTGATGATGACCGGGGTGTTGCCGCCGACGCCAAGTTCTAAGAACAAGATCTTCTGCCCCTCGTGGCGGCGCAGAAATTCGCTGTACCGCTCGGCGGCAGCGTGCCAGCCGGCATCCTCTACAAAGCTGTCATCACAGCGCAGGTTCATCGTGAGCAGCTTACCGCAGTGCGGGCAGTGGGGGACAAGCTCGGACGGAACAGAAGTTTTCGGGATGGTATTCTCCGGCACGGTCAGCTGACCATCCGGTGCGAGGACATACCCCTGTGCTTCTACCATCTGCCGGATGAGTGCCTCATTGTCGAAAGTCTCCGGACAGCATGGTTCACTGCACTGGAACAGACCGTAATCGCCCTGCGTATAGAACAACCGCTTTTTGTTGAACCCTGCTTTCTGGAAGCAGTGGTCCACATTGGTGGTGATTACAAAGTAATCCTTATCCTGCACCAGCCGGAACAGCGTGCCGTATACAGGCTTCGGGGCGTTCTGATAGCGGTTGATATAAATGTACCGGCTCCAGTACGCCCAGTATTCCTCCATGGTGGAGTAGGGGTAGAACCCGCCGGAATACATATCCGTAAAGCCGTATTTGCTGGCAAAATCGGAGAAATATGTTCGGAATCGTTCCCCGGCGTAGGTGAACCCGGCGGAGGTGGACAGCCCGGCTCCTGCGCCGATGATGACGGCATCAGCCTCGTGCAGGGCCTTTTTGAGCTGCTCAGGCTGTGAGCAGTCGGGTGTAGATTTCCTTGTCCAAATCTTTGAAAACATTGAAGATCACCTTTTTGATGGTTGTGGGTGTTTGCAGGAACTCCTTCACAGTCTGTACGGCAATTTCTGCCGCATCCTCATTCGGGAAACAGAACACGCCGGTGGAGATGCAGCAGAATGCGATGCTTTCCAGCTCGGCTTCTGCGGCCTTTGTCAGGCAGGCGCAGTAGCAGGAGGCCAGCAGAGCGCGGTCCCGTGCGGTGACGCGCCCGGTCACGATGGGCCCTACCGTGTGCAGAACATACCGGCAGGGCAGGTTGAAGGCGGGGGTAAGTTTGGCCTGCCCGGTGGGCTCCTCGTGGCCCTGCTGCGCCATCAGGCGGGCACAGGCGCTGCGCAGCTGTACCCCGGCAAAGGTATGGATGCAGTTGTCGATGCAGCGGTGGCCGGGCACATAGCAGCCGGTCATGCCGCTGTTGGCGGCGTTGACGATGGCGTCGCACTGCAGCGTGGTGATGTCGCCCTGCCACAGGTAAAGGGCAGCTTCCCCGCAGCGGGCGGCGGGGGTCAGGCTTTCAAGGACGGTAACGCCCTTCTGGGCAAGCTCGGCGCGCAGGTATTCGTCCTGCACCTGCAAAAACTCCGGGCTGGCATCCCGGGGCGGGCGCACATTGAGCAGTGCGCGCAGCAGCTGCTTCTGCCCGGCGGCATCGTCCGGGACGGCCAGTTGCCGGTATTCGGGGGCTTCTGCCAGCAGGCGGCTGAGCAAAAAACGGCGGCGTTCGGTCTGGGTCATAGAAAGACCTCCTTTGCGGTACCAAACGGCAAAACGCCCTGAAAACAGCGTTTCCAAGGCGATCTGCACGAAACGGGAATCAGAACTCGTAGGGAGGGTTGCCGGAGAAGTCGGCGATGGCGCCGTGAGCATCCTCCAGATAGAACACCTCAAAGATGGGGTTGGTGGCTTCGCCGTACTGGCCCTTCACGATGGGGTTGGCGATGCACATCTCCTTGGCAGCCATGTTGTTTTCAAACACGGCCTTTCCGTGCAGGCGGACCCAGGCGTACTCCGGGCTGGACACCGAGATCTCGGTGTAGGGGTTGGCCTGCAGATCCTTGTACACGTCCTTCTGGCTGTTGGTGCAGAACCACAGCTTGCCGTCCAGCTCACCGGCGAACATGAAGGGGCGGCACTTGGCCTTGCCGTCACGACCGACGGTAGCCAGATACTGCACGGGGTTGGCATTCAGGAATTCAACGACTTTGTTCAGAGACATGGTTTGGTACCTCCAGGATTATTGCATTGGGTGTGCGGGGCATCTCGGCGTGCCCCGGCTGACGAGGTCATGATACATCCCTTTTTGCCCGGCGTAAAGTACGCACAATGCGGTAACCTGGTTACCGGCGGGTGACTTTTGACCGGTTACGATTTGGAAACTTTTGCGGTGAACCGCTGATTTATCGCAATTTGGACTGCAAAAAAATTTTTTTGAGCCGGATGTGCGGGGGTGTCTGGCCTCTGCTTGACAAGCACCGCGTCTGTGCCGTAAAATAGAAAAAACGGCCCGCGAGGGGCCGGAGGGGAGAAACGACAGATGTGTACCAAAAAGGAACTGCCGGCCTGCCCGGTGGAAACCACCCTCACCATGATCAGTGACAAATGGAAGGTGCTGATCCTGCGGGACTTGCTCACCGGAACCAAGCGTTTCGGCGAGCTGAAAAAGTCGCTGACCGGCGTGAGCCAGAAGGTGCTCACCTCCCAGCTGCGGGAGATGGAAGAAAACGGTCTGGTGGAGCGCAAGGCCTACCCGGAGGTGCCGCCCCGGGTGGAGTACAGCCTGACCCCGCTGGGCCGGAGCCTGCAGCCCATCATGGATGCCATGCGGGTGTGGGGTGAACAGTACAAACAACAGAATGCGTGACTGCGCGCCGGGCAGCTGCCGTACCTGCGGCAGCACCCGGCATTTTTTGCAAAAAGGAGAAACTGCACCATGGAGCGGATCTTACTGCTGGAGGATGACAAAAGCCTGTTCGTGGCAGGTGCAGCGGCGCTTGCGGTGCACGGCCCGGTGAAGCGATTGCAGGCAATGCCCGTCACAGCAGCCATCAACGAACTCTGACAAACAAAAAAACAAGCGCCGGAGCACTCCCTTTTGCGGGAATGCTCCGGCGCTTTTGGGTGTAACTCAGTCCAGCACGGGAATGTCCAGCCCGAATTCCAGCGGGCGGAACCGGGGGCAGACGTTTTCGGTGATGGAGATCACCGAGGCGGCCAGACGGCTGCCGATCTCGCAGGAGGCGGGCAGGTTCTTGCCGTAGGTCAGGCCGATGACTGTACCGGCAAAGAAGGCGTCACCGGCACCGGTGGTGTCGATCACATCCACCTTCTTGGCGGGCACAACGCCGCTTTCGCCGTTGGCGCGGGCATACACGGCACCCTGCCCGCCCATGGTGACCACCATGCAGGGGATGTTGGCGCTGTGCACGTTGGCGGCCAGCACCTCCCGCATGGCAGCGGGGGAAAGGTGGTCGTAATCGTCCGAGAAGAGCAGCCCGGCTTCCTGCTGGTTGCACACAAAGCAGTCCACCTGCTGCAAAAAGTCGCGGCGCTCCATGGCGATGCTCATGTTGGAGATGGCCGCGTAGACCCGCTTGTTGTACTTTTTGGCAAAGCGCAGCACCTGCTTGACCGTCTCTTTTTCCAGATCCAGCTCCAGCGCGATGCTGTCGCAGTCCTTGAAGATCTCGTCTCCCTGCTCTTTCAGAAGAGCGGTGAGGGGAGTGGTGTCCGGGCGCTTGGAGATGGAGGCACATACGTCACCGTCGTTGTTGAACACGGCCAGCCAGGTGCCCATGCCGTCCTTCACGCGGCGGATGAACTGGGTGTTCACCTTGTGGTTGCGGAGCTTGTCGATGACATCCTGGCCCATGCCGGTATCGTCCACCAGACCCACAAAGGTGGGGCGCAGCTCCACATTGGCGATGTCCTCCACGATGTTGCGGCTCACACCACCGTGTACCTGCTCGACCCGGCCGGAGTTGCGCCCGCCCGGGATGTAGGTGGAAAGGGGGTACCCCTTGATGTCCACAAAAACGGCTCCGATGACTACGATTCCCATAGAAAAACCTTCCTGCAAAAATACTTTGCCTTCATTATACCAACTCTTTCCGACAGAATCCATCCTTTTTGTCATTTCGGGCCGAAAAAGCGTGCAGAAGGCCGAACTGCCTTACAGGGCGGTGCTTGCCGTCCGAACCAGGAACTCCATGGCCTGCACGGGGTACTGCCCGGCGGCGGTCTCGCCGGTGAGCATCAGGCTGGACGCACCATCCAACACAGCATTGTAAATATCGCTCACCTCGGCGCGGGTGGGCACGGCACGGGTGCACATGCTGTCCAGCATCTGGGTGACCACCATAAAGGGCACCCCGGCGGCCCGGCAGGCGGCGGAAAGCTGTTTCTGACAGCGGGGCAGCTCCCACAGCGGCATGGCGTTGCCCAGGTCGCCGCGGGCAATGACCACCTCGTCCACGAGGGACAGAAACTCCGGCAGGGCCTGCACCCCGGCAAGGTTCTCGATCTTTGCAAAGATGCGGATCTGCGGCGCACCGGCCTCGGCCAGCGCCTGCCGCAGGGCAAGGATGTCCTGTTTCCCGCGCACGAAGGGCAGCATGACCCCGGTGACGCCGCAGGAAGCTGCGATGCGCAGGTTGGCAAGGTCCTCACTTGTCAGGGTGGGCATGGGCACCGACAGACCCGGGGCGGCAATGCTCTTGCGGCTTTGCAGAACGCCGCCCCGCAGTACGGTGCAGACCAGTGCATCCGGCCCGGCGGCAGTTACTTCCACCAGCAGCTTGCCGTCGTCCAGCAAAAGCTGCTGTCCGGGGCGGGCTGCCTGTACCAGCTGGACAGGGCAGGGGATGCCGCCTGCACCCAGCTGTACCGTGCCGCCCTCCGACAGGGTGACCGGGCTGGCCAGCCGCCCGACACGCAGTTCCGGCCCCTGCAGGTCGATGAGCAGGTCCGGAATGCCGACAGCGTGGATCATTGCCAGCCAGTCAGCGTGTTCGGCCAGCGCCCCGTGGGAAAGGTTCATGCGCAGGCCGGTCATGCCGGCGTCCACAAGGCGGCGCAGAGTTCCGGCACTGGCGCAGGCCGGGCCGATGGTTCCATAAAAATGCATAAGGGGTCCCTTCTTTCATAGATTGCGCAGGTGTTCCTGCAAAAAGCTGCACAAAAGCCGGACACAGGGGTGCTCTGCGTGCTCCGGCTGCAAAAAGGCGGCGCAGATGGGCGGCATGCCGTCCAGTGCCACGTCCTGAACATTGTCCATGCTGTGGTCGGAGGTGATCTCCAAACGGTCCAGGGCCAGACCGTTGCGCTCCTGGGTGCGGTAAAGCACTTGATAGTATTGCTCGCCGATCTCTACCTTCGGGCGGGCACCGGCCTGCCGCAGGGTATTCCACAGCGGGGCCAGCGGCTCCGGCGCAAGGCCCGGCACCAACAACAGCTGGCCGTCCAGCTCTGCCGGGGCGATGCTGCTGCGCCCCCAGAACGGGCTGCAGCGGGGCACCAGCAGGGCTGCGGTGTGCCGGGTGAGCGCGGTGCGGGCAAGCCCGGCCGCGCAGCCGCCCAGGTCCATCACCAGCCCGGCGTCCAGCGTGCCGTTCTGCAATTGTGCACATACGGCGTCGTTGGAGAACGATGCGGTTTCCAGCGGGATGCCCGGGTATTGCTGCCGGAACTGCTCCAGCACATCCCCCAGCATGGGCAGGTAGCTGGGCACCAACGCCACACTGATGCCCAGCCGCAGGGCGGGGGACCGGATATCCTGATACGCCTGCGCGCACATCCGGTCAAATTGCTCCACCACCGGCGCGGCCTGTGCCCGGAAGCGCTGGCCCTTTTCGGTCAGGGCAAGGTGATTGCGCACATTGATGAACAGCGGGCCGCAGAGCTCGTTTTCCAGCGCGGCAATGCTCAGCCGCAGCGCCTGCCGCGACAGATACAGCCGCTCGGCCGTGCGGGTATAGTTCAGGTCCTGACACAGGGCCAGAAAATAGCGCAGCTGCTGAATGGTCATGGGAGGTTCCTTTCCAGAAATAAAACGCAAGTTTTTCTTGATACCTACAGGGATATTATAACTTCTTTTTCTTTGGTTGTAAATGTGATACTTTTAACAAGAATGGCAAAGCATTTTTGCCACTCTGGAACAAAGCACGAAGAAAAAGAAGAGAAAGGAACCTTATTATGGAAAAGATCTCCCGCAAAGGCTTTCTGAAAATCGCTGCCGCTGCCGCCATGAGCAGCGTCACCGCAGCCGGTCTGGCTGCCTGCAATGCAGCCAGCAGCTCCACCGCTGCTGCATCTTCCGGTGCAGCCGGCATCTACACCCCCGGCACCTACACTGCCACCGCCAAGGGCATGAGCGAGATCACCGCCACGGTGACCTTTGACGCTGCCAGCATCACCAAGGTGGAGCTGGACCTGTCCGGCGAGACCGACAGCATCGGCCAGGCCGCCAAGGACAAGCTGATCGAGCAGGTGATGAACGCTCAGACCAGTCAGATCGACGGTGTGACCGGTGCCACCGTCACCAGCAAGGCTGTGCAGAACGCTGTGGCCGACTGCATCCGTCAGGCCAGCGGCGGTGCCATCAACCCCGCTGAGCAGACCACCGAGGAGACTGCCTCCACCGCCGACTGGCTGGGCGAGGAGCCCGAAGTGGCCGAGAGCGACATCAAGCAGACCGTGGAGTGTGAGGTGCTGGTGGTGGGTGCCGGTTCCTCCGGCAGCTTTGCCGCTGCCGCCGCGGCCGAGGCCGGTGCCAAGACCATCCTCATCGAAAAGTTCGGCCACGACATGGCCAGCGGCATCCGCGACACGCTGGCTGCCTGCGGCTCCAAGCAGCAGCAGGCAGACGGCGATGACGTGAACAAGAAGGACGCTGTGCGCTACCTGTGCAATTGGAGCCAGGGCTATACCCGCCGCAGCCTGGCACAGGTGTGGGCAGACCGCAGCGGTGAGACCATCGACTGGTTCACCGACGTACTGGCCGAGAGCGGCATCGACTTCCGCCACGAGATCGACGAAAAGCACGACAACGACAACTACGAGGTGCTGGACGTGGGCCACAGCACCCAGTACGGCGACGAGTACAGCGATCAGCTGACCATGGACGCCGTGCTCAAGCACGCCGAGGCTGACGGTCTGGAAGTGCAGTACGAGATCACCATGGTCAAGCTGGAAAAGGACGGCAACCGCGTCACCGGCCTGATCGCCAAGAATGCCAACGACGAGTATGTGCGCTACAACGCATCCAAGGGCGTCATTCTGGCCTGCGGCGGCTACAGCGGCAATGAAACCATGATGAACGCCCTGCAGCCCCAGAGCGTGGAGCAGACCTGCATCAACTATTCCAAGCCCGGTGCCAAGGGCGACGGTATCAAGGCCTGCCTGTGGGCCGGTGCCATCATGGACCAGACCCACACCTCCATGATCTTTGACCGCGGTGCCATCAAGCCCGACCAGGTGGGCGAGTACGGCAAAGCCAACGATGGTGCCCTGTTCTGGATGGGCAGCCAGCCGTTCCTGAAGGTGAACCTGAACGGTGAGCGCTTCATGAACGAGTACATGCCTTACGATCTGGTGCTGCACGCTGCAGCCAGCCAGCCCTACCACACCTACTGCACTGTGTGGGACAGCAAGTACCCCGAGGATGTGGAGCGCTTTGCCACCCACGGCTGCAGCCGTCTGTACCCGCATGTGAACGGCACCGCTCCGGTGTTCCCCATTGAGTACATCGAGGGCATGAACGCCGATCTGCAGGACCAGGGTTACATCGTGCAGGCCGACACCGTGGAGGAGCTGGCCGACAAGCTGGGCCTGCCCAAGGACACCTTCACCGCAACGGTGGATCGCTACAATGAGCTGGCTGCCAAAGGCGAGGACGAGGATTACGGTAAGGAGGACTACCGTCTGTCCACCCTGAGCGAAGCTCCCTTCTACGGTGTGCGCCAGTCCGGCGGCTACCTCATCTGCACCATGGACGGCATCCAGATCGACGACAACATGCACGCACTGGACCACGACTTCAAGGCCATCCCGGGCCTGTACGTCATCGGCGACATGAGCGGCAACTACTTCTCCGGCAGCTATCCCTGTCTGATGGCCGGTGCCGCCGCAGGCCGCAGCGCCACCTTCGGCCGCTTTGCCGGTCAGAACGCTGCCGCAGGCATCTGATCCGGAGCGCCCGCAACACGACACGCTGTGTGAAGCAATAAGAAATGCGAACGAGAGCAGAAATGCTTTCGTTCGCATTTTTTGTTTACGGAAAGAACGCTTATTCTTCCACGATGATCTTATCCTTGGCGTAGTCCAAAGCAAGCCCGATCAGCTCATTGCGGGAGCGATTTGTTTTTCCGGCAAGATCATCGTAGAAATCGACGATTGACTTGTCTACGCGAATCGTAAATGTAACAGGTTCGGAGAGCTTTTTAATTCTGAGTTCATCCATTATTATCACCCCAATACTATTATGAGGTGAATTTTGCTTGAAATGAATGCCATATTACGGTTCATAAATAAACATAAAATGGTATAAATATGTGGTGAGAACTGATTTTGCTTCCTGAATGCGTCGGAATGTGCCGAAAAACAACACATTCTGGGAATTGCTGCCCAGAGAAACAGGAGGTACGATCGAACCGTAAAATAGCCGGGTGACCGGCAAACAGAGGAGGATGTGTGCGATGAAAAAACAATTCCGGATTCTTGCAGCGGCACTGGCCCTGTGCCTGAGCCTGTTGTGCTGCCCGGCGGCCTTTGCGGCGGTGGACAGCAGTTCCTGCCAGACGGTACCCTATGCGCAGGCAACGTCTCAGCCGCTGGGACAGCCCATCACTATTACCGGTACGCCCAATTACAGTGCGGCTACCAGCAACGATACTGCATTTATTTTTGGCTTTGACACCGCCGACGGCGTGTGGTATGTGGCCGTGCAGAAGTCGAAATTTGATGCCTTCAAGGCGGCGGCCCCGGCACAGCAGATGACCCTGTACGGCGTGTATGCCGGTACACTGGACGTGAACGGCATGCCCATTCTGGACATCCAGAATGGCTCGGTGCTGCTGAACGGCACCACCAGCGACACGACAGCTTTGTACACGGCCGGGCAGAAAAAGCTGGATGCCCAGAAGGCCGCCGCTGCCGCCAGCAGCAAAAAGACCACGACCACTTCCGGCAGCAAGAGCACTGCCAGCAGCAAAAAGAGCACGGGCAGTGCATCTTCCGGACAGACGACCAGCCAGATGGTGTGGATACCCACCCATGGCGGCAAGAAGTACCACAGCAACCCCAACTGCAGCGGAATGAAAGGCCCTGAGAAAGTGAGCCTGTCCACTGCAAAATCCCGCGGATTCACGGCTTGCAAAAAGTGCTACTGAGCATAAAAGAAAAGACCGCTGCGATCTCTCCGGAGACTGAGGTGCACTCCGTCAAGTAGACAGAAAAAATAATATAAGATTTCATTCGCCGTTTCACCAAAGGAACGGCGAATTTTTTGTGTAATCGAACGATCAAGCAGCCCGATTCAGGGCACTGACATGAGCTTGCATCGGTGTTTGGATGAACAGACGGTGCTGGTAACGGCGGTTGTTGTAGTAATCAATGTAATCTTCAATGGTGGAAACCAACTGCTCCTGGCTGGTGAATGTCTGTCCGTAATAGCATAATGAATCTTGTTCTGTACTTTTTTGAAGAACTGAACCGAAATTTCTGCCTTGGGGTCGTAGTCGATGCTGGTGGCGTAGATTTCCAGAACCTGACGGTAAAACACCTTTTCGGAAGCGCGGATGTCCCGGATGCGCTCCAACAGTTCTTTGAAATATCCACCGCCGCCCAGATTTTTCAGACGTTCATCGTCCAGTGCAAAGCCTTTGCGTATATATTCCTTCAGGATGCCAGTCGCCCAGATGCGGAACTGTGTGCCACGCTTGGATTTTACACGGTAGCCGACTGAGATGATGACATCAAGGTTGTAATAGTCCACATCATAGACTTTTCCATCTGCGGCAGTGTAGGCAAATTTTGCCCACACTGATTCCTTCTGAAGCTCACCTTCCTTGAAGATGTTCCGGACGTGTTTTCCAATGACACTCCGATCGCGCTGGAACAACTCGGCCATCTGGTCGATGGACAGCCAGACGGTATCGCCATCAAACGTGGCATCAATTTTGGTCAGGCCATCTTCAGTGGTATAAATGATGATGGAATTTTTGAGGCTTTCATCAGGGCGATTCATTTTCGTACCTCGTTCAAAAGCTGTGTAAAACCAGAAAAGCTGTATAAGACCCCAAAATAAACGCCGCCAGTGTACCGTGTGATGAACATACGATACGCTGGCGGCGTTTTGCTTACTTGATTCTCTTCGTCTGCGGCAGTTGTTGCAAATTTTGCAATAACTAAATATTTCTGAGGTTGATCATGCTTATGCTGGTAATGCATTAGTGGCACTTGATTTATTTGACAATCAAATCCAGCACTGCATGCCCTCAGAACCCTGAGTGCCTAGATTGGTTGCCAGCCTCGACATCCTATCCGTGCACTTAGTTATCCACTAACCTTGATGCTCTGATTTTACTTTTACCAGAATATCCCAAAACAGCGGTTGACCTGTTTCCAAGGACGAGTATGGTTCAGATTGCAGGGAGATGCCAATGATAAAAGAAACGAACCACCGAAAAAATTACTTTGATTTGGACATTGCGATTACGCACTCACAGTGCTTCGTCCTCGGGAACAGATCCACCGGCTGCACCTTCTCGGTGTGGTAGCCATTTTGTTCCAGCCAGGCGGCGTCTCGGGCGGCGGTGGCGGGGTTGCAGCTGACGTAGACCACCCGGCGGGGAGCCATGCGCACCACGGCGGAGAGGGTGGCCTCGTCGCAGCCCTTGCGGGGCGGGTCCAGCATGACCACGTCCGGGTGCAGGCCCTCGGCGGCCAGCCGGGTGGCCGCTTGCCCGGCGTCGGCACAGAAGAAGCAGCTCTTTGCGGCCACAGCATCCCCCATGCGGGCGGCGTTGGCCTTGGCGCTCTCGATGGCTTCGGGCACGATCTCCACGCCCACCAGCTCCCGGCACCGTCCCACCATGGACAAGCCGATGGTACCCATGCCGCAGTAGAGGTCCAGCAACAGGTCATCCGGGGTCAGCTGGGCGTACTGTGCGGCAATGCCGTACAGCCGCTCGGCGGCCAGCGTGTTCACCTGGTAGAACGACAGCGGCCCCAGCTGCACCGGAACCCCGCAGAGCGTATCTTCAATGTAGCCTGGCCCGTACAGGGTGTGGGTCTCGGTGCCCAGGATCACGTTGGTGTTTTTGCTGTTGACATTGAGCAGGATGGTGGCAATGTCCGCAAACTGCTCCCGCAGACGGGTGCACAGCGCATCGGCGTGGGGGAGGTTCGGGCGGGTGCACACCAGACACACCATGATCTGTCCGCTGTGCGCGCCCCGCCGCAGGAAGATGTGCCGCACCAGGCCCCGGCCGGTCTCTTCGTTGTAAGGCTGGATGCCGTTTTCGGCAAAGAACCTGCACAGTGCATTGCCGATGTCGTTGAGCACGCCGGGCTGCAATTTGCAGTCCGGGCAGGGCACGATGCGGTGAGTGCGCCCGGCGTAGAAGCCGATGCAGGGGTTACCGTTCTTGTCCAGCCCTACCGGGAACTGGACCTTGTTGCGGTAGCGGTCCACTTCGGGGGAGGGGCAGATGTCCAGCACCGGCACGTCCAGCCCACCGATGCGGCGGAAGGCATCGGTCACATTCTCCTGCTTGGCACGCAGCTCGGCGATGTAATCCAGATGCCGCAGGCTGCAGCCGCCGCAGGGTCCCGCCACGGCACAGTCCACCGGAATGCGGTCTGGCGAGGGGGTGCGCAGATGGTCCAGAATGCCAAAGGCGTAGCGCTTGCAGTCCTTTACGATGCGCACATCGGCTTCGTCACCGGGGGCGGCACCCGGCACAAAAACGGTCTCGCCGTCCGGGCTGTGGGCCACACCGCTGCCGTCGCTGGAAAGCCGCTCGATGCGCAGGGTCAGGATCTGGTTCTTCTGTAAGGGCATGGGTCATAGTCTCCTTTGGTAGTGGAAATGCGCCGGGTCACGGCTGCGGTTCGGCGGGGGCAGCATCTGCCTGGGTGGCAAAATACTTGCTGGGCGGCACGCCCTTGGCGCGCTTGAACACCCGCGAAAAATAGAACTGGTCGAAGAAGCCTACTGACACGGCCACCTCTGCAATGGAAAGGTGACCGGCACGCAGTAGCTTGCAGGCTTCGTTGATGCGGTATTCGGTGAGGTAGTCGATGGGGCTTTTGCCCACATTGAGCATGAACACCCGGTACAGGTGGCTGCGGGAAACGCCCACGCTCTTGGCGACATCGTCAATGGAGATGTCGTGGGAGTAGTTGAACTGGATGTATTTGATGGCGTTGAGCACATACTGGCTGGAGGACGAGGTGGAGTGCGGCTTACCGGCGATGGTTTCCTTCATCAGAGCGGCAATGAACAAATAAAGGTAGCCCACCATGGCGGCCTCGTCCTGGGGCTGCAGCCCGCGGGAGGAGTAGATGTTAGCCAGGGCGGCGCGCATGCCGTCCGGGTCGTTGGTGTGGTGTACGGGGGCGTCGTCGGTAAAGGGCAGCTGGGCTGCCAGCTTGTGGGCGCAGGCACCGTTGAAGCCCACCCAACTGTACTCCCAGGGGTACTGCTCATCGGCGGTGTAGCGGATGAGCTGGCTGGGGCGCGCAAAGAACAGATCTCCGGTGCTGACTTGCCAGGTTCGGCCGCCTACCTCGAATTCGCCCTTGCCCGAGAGCACCAGGTGGATCAGGTAATGGTCACGGATTCCAGGACCCCAGGTCTTGGACGGGGCGCAGCGCTCAATGCCGCAGTTGAAGATGGAAAGTTCGATGTTGTTCGTGTAGTTCTGTTTGAAGGATTGCTTGTAAACGTCTGCCATGGCGGCTTGACCTCCCTCGTTGTCACGTCTTTTGACCAGTATACCACAGAACCGCCTGCAAATTCAACAAAAGTACATCTTATTCTTTGAGCCGGACGCCAAATTTCGCGCTTTTTCTTCGATAGAAATTGAAAAAACAGAAGGGATGCATTACAATAGACCTAACAAACCTACAAACACTGTTTGAATGTTTCAGGGAGGGATCGCGGATGGCAACCAGCGCACAACTCAGGGAACAGATCGCGGCAGGGAGGTGGGACGGGCCCCTTGCCGCGCTTTACGGCACCGCCCCGCAGGAACTGGCCCGGCAGCGGGCGCGGTACTGCGCGGCGCTGGAGCAGTTCGAGCTGTATTTCGGCCCGGGGCGGCAGGTGCAGGTGTACTCGGCCCCGGGGCGTGCGGAGCTGGGCGGCAACCACACCGACCACCAGCACGGCTACGGGCTGGCGGCGGCGGTCACGCTGGATCTGGTGGCGGTAGCGGCCCGGAACACGGACGGCTATGTGCGGGTCAAGTCCCGCGGGTTCAACAAGCTGGATGTGATCGACCTGGCCACGTCAGAGCCGCAGGAAGGGGAGAGCACCCACTCGGCCAGCCTGATCCGGGGCATTGCCGAGGGCTTCCGTACGGCGGGAAAGGCTATTGGCGGCTTTGATGCTTACACGGCCAGCGACGTGCTGCGGGGCAGCGGCCTTTGAGATGGGCATGGCCTGCATCTGGAACGGGGAGTACGCCTGTGGGCTGGATGCCCGGGCACTGGCCGGCATCTGCCAGTATGCGGAGAATACTTACTTTGGCAAACCCAGCGGTCAGCTGGACCAGCTGGCCAGCGCGGTGGGCGGCGTCATTTTTGCCGACTTCGCAGACCCGGCCGCACCGCAGGTGGAAAAGATCCACGCAGACGGCCTGCTGCCGCCCGGCATGACCCTGTGCGTGACCGACACCCGGGGCAGCCACAGCGAGCTGACCGGGGAGTTCGCGGCCATCCGGCAGGAGATGGAGGCTGTGGCGGCCTGCCTGGGCGGCAAAGTGTTGGGTCAGGTGCCGGAAACCGATTTCTGGGCGGCACTGCCCCGGCTGCGTACCGCCTGCGGCGACCGCGCGGTGCTGCGTGCCATCCACTATTACGAAGAAAATGCCCGCACGCTGGCCCAGCGCCGGGCTTTGCTGGAAAAACGCTTTGCCGATTTTGCCGCGCTGGTGCTGGAAAGCGGGCGCGCCTCCTTTGCACTGTGCCAGAATGTGTACTGCGCCACGGATGTCCGGCATCAGGGGCTGTCGGTGGCGCTTGCGTTGAGCCAGAGCATCCTGCAGGGCAGCAGCGGCGCATGGCGGATGCAGGGCGGCGGCTTTGCGGGCACCATTCAGGCCTATGTGCCGGAAACGTTGCTGCAGCGCTACCATACCGCCATGGAGCGGGTGTTCGGCCCGGGCAGCTGCTATGTGCTCCGGCTGCGGGAACAGGGCGCAAGACAAGTGCTGTAACTGCAGAAGCAACAAAAAAGGGTCTGCTGCAAATTTGCAGCAGACCCTTTTCAATTTTTGATTCAAATGGACTCAGCGCAGCGGGAAGGAATTGGTCTCCTGCTGGGCTGCAAGATGCTGGACCGTTTCCGAGGTCGAGGTGCCCAGCCGGAAAATGGAGGATGCCAGCAGCTTGTTGTAGACACGGTAGCCAAACAGCACCACGTTCTTGACCGCTGTGAACAGTAGCATCGGCACGAAGGTGACAGAGAAGGAAACGAGCCCTTCGCCCAGTGTAAAATCGTGCAGATGAAGGCTGCCCAAAAACTCATCCAGAGAATCCTTGAGTTCGCCGCCGCCCGAAACGGTCCGCTGTTCTTCCTCCGAAAGCACAGCATACGACGAAGGCAGTTGGAGCTTTTTCATGAACGAACACTCCTTTCAGGCAGAAATCCGAAACACTCAGGCGGCCAGACCTGCGGCCACGGAAGGATCCTGTGTGTCGGTATTCGTGGTAGTGCCAAACACAGAGCCGAACAGGTTCTTCAGCGACAGGTACATGCTGCGCACCTGTGCATAAGCGTAGTAACCGGCCAGTCCTGCCATGCCGACGGTGGCAACGCGGCTCCAGGTATTCATACGGTTCCAATTGTGTTTGACCACACCGGTCAGGCTCAGGCCGTCGGACAGACCCTCTTTGAAGGTATTGATAAAGTACTGGAAGGAACCCTGGCTCAGCATATAAACGCCGTTCACCACCACATTCATGGCATAGGTGACCAAAACTTCCGGGTGTAAGGTAACGGTGTAGTCACCGACGTTGAAGCTGTAGTCGGCACCGCCGTCGAGGTAGGTCATTTCTTCTTCCGAGAGAACCGCATAGGAGGCGGGCATCAGCATGGTGCTCTGATATGTATGATCCATAATGGAAAGGCTCCTTTCACTCGTGAAATCCGCCCAAAGGCAGACGATATGTTATCTGAATTGTAGCATATCTGTATAAAAATAACAAGGGATGCGGCGAAAAAAAAGATGATACCTTTGTGAACAAACCGTGAACGGACGAGAGAATAACTGCGAACAGACGATGGAAACAGTGTGAATGCGGCGCTTTCGGCCGCTGAAAAAATGTTCCGCAAAACGCAAAAAAAAGGCATCCGCAGCCGGAAGCTGCGGATGCCAAAAGGGGGAGAAAACGCTTATTCGCCGCAGGGGGTGCGCTCGTACAGTGCAGTCAGCTGTGCGATGTGTGCTGCAAGGCTGCCGGGCATAGGGCTGCCGAGCCGCCACTGCCAGTTGGCACCCTGGGTACTGGGGGTGTTGATGCGGGCCTCACTGCCCAGATGCAGCCAGTCGGCCAGCGGAATGATCGCCATGTCCGACACACTGGCAAGGCAGGCGCAGATCATGGACTCGGTCAGATCCTCCGGCTTGCAGCGCAGGTAGCGGCAGGCATAGGCCACATCTTCCGGGCTGGCATTGGTGCGCCAGCCTTCGGTGGTCACGTTGTCATGGGTGCCGGTGTACACCACGCTGTTGCGGGGGTAGGTATGAGGCAGGTAATTGCCGGACTCCCGGCTGTCAAAGGCAAACTGCATGATCTTCATGCCGGGGTAGCCGCTCTCTGCCAGCATGGCCTTGACCTCCGGGGTCAGGTAGCCCAGGTCCTCGGCAATGATGCCGCCTTCGCCCAAAGCTTCGTGCATGGCGTGGATAAAATCACGGTCCGGGCCCTTTTCCCAGTGGCCGCCCGCTGCGGTCTTGTTTCCGGCGGGGATGGAGTAGTAGCTCTCAAAACCGCGGAAATGGTCGATGCGCACCACATCGTAAATGGAGGTGGCGTGCTGCATCCGGCGTTTCCACCAGGCAAAGCCGGTGGCTTTGTGCGTGGGCCAGTCATACAGGGGGTTGCCCCACAGCTGGCCGTCTGCTGCAAAGGCGTCCGGCGGGCATCCGGCCACCTGGGTCAGATGCATTTCTCCGTCGGTCTGGAACAGCTCCGGGTGGGTCCACAGGTCACTGGAATCCGGGCTGACATAGATGGGAATATCGCCCACCAGGCGGACGCCCTTGCCGTTGGCGTAAGCCTTCAGGGCGTTCCACTGAGTGTAGAAGAAGAATTGCACCGCCTTGTAGTAATCCACCGCACCGGCGAGACGCTGTTTTGCGGCAGCAATGGCTTCCGGTTTGCGGCAGCGCAGGTCATCCGGCCAGTCGGCAAGGCCTGCCTGCCCCTGTTCGGCCTTGACAGCCATAAACAGGGCGTAATCCTCCAGCCAGAAGCTCTGCGCCTCGCAGAAGGCTTCATAGGCGGGGGAGGGGGCTGCCAGCAGGCGGTCGGCTGCCTTTTTCAGGATCACAGGCCGCTCGTTGTACAGTGCGCCATAGTCGATGGGGCCTACAGGCCGTGCGGCGGGCACTTCATCGGCCGTCAGCAGACCGACGTCGGCCAGCAGGCGGTAGTCAATGAAGTAGGGGTTGCCGGCAAAGGCGGAAAAGCTCTGGTAAGGGCTGTCACCGTAGCCGGTGGGGCCGATGGGCAAAATCTGCCAGTAGGTCTGTTTTGCCTCGGCGAGGAAATCGACAAATGCGAAGGCCTCTTTGCCCAGCGTGCCGATGCCAAAGGGCCCCGGCAGGCTGAACACGGGCATCAGAATGCCGCTTGCACGCATGGTGCGCACCTCCTTAGCCCTTGACAGCACCTGCCACAACGCCCTCGATGATGTACTTCTGGCAGGTCATATACAGGATGATGATGGGGATGATGGCAATGATGATGCAGGCCATCATGGGGGCCAGCTCCACACGACCGTAGCCACCGCGGAAGTATTGGATGGCCATGGGGATGGTGCGGTACTTCTTGATGTCCAGAACCAGGGTGGGCAGCAGGTAGTCGTTCCACACCCACATGGTTTCCAGAATGGCGGTGGAGATCATGGTGGGCTTGAGGATGGGGAACACGATCTTGAAGAAGATCTGGATGGGGTTGCAGCCGTCGATCATGGCGGCTTCCTCAATCTCCATGGGCACGCTCTTCATGAAGCCGGTGAACATGAACACGGCCAGACCGGCACCAAAGCCCAGGTAGATGATGCAGATGTTCCACGGGGTGTTCAGCTTGAGCTGGTCTGCAGTCTTAGACAGGGTGAACATGACCATCTGGAAGGGCACGACCATGGAGAACACGATCAGCAGGTTCATGAACTTGCTCAGCTTGTTGTTCACGCGGGTGAGGTACCAGCCGGTCATGGAGCAGCACAGCAGGATCAGGAACACACTGGTAATGGTGATCAGAAGGCTGTAGCCCAGGCTGGACAGAAAGCCCATCTTGGTCACGCCGTAAACGTAGTTGGACAGGCCCACAAAGGTCTCCTTCGTGGGCAGCTGGAACACCGTGGAGGTGGTAAAGGTGCCCTCTTTTTTCAGGCTGTTCAGCAGGATCAGCACGATGGGGTAGATCCACAGCAGGCACAGCACACTCATGATGACGGTGAGGATGTTATCCCACATCTTTTTCTGTTTAGGCATTACTGCTGCACCTCCTTGGAGCGGGTAAAGTGGAGCTGGATGAGCGAGATGACCACCACGATCAGGAAGAACACCACAGCCTTTGCCTGACCAATGCCCTTCCACTGGGCACCGGAGCGGCCGTAGAAGGTGTTGTAGATGTTCAGGGCCAGCATTTCACTGGCGTTGGCGGGTTCACCGGCGGTCAGGGCCACGTTCTGGTCAAACAGCTTGAAGCTGTTGGTCAGGGTGAGGAAGGTGCAGATGGTCACACTGGGCATGACCATGGGGATCTTGATCTTGAACAGGATCTCGCGGTCGTTGGCACCGTCGATCTTGGCCGCCTCGATCAGGTCGCCGGGCACGCTCTGCAGGCCGGCCACATAGATGATCATCATGTAACCGATCTGCTGCCAGCACATCAGGATGACCAGACCGATGAAACCAGCCTTGGCATCCAGTGCCAGCAGGGGCTTCTGCAGGTTGGCCAGCACGCCGTTGAGCAGGATCTGCCAGATGTAGCCCAGCAGGATGCCGCCGATCAGGTTGGGCATGAAGAACACGGTACGGAAGATGTTGGTGCCCTTGATGCCGCGGGTCAGCACCAGCGCAATTGCAAAGGCGCACACATTGATGAGCACAGTGCTCACCACGGTAAAGACCGCCGTAAAGCCGAAGGCGTGCAGGAAGGTGGAATCCTGAAATACTGCAGTGTAGTTCTGGATGCCCACAAATGTAGTCTTGGAAACGGTAGTGAACCGCTGGAAGGACAGGTAAACGCCCCAGATAAAGGGCCAGATGAAGCCGATGATAAAGGCGACCAGAGTAGGAAGCACAAATATCGGCCAGTATTTACTAATGGCTTTTTGCATGATATACCTCCTGAGGGAGCTGTCTGATAAAAAAGGAAAGGAGGCGGGCGAACTTTTCGCCCGCCTCCCTTTTTAATTCCTAGGGAGATCTCCAGTCAAAGGCTTAGCCGTTGGCCAGCTTGTACTCCTTGGCCCAGCCATCCACAAATGCGGTGACAACGTCGTCCCACTTGCCGGTGCCTGCTGCGTATGCAGTCAGAGCGCTGCCCACGCCGTTCTTCCACTCCTCGGAAGGCATGGTGGAGAAGCACCAGTCAACACTGGTCTTGCCGTCGGCCACATACTGGTTTGCAATGGTGATCAGGGGGTTGGTGGAGTCCTTAGCCTTCTTGAAGGGGATGACGAAGCCCATCTTGTCAGCCATTGCGCTGGTGCCGGTCTCAGAGGTGACACACCAGTACAGGAAGTCCAGAGTAGCCTGAATGTCGGCCTCGGAAGCGGTGTTATTGACACACCAGAAGTTCTCGGAACCGGTGCACAGGCCCTGATTCTCCTCGCCGTCCACGCCGATGTAGATGGGCAGCATACCCAGATTGTCATCGCCCAGATCCTTCACGTCATTGTAAGCCCAGGTGCCGTTCTGGTAGAACACGGCCTTCTTGCCCACAAACTCAGCAACAGCATCGTTGCCGGTCTTGGAAGCCAGCAGCTTGGGATCGCAGGTGGAATCGGTGATGTACAGATCCCAGATCTGCTTGTAGTTGTCCAGATAGGTGCCCTTGATGGCGTCGGTGGAGCCGATGCCGTCTGCCTTGTACTCGTAATAGATGGGCAGGTTTGCCAGATGGGTCTTGAAACGCCAGTCAGAAGAACCATCCATGCCGGCGGAGGTGAAAGCACCGTCCACGCCCAGCTCAGCCTTACGAGCCTGAATGTCATCAGCGACCTTCTTCAGGTCGGCAAAGCCCTTGATGTCCTCCTGCTTGTAACCGGCAGCGGTCAGCAGTTCCTTGTTGTAGATGATGCCGTAGGTCTCAATGACGTATGCAATGCTGGTAACAGCATCGCCGTCCTTCAGTGCAAAGGAATCGCTGGTCAGCTCGCCGTACAGCTGGCTGCCGGACAGGTCGTAGCAGTAATCCTTCCAGTTTGCCAGACCAACAGGGCCGTTCACCTGGAACAGGGTGGGAGCCTCGCTCTTCTCCATCTCGCTCATCAGGGTGGTCTCGTACTGGCCGGAAGCAGCGGTGACAACGGTCACAGGCACGCCGGTCTCCTTGGTGTACTCAGCGGCCAGATCCTGCCAATCCTGATCCTGCTCGGGCTTGAAGTTCAGGTAATAGACCTTGCCGTCTGCCTTTGCAGCGGTGCTGGAAGCAGCGGTAGAACTGGCAGCAGAGGAAGCGGTGCTGCTGGAAGAGCCGCCGCAGGCAGCCAGACCCAGAGCAGCGGCAGAAACGCCAGCGGCCTTCAGGAAGTTACGACGAGTGATCATCTTTTTCATAATAAGTTCTCCTTCTTATTAAAATTAAAGATCAACTATATACTCTCCGTCCTTCGACGGAGGGAATACAAAATTCAGAGGGCCCTTACGCTCTCGCCCTGCTGCAGCTCCGGCTGCAGCGTCACGGTCTGAGCGGGGGTGCCGTGCTCGATCTGCCGCACCAGCAGCTCAATGCTCTGCAGAGCGATCTGCTCGCTGGGCTGTACGATGGTGGTCATCACAGGCACACAGTAGCGGGACATCGTAATGCCATCAAAGCCGATGACCGACACATCCTCCGGCACCCGGAGTCCAGCGCTCACCAGCGCCCGGATGGCACCAAAGGCGATCACATCGCTCATGGCAAACAGGGCAGTGAACTCAGCCCGGCGGGCCAGCAGTCCATTCATGGCGTGATACGCGGACTCGAAATCGTAGTTGGACAGGCCGTAGAGCTTGTCCTCGAAGCGAATGCCCGCATCCTCCATGGCTTGCTGCGCACCCTGACGGCGCATCATGCTGGGGTGGCTCGTGGCCGGGCCGCCCAGCACGGCGATTTTGCGGTGGCCCTGCTGGATGAGGTAGGACACAGCCTGATAGGCGGCTGCCCGGTCATCCACGCCAACCATGGACAGGTTGGGAAAGTCCAGCTCGTCCGACACGAGGGTGGCCAGCACCGAAGGGACGCTGATGTTGGCAAATCCTTTCTGGAAGTTTGCGACGCTGCCGCCCAGGAAAATCATGCCTTTGGGTTTGATCTCGCGCAGGATCTTTTCAGCGGCGTCGATCTCGTTGGCATTCTCGTCCAGATAGGAGACGATGCCGTTGTACCCGTAAAGGGTGGCGGCCCGCTGCAGCTGCACAAGAAAGTCGGAGAAGAAGATGTTGCGGGTGCCTTTGACCACGAACACCAGGCTGCGCGACTGTTGGATCTTGAGCTGCCGTGCGTTGGTGTTGGGCACAAAGCCTGCTTCCCGCATTACCTCCAGGACTCGTTCCTTGGTCTCCGGCCGGACATCCGGGCGATCGTTGATCACACGGGAGATCGTGCTGACGGAACAGCCGCTGATCCGTGCGATATCTTTGATCGTCATGTTGCCCATTGCCGGAATCCCTCATCTCTGAAAGAACTATCGGAAACGTTGTCGGGAACGTTTCCAGTGGCTATAGTATGGCACATTCCGTATAAAAAATCAAGAATGAAAAAACAGTTTCGTGCAATCTGTACATGCTCCCGACCTGTTTTTGTGCAGATTGATTTGCCAGCAGAGCAGAACGAAATCAGTTTCCCGAAAATTCCCGGGAACGGTCAGAAACTACCGGCAAAACCGTACCGCTTTGTAACTTTTTGCACGGCTGCAAGTGCTTTCTGAACCAGGCGCATGTACTGCAAATCTAGCGAGAACGGTCCCGAAAAAAGAAAAATGGTGGGGAAGAACCGTTCCGGTTCGTCCTCGCCGTTTTGAGCACATATTTACAGATACGGGTGCTGATAGGGGGCAGGTTCCGGGCCGCAGTACAGGCCGTAGGCGTCGCAGATCCAGTAGCTGCCGTCGGGCATGGGCACGCGGCACCACTGATGGCTCCACTGGTTTTCGTTGACGTGCTCATAGGGGATGCCCAGCATGTTCAGACACAGGCCAGTGGTGCGGGCGCATCCGGCACAGGAGGCCACATGCAGCACCAGATACCCATAGGCGTCGTTGTAGTGAGGCACATCGGTAGAGTAGGCAACCGTACCGTCATCTACCATTTCGCGCAGGGCGTTGGCGATGCCGGCCAGCTGCTCCTCACGGCTCTTGAAGGCCAGCGGCGTTACGGTCCTGCGGGCCTGCTCGTAGGCCTGCGCAAATTCGTCATCGGTCATCTTGCGCTTCAGGCTTTTGTAGTTGGCCAGTTCCTTGATGGGCACCGGCGACCAGATGGCCGCGATTTGGGCGTCGGTCAGCTTCAGGTCCGTGTCACCGGCACGGCCCCAGGCGGAGGGCTTGCGCCCTTCTGATGCGCCGAACTGGATGTAGTGCTGCAGCAGAGCACCTTCGTCCGTGCCGCAGGCTGCCGCCACATCCGGGTAATGGGTGGCATAGTAGCCCGCATCAAACGAGGAAGCAGCCGAGGCCGGAAGCCCGGTGGGCAGCACCAGCAAAAGGCCCAGAGCAGCCGCCGCAAGACGGAAAGAATGTCGTTTCATCGTGATACCTCCTGAAAAGTGTGTGCAGGGGAGTGTGCAAGGCCAGTATAACACACCACGACGCAAAACAAAATGGGCGCATTGCACCAAAAAAGGCTCTTTCCCTTGTCATCGGGAAAGAGCCTTTGCTGATTGCTGATTATTTTGATTGGGTTGATGTTTTAAAGATTAGTCGCTGACGTAGGGCATCAGAGCAACGTGACGAGCACGCTTGATGGCGATGGTCAGTGCGCGCTGATGGTAAGCGCAGGTGCCGGTCACACGGCGGGGAATGATCTTAGCACGCTCAGAGACGTACTTACGCAGACGGGGCACGTCCTTGTAATCGATGGTGTCGATGCGATCGACACAGAAGCTGCAAACCTTCTTGCGGCCGCGACGCATGGGGCGTGCGGGGCGAGAGCCTTCGGTTCTTTCAAAAGCCATTGCTTATTACCTCCTATTGGATTTTTAACGGATGGACCGTTTCGTGTCAGAACGGCAGGTCATCGCTGTCGTCAATGACGGCGAAGTCGTCTGCATTACCGGCAGAATAGCTGGGAGCTGCCTCCACAGCGGCCGGACGGGCAGGCGCTGCGTTCTGGTAGGACGGAGCGGCATTCTGATAGCCGTTTCCGTCACCTGCATTGCTGCTCTTGGGGCCTGCAAAGTTGATGTTGTTGGCAACCACTTCAACGGCAGTGCGGTTTGCGCCGGTCTTATCCTGATACTGACGGGACTGCAAACGGCCGTCCACAACGATCAGGGAACCTTTCTGGAAATAGCGGCAGACGAATTCGGCCTGCCGATCCCATGCAACCACATCGATCCAGTCCGCCACGCTCTGCCCATTGGCATCGCGGCGCCCGCGGTCGCAGGCAATGCGGAACGAAGCGACATTCTTGCCGGTAGTGGTCTGACGCATTTCAGGGTCACGCGCAAGGCGACCCATGATAGCAACAACATTCAACATAGTACGGTTTCCCTTTCTGTCACAGAAGAATTACTCCTCGTGAGCAATGATCAGGCTGCGCATAACGCCTTCAGTGATCTTGTACACACGGTCCAGCTCAGCGGGGAAGCTGGGCTCGCTGGTGAAGTTGATCACGGTGTAGACGCCCTCTTCCTCGTCGTTGATGGGGTAGGCCAGACGGCGCTTGCCCCACTCGTCGATAGAATCGATCGTACCGTTAGCCTCGATCAGGGACTTGAACTTACCCACCAGAGCGGCGGAAGCCTCCTCATCGAGAGCGGCGCTGGTAATCAGCATGGTTTCGTACTTTGCCATTTTTGTAGCACCTCCTTTTGGACTTAAGGGTCTTGCAATCACAAGACCAAGGGTACACACAGCTGCGGCGTTGCGGCTGTGTGCGGCGTGTCTGTTCAGACAGCAATTTATTATAGCAAGTCCGGCGGCGTCTGTCAAGCCCTTGGATAAAAAAAGTGCTGAAAAAAATCCTTTGCTTTTTTTGCCATAGGGGACTATAATATAGTCGCTTTCTGATGATACCGTGGAACAAAGTACTGCGGCGGCAGGGAAGTGGGAAATTTAAAAAATCGGAAAAGGAGCGTATCTATGTACTCGATATTCCGCAATCTGGCAATCATCATCCTGAGTGCAAAGTTTTTTGGGCTGGTAGCACGCAAGTGCAAGGCTCCGCAGGTGGTGGGCGAGATCCTGGCAGGTCTTGTCATCGGCCCCTGTGTGCTCAACCTGGTGCAGACCAGTGACTCCATTGCCACCTTCGCCGAGATCGGCGTGGTGCTGCTGATGTTCACCACGGGCCTGGGCACCAACCTGAAGGAACTGATCAAGGCAGGCCCCATCGCCACCCTGATCGCCGCCGTGGGCGTGGCTGTGCCCCTGGTGGGAGGCACCTTATTATATGGTGCCTTCTACGGCTTTGCAGCAGTGGGCAGCCCGGAGTTTTACAGGGCTCTGTTCATTGGCACCATTATGACCGCCACCAGTGTGTCCATCACGGTGGCCACCCTGCAGGAGCTGGGCCACCTGAAGAGCTTTCTGGGCACCACCATCGTCAGTGCAGCCGTTATTGACGATGTGATGGGTATCGTGGTGCTTACCTGTGTGCTGGGTGCCAGCAGCGGCACCGGTACGGGTCTGGGCAAGGTGCTGTTCAACACCCTGCTGTTCTTTGCCACCGCTGTGGGTGTGGGCCTGGTGGTCCATTACGCCATGAAGTGGCTGGATCGGCGCAACCCTCACACCCAGCGTATCACCATCGTGAGCCTGGCCTTCTGCTTTGGCATGGCCTATGTGGCCGAGGCCTACTTTGGCATTGCCGATATTACCGGTGCCTACATTGCCGGTATCGTGCTGTGCACCATGAATGACGCATCCTATGTGGAGCGCCGGGTGGATATCAGCAACTATATCATCTTTGCACCGATCTTCTTTGCCTCCATCGGCCTTAAGACCGATATCAGCGGCCTGACCCCGGAGATCCTGCTGTTCTGCGTCTGCTTTGTGATTGTGGCACTGGTCACCAAGATCGTGGGCTGCGGCCTGGCTGCCAAGATCTGCCGCTTCAACTGGGGCGACTCCCTGAAGGTTGGTGTCGGCATGATGACTCGCGGCGAGGTGGCACTGATCGTGGCGCAAAAGGGTCTTGCCATCGGCGTGGTAGACCCGGTGTACTTCACCGCCGTGATCCTGTTGATCGTGGTGTCCAGCGTGGCCACCCCGCTGGCACTCAAGGCGATGTTCACCAAGCACCCGCCCGTGCCGCATCCCAGTCAGGCAAAATAAATGATGTTGCTGCGCAAATGATGTTTTGCTTCGCAAAAATGATGTGCGCTGCGGCGCATGAAGGACACTACGGCAGCATAGAAAAACACCCCGGAAAAGCGAAAGCCTCCGGGGTGTTTTCATTGCGCCGCTGTGCGGCGCACATCCTCTGCATAGCAGACATCATGGCGCAAGCCACATCATTTACGCAGCAATATCATTTTCTTTTACAGCGTTTTGCAGAACTCCTTCAGGTAGGCCCGGAAGTCCTCACCAATCTCCGGGTGCTGCAGGGCCAGCTCCACCTGAGCCTCTACCACTTTGAGCTTGTTGCCCATGTCGTAGTGCTTGCCGGTAAACTCCACGGCCGTCATGCCGCCGTAATTGCGGGCGTACTCGGCCATGGCGTCGGTCAGCTGGATCTCACCGCCGGCACCGGGTTTGGTGTGGGCCAGCAGGTCGTAGATCTCCGGGGTGAGCAGCACGCGGCCCAGGATGGAATAATTGCTGAACTCCTGACCCTTTTTGGGCTTCTCGATCATGTCATCCACAAAGAAATAGTTGTCGTGGATGGGGGTGGTCTTTAAGCTGCAGTAGCGGCTCACATCGGCCCAGGGCACAGCGGAAACACCGGCTGCCGGACGGCCGAACTCCTCGTAGGCGCGGATCAGCTGAGCACACACGGGGTCCTCGCCCCAGATTACATCATCGCCGTAGATCACCACAAAGGGGTCATCCCCGGTAAAGGGCTTTGCCATGCTCACGGCATGGCCCAGACCCAGCGTCTGCTTCTGGCGTACAAAATAGATGTTGGCCAAATTGGAGATGCCAAGGCATTCCTCCAGCATCTTTTCCTTGCCGGGGGCGGCCAGCTTCTCTTCCAGCTCCGGGCTGCGGTCAAAATGATCCTCGATCACGCTCTGGTTGCGGCCCAGAATGATCAGGATGTCGGTGATGCCGGAACGCACGGCCTCTTCCACCAGATACTGGATGGCGGGCTTGTCCACGATGGGCAGCATGCCCTTGGGCATAGCTTTGGTGGCCGGCAGCACACGGGTGCCAAGACCGGCAGCGGGGATCACAGCTTTGGTTACCTTTTTCATGATAAAAACTCCTTTATAAATCGCATCAGGAGAGAACGTTCAGCAGAACATCCAGATTGGGGCCCAGCAGCATGCTGCAGCAGGCACCGAACACCATCAGCAGCAGGAGCGACCCCAGCACAGCACCCCAGCTCACACCGCCCTGTGCCGAAAGCACCACGCTGCGCTGGGCATCGTCCGGGAACTCCGCGCGGATGCGCCGGATGTGCTCCGCCGCGCTCTTGCGGTAGAACCACTTGGCAAACATGCCGCGCACCAGCATGAGCGCAAAGCTGGCCAACGACACCACGCGGCCCAGCACCACATAGGTGGAATCGCTCAGGCCCAAAGACAGCGAGCTGCCGGTGATCTGCATCATCTGCAGCAGCGTGGGCACGAACAGCAGCAATTCTGCGGCCAGAAAGGCAAACGCGGGCTTCCAGGCCTTGCGGTAAAAGAAGTAGAACGGCCCGAACAGCAGCGCCGAAAAGCTCAGCGAAATTTTGGTGTGCTGCAGCTGCATCCGGCTGTAATCGTTCAGGTAGGCCGGGGCGGCCGTGCCGATGTAGGTCATCCAGTCGCTGCTGGGGATGCCGTCGATCAGCTCATCCTTCCCGAAAGCGGCCTGCAGGTTGCGGTGCAGCGGGTCCATGGTCTGCTGCTCGTACTGGCGGTAAAAGCGCTCGTAGTCAAAGCCGCCGTGCTGCTCGTCCTGTGCGGCTTTGCGGTCATTGAGCTGCTCATCCGCTTCCGTCTCCGGGGGCAGGGCAGCGCCGCAGCAGCGGCAGGTCTCTTCGCTGCGCAGCGTGCGCTCCCCGCAGCTGGGGCAGGTGCGCAGTTCGGCATCCTGATACGGGAAATGCCACTCGTACCCGGCCGCATGGGCGGGGCTGTGGATGCAGCGGCCCAGCTTTTCGTAGCAGGTACGGTGATAGGGGGCACCGCAGTCCGGACAGACCACGATGTCATCTTTCAGGGTCAGCGGCTCACCGCAGCCCTCGCAGGGACAGCCATAATATTTCGGCATGTTTTCCTCCAGTGATAAGGTTCATACTGGTATTATACTCTCCCACCTGGCAAAAGAAAAGGTGAAATTCTTCAAAATTCCAGCAGATCAACCGTTTTTCCTCTTTACTTTACCACAGATTCTCGGTATACTAATGAAGTATCTGTGTATAAACTGTGTCTTTTGGGTCACCCCGGAAGACCGCTTCCCTAAATGTAGATCCAACCCGGAACGAGAGGAACAAGAGAATGATCACCATTGACGAACTGAAAGTGCAGCTTGCCGATTATGCCAAGGCGGTCAAGGACCTGGAAGAGGCTCTGGCCATCGAGGCTTCCCGCAAGCGTGTGCAGGAGCTGGAGCACACCATGTCCCGCCCCGGCTTTTATGATGACGCCGACCTGAGCAAAAAGGTGTTTGACGAGGTGGGCGACCTGAAGGGCAAGCTGAGCCGCTTTGAAAAGCTGCAGGGCCTGTACGATGACGCCGAGACCATGATCGAGATGCTGGACGAGGAGTACGACCCTGCCATGATCCCCGAAGCCGAAGAGGCTGTGAACGCCGTAGGCAAGGCTGTGGATGAGTTGCAGCTCATGACCATGCTGAACGGCGAGTACGACCACAGCAATGCCATCCTTACCTTCCACGCCGGTACCGGCGGCACCGAAGCACAGGACTGGGCCGAGATGCTGTACCGCATGTACAACAAGTGGGCCGTGGCCCACGGCATGACCGTAGAGGTGCTGGACTATCAGGATGGCGACGAAGCCGGCCTGAAGAGCGCTTCCATGATGGTCAAGGGCGCCAACGCCTACGGCCTGCTCAAGAGTGAGAACGGCGTGCACCGCCTGGTGCGCGTGTCGCCCTTTGACGCCAATGCCCGCCGCCAGACCAGCTTTGCTTCGCTGGAAGTGATGCCCGAGCTGGACAACACCATCCAGGTGGACATCCGCCCCGAGGACATCGAAATGCAGGTGTACCGTTCCTCCGGTGCCGGCGGCCAGCACATCAACAAGACTTCTTCCGCAGTGCGTCTGATCCACAAGCCCACCGGCATCGTGGTCAACTGCCAGACCCAGCGCAGCCAGTTCCAGAACCGCGACTACGCTATGGAAATGCTGAAGGCGAAGCTCTACCAGATCGCCAAGCAGCAGCATATGGATAAGATCGACGACATCAAGGGCGTACAGAACGAGATCGCATGGGGTCACCAGATCCGCAGCTATGTGTTCATGCCCTACACCATGGTCAAGGATCACCGCACCAACTACGAGACCGGCAATGTGGACGCCGTGATGGACGGCGACCTGGATGGCTTCATCTTTGCCTACCTCAAGGCCGCCAGCCGCGGCGAACTACAGGATACCTGATTCCTGACAGTTTGAACTGTATGAAAAGCCTGTGTATCAATCTGATTTTCGGTGCGATGCACAGGCTTTTTTGCTGAATTTTTACTTGAAACATAGAAAAAGAAACGCTATACTGCAATTAGAAGGGTTGTCTTGTGTTGAGTAAAGGAGGAATTGTTATGAAACGAAAAATTGTAGCATTCTTTTGCACAGTGGCAATATTATGTGCATGTCTTTGCGGAACAGCGTTTGCAGCAAAGAAGCCAAGCATAGAATTGATGAGCTTAGATGCCACATGGAATGGCGCTATGGTGACAAACCCGGTTATATGCTTCCGTGTGAATGGTAACAAAACAATTAAGTATGCGAGATGGTATGTGACGGCATACAATCGTGTGGACGATAAAACATCAATGTCGCCGACAAAAATCCTGACGATGGTAGGACCATTGGAGCCGTTTTATGTGGAACGAAATAATAATTATGAGCTGAAAGCGCAGGATAATGCAGCGGAGGATAGCCCGTTTAAGTATTACCGAATGGCTCCATATAAAGTTGCCATCGGCGATAATGCTCAGTGGGTATATCAAGACGTATACGGGAATTTCTTTGTGAAACCGGACGAAAGCAATCCTGAAAGTTACATATATTTAAGTGAAGATGAAGTTCAGAATGCGATGTATAATTATGATGATTCTGAATTCCCAGATATATGGTGGAGAGACTGGTCGATTGATTATCTCGCAGTAGACAAAGTGGAACTGATTTACATGGACGGAAGCACAGAAACGCTCTCAAACGTAGGTTCTAAATACCGTACGATGAGTTTCCAGAACCCGCCGTTTGCCCAGCAACTTGCCCAGTATCAGGCCGTCTACAATTATCAGGATTACCTGAAACTTAACCCGGATCTTGCAGATGCATTCGGTGCAAACCAGAAAGCACTGTTTGAACACTTTGTGACCAACGGCATGAAAGAAGGTCGGCAGGGAAGCAGCGAGTTCAATTTGAACACATACAAGGCAAACAACCCCGATCTCGTGGCCGCATTTGGCGACGATAACGTGAAATACTACGAGCATTACATCTCGTCCGGCAAGGCAGAAGGACGAATCGCAAAATAACAAAAACGGGAGACAGCGTTGATGCTGTCTCCCGTTTTTGTTATGCCAGGTCCGGCAAAATATCCTCCCACAGGGCCTGCTCTTGCCGCAGGGCGTCAAAGCAGCAGTCCAGATAGATCTTGTTGGCAGCGGCCAGAATGGTGCTGCGCAGCAGCAGCTTTTCGTCGGCGGCATCCGGGTCCGGGTCAGGCAGGGCACGGGTACAGCCGAACACGAACGGCAGGCAGCGCTCCAGCTCCTCACAGAAGGTATCGTAGGCGGCCCCGGCGGAACAATAGGCCTTCTGCATTTTGAACAGGGTGTCGATGTTTTCCATCGAGAGGACTGTTTTGGAGACTACGATGTACAGCAGGGAAGCAATCTGGTCACGGGTGTATTTCTTTTTGACCGGGTGGCTCAGAATGCCTTTTTTGACGTAGTTGCTCACCATGGACGGGGTGAGCTCTACCCCGCAAAAGGTGCGGAAGCAGGCGTTGACATATTGCACGGTCTGGTCCAGATACAGCCCTACGGCAGGGAGGTCGCGGTACCGGGGCAGGGCAAACCCGGCGGCGCAGGCCGCAACGCGGCGCTTGGTTTCATCGTTCATAGTGGATTATGCTTTCTGTTCAGCGGGTGAAAGTTGATTTGGCTTTCAGTATAACGCAAAAAATGGAAGCGGTCAACGGGAATATGAAAACTTTTTATCAAATGATGAAAACAGCTTGACAGGTTTTAAAAAAACTGATAAGATGTCCACAGGAAACTGGATGACTTCGGCGGGCTTCCGTCGATGAAGGATAAAATTGGAGATGCATCGTATGAAAACCAGAATCGTTGTGGACTCTTCTGCCAACCTGTATGCCCTCAGCGGGGTGGACTTTGTCTGTGTGCCGCTGAAAATCGTGACCGACGATGGGGAATATCTGGACACGGCAGAACTGGATGCGGTCGGTATGGCCCAGACCCTGCGCAGCTATAAGGGCAAGACCGGCACATCCTGCCCCAATGTGGCCGACTGGCTGGCGGCCTACGAGGGCGCGGAGGAAGTGTTCGTGGTCACCATCACGGGCACACTGTCCGGCAGCTATAACGCGGCCCAGCTGGCCGCCGAGGAATACCGGCAGGAGCACGAAGGTGCCCGCGTGTTCGTGCTGGACAGTCTGTCGGCCGGGCCGGAATGCCGCCTGTTGGCCGAGCGTCTGGCGGCACTGGTGCAGGCGGGCTGTGCCTTTGATGATGCCGCCGAGAAGATTCTGGCCTATCACCGACACACGCACCTGTTGTTCTCACTGGAATCGCTGGCCAACCTCGCCCGCAACGGCCGCGTAAAACCGGCGGTAGCTGCCGTGGCGCGGATGCTGGGCATCCGGGTCATCGGGCAGGCCAGTGAGGCGGGGGAGCTGGAGGTGCTGTGCAAGACCCGCGGCGAACACGGCGCACTGGAACGCATCGTGCTGGAAATGAAGGGCCGCGGTTTTGTCTCCGGCCGGGTACACATTGCCCACTGCGGCAACCCTGACGCCGCCGACCGGCTGAAAAAGATGCTGCACGCGGTGTTCCCGGGGGCGCAGGTGGATGTGAGCCCCTGCGGCGGCCTGTGCAGCTACTATGCCGAATTGGGCGGCCTGATGGTCGGTTATGAGGACAACGAAGCACCGGCATTGTAACGAGAAACGGCCTCTCCGAAAGGAGAGGCCGTTTCTGCGTGAGGGCGATTTTTACAGGGCATCCAGCGCCTTACGCGCGGCACGGATATTGGTTTCGCTGGTCTGCCACAGTTCAAACTCCGAAAAGCCCGGCAGGCCCATAGGCACGCCTTCCCGGCGGAAGATCATGCGGCTGTCCAGCACCTGCTTGCCGGAGAGGTGGAACGCCCGGGCACCGGTCTGGGCGGCCAGCGCCGGGAGATTGCCCGCGGAGACGCCGGCACCCACCAGAATTTCCACATCGCTCCCGGCGGCTTCCACCAGCTGGCGCAGCAGCTCAGCTCCCTGCGGCGCACTGGCGGCCTGCCCGCTGGTAAGGATGGTGGCAAGGCCCAGTTCCTTTGCGGCGGCCAGCGCGGCAAAGGGGTCCCGGCAGACGTCAAAGGCACGGTGCAGGGTGCAGGTAACGGGGCGGCCTGCAGCTGCTGCCGCCCGGCGGGCAGCAGCGTAGATGGGACGCAGGGCGTCCACATCCAGTACGCCGTCCGGGGTGAGCACGCCGGTGACGATGCCGTCCGCCCCGGCTTCCACCAGCTCTGCGGCCGACTGCTCCATCTGGGCCAGCTCATAGCGGTCGTAGCAGAAATCACCAAAGCGGGGACGCAGCAGTGCCCGCACCGGCAGTCCGGTCTCGGCTTTGACCTGCCGCAGCAGGGCAAGGCTGGGGGTGGTGCCGCCGATCACCAGGTCGGCACACAGTTCCAGTCGGTCGGCTCCGCCGCGCTTGGCGGCCAGTGCACTGGCCGTGCTGTCCACGCAGACTTCCAGAGTATGAGGCATAAACGTTTCCTCCTTGTATGGCAAGGCCCCGCCGATGAGATCTGCGGCGGGGCCTGTGATGTTTTGAGGTTATTTTACGCTGGCAAGGAACCGCACGAACCCGGCACGACCGGCTTCGTCCAGCTTGTACACACCGGCATCGGCCAGCACCTGGGCGAACACCTGGCCCACCTCATCCTGCAGGATGAGGTGCACGGTGTCGCCGTTCAGCTCCGGGTGACGGGCCAGAATGTCCTGCGCCCACTCCGCGTGCTTCTGCAGCGTCTCGGGGTACTCGCTGACGGGGGTGCGGGCTACCAGCACGTCTGCCAGATCAAACAGCTCCTGCTTCAGGCGGCTGGGCAGCACGGCCAGACCCATGACCTCGATAAGGCCGATGTTCTCCTTTTTGATGTGGTGCAGCTTGGCATGGGGGTGGAACACGCCCAGCGGGTGTTCCGGCGTGGTGATGTTGTTGCGCAGCACCAGATCCAGCTGGTATTTGCCATCCCGCATGCGGGCAATGGGGGTAATGGTGTTGTGGGGCTCGCCGTCGGTCTCGGCAAAGAGGAAGCAGCTCTCATCCGTGTAGCCGCGCCAGGCGGTCAGGATCTTGTCGGCCAGCTCCACCAGACGCTCATCATCCTCGCAGGTCAGGCGGATGCAGCTCATGGGCCAGTGTACGATGCCGGCCTCCACGTCCTCAAAGCCGGGGAACACCCATGCCTTTTCGATGGGGGCCTTGGCCATGGCAAATTCATAGTGGCCGCCCTGGAAGTGGTCGTGGCTCAGGATGCTGCCGCCCACGATGGGCAGGTCAGCGTTGCTGCCCACGAAATAGTGGGGGAACAGGCCCACAAAATCCAGCAGCTTGCGGAAGGTGGCCCGCTCGATCTTCATGGGAGTGTGCTGGTTGTTGAACACGATGCAGTGTTCGTTGTAGTACACATAGGGGCTGTACTGCAGGTTCCAGGCGCTGTCGTTGATGGTCAGCGGGATGATGCGGTGGTTCTCGCGGGCGGGATGGTTCATGCGGCCCGCATAGCCCTCGTTCTCGGCGCACAGCTGGCACTTGGGGTAGGCGCTCTGGGGGGCCAGCTTGGCGGCTGCAATGGCCTTGGGGTCCTTTTCCGGCTTGGAAAGGTTGATGGTGATGTCCAGATCACCGTAAGGCGTCTTGGTCACCCACTTCAGGTCCCGCTTGATGCGGTAGCGGCGGATATAATCCGTGTCCTGGCTGAACTTATAGAACCAGTCGGTGGCGGCCTGCGGGCCCTCGTTCTCGTAGCGCTCCTCAAAGTTGGCGCGCACAATGCTGGGACGCGGCGTCAGCACGCCCATCAGCCTGGTGTCGAACAGGTCGCGTGCGGTGCTGTTGTCGGCACACACGCCGCGGGCCACGGCATCGTCCACCAGCGTTTTCAGGATGCTTTCCAGGTCAGTGTAGCACACCTCACCCTCGGGGGCGGTAAAGTCGTCCAGCTGCATGGTCATGAGCAGCTGATTGCGGATGTAGATCTCGTCATCGGGCAGGATCAGACCGGTGTCCAGACCATAGTTGACGAGCTGCTGAATGGCAGTAGAGATCACAGCACAGCGCCTCCTTCCGGACGGATGCTCAGCACATGGCAGCGGCCCTCACCGAGGATGGCTTCCATGTGTGCTTTGAAGTCGGCCAGCATGTCAACCGGCACAAAGGCCTGTGCCGTACCGGCAAAGCCGCCGCCGTGCACACGCACGGCACCCTTGCCCTGCAGGTAATGCTTGGCGGCCGCAATGGTCACGCCCATTTCCTGATGCTCCTTGTACCCGGCGGGGATCACGTTCTGCAGGTACTCCCAGCTGCTGTCGCCGGAAGCGGTGACCAGCTGCAGGAAGGCGTCAAAGTCACCGCCGCGCAGGGCAGCCACCTGCTGGGGCACCCGGTCGTTGTCGGCATAGAAGTGGAAGGCGCGCAGCACGGCGCGGTCGCCGCACTGTCTGCGGCACTCCGGGAGCTTTGCGAGGAAGGTGTCAAAGGGCACGTCCCGCAGCACTTCACCGCCGCACACGGCAGCCACGGCGCGGCACTCGGCGGGCACGGCGGCGTACTCGTCGGTCAGGTCGGCATGGTCGGCACAGGAATCCAGAATGCACAGGGCCAGGCCTGCCTTGGAAAAGTCCACCTGCACCGGTTCCACATCCGGGTGGGCGGGGTCGGCAAAATCAATGGTGATGATGTTGCCCACGCTGGAAGCCATCTGGTCCATCAGACCGCAGGGCTTGCCAAAGTAGACATTCTCCGCCCACTGGCCGATCTGTGCGATCTCGATGGGGGAGACCTTTTTGGTCATGAAGCAGTCGTTCAGGATCACGCCGATCAGCACCTCAAAGGCGGCCGAGGACGAAACGCCGCTGCCCTTGGGCACGTTGGAAGCAACGTATACGTCCAGACCGGAGAGGGCTGCACCCCGCTGGCGGAATGCTTCACACTCGCCGCGCAGCAGGGACATGGTGGTGTTTTCTTCCTCCTTGCGGGCAGCAAGGTCAGCCAGGTCGATGACGCACAGATCATAGCCCTCGCTCTGTACCCGCAGCTGGTTCAGGCTGTTGGGGGCGGCAGCAGCGATCATGTCAATGTTCACGCTGCCGGCCAGCACGCGGCCGTGCTGGTGGTCGGTATGATTGCCGCCGATCTCGGTGCGGCCGGGGGCACTGTATAAGCCAGCCTCAGCGTGGGTGCCAAAGGTGGCTTCCAGTCCGTTCAGCACTGCCTCATAGCGGGCAGCCTGTGCGGGGGTCTGTTCAGGAGCACAGCAGTAGAGCGATGCCAGACGCGCAGTATGCACGCCATCAGCCAGCTCCTGCTTCCAGATGGAAATGGGCTTCATCATGAGAAATCCTCCTCTTGCGATGATCACGGGATAAGCGGTGCCATGCCCGCAGCGAAGCGGGGCACCTGTCTGCTTCTATAATAGTAAATCCAAACGCAAAAAACCATGTGTTATTGTTGCATTTCGATAAAAAGTTGCAGAGACCACCGGGCGGCATTCAGGATGGAAACGCATGAATGAAATAAAATTTCATTGTAAAATGAAAAACGATTGGCAAAACCGCCCACAAATGGCCCGGAAGACGGCAAAACGGGCAAAATTCGTGCAAATGGAGATTTGCGTCTGCCGGAACAGGCCATAAAAAATGCAGGAGGTGAAAACGTTACAGCAGAGTGACCACCAGTGCGCACAGCGGCAGCGCCACGATGCTGAGCAGGGTGGTCAGGACCACGCTGCCGGCGGCAAAGCTCTCGTCGTGGCCAAACTGCACCGCAAACACCGAGGTGATTGCGGCCGACGGACAGCACTCCAGCAGCAGAACGACCTGTGCGGTCATGCTGCGGAAGCCCAGCAGCCCGAACACCGCCAGGCAGACAGCGGGGATCAGCAGCATGCGCACGGCGGCCAGCTTCCACACCGGCTTGCTGCGCACGATGCAGCCCAGGTCCCCGGCGGCAAGGAGCATGCCGGTGATGACCATGGAAAGGGGTGTGGTCATGTTGGCCATCAGCTCCAGCGGCTGGGCGATGAGCTGCGGCACCGGGATCTGCAGCAGGTAGATGCAAAGGCCGATCACCATGGCGTACAGCACCGGTGTGTGCAGCAGGCTGTGCAGGACCTCTTTGGGGTCGGAACTCCCGCTCACAAAGCCGTAGCCCATGGTCCACAGCAGAATGTTGAATACGGTCACATAGGCGCTGGCATAGAGCAGACCCTCGGACCCGAACAGCGCCGAGATGAGCGGAAAACCCATGTACGCCGCATTGGAAAAAATGCAGGCGAACCGGAAGATGGGGGTACGGCTGTCCTTGCGGCGGGCGGTGAGGGCCAGCGTGATGCCGGTACCGATGAGCAGGGCCAGCAGGCTCATGCCGAAAGCGGCCAGCAGGTTGTGCAAAATTTCCATACTGAACTCCATGCGGTAGGAGTTCACGATCATGGCGGGCACCACCAGATAGACCAGCAGGTTGGAAAGGGTCTGCTTGCCCTCCGGTTTGAGCACGCCGGTTTTCACAGCGGCGATGCCGGTGCCCATGAGCAGAAACAACATGACGACCTGACCGGCCGTGATCTGTGCGAGTTCCATTGCGGGTTCCTCCTTCTATGTTGCATCTAACGATAAATACAACACGGGTATAGCACAAACCCCCGCGTTCCGCAAGAGGGAACACGGGGTCTGACCGATAAAATTACAGGATCACATTTTTGATCAGCAGCGACACGCTGCCATCGGCGTCGTGCAGGAATTCCACCTCGGATTCTTCGTTTAGCAGCTCGGTGGGGATCTTCACTTCGATGCCGTTGGCGGTGTGGATGCTGCGGCTCTCCATGCGGCGGATGCGGGCGGGGGTCACGGTCACCGGCTGCTGGGCGTAGTCCAGCACATCACTCTTCTCCACATAGTCGTCAAAGGGCACGGCGGCCAGCGGATAGTCCTCTTCCAGCTGGCGGCGCACCTGCTCCACCGACACCTGATTGTCGTTGTCGGCGGCCTGATTGGCGATCATCATGGCTACCTGTGCTTCCACATGGGGCTGGTCGGTGTAGTTTTCCTGCACGGCCTGCACGGCGGCCTCCTGAATGGCCTGCAGCTTTTTCTTTTCCGGCTGGGCGGTGGTGTACTGGAACACCACCGTGGAGAGATAAAACTCCTTGTGGCCGTCGATGTCGTACTTCTTTTCCAACAGGCGCATGGAATAGTCGGTCAGGTTGACCAGAGCGCCCTCCTCCACCTTGCCGCTCTGGGTGGGCAGGCAGGCCCGCTGCTGGATGATGGAGTTGACCGGGGCACCCTCCACCGTCTCGGTGTAGTGGGTGTAGCCGTTCTTGTAGTTCAGCTTCAGGATGCCCAGCCAGGGTTCGCCGTCGCGGGTGAAATCCACCACTGCAAGGTCTGCCCCGGGGATGGTGGTGTGGGCATGCATGTAGTCAAACAGCACCCCCGCAATGCGGCAGGACAGGTCCACAAAGTCGCCGTTGTGTTCCAGCTCGTTGCGGAAGGCGGAGTCCGGCAGTGGGCGGCACTGGCGGATCTCGTCGCTGGCCAGCAGCTTTTCGATGTGGTTTTGCAGGTAGGCGGTTTTTTCGGCGGTCATTTCCATGCCGCTGCCGCTGAGCACAGGGGCGTCCAGCGTGGTGTCCAGCACATGCAGGATCGCCTGATGAATGATGATCTCCATAAGTCGGGCCTCATTTCCATTTGATGTCGTTCTTCCGGGTGTCAGTATACCACATCCGGTGTCAAAAGGCGAGAGGGCGTATTGTAAAGCCGGGCGGCGCGTGCTACAATGAAGCAAACAGAAAGGGGCGTTGACCATGGAATTTCGGGACAAACCCATGCAGAACCTTGTCCGCATTCCGGAAAAGGACATCTGCAAAAATGCACAGAAGCTGCTGCTGGACGGCGAGACCGTTGTGGGAGCCTACAAGACGGTGCGGGATCAGGTGGTTTTTACCACTCACCGCATCATTCTGGTGGATATGCAGGGCGTGACCGGCACCCGGCAGGAGATCTTCGTACTGCCCTACCGCAAGGTGCTGCACTTCGGCATCCAGACCGCCGGCTTCGGTGACCCGCTGCAGGCCTCACAGCTGACCGTATGCTTTGCGGATGAGCACGAGGCAAAGTTCGGCTTCATTGGACAGGACGACCTGTTTGCCGTGGCCAATGCCATCAGCCGCCGCATCCTGTAATTGGCCCGAAAACAGCAGGCTCCCCGCCCGGGAAACCGGACAGGGAGCCTTTTGCTGTATACGAAAAGGAGAATGGCAAAAAATCAGCTGCGGCGGGTCTTGCGCACCAGCTGCTCGTGCATGCAAACCATGAGCACCAGCAGCGCCAGCAGGTAGAAGGGGAACAGGGCCGGGGTGATGTTGTTGGCCAGCAGGCCGAACAGCGGCGGCATGGTCAGGTTGCCCACATAGGCGCTGGCCATCTGGATGCCGATGACGGCCTGTGACTTGTCTGCCCCGAAGTGGTCCGGTGTGGAGTGGATGATGCTGGGGTAGATGGGCGCGCAGCCCAGCCCCACCAGTACAAGACCGGCCAGTGCAAGGGCCTGCGGGCCGGGGATCAGCAGGGCAGCTACGCCCACGGCCAGAATGATCTGACCCATGCGGATCATCTGGGTGTCGTTGAATTTCATGGTGATGAAGCCACAGGCTGCTCGTCCGGCGGTGATGCCAAAATAGAACAGGCTGGCAAAGCTGGCGGCAGTCTCGGCAGCCACTCCGCGGCTCAGGGTCAGATAGCTGCTGGACCACAGCCCGGCGGTGGTTTCCAGAGCACAGTAGCAGAAGAAACAGAGCATCACTTCCCGGGCGCCCGGCAGGGCAAACACCTGCCGCAAGCTCAGTGCCTGCGGGGCGGTTTCTTCGGTGCCGCTCTCCGTGCGACGCTCCTTCCACAGGGGCAGGCTGACCACCAGCACCACGGTGAGCAGGACCTGGAACAGGGCAATGGCCCGGTAGCCGACCGTCCAGTGCATTCCATGGGTCAGCGCGGCACCCATGACCATGGGGCTCACCATGGTGCCGATGCCCCACATGCAGTGCAGCCAGCTCATATGACGGCTCTTGTAGTGCAGGGCAACGTAGTTGTTCAGGGCTGCGTCCACGCTGCCGGCACCCAGCCCGTAGGGGATGGCCCACAGGCAGAGCATCCAGAACTGTGTGGAGATGGAAAACCCGAACAGCGCTGCGGCGGTCATGCCCACGCTGATGGCCGTGACCCTGCCGGTGCCGAGGGTCCGGGTCAGCCGGTCGCTCTGCAGGCTGGAAAGGATCGTGCCCAGCGAGATGATCATGGAAAGGATACCCGCGCAGGACACCGGGACCCCCAGCTCCGGGTACATGGTGGGCCAGGCCGACCCCAGCAGGGAATCCGGCAGGCCCAGACTGATAAAAGCAATGTAAATGATGGGCAAAAGAAGCGAGACCATAGGCTTGAGTTCCTCCCACAAGCATGCTATACTTGCAATGCTTCTTGTGCGTTGCTGTTATCATAATATCACACAATGTCACAGGGTGTTAGAAGAAAAACGGTCGTTTTTTATGACAAAACCGGCGCAGAGGGCCCGGCAATGTTGAAAAACCGGAAAGGAACCCGTAGATGGCTCTGGCATTGAATTGCGGCATCCCATCCACACCGCAGGGACGGGAGCTGGTGCAGCACGGCAGCGCACTGTTCCCGATTGCGTGCTACGAAGAACGGCTTACCTGCTATTCGGTGCCGTGGCACTGGCATGAGGATTTTGAGTATATCCTCGCCTACGAGGGCACCGTGACCGTGGGCGTGGACAAAAAGCGCATCTGTCTGGCAGAAGGCGAGGGCGTGTTCATCAACTCCGGCGTGCTCCATGCGGTGGAATTTGCGGCAGAAGGTCCCTCAGCGCTGCGCAGCGGGGTGTTCCACCCGCGGCTCGTGGGCGGGATGGACACCATCTACTGGCAAAAGCTCATCCGGCCGCTGCTGCAGCCCGGTGTACCATCCTATTTTCTGCTGAGCAAGGGGGAGCCCTGGCAGGCGGAAGTTCTGGCCCGGCTGTGGGAGGCCTGGCACGCTGTGGACGAAGAACCGGACGACTACGAGAACCGGGTTCGGTATCTGCTTTCGGCGGCGTTGCACACCCTCGCGGCCCACTGCCCGGTGGGCGAGTGCCGCAGCTCCCGGCAGGAGCAGGTGGCGGCCCAGCGCATGAAACAGATGCTGCGTTTTGTGGAGGAACACTATGCCGAGGAACTGACCGTGGAACGCATTGCGGACAGTGTGGCCCTGAGCGAAAGCGCCTGCCTGCGCAGTTTCCGGCAACTGCTGGGTACCACGCCCATCCAGTATGTGAAACAGTACCGCATTGAAAAAGCCGCCGGGCTGCTGCTGACCACCCGCCTGCGCACCGGCGAGATCGGGGCCGAGTGCGGCTTTACCGACCTGAGCTATTTTACAAAGACCTTCCGCGAAATCAAGCACTGCACGCCCCGGGAGTACCGGCAGCGGTTTGTGGTGCAGGGCTGACCGACGGGTGTGCCGGGAGCTTTTTCCTCGAATGCAACGGGCCATTCCATTGCCCGCCCTACTGCCTGCGGCAGCAGGAACCCGCCCGCCGGATCATTCTCGGAAAAACTTCCGGCCCGGCTGTCAACCCTATTTGACGCATCAGACGCATTATACGATCAACAAAAAGGAGAATCGCAGAACCATGCAGCGCAGTCTTACCAAAGGCCCCATTACAAAGGGCATCCTGCTGTTTGCTTTGCCGCTGATGTTCGGCAACCTGCTGCAGCAGATGTACAACATCGCCGATACCTGGGTGGTGGGGCGCTTCCTCGGCGCGGATGCGCTGGCGGCGGTGGGCTCGTCCTACACCCTCATGACCTTTCTCACCTCCATCCTGATGGGCCTGTGTATGGGCAGCGGCGCGGCCGTCTCCATGCAGTACGGAAGCGGGGAAGAGGCCCGCATGCGGCAGAGCGTGTTCCAGTCCTTCGTGCTCATCGCGGGCATGGCGGTGGCGCTCAATGTGCTGGTGTACCTGGGGCTGGATGGCATCCTGTGGGTACTGCGTGTGCCGGAAGAGCTCATCCTCCTGATGAAGGAATATCTCCGCATCATTTTTCTGGGTATCACGGCCGCCTTTTTGTATAACTACTTTGCAAACCTTCTGCGGGCCATCGGCAACTCCGTGGTCCCGCTGCTGTTCTTGGCTGTGTCGGCAGTGCTCAATGTGATCCTGGACCTGGTGTGCGTGCTGGTGTGGCACTGGGGCGTGCAGGGGGCCGCGGCAGCCACCACTTTCTCGCAGTTCGTGTCCGGCATCGGCATCGGACTGTACACCCTGAAAAAGTTCCCGCAGCTCTGCCCGAAAAAAGAGGACTGCCGGTGGGACAAACAGAACCTTGCCACCATCCTGAACCTTTCGGTGATGACCAGCGTGCAGCAGTCCATCATGAATTTCGGCATCCTCATGGTACAGGGGCTGGTCAACAGCTTCGGCACCGTGATCATGGCGGCTTTTGCAGCGGCAGTCAAGATCGACTCCTTTGCCTACATGCCGGTGCAGGACTTCGGCAATGCCTTTTCCACCTATGTGGCCCAGAACTACGGCGCGGGCCAGACCGACCGCATCCGCAAGGGCATCCGCAGTGCAGGGGGGTGCAGTGCGGCGTTCTGCATCGTCATCAGTGTGCTGGTGTGCGCCTTTGCAGCGCCGCTCATGGGCATTTTCATTGACCCGGCGGAAACCGCCATCCTTGCTGCCGGTGTGCACTATCTGCACATTGAGGGCGCGTGCTATCTCGGCATCGGCATTCTGTTCCTGCTCTACGGCTACTACCGGGCCGTCAATCAGCCCCAGATGTCGGTGGTGCTCACGATCGCATCTCTCGGCACCCGTGTGGCGCTGGCCTACCTGCTGTCGGCGACCCCGCTGGGCGTCACCGGCATCTGGCTCAGTGTGCCCATCGGCTGGGCACTGGCCGATGCCATCGGCATTGGGTACTACCTCAAAAAGCACCGGGCAAAGTACGCGGCGCGGGCCTGAGACAAACCAAAAGCGGATGCATCCCTTGACGGGAAGCATCCGCTTTTTTATAGAGCATCAAATTTTCAGTGCATCAATGGCCTGCTGCAGGTGCTGGTAAAACTGCCCCAGATGCCAGCCGTCCACAAAACGGTGATTCACTTCCAGGCACATGCCCAGCGTCTCACGGCCATCTGCCGGGACATATTTGCCCCAGGTGATGCGGGGAATGTTGTCGTCCTTATCAAAGTCCCGCTCGTTGGTGCAGCCGGTCAGGTCGAACCACGGTGTACAGGAAAAATAGATCAGATCGTCCAACTCTCCGCTCTGGTCCAGAAAGGTCTGCTGGGCTTCGCTTTTGGCACGGGTGGTGCGGCAGAAGCTGTCCAGATCGCCCTCCTTCGGCAGCGTGACGATGTGGAACTGCTGGCTGCCGGGCTTCAGGTCGGTGAAGCTGGGCACGCGCTCGTCCAGCAGCCAAACCTCCCCGCTGCGGATGGTATAGCGGAAGTTCTCCACGGCGTTGACCGCATCGGTCACCAGATACCCCAGCGCATAGTAAAAGGAAACGCCATGGGCCCTTGCGTAAGCATGGAGATTGGTCACATCCACTCGGAAGGTGACGCTGTAAAACGGCTGGGACACCGCCGAGAAAAACCGGAACAGCTCCGCCCGCGGCCAGACGGCAAGGTCAATTTTCTGCATGAGAGGTCACTCCATATCGTACAGCTTCATGGTTTCCGGGCTGCGGTATTCGTGCTTTTCGTAATAGCCGATCAGGGTGCCGTCGGCGTCCCGCAGGGCGACCATGTAGACGTCCTTGTTCTGTTTGACGTTGTGGTAGGTGTAAACAAGGTTGTGATTTTTGTCGGCGGCAAACCAGTCGATGACCCGCTGGATGGTCTGGCGGGACTGCGGATTGTGGCAGGTCAGTACGCTTTTGCCCAGCAGGGCAGCACCGCCATGCTTTGCATAGCTGGCAATGGCGGCGGGGTTCATATAGATGATGGTGTGTTCCAGGTCGCAGATCACGACCGCGGCACGGTCCTGATCCACGAGACTTTTGAAATAGGCATTCAGCTCCATGATTCATTCTCCTTTGGCAGGGTCCGGTTTGGTTTTGTCCAGTGCGTCAAACTGCTTTACGATCTGCGGGTCCTTCAGTTTGATGACCTTGCCGGAAAGATAGTGCAGGGTGTTTTCCTCCGGAATTTCCCGGAAGGTGATGCGCACGGCACACAGGGCCTGCGTTTTTGTGCCGGTGCGCTCGTTCATTTTGCGGTTGCCGTATTTGATGTCGCCCAGCACGGGTTTGCCCAGATAGGCCAGATGGGCACGGATCTGGTGGGTGCGGCCGGTGACCAGGCCGATCTTGCACAGCGCAAAGGGCCCGGCCGTGCGCAGCACATCCACATCCGTGATGATCTGTTTGCGGTGTTCGTCCTGCGCCTGATGGGCGTGGATGCTCACCTTGTTGTTCTTTTCGTCGTGCTCCCACCATGCGGTGAAACGCCCGCTCTGGGGGATGCCCACCGTGATGGTATAGTACTCCTTCTTGAGCAGGTCGGTGCGGATGATCTCGTTCATGTCCCGCAGGGCGGCGTAGCTCTTGGCGGCAATCACCAACCCCTCGGTGCCGCGGTCCAGCCGGTTGCAGATGCCGGGCTTGAAGCGGTTTTCGCCGTGGGGGTCGTATTCACCTTTTTCGGCCAGATACTGGGTAAAGGCATCTACAAGGTTCGCGTCACCAGTGCGGTCGCTGTGGCACAGCAGGTGGGTGGGCTTGTACAGCACGGCCATGTTGTCATCCTCATAAATCACGGTGACTTTGGGCTGCTTCGGCTGTTTTTTGGGCGCAGCCTTCGGCTCGGGTTTTGCGCCCTCCGGCGGGAAAAACTCATCGTTGATGTACAGCTCGATCAGGTCCCCGGCCTGCAGACGGTACTCCGGCGCGGCCTTTTTGCCGTTCACCTTCACCCGCTTGTTGCGGAAACTTTTGTACAAAAGGCTGGTGGGAAAATCGCGGGTCACGCTCTGCACAAAGCGCGACAGGCGCACGCCGTCGTCGTTGGCGGTGGCGGTATATTGTTTCATGCAATACTCCTTGCTTCTCAGAAAAAATAACTGATACTATACTAATACACAAAACCAGCCAAGTCAACGCATCCCGCCCTGAATATTTTGCCCGGGGGCTTGAGTTCCGTGCCGGAAATGGGTACTATAAAGAAAGAACGCTGAAAAGGAGAACCGCCATGGCAGAATACAAACGGCATCAGGGGCACCGCCAGCGCATGCGGGAGCGGGTGCAGAACTACGGGCTGGACAGTCTGGCCGACCATGAAGTGCTGGAATATATCCTGTATACGACCAATGCTCAGAGGGATACCAACGAGATCGCGTATAACCTGCTGGAGCGGTTCGGGGACTTTGCCTCCGTGCTGGAGGCCAGCGAGGAAGAACTGTGCACCGTGGAGGGCATCGGCCCCACCTCGGCAAGACTGCTGCACATGCTGCCGCAGGTCAGCCGGTATTACGGGCGCTGCCGCACCGACGGAAAGCGCTGCTTCAACACCACGGAACAGCTGGGCAGCTATCTGATGGCCAAGTTTGCCTGGTCCGATTACGAGCGCGCCATGCTGGTCTCGCTGAGCACCCGCCGCCACATCAAAGCAGCGGTCTGGCTGCGGGAGGGCACCTCCGACCGGGTGAGCCTGGACGTGAAGGATGTGGTGGCCACTGCCATCAAGGGCGGCACCGACGCTGTAGTGCTCTGTCACAATCACCCCAACGGAGTGGCTCTGCCCTCCATGGAGGATATGGAGGCCACTGGCAGCATTGCCCGGGCGCTGGGGCTGGTGAACATCCATCTGCTGGACCACTTTATCCTGACCGACACGGAGTGCTTTTCCATGCGGGATGCCGGGCGGCTGCCCATCTACGACTTCAAGACCGGCACACTTTTCTGGCCCTGAGTGCAGAATACCTGTTTACATTATAAAACTGCTGTGCTATAATCACATTGAAAGATACAACCAATTGTGGTTCTTCGCCCGGCGGAGAGCCGGAGAGGAGAGCTGCAGTGGCAGACGAAAAATTTGAACTGGTGTCCTCGTATCAGCCCACCGGCGACCAACCCCAGGCCATTGAAACGCTGGTAGAGGGGGTGCAGCGGGGTGACCGCTGCCAGACCCTGCTGGGCGTTACCGGCAGCGGCAAGACTTTTACCATGGCCAACGTCATCGCCCGGTGCAACCGGCCCACGCTGGTGCTGGCCCACAACAAAACGCTGGCAGCCCAGCTGTGCACCGAGTTCCGCTCGTTTTTCCCCAACAATGCGGTGGAGTATTTTGTCAGCTACTACGACTACTACCAGCCGGAAGCCTACATCCCCAGCACCGATACCTATATTGAAAAGGACAGCGCCATCAACGACGAGATCGACCGTCTGCGCCACTCGGCTACGGCGGCGCTTTCGGAACGGCGGGATGTGATCATCGTGGCGTCGGTGTCCTGCATCTACTCACTGGGCGACCCCATTGACTACCGCAGCATGGTCATCAGTCTGCGGCCCGGCATGCAGATGGAGCGGGATGAACTGTGCCAGAAGCTGGTTGCCCTGCAATACGAGCGCAACGACGTAAATTTTGTCCGCAACAAGTTCCGCGTCCACGGAGATACGGTGGACATTTATCTGGCCTATATGAGTGAGCTGGCCATCCGGGTGGAGTTTTTTGGGGACGAGATCGACCGCATCACCGAGTTCAACCCCCTCACCGGCACCAAGCAGAACGTGGTCAAGCATGTGGCCATCTTCCCGGCCAGCCACTACATTGTCAGCGCCGAGAAAAAGGCCGCCGCGCTGGAAAAGATCCGCGCCGAGTGCGACGCGCAGGTGAAGCAGTTCACCGCAGAGGGCAAGCTCATCGAGGCCCAGCGCATTGCCCAGCGCACCAATTACGACATTGAGATGCTCAACGAGGTGGGCATGTGCAAGGGCATCGAAAACTACTCGGCGGTGCTGTCGGGCCGTGCGCCGGGCAGCATGCCCACGACCCTGCTGGATTATTTCCCGGAGGATTTTCTGCTTTTTGTGGACGAAAGCCATGTCACCCTGCCGCAGGTCCGGGCCATGTACGGCGGCGACTACGCCCGCAAGAAAACGTTGGTGGAGTACGGGTTCCGTCTGCCGTCGGCCTTTGATAACCGCCCCCTCAAATTTGAGGAAGTGGAGTCCAAGCTCAACCAGATGATCTTTGTTTCGGCTACGCCCGGAGAATATGAGCGCCAGAACAGCACCCAGGTGGCCCAGCAGGTCATCCGTCCCACCGGATTGCTGGACCCGGTCATCTCAGTGCGCCCGGTGGAAGGGCAGGTGGTGGACCTTCTGGGCGAGATCAACACCCGCATTGCCCGGCAGGAGCGGGTGCTGGTGACCACCCTGACCAAGAAAATGGCCGAGGACCTCACCGACTACCTCACCGAACAGGGCATCAAGGTCAAGTATATGCACCACGAGGTGGACACCTTCGAGCGCATGGAGATCATCAAGGACCTGCGCCTGGGCAGCATCGACGTGGTGGTGGGTATCAACCTGCTGCGCGAGGGTCTGGACCTGCCGGAGGTGAGCCTGGTGGCCATTCTGGATGCCGACAAGGAAGGTTTTCTGCGCAGCGAGACCAGTCTCATCCAGACCATCGGCCGTGCTGCCCGAAACGCAGAAGGCATGGTCATCATGTACGCCGATGTGGTCACCGACAGCATGGACCGTGCCATCACTGAGACGGAGCGCCGCCGCGCCATCCAGATGGCCTACAATCAGGAACATGGCATCGTGCCCAGGACCATCGTCAAGGCCATTGCAGACAGCATCGAGATCAGCGACAAGGCCGAGAACGCCAAACGCAACACCCGCCGCATGGGTAAGATGGAGCGGGAAGCCGCCATTGAGCGTCTGACCCGCGAGATGAAGGAAGCCGCCAAGCTGCTGGAGTTCGAGCACGCGGCCTTCCTGCGCGACCAGATCGACCGCCTGCGCCGGGGCGAGAACCCCACCGTGGATTCGGCGGCCGAGACGGAGCGCAAACAGAACCATGCACAGACACAACGAAAAGGGAGAAAATACCTTGGCAAACGATAAAATCATCATCAAGGGTGCCCGCGAGCACAACCTGAAAAATATCAACCTGACCCTCCCGCGGGAAAAGCTGATCGTCATGACTGGCCTTTCCGGCTCGGGCAAGTCCAGTCTGGCTTTCGATACCATCTACGCGGACGGGCAGCGCCGCTATGTGGAAAGCCTTTCCAGCTACGCCCGGATGTTTCTGGGACGGATGGATAAGCCGGACGTGGACGAGATCACCGGCCTTTCACCGGCCATCTCCATCGACCAAAAGACCACAAGCCACAACCCTCGCTCCACCGTGGGCACCGTGACGGAGATCTACGATTATCTGCGCCTGCTGTACGCCCGCATCGGCGTGCCGCACTGCCCGGTGTGCGGGCGGGTCATCAGCCAGCAGAGCGTGGACGAGATGGTAGATGCCGTCCTCAAGCTGGAGGAGGGCACAAAGTTCCAGATCTTAGCCCCGGTGGTGCGTCAGCGCAAGGGCACCCAGCAGAAGGAACTGGACGCCGCCCGCCGCGCCGGTTATGCCCGCGTGAAAATCGATGGCAACCTGTATGATCTGGACGAGGAGATCAGTCTGGAAAAGAACATCAAGCATACGGTGGAAATCGTGGTGGACCGTCTTGCCCTGCGCAAGGGCATCCGCAGCCGTCTGGCGGACTCGCTGGAGACCGCGCTGGCGCTCACCGGGGGCGTGGCCGAGGTGGATGTCATCGGCGGCGAGTGTATGACCTTCAGCCAGAACTTTGCCTGCCCGGAGCACGGCATTTCCATCAGTGACCTGTCGCCCCGGCTGTTCTCCTTCAATAACCCGCTGGGCGCCTGCGAAAAATGCACCGGCCTTGGCACCTTTATGCGGGTGGACGAGGATCGCATCCTGCCCAACCGCAGCCTTTCCATCCGGGAGGGTGCCATCAAGGCCAGCGGCTGGTACTACGCTGAAGGCTCTGTGAGCGAGATGTATTATCTTGGCCTTGGTAAAAAATACGGCTTTACGCTGGATACGCCCATCAAGGAGATGAGCACCGAGGCGGTGAACGCCCTGCTCTACGGCACCAACGGCGAAAAGATCGAGATGCACCGCACCAACGAGTTCGGCAGCGGGGTGTACTACAACACCTTTGAGGGCATTGTGGAAAATCTGGAGCGCCGCTTCCGCGAGACGAGCAGCGAGTGGATGAAGGAAGAAATCGGCAGCTTTATGTCCGGCGTGGAGTGTCCGGACTGCCACGGACAGCGCCTGAAGCCGGTGGTGCTTGCCGTGACCATCGGGGACAAGAACATCAGCCAGTTCTGCGAGATGTCCATCCGGGACGAGCTGGAATTTATCCGGCAAAACGAGCCGAACCTCACCGAAAAGCAGCAGCAGATCGGCGGCCAGATCATGAAGGAGATCAAAAACCGCCTGCAATTTTTGCAAAGCGTGGGTCTGGATTACCTCACGCTGGCCCGGGCGGCGGGCACGCTGTCCGGCGGCGAGAGCCAGCGCATCCGCCTGACCACCCAGATCGGCAGCGCTCTGTCCGGTGTGCTCTATGTGCTGGACGAGCCTTCCATCGGCCTGCATCAGCGGGACAACGATAAGCTCATCGCTACCTTGAAAAACCTGCGGGATCTGGGCAATACGGTCATTGTGGTCGAGCACGACGAGGACACCATGCGCAGCGCGGACTATATCGTGGACGTAGGCCCCGGTGCCGGTGTGCACGGCGGCGAGATCGTAGCCGCAGGCAGCGTAAAGGATATCTGCAAGGCCAAGCGCAGCATTACCGGCGACTATCTCTCCGGCCGCAAGCGCATTGCCGTGCCCCAGACCCGCCGCACCGGCAACGGCCACTGCCTGACCGTAAAGGGCGCACGGGAAAACAACCTGCGCAATATTGATGTCAGCTTCCCGCTGGGGGCGTTTATCTGTGTCACCGGCATTTCCGGCTCGGGCAAGTCCAGCCTGATCAACGAGATCCTGTACAAAACGCTGGCCAGCGAACTGAACGGTGCCCGCTCCCGCGCCGGCAAATGCGATGGGGTAGAGGGGCTGGAGTTCGTGGATAAGGTCATCGGCATCGATCAGCAGCCCATCGGCCGCACCCCGCGCTCCAACCCCGCCACCTACACCGGCGTGTTCAACGATATCCGCGCCGTATTCTCCCAGACGCAGGACGCCAAGATGCGCGGCTACGGCCCGGGGCGGTTCAGTTTCAACGTCAAGGGCGGCCGCTGCGAAGCCTGCGAGGGCAACGGCATTCTGCAGATCGAGATGCACTTTTTGCCGGATGTATATGTGCCCTGCGAGGTGTGCAAGGGCGCGCGCTACAACCGCGAAACGCTGGAAGTAAAGTATAAGGAAAAGACCATTGCGGATGTGCTGAACATGACCGTGGAGGAAGCGGTGGTGTTCTTTGCCAACCAGCCCAAGATCGCCCGCAAGCTGCAAACGCTGCTGGACGTTGGCCTTGGCTACGTCACCTTGGGGCAGAGCGCCACCACCCTGTCCGGCGGCGAGGCGCAGCGCGTAAAGCTGGCCAACGAGCTTGCCCGCCGCGGCACCGGCAAAACGGTGTATATTCTGGACGAACCCACCACCGGCCTGCATATTGCAGATGTGCACCGCTTGATCGAGGTGCTGCAAAAACTGGTGGACGTGGGCAATACGGTCATCGTCATCGAGCATAATCTGGATCTGATCAAGTGTGCCGACCATATCATCGACCTTGGCCCCGAGGGCGGCAGCGCCGGTGGCGAGATCGTGGCCGAGGGTACCCCGGAGCAGGTGGCCGCCGTGCCCGGCAGCTTTACCGGCCAGTATCTGCGCCCGCTGCTGGAACGCGACCGCGCACAGCGCGCCGCAGAAGCAGAAAAACACTGAAAACAGCAAAAAACAAAAAAGCGCGTATCCGTGTAAAAATCGGACTTTTCTCAGAAAAAACCAAAAATAATCGAAAAATCTGTTGACAAAACGGCCTTACCTGAGTATAATATCTCTTGTCGCCACGCTTCGGTAGGGAAGCGGCGGTCGATATCCGGGTGTAGCGCAGTTTTGGTAGCGCGCTTGAATGGGGTTCAAGAGGCCGTGAGTTCGATTCTCGCCACTCGGACCATAAATCCAACGATTTTCACGTTAGAAATCGTTGGATTTTTTTGTTTGTGGGCTGACCTCATTTGGTTTTGACCACAATTTTGACCACAATGCCAACGATTTTATCTGGTCAATCGCAAGCGCAAATCCATTGAATTGAATACCTGACATACAGCCGCTCGATTTTGAAAATGATATGTACCCGATTTTCTGGATATAGAAGCGCCTCCCGGTGTAGTTCTTCTGTTCTACACGGGGAGGCGTTTGTCTGCTATCTGCTTTTACGGCTCAGTTCAAAATGCAGCAGCCCGCTCTGCCATCAGACCAGATACGGGTCCAGCAGGGCGTCTACCTCTTTTCTGCGCTTGGGGGAGGGGTTCTTCACGGCGCGGCCGCAGCAGACCACCAGCTCCAGATGCTGCAAGGTCCACAGATCCTCCAGCGGGTTTTCGCGCGTCATGATGAAGTCTGCGCTCTTGCCGGGCGCGATAGAGCCGGTCACCTCGCCAATGCCTGCCAGCTGCGCGTTGCGCAGGGTGGCGGTGTGGAAGTTGAGAGTTTCGTTGCTGCTTAAGAAAACATTGCATTTTGAGACGAAAAGGATATACTTATACTGGAGAAATCTATTTGACAGACAGGAGATTTCATATGATTTTGAGCGCAAAGAAATATGTGGCAGCGTTACTGGTTTTTGTATGCGTGTGTATGATATTTTCTCCCCTGACTGCATATGCAGCCGAGGACAGTTCGCAGCATGAAACTGTCAAAGTCGGTTTCTTTGCCATGGATGGTTATCATGTGATGGATGAAGAAGGCAACCGCAGCGGGTATGGCTATGATTTTCTTCGGCTGATGGCCCGTTATTGGGATGTAGATTACGAATATGTCGGATATGATAAGAGCTGGGATGATATGCAGCAGATGCTTGAAGATGGCGAGATTGATATGGTAACATCTCCCCGCAAAACACCGGAAAGAGAAGAAAAGTTTGATTTTTCACGTCCGATCGGAACCAATAATGGGATTCTGACCGTCCGCAGTGACAACAGCACGATTGTGGATGGCAATTACAGTACTTACAACGGTATGCGTGTGGCATTTTTGAACGGAAGCTCACGAGATAAAGAGTTTGCGGATTTTGCAGGCAATAAAGGATTTACATATGATCCATTTTATTTTGATACGACAGCAGAGATGGAAGAAGCTCTTCAGAGCGGAAATGTTGATGCGATTGCTGCCACTTCTCTGAGGAAAACAAACAATGAGCGTATCGTGGATAAATTTGACAGCAGCGAGTTCTATGTCATTGTTAAAAAAGGTAATACAGAGTTGCTGAAGGAGATCAATTATGCAATCGACCAGATGAATGCAGTTGAGGGTGACTGGAAAACGACACTTTATAATAAAAATTATGAAAGCATAGAAACTAAGAATCTGGAATATACGGAGAAAGAAA
>ERZ1673697.389-NODE-389-length-69864-cov-8.911401_pt1 | contig 69864 bp, 50 predicted proteins | sample MGYA00580227_ERZ1673697 | MGnify/ENA primary metagenome ERZ1673697 (study PRJEB41218, sample SAMN15661759) | gut metagenome | host: Homo sapiens | place: Canada: London | collected 2015-08-20/2019-03-30 | study: EMG produced TPA metagenomics assembly of... | reverse complement strand
AGGATGGTATTCTTCATGTGACTGTAGGACCGCAGACAGCAAGTGTGTATATTGCTGCGAGAAATGTAGAAGAAAATTAAATAGCATGAAAAACCAGTGGGACGATGCTGTTTGTTCCGCTGGTTTTTCTTTCAGAGGGGGTGAAATCATTGACAAAGATTATTCATTGTGCAGATCGGGGTATTTTTGGCAAATACTTGATTTTGCCTTTTGTATATGATATACTATTTTTAGGCAAAAAATATTGTCGCGTCCACGATTGGTCGCAAAAACGAAAACCCCCAGTGTTGCCGCACTGGGGGTTTTCTAGTCCATTTTTGGAGCAGGAGGATTAATTCTGAGGCTGGCTACCGCCTATTACTCCTCTTCATCCAGCCATTTGCAGATGTAGTAGGCAACTACGCTTGCCAAAATGGAGAGGATAAAAGATATTGTACGTATCGTACACGAGGGTCACCCACTTTCTGTACCTGTATCGTGGGGTGGTAGTTGTATGAGTATAGCATAGAGGTTGAAGGACACCAGCAGGGACAGAGCCGACGTCCCTGTCCCTGTGGTTTTTCCGAATCGATTGTTCTTGACAGCTCCATACAAATCGCCTCGATTGTAAATCAGTTAATGGTTGCAATATCCTCTTAAATATGTTATTATTATAGCATATTTAAAGAAACATTTCAAGCGTCGATTGTAAAAAAAGAATGGAGGCTTTTATGGACGATTTTAACAGAAAACGACATGCCGTTTACAAACTTACCTATCATGCTGTGTTTGTTATTAAGTATCGCAGAAAAGTAATGTCAGAACCGATTATTGAACACATGAGACAGTATGCCGCCCATCTGATCGGGCAGTGTTATCAGGGCAGGCTCATAGAACTGAATGGAGAACCGGATCATATCCACATCCTGTTTGAACTTCCTGCAACAGCAGCGCCATCTGTTGTAGTGTGCAGTCTCAAGACGCAGCTTTCAAAAGAAATCCGAGCAAATTTCTGGGATGAAATCAAGGATACGCTATGGAATAATATTTTCTGGTCAGACAGTTACTTTATTACGACTACAGGAGGAGCAGACATTGAAACGATAGAAAAATATATCCAAGACCAGGGTATTGAAAAACCAAAACGAAAATATACCAAAAGGCAAACAAAAAAGAGTGAGGAAAAGACTCACACTTGATTTTGCCTTTGAAATATGATATATTAGCCATAGGCAAAGGATAATGTGCGTTCATGACTGATCGCCAAAGCAAAAACCCCCAGTGTTGCAGCACTGGGGGTTTTCTATACCGTTTTGGAACAGGTGGTTTATTCCTGAGGCTGGCTACCGCCTGTTACTCATCTTCGTCCAACCATTTGCAGATGTAGTAGGCAACTACACTTGCCAAAACAGAGAGAATAAAGGATAATGTGATATCGTTCACGATTGATCACCCCCTTTCTGTACCTGTATCGGGGGTGGTAGCTGAATAAAAGGGCCGGCGTTCCTGACCCCGTGGTTTTCTTTTCGTTTTTGCTTTTAAATCCTTGAAAATACGTGTTCAATGTGATACCATGATATCATGTCAGAAACATAAGAAAAGGTGATCAGATGGCAGGCAGAAAAGTAAAACAGCAGAAGGAGATAGAGCAGTTATCACCAGAAGCACTTGAGAAAGAAATTGAAAACAATAAAAGGAAAATTGTGCAAAGCATTGTGTTTATAGCAGCTGCGGCAATTGCCCTTATCGCAATTTGAGTAACCAGGGGGACAGGTCCGCTGGCCTTTTATCGGGGGCCGCTGGCTCAATTCATGTCCCCAGTGGCACACACTCACAAATGTAAAAACTGCGCAGAGGAAATGGAAAACCAAACAAATTTCTCTGTGCAGCAGCCCGTGAGGGTGTTTTTGAAAATATAACATACAGTTAAAAATGGGAGGTAATGAAATATGAAGATTGTAATTATTGGTGCGGGAGCTATGGGATGCCTCTATGGTGCTTATTTAAGCCGACACAATGAGGTCATTATGCTTGATAGCTACCAGCCACAGGTAGACGCAATTAATAAGAATGGAATTACAGTGTCAGAAGAGGATGGAACAGAGCAGCATTTCTCATCAGTTCGTGCCTGCTTATCTGGTGAGTACAAGGAAGATGCAGATCTTGTAATTGTATTTGTCAAGTCTACGTATACGGAAGATGCGCTGAAAACAAATCGCAAGTTGTTTGGGGAACATACGCTTGTAATGACACTGCAAAATGGAGCAGGAAATGATCGCAAGATTGAACAGTATGTTGTTAAGAAAAATATTATTATTGGAACAAGCAAACATAATTCTGTTAACAATGGAAACGGTCATGTGCGTCACAGCGGAACAGGTGCAACAACTATAGGCAGCAATCTAAAAGAAAACAGCAATCTGCAGATTATTTCAAATCTGCTTGAGGAAAGTGGATTTGCAGTAGAAATTTCTGATGATATTCAGCGTATCATATGGAGCAAGCTTTTTGTAAACCTGTCTATCAATACTTTCACTGCAATCACACGTTCTCCGATTCGTTCCATGATCGATAACCATTATGCGTGGGATTTTGCTGAAAAAATGATCTGTGAGGCAGTTGATGTTGCAGAAGCAGATGGTACACATTTTTCTTATATGGAAGTGTTAAATATGGTGCATCATGTATGCGAGGATGCAGGAAAAGGATATTCGTCCATGTCACAGGATGTCATGAACTGCAGGAAAACAGAGATTGATGCAATCAACGGTGCAATTGTAGAGCAGGCAAAGCTTTATAATGTAGCAGCACCGTATAATAGGCTAATTGTAGATCTGATTCACGCAATTGAAGAATCGTATAAATATCAAAAATAAAACAACAAAGGACAGGGAAAGCATATCCCTGTCCTTTGTGATTCTGCAAAAAATAATTAGAAACTCATTCTTGATGTGATATCAGCCCAGGCTTCATCATCGATTTCTTCATTGTGAAACAGAAGTCGCTTGTCGTCTTCTGTAATGCTGCGGATCACTTTGCATGGATTGCCAGCAGCGATGGACCAGTCTGGGATATCTTTTGTTACAACACTTCCGGCACCGATGACAACGTTGCTTCCGATATGAACGCCAGGGCAGACAACGGTGTTGCCGCCGAGCCATACGTTATAATTTGCAAAGAAATTTTTACCGACCTCGATATGGCTCCCATAATCGCAGAAGAATGGCGGATTAACAAAGGCACCTTCTGATTTTCCAAAAAGCTCCTTTACCAGCTTGCTTATGCCATCTGCATCACGACGATCAATAAAATTCAACTTCTGTAAAATTATAATTCAATCACAACTGCCTCACAGCTGTCAAGTGTCAGTTTCGGTGCAGATGTGGTATCAATCTGTACGCTGCCGTCTGGTCTTGTGGATAACAGAATGCGTGCTGCCTGGGATTTGAGTGTCACAGAAGCAGGCTCTTTTCCAAAGTTTGCAGCAATAAGAACACACTTTGACTCATCCTTTCGATAGAAAGCCATGATACTTTCTGTATCATTGTAAACAGGCACAAATTCGCCGTAGGTGAAGAGACTCTTGTATTCATCTGACTTACGAAGAGCAATAAGCTTGCGATAATAGTTTAATACAGAATGTGCATCAGCTTCCTGATTCTTTACATTGATATCGGTATAATTACTGTTTACTTTCAGCCATGGAGTACCAGTTGTAAATCCAGCATTTTCGCCGTCTGTCCACTGCATAGGTGTTCTGGCATTGTCGCGGCTCATTTTGCTGCAGGCCTCAAGTGCAGCCTCATCGCTTAGTCCTGCCTCTTTCGCAACACGGTACTGATCCTTTGTGCTGATATCATCAAACTCATCAATGCTATTCCATTTGGCATTTTGCATGCCGATCTCCTGACCCTGATATAAAAATGGTAGTCCGCGAAGCAGCACATTTATTGTTCCAAGCATTTTAGCACCTGATGGCGTGTGGGCATATTCAGGCAAAAAGCGTGATACACCGCGCGGCTCATCATGGTTTTCGATAATATTAGATTCAAAACCATAGTTCTGATTTCTAAGCTGAGAGTCGATAATAGTTTCGCGCCATTTTTTAAATTCAATTGAAGGTGAATCATACCAGCCGTGCTTGCCGTCACTTAAGCATGCGGCACTGAAATCAAATATAGAAGAAAAATGACCATCTTCGCCTATAAATTCGCGAAGCTCATCGCCCTTCATATTGAAAACCTCACCAACAGTGAAGGCATCATATTTTTCAAATGTATGCTTTTTTAACTCCTCCAGATAGTCACCGACACCATTTACGTGCTCGACCATTTCCCAGCAGCTTACAAGTCCGTCGTTACCGTCAGGCTCATAGTCAGGGAATGAAGGATCTTTTTTAATATTGATAATGGCATCAATACGAAAACCTCCTAAGCCTTTTTCAAGCCACCAGTTGATCATATCATAAAGCTTTTGTAAGAGCGTAGGATTTTCCCAGTTTAAATCAGGCTGCTCTTTTGCAAACATATGTAAATAATATTTGTTGCTGTTTGGAACTGGTTCCCAGCAGCTGCCGCCAAAATATGAGCGATAATTGCTTGGCGGATTGCCGTTTTTGCCTTCACGGAAGAAGAAATAGTCAGCATACTCACCGTCTGGGTCTGCGAGTGCCTTTTTAAACCACTCGTGCTTGTCAGAACAGTGATTGATAACAAGATCCATAATGATTGAGATACCGCGTTTTTTTGACTCGGCAAGAAGTTCATCAAATTCTTCCATGGTGCCAAATTCTTCAGCAATCGCATAGTAGTCTGATATATCATAGCCCTGATCAACAAAAGGTGATTTGTAGATCGGAGAGAGCCAAATGATGTCAATACCAAGCTCCTTTAAGTAGTCAAGCTTTGAGATAATACCACGCAAGTCACCGATACCGTCACCGTTTGTATCAAGAAAGCTCTTTGGATAGATTTGGTAGGCAACCTTGTCGTGCCACCATTTTTTATTTGTTGGATGTAAGTTTTTTATTGTATTCATTTAAATTAAGCCTCCATTCTGTCAAAAATTTAAATTTGCTTGATAAAAAAGATAAATTGTATTATATTGCTATTATAGAAAACAAAAATCAATTTTTCTTGCAATATTTTTTCATCATATAACACAATACTGCTGTATTTGAGCGCTTTAAGATAACACAGCAGAAAAAGGAAAGGAGACACTTTGAAAAAGCTGTATGTACCGTCACCAGAGCAAAAAGAGAGTGCAAAGCATGGGGAGACATTATTTCCGATGCAAAAATACATTACAAAACTGGACTTAGTCCATCCGGTAGTCACAACGCACTGGCATGAAGAGGCAGAGCTGACGCTTATTACAGAGGGAGAGGGTCTTTATCAGATTGATCTGGTAGATTATGAAGTGAAAAAAGGAGATATTTTATTTGTTTTGCCGCTTCTTCTTCATAGTGTTTCATTAGCGCAGCCGCAAAATGAAGAGATGGTTTCTGAAACATATGTATTTCATATGAATTTTCTTGGCGGAAATTCAACGGATATATGTTCAACACGCTATTTTGTTCCTATTATGAATCATGAATTAATATTGCCATGCCTGATTACGCCAAAGCATCCTGCCTATGTATTAATTCGAAAAATTTTTTATCAGATTGCATCACTTTATCATGAAGAGGTGCTAGGATATGAGCTTGCATTAAAGGGATTATTTTTGCAGGTGATTTTTCTGCTGCTTCAATACAGCACAAAGCAGGTAAAAAATATGCTGCCAGAGGAGGGTACGCCATCTGATAAGCTAAAAAACGTGTTGGATTATATTGAAATTCATTATGCAAAGACAATCTCCGTAGAGGAACTTGCAAAAATCTGCTGTTTCAGTGAATATCATTTTATGCGCTTTTTTAAAAAGCATATGAACATGACTTGCGTGGAATATGTAAACAATGTCAGGCTTGAAAAGGCAGTGGAGCTATTTGAGCAGGGCAATACATCTATTTTGGAAGTCTCCTTGTCGGTAGGCTTTCACAATTTGTCTTATTTTCATCGGGCATTTAAAAATAAATATGGAATGACACCGCGCAGTTTTATAAAAGAACTGAAATGATTCCAATAAAAAGTGTGCAAAACATGGAAAATATCTCAAATCAAAGAAAAATAGAAAAAAACACTTACATGAACAAAAAAAATGTGGTAAAATAGCGCAGCAATGAAAAATGGTTGCAGTATAAGTGACTGCATATTGGAAACGCACAATCCATTTCGGATGATTTGGATGATAACGAACAACACATGACGCAATTGCCGCCACGCAAGTTGTTTGTATCATTTTATCAGATGGAGGGATTTTTTTATGCCAAAAAATAAGTTTCAAGATGTTATTTTCACAGCAATAATGGCGACCATTATGGTTTACGGGATGATCGTTTATAATGTCGCGCTCAATATGGGAGGTGTGAGAGGTGAAACCTTTATAGCAGCACTTCACGAGATGCCTATTATGGTTCCAATTGCATTTATTTTAGAATTCTTTGTAGTCGGAAAGATTGCAAGAATGCTTGCATTTACTGTTATGAGACCAGATGATCGTCCACAGTTTATTACTTATGCGATTTCAATTTGTATTTGCTGCATCATGTGCCCGATAATGAGCCTGATCGCAACGATTCTTTTTAAGGATACAAAGGATTTCCCAACATGGATACAGACATGGGGTATGAATTTCCCGATGGCAATTTTGTATCAGATGTTTTATTGCGGTCCGCTAGTACGATTGATTTTCCGTGCGATTTTCAGAGAAAAGAAATAATATTATAGAAAAAGAGCCTGTCATGGGTATGCATCAATTTTACGCATACTTATGGCAGGCTCTTATATTCGAGTAAAATATCACTAGATGAAAATGAAAAGTGTGATATACTGAGATTACAAAATTTTACAAAGCAGAAAGGAAAAAAAAGAATGGGGATGCGAGCTAAGAAATCTATTACGGTTCAACTGTTAATTTTTTTTATGATAATATGGGGTGTGATTAGCATTCTTTTAATGTCTGTTTTATATTGGACTCAACATTTGATGACAGAAACAATTTTGGAGGGACAGAAGGAAAGAGTCAGTTATTACACAGCAATTGTGAACGCAGATTTGAGTCGAATTACTAATTTACTGCAGCAGATGTGCGTGGATAATGAAGTTGCTGCGTTTTTGAATGAAAGAGAACAGGAAGAATTTGACTATCAGGATTATATTGCGTTTCAGTCTTCGTATGAAAAATTAAAAAATTATCGTGCATTTAGTATGTATATAGACGATGTGTTTTTGGTAATTCCTCAGACAAATGAATTACTACGTGCTTCAGAAGCACTGACGGAGATTCCGAATGTATATAAAGAGAACATTGAGAAGTGTCTGAAAGAAATAGATAATGTGTTCTTTTCTACTAATGGGTGCATGGTATATTTAAGCCGAGGTGCATCAGGAACGGTTGTAGGTGTAGAGGTTTCGGTAAGACATATTCGCACTATGTTAAATGCATTGAATCCAGGATATTTTGATTGCTTTTTAGTGGACGGAAATACAGGAAATTTGTTAGGCAATTCTCAGAGAGGAGAGAATGTATCAGCGTTTTATGATGCAATTTTGAAAAAAGAAGTGGAACAAACTAATGGAGTTTCCCAGATAACTAGTGCCGATAAAACCGTTTGGCTGTATGATTGTGTAGATACACCAGGAAATTATTTTCGAGTATATTTATTTGCTAAGGAAAAACAGATTTTTGCAGGTATTCATCGAATACGTCAAGTATGGATGTTGATTTCAATGATTATTCTTGCAATACCATTTGGAGTTGGTGGAGTATTTCATCATATGCTTGCACGTCCAATGAAGAAATTAGTAACTGCAATGCAAGCAATTGAACATCAGGAGTGGAGTTATCGTTTGTCGGAAGAAGAACCAGCAGAATTTCAGTACGTATTTCGACAATATAATCAGATGGTTAATCAGATTGAAATTTTAATTCGCCAAGTATACGAAAAGCAGGTGCAGACTGAGCAGGCTAGGCGTAAACAACTACAGGCACAGATTAATCCACATTTTTTGTATAACAGTTTCTATATGGGATATCGAATGGCTAAAAGTGGAGAGAGTGATCGTGTTGCGAATTTATGCATGTATTTAGGTGATTATTTTAAAATAATGACATATGCAGCAGATAATTGGATCACGGTAGAACAGGAGTTAAAGTTTACGGAAATTTATTTAAAATTGAACGAAATGCGTTTTGCAGAAAAGATGGAGTATAAGATTATTGCAGATGAAAAGACCAAAAAATATCAGATTTTACCGTTAATGATTCAACCATTGGTTGAAAATGCAATTCGACATGGTGTAGAGAAAGTCCATAAGATCTGTGAAATTATAGTAAAGGTATCTGTTTTTAATGGTATGTTGCACTGTGAGGTAGACGATAATTGTGGTATGGCATCAAAAGTGGTTTGTGAAAATATTCAAAAACTGATAAAACAAGAAGAACTGCCTCAGAAAAGTTTCGGATTATGGAATATTCAGAAACGTCTTCAGACAATAGGATGCGAAGAAGGATTACAGCTTTGCTGTAAAGAAAATGAAAGTTTTCGTATTTATTTTGAATTGCCAGTAGATAATAGTTAAGAATATTACGATTGTACTTCGTGAAAACGAAAAAGATTATAGGAGAAAATGATATGTATAGTTTATTATTGGTTGATGATGAGTCTATTATCCTCGAAGGAATATATGAAGTGATTAAAGAGGCAGGTATGCCGTTGAAAGAAATTCAAACAGCATCTTCTGCTTTGGAGGCTTTGGAGTTGTATAGGAAAAGTCCGTTTGATATTGTTTTAACGGACATTAGTATGCCAGAGATAAATGGGCTAGAAATGGTGGCGAAGATGCAAAAAATTTGGCCAAAAACAGAAGTGCTTTTTCTTACAGGATTTCAGGACTTTGAGTACGCGAGAGAAGCAATGCGTCTACATGGATTTGATTATTTGCTAAAGCCAATGCCAGATGAGGAGCTTCTTTCAAAAATTTCAGATGTGATTGATGTGTTAGATCATAAACAGGCAGAAAATTTTATGTTTGATAGTATGTCAGCAACGTTGAGCAGACAAAAAACAAACGAAGTATCATTAATTTTGCTAGAGCAAATGAATCGTGGAACAACAGATTTTCAGCAACTGAATAATAGTGTTTTTCCATTTGAAAGGACACGGAACATTCGCGTACTGGTAGTTTGTTTCGAAAAACAAAAAGTCAGAATTTCAACAGATGAACTTTTTGGATGGTTAACAAAAATGTTGCAGCAGATTACATATGGATATGGTTCTGTATATGGATTTGAACAGAAAAATAATGTATTTGTATTTTTAATTCAGAAAGCAGCTGATAGTGAAGAATTATTTAGCGGAGTGTATAGAGCATTAGAAGAAATGCAAAGTTATCTTTATATGGGTCCAGATATTTGCTGTACATTATTGGTCTCTCATCAAACCGAATGGGAAGGTTGGATTCGTCTTGCAAGAAAAATGATAGAAGAAGTAATGTGCTGTGAGCAATATGGACAAATGTATACGTTTGAAGACGAGCAAGAAAAAAAGATTGAAAAAGAGGAAGGAAATCTGCTCATTTATCGTATTCGTGAATATGTTACAGAACATCCAGGAGAGGATCTATCACTGGGGCGCCTTGCCAGAATGTTTCATATTAATCCATCATATTTATCGCGGAGTTTTCATCAGACGATTGGGCAGTCTTTGTCACAGTATATCGTCCAAGTTCGTATCGAAACTGCTAAAAGATTATTAGCAGAAGGAGAAATGCGAATTGGTGAAATTTCACGAATGGTCGGATTTGAAACACCTGGATATTTTACGAAAGTGTTTAGTAAAACGGTGGGAAAAACACCAAAAGATTATAGAATAAATGAAAATTTGAAATAAAAAGTAGAAAAAGTATCAAAAAGTAAAAACATTACTCTTTTGAAATAAGAAAATCTGTTGTAGGATAAATACATGAAAAGTCGTGGCCGCGATGACATAGAATATTATCTGAGAAGGAGGATACTTATGAAAATTAAAAAACAGTTAGCGCTCGGATTGTGTTTTGTTATGGCAGCACCGATGAGTGCATTGGCAGGAGAAATCTCGGAAGAAGATAAGTTAAAAACTTATGATCCGGTGATTACATTAACATTTGCAAAGCCAGAGGTTGTAAAAACTTATGCAGAGGGAGAAGATGCTCAGAATAATTCTGCATATGCTATGTGGGAAGAAGTGATGGGAATCCATGTAGAAAATCAGATTTTAGCACCGTCTGGGTCAATGACAGAAAAATTACAATTGGCAATTGGAAGTAATGATATTCCGGATTTTGCGATTGTTGATGCAACAATGATGGCATCTTTAATTAAGAATGATATGGTCGAAGATATGACGGATGTCTATGAAACGTGGGCAACAGATGATTTAAAACAATTAACCGAGCAAAATGATAAAGGATTGTTTGCTCCAGTTACAAATTCTGATGGAAGATATATGGGAATTCCTGTTCCTAATACGCTTGGTGATAGTTATCCAATAATGTGGATTCGTCAGGATTGGTTAGATGCTTTAGGATTAGAGGCACCAAAAACAATGGATGAAGCATTAGATATTGCTATAAAGTTTGCAACAGAAGATCCAGACGGAAATGGTAAGGCAGATACATATGGATTGTATTTGGATAAAGATCTGACTGGACTTGATTATATTATGGCAGCGTACGAAGCATACACAAGAGACGAATATTGGGTAAAAGCAGAAGATGGAAGCTTTAAAGCTGGTTGTACAGATGAAAAGGCAAAGAAGCCACTGGAGAAACTTGCTCAGTTATATAAAGAAGGTGCAATTGATCCAGAATTTGCAGTTAAAGATGCATCAAAAGAAGAAGAATTGATTGCTGCTGGCAAAATTGGAATTTATTGTGGTCTCTTCTTCAATCCTCTTGGTGTAATGAAAGACTGTGTTGCAAATGTAGATGGTGCTGACTGGACGGCAGTGAAGATGCCTCCTGCTGAAGGAGTGGAAAATTATAAGCCAGGTGTACCGCTTAATGTTTATGGCTATATTTATGCTAAAAAAGGAATTGAAAATCCAGAGGCAATAGTAGTAATGATGAATTGGCTGTGTGATGGTTATGCACAGTCAAAGGAGGATAATGAATTTTATATTAAATATAATGAGTTAATGGAAAAACCAGAAATTCGTGATACTAGTGGAGTTAATAATTTAATGCCATTCCAGATGGCTGCAAATATTAATTGGGGAGAGACATTCTTAAAAGCTATTGAAAATGGAGATGAGCATGTACTAGGAAAAGACGCGGATTATCAGAATGTTATTAGCACAGAGTTGGATGAAGCTACGTCTTGGGCTTGGAAGAAAGTTTATTTAGAAGGTTATCTTGCGATTGATTTTGACAATGTTCGGTATAGCGATTATGCAGGTGCACCAACAGCCACTGCAGTAAAGGTTCAGTCCCTATTAAACAAGCAGAAGTTGACGGACTATATTGCAATTATTATGGGCGATAAAGATATTTCTTATTTCGATACTTTTGTTGAAACGTATAATAATATTGGGGCAGCTAAAATTGCAGAAGAAATTGCGGAAGCAATTAGTCAGTAACTGTAAATTTTAAAAGCGGGGCGGACAGTACATCGTCCCGCTTTTAGATTACAGAGCTTTGCGAGAAGGAGTAAATAATGAAGATAGCAGACAAAACGAATGTGCAGAGAAAGAAAAAAAATTGGCAAAAAGATTGGCAGCTTCATTTAATGATACTTCCGGGTTTATTATTTATTTTGATTTTTAAATATATGCCATTAGGGGGAATTACTATTGCTTTCAAGGAATTTTTGCCAGGAAAAGGAATTTGGGGATCTCCGTGGGTTGGATTAGAAAATTTTGAATATATGTTGGCATTGCCTGATACTAAACGAGTAATGTGGAATACTCTTTTTATTGCAGCTGCAAAAATACTAATTAATTTTCCAGTCCCAATAATAATATCTATATTATTAAATGAAGTAAAAAATCACCGTTTTAAGCGTAGTGTACAAACAATTATTTATTTGCCATATTTTATTTCGTGGGTAATTTTGGCAGGTATTATTCAGGATTTATTTGCAAAAGAAGGATTGATCAATCAGTTTTTAGGAATATTTGGTGCAGAGCCAGTGTTTTTCTTGGGAAACAAATATGCATTTTTAGGAGTATTGATTGGAACTGACGTATGGAAAAACTTTGGCTATAATACAGTTGTATATTTAGCAGCAATTACTGGAATTGATGAGACATTGTATGAAGCAGCAAAGATTGATGGCGCAAATCGTTTTCAGCAAATCTGGAATGTTACGCTTCCAGGAATAGCACCAATTGTAGTATTAATGATGATTTTGAATCTTGGAAATGTATTGAATGCAGGTTTTGAGCAAATTTTTAATTTGTATAATCCATTGGTATATGAAACCGCTGATATTATTGATACTTTTGTATATCGAATTTCTTTGGTAGAGGCCAATTATAGCCTTGGTACGGCGGTGGGATTATTGAAATCTGTGGTTAGCTTTATTTTAATTGTGACAAGTTATAAAATTGCAAATAAATATAGTGATTATACAGTATTTTAAGGAGGAAATGAGAATGAAAATTTATGCGGTGTCTGATGGAAAGTTAAAAAAAAGTCGAACCGCTGGAAGCCAAATTTTTTCTATATTTAACGCAATGTTTCTTACGCTTTTAGCTATTATTTGTGCCTTTCCAGTTATTCATATGTTTTCAGTATCGTTGAGCAGTCAATCTGCAGTGGCAGCAAATCAGGTAAAATTGTTGCCAGTTGGATTTAATCTTGCATCGTATCATATGGTGGCAAAGAGGGCAGCATTCTGGACTGCTTTTGGAGTATCAGTAAAACGAGTTATTGTTGGTGTTGTAATTAATACTGTGTTGACGGTATTGATGGCATATCCACTTTCAAAATCAGTAAGAGAATTTCCAGCAAGGCGGTATTATGTATGGCTATTAATTTTTGCTATGATTTTTGATGGTGGATTAATTCCTAATTATTTACAAGTGAAAAATTTGAATTTATTTGATACAATATGGGCATTGGTGTTACCAGGGGCGGTTCCAATTTACAATGTAATACTGGTTATGAATTTCATGAAGCAATTGCCTGATACCATTGAAGAAGCAGCAGAGGTGGATGGTGCATCATACTTTCAACGATTTACAAAGATTATACTGCCACTTTGTAAACCATCTATTGCCACAATTATATTGTTCAGTTTTTTAAGTCATTGGAATGGATGGTTTGATGGAAAAATTTATAATAATAATACGGCAAATTATCCATTACAAACTTATCTGCAAGCATTGATTGCAAATACAGATATTACAAACTCAAGCGAGGCAATAGAAAATGCACTTACTAATGTAAAAACGTTACAGGCTGCTCAATTATTTTTAACAATGCTGCCAATATTGGTGATTTATCCATTCTTGCAAAAATATTTTACTAAAGGATTGACAATTGGAGCAGTTAAAGGATAACAGGTGACTGGTATTGTAAAAATTTGGATGAATAAAAAATATATACTATGAATATAAAGCAGAAAGGATTGCACAAGTAGATGGAACCACGTTTAATGGATGTGCTACAGGGAAAGGAAGATAATTATATTTTACCCTTTTTCTGGCAGCATGGAGAATCAAAGGAATTATTAGAAGAGGGAATGCAGCGAATTTATGATAGTGGTATAAAAGCTGTTTGCGTCGAATCACGTCCACACCCAGATTTTGTAGGAGAAGGCTGGTGGAGAGATTTGGATATAATTATGGCAAAGGCAAAGGAATTAAATATGCGTGTCTGGGTTTTAGATGATGCACACTTTCCTTCTGGCTTTTGCAACGGAAAAATTGCACCAGATTCGCCATATGGTAAAGTATATTTGACACAGTATGGTGTTGATATTGTTGGACCAAAGCAGGGAAGAAGTGTGCTTATTATACTGGAACAAGGGGAAGAATTAGTTGCAGTGACGATGGGAAAACGTGATCGCAATAATCAGGATAGCCTGACAGAAGTAAAGGATTTGACAAGTCAGGTGTCGGATGGAAGAGTGTTTGTAGATGTGCCGAATGGACTTTGGTGTGTCAATGTAATAAAAACAACTCGAAAAGGAACTGGAAGAAAAAATTATATTAATACGATTGATCATGATGCTGTGCGTTATTTTATTGATCAGATATATGAGCCTCATTATGCACACTATAAAGATGATTTTGGAAAAACATTTGCAGGATTTTTCTCTGATGAGCCTGAAATCGGAAGCTTTGGCGGAGAATATGGTCATGATGCTAATATTGGAAAATTCAATATGAAGATGCCGTGGAGTCAGACATTGCATGAAAGACTAAAAGAACTGTGGGGATCTGAGTTTGCAGAAAATTTAATGGCACTTTGGACAACACCTGATAGAAATTCAAACGAAAATAAAAGTGGATTGTGTCGTATGCAGTTTGCTGATATTGCAGCTCGTTTATATGGAGAGAACTTCTGTGAACAGATTGGAGATTGGTGTCGTCAACATGGTGTGGAATATATTGGTCATGTAATTGAAGACGGCGGAATGCATGCACATATGGGAATTGGAGCAGGTCATTATTTTCATGCGCTTTGGGGGCAGGATATGGCTGGAATAGATGTTGTGCTTCAGCAGATTCGTCCAGGATTGGATGACTGCAAATTCCATAGTGTTGGAGGAAATCTTGGCTATCATGGCGAGTTATATCATTATGCACTTGCAAAACTGGCAGCATCTCTTGCACATATGGATTCTAAAAAAAAGGGAAGAGCGTTGTGTGAGGTATTTGGTGCATATGGATGGGCTGAGGGATTGAAACTTATGAAATGGCTGCTGGACCATATGCTTGTTAATGGTATCAACTATTTTGTTCCACATGCATTTTCAATGAAAGATTTTCCAGATCCGGATTGTCCGCCGCATTTTTATGCACGTGGAATGAATCCACAATTTCCGTATTTTAAAAATTTGATGGAATATTGTAATCGTGTCAGTCATTTGATTTCAAATGGAGTACATATTCCTGCTGTGGCAGTTGTATATCCAGCTGAACAGGAATGGGCAGGAGAATATCTTCCAGTAGAGGCAATTGGAAAGCAATTGCTTAGAAATCAGATTGATTATGAGATTTTGCCAACTGATGTACTGTTGACAATGACAGTAGTGGAAGGAAAGCTTAAATGGGAAAATGAGCAGGTTCCAGTGCTTATTTTATCAGGAAGCAGATGTATTACAAAAATGCTGGCAGATTGGCTTTGCAAGGCAGCTGAAAAAGGTCTCAAAATAGTTGTAGTAGGACAAAAACCACTTGCAATGGATAATAATGGTATTTTAAGAGAGTGGACTAGTCAGATAAAAGACAATTTGACAATTTGTGAACAGGAAGATTTAGCAGATATATTATATTCATTTGGAGTTGATGAAATTAAAACAAAAAAATATGAACCGTGGCTACGCTATTATCATTATAAGCATCAAAACGGGGAATTTTGGCTATTTATGAATCAGTCAGAGACAGAAGAAATTAATACATCACTTTGTTTTGAAGATGGGATGATGGATTCACACAAAATAGATAAAGAATGTAGCTGTTGGTATCAGGCATGGGAAAATACTGTTGAACCTTGTGAATGGGATGAAAACAATGATTTAAGTTTGCAGCTTGTGCCGGGTGAGATGAAGGTTTTGTATATGGGTGATTGTACACCTTATGCTAAAATTCTCGCAGAAAAACAGGAGATAATGAAGCTGAAAAAAGCAACTGATTCGCAGACTGGAAAAATTGAGATTGTACCAGATGCATGGAAACTTTGTATAAAAGAGACGGGAACAGAAAAATATGTTTTGCAGGAGAGAGAAAAAACGGGAGATTTCTGCCGCAAACATCCTTATTTTTGTGGAGTCATGCGATATGAAACAACTGTATTTTTACCAAAGATTAAAAGCTGCGAGTTAAATCTTGGTGAAGTATATGAAACTGCACATGTGCTTGTTAATGAAAAGGAGGCAGGTGTAAGGGTAGCTTTGCCATATAGTTTTGAGATTGGTAAGTTGCTTCATGAAGGAGAAAATCGTATAATTGTAGAAGTCGTAAATACATTGGCAAATAGACAGAGAGATTTCTTCTCAATGACAATGCCAATAGAGCCATCTGGTTTAATTGGACCAGTAACACTAGATTATTTTTAAAAACTACATAGATCATTAGATGATCTGGAGAGGTATATATGTATTACACAACATTAGAGACTTATAAGAAAAAATATCAAAACAGGTCGTTAACACACGCATATAGTGCGAAAACAAAAGGGGAACATGAGGCATGGAAAAAGAGTTTACGTGACCGTTTATGGGAAATTACTGGCATGAATAAATGTGTGTATTGTGAACCAGATGCACAATATCTGCGCACTGATCGCGTAAACGATTTGATTGCGGAATATTGGGTTATAAAAACTGAGCCTGAAATTGAGATGCCATTTTATTTGTTGCGTCCAGATCGGCAAAAATCAGATTTTGAACAGAAAAAACATCCGATATTGATTGTTCCGCATGGACATGGTGGAGGAAAGGAAAGCACTATTCAATCTCAGACTGCATTTATTCGTGATGCACTCGAGGATGGTTTTTTGGTAGTTTGTCCAGATGAACGAGGAAGTGGTGATCGCAGAGAGTTTCCAGAGCAAGGAGACGAATCAGAGAAAATCCGTATGAATTCACATCGTGAACTACTTCAGGTTTGCATTGGATTTGGACAAAGTGTAATTGGAATGGCAGTTTGGGATTTGATGCGACTTGCAGATTATTTACTTGCACTTTCAGAAAGTAATGGCTTTTTAGCTTGTGCAGGTATGTCAGGAGGCGGACAGCAAACTGTATGGTTTTCTGCTATGGATGATCGGGTAAAGGCAACGATTACAAGTGGATATTTCTATGGATTTAAAGAATCACTAATTGAGCTTCCACAAAATTGTGCTTGTAATTTTATTCCACATATGTTTGAAACAGCAGATATGGGTGAATTAGGGGCATTGATTGCACCGCGTCCGTTCTTCGTGGAGAGTGGAGAAAAGGATGGACTAAATGGAAAATCAGGATTGAATAATGTTACCACACAATTAGACGTTACTCGTAAGGCATATCATATTTTTAATGAAAATGCATATCCAATTCACAGCATACATTCAGGTGGGCATCAGTGGGTTGGAACAGGAATGAGGACGTTCTTAATAAAAGCAATGGAAAAAGAATGAACTAAATATTATCTCAATCTAATAAGATAATCAGGATGATTCGTAAAAGAAGACCAGCGAGAACTCCCGCTGGTCTTTTTTAAACGCAAATTAGATATTTAACAGATCACTGTAAGCCTTTAAAGCACCGTCTGTTTCATGTGCAAGAACGCGCTTTGCAAGAACCTTTCCAAGCTGTACACCTTCCTGATCGAAGCTGTTTAAGTTCCATACGAATCCCTGGAACATGATCTTGTTCTCAAAGTGAGCAAGAAGTGCACCTAAGGAAGCAGGAGTCAGCTCATCACCGGTGATGATACTTGATGGACGATGTCCCTTGAAGTTCTTGTTTAAGTTGTCATCTTTCTTTCCGCAAGCGAATGCAACGATCTGAGCAGCAACGTTTGCGCACAGCTTCTGCTGGCTGGTGCTGTTTTCGATGTCAACATCAACACCTAATTGGCTGTTTCTAAAGCCAATGAACTGCAGCGGAACGATGTCAGAGCCCTGATGAAGCAGCTGATAGAAGGAATGCTGTCCATTTGTTCCTGGCTCACCAAAGATAACAGGACCGGTTGGGTAGTCAACTGGCTCACCGAAGCGGTTTACGGTCTTACCATTTGACTCCATGTCACACTGCTGTAAATGAGCAGGGAAACGGCTTAATGCCTGAGAGTACGGTAAAACAGCAGTAGCCGGATAACCCTGAACGTTTCTCTCGTAAATACCAATCAGTGCATCGAGCATATCTGGGTTCTGGAAGATGTTCTTGTTTGCTGCGAGCTTGTCTTCCTCGGCAGCACCGTCAAGCAGCTGTGCGAAAACTTCTGGTCCAAATGCAAGAGACAGGATTGCACCGCCAACACCAGAAACGGAAGAGTAACGTCCGCCGATGTAGTCATCCATGAAGATAGCAGTCAGATAAGAATCACTCTTTGCAAGAGGAGATGTCTCACTTGTAACAGCTAACATATGCTTGGATGGATTTAATCCAGCCTTTACAAGTGCGTCCTTTACGAATGCCTCATTAGTTAAAGTCTCAAGTGTTGTTCCAGACTTGGATACAACGATAAATAAGGAATGTGCAAGATCAACGCTTGCTAAAACTGCTGCTGCGTCATCTGGATCAACATTGCTGATGAACTTTGCTTCCATCTTGAAGGTGTTGTTTGCCTTTGCCCAGTTCTCAAGTGCGATATAAAGAGCACGAGGACCAAGATCACTTCCGCCGATACCGATCTGAACAACGGTGGTGAACTTCTCGCCATTTTCATTGGTGATTTCACCTGCGTGAACCTTGTTTGCAAAATCAGCTGCCTTCTTCTGCTGTGCTACATAAAACTCGCGCTTGTCAACGCCGTCTGCAACAACAGCCTTTCCAAGCTGTACACGAGCAAGGTGATGAAGAACCATACGGTTTTCTCCAGTGTTGATAACGGCACCGTTGTAAAGCTCCTCAAATTTTTCAGAAAGCTCAGCTTCGTTAGCCAGCTTTTCAAGAGCGGCAAGAACAGTCTCGTCAACCTCTTTTGCAGCGTAATTGTAGTTTAATCCTGCTGCCATCGGTACGCTGTATTTTGCGACACGCTCTGCTCCCTTAGCACCGGACATTGCCTCAGCGATGTCTACGTGATTTTTCAGTTTGGAAAGCTCGCTGTAAGAAGCAAGTGTGTCCAGATTTTTCCATGCTGCCATAATAAAATCCTCCTTATATAGGTGGCACCGTACATGACGCGTTGTATGTGGTCATGCCAAAGGCCACCTCTAAGACTGATTATACATAAAAACATCAAGGATTTCAACTTGCTTTTTACTTGCGTTTTTAATTTGTATGTGATAAGCTGAGTGCAGAGACTGGTAGCAATCCAAGAAGATCGTGCAGATAAAGATTGCTCTTGGTTTTATCGGAAATTGAAAGGGAGAAAAACAATGGAGGAGAGAAAAAAAGAAGTTCTTAGGGTGTATAACAGAAAGACGGTAAAAGGACAGTATCCGAATGGGTTAGCATATAGCGTACATCTGTCGGTAAAGGAAAATGAAGAGGAGTGTCCACTGCACAACAATTATGGTTTGGTATTTCCAAAAGCATGGGTGAATGAGGATAATGTGATTGTACCAAGCTTTGTTGGCAATTTAAAAGTAGCAGCAGTAAAAAAGGATGGGGCAGTTACCTATTTAATTACGGGAGAAGACTGGAAATCTGATGGAAGTGTGAACAGCGAAAACAAGGGATCTTTTTGGAGTTGGAGCACAGATGATTTTCTGACTTTTGACGAATGGGGGATTTGCTCAGGGGCACAGCTGTGTGAAAAAACAGGCTTGACGCTTGAGGCAATTCGAATGACCGATCAGATTGCAATACCGGATGAAATGGCACAATGTATTAAGCATCATTGGAATGCACTTCATGCAAAAAGGCAGATGACAGAGCCAAAATTAAAATTCCCACTTGCGCGGGGACTTGCTGATCCGGTGGTTTTGTTATGGAAGGATGACTATTATTTTATTGCAACGAACGACAATGAGAATGACATTGGTTTCTATGTGAGAAAAGCGCATGAGCTAGAGGATTTGTTTGCAAAAGATGTAAAGACGTATAAGATTTTTGATAAGGATACGGAAAATGGGTTTGTTCAGCTGTTTTGGGCACCGGAATTTCATGTGCTGAATGGAAGTTTGTATTTGCTGTTTACAGTCAGTGATTCTGAATGGAATCCGCAGTGCCATATTATGAAGTTAAAAGAAAATGGCGATATCTTAAATCCGAAAGATTGGGAAAAGCCAATCCGTGTAAGAAGGGCAAATGGAGGCTTTTTGTCAGAAAAAGGCATTAATATTGATATGACACCTGTAAAGTCGGGAGAACGCTATTTTTACGTGTGGTCTCATCGAAAGAACATTGGAACACCGCTTGATACAGGCTCGATGTTAATGATTGCCGAATTTGATCCAGTGCATCCAGAACGGCTGATTAGCGAACCTAAGTGCTTGTCCAGACCACTGTATGGCTTTGAAAATACGGAGCATACAATTAATAATGAAGGACCGTATGCATTTTATTACCATAACAAAATTTATTTGGCCTATTCGGGAGGCGATGCGAGAGGATATCTGTATGCAATCGGCATGTTGACGGCAAATGATGGAGATGATCTTTGTGATTTGTCTGTGTGGGAAAAAGCGAAGACACCGATAGCTAGCTTTGCAACCATTCCAGGCGAGTATGGTCCGGGGCACAATTCATTTTTCTGGGATCGGGATCAAAATTTGTGGATCGCCTATCACGCGGTTACAAGCTTTGAGGAAAAGATTGTGTCAAGTGGAATGAGACGTGTCTATTTTGAACAGGATAAAACACCGAGAGTTGATGTCATCGTTGAATAAGGAAACAATAAAAAGTGGAGGAGCGAATGAGCTTCTCCACTTTTTGTATGAAAAAATTAAATGCGTTTAAATACTGGCATCGAATCAAGCGGTGCGTCTGCGGTGATTGTCTGGCCACCATTGTAAACCTTATGGTCTCTTGTATCTTCCCACTTTCCGGCTGGCAGATAAACTTCACGCTCAAACTGATTTAAGTGGAAGATTGGAGCAACTAGGTAGTCGCTTCCAAACATATACTGATCCTGCAGCTCCCAGCACTTTGAATCCTCTGGGAACTCATAGAACATTGTACGAATTAATGGAGAGCCGTTTGATGAAGCTTCTTCGTAGAGCTGCTTGATGTAATCATGCATCTCGATACGGATATCATAATATTTCTTCATGATGCGGTAATTTTCCTCACCGTAGCTCCATAGTTCATTTGGTTGTCCTGTATGAAGGTAGCCGCCGCCCCAGTCGCGTGTATCAAGAGGTGGAATGTTGTAAGGACCGCGGTCGCCGTGCATACGAAGAACTGCGGAGTAAACAGCAAACTCATACCAGCGAATTAAAAGCTGCTGGAAATCTGGATCATTTACATCATCAGTCATGAAGCCGCCGACATCTGTTGTCCACCACGGGATTCCGGCAAGACCCATATTTAAGCCTGCCTGAAGCTGGTCATAGAATGCCTTAAAGGTACTAGGAACATCGCCAGACCATACAACATTGCCGTATTTTTGGCTGCCGGCCCATGCACAGCGAAGTAAATTAACAACATTGCCGTCGCCAAGATCCTTCATGTTGTCATAGAAAACGCGGCTGTACAGCTGTGGATAAATATTAGAGCAGGAGAGAGCAGGACCTGCAATGTAGCGGTAATGGTCGAAATCGTATACACCGTAATCAGGCTCGGAGTTGTCAAGCCAGAATGCGTCAATGCCAAAATCATAATAATTTTTCTTGCAGATTTCCCATACATATTTTCTTGTTTCAGGATTAAATACATCAATCTCAACACAGTCACCCTGATAGTCGTAAGTCTGTGCAGCACCGCGCTCAGTGCGGATCAAAAGACCGCGATCCATCATTGGCTGGAAGTTTTCGCTCTTTCTGTCAACGGATGGCCATACAGAAACTATTACCTTAATGCCCATGGAGTGGAGTTCATCTACCATTGCCTTTGGATCAGGCCAGTAGGTAGTATCAAATTTCCAGTCACCCTGAACAGTCCAGTGGAAGAAGTCGATTACGATCTGGTCAATATGGATGCCTTCTTTCTGGTACTGACGTGCAACGCTAAGAACCTCATCCTGTGTGCGGTAACGAAGCTTGCACTGCCAAAGTCCCATACGGTCCTCAGGAAACATCGGTGCGCGTCCTGTTACGGCTGTATAATTTTCCAAAATCTGCTTTGGGCTGTCAGCAACTGTAAGCCAATAATCCATCTGTTTGGTGGAACGTGCAATCCATTCAGTATAGTTCTTTCCGAATGTAACCTGTCCGACAGCAGGATTATTCCACAGCATACCATAGCCAAGATTTGATACTGCGAAAGGAACGCTTATCTGGGAATTTCTCTGAGCAAGCTCAAGCACGCATCCCTTTAGATCCATATATGGCTGCTGATATTGTCCCATACCGAAGATCTTCTCACCGTCATTGCTGTCAAATTTCAGATTCAGACTGAATTCGCTTCCGCCAATGATGCCCTTCCACTCGCGGTTTACAGTTTTTAAGCAGCGGCTTTCGCGGCTTAATGTGCCATCGTAGCTGCGATAATACTCGCGTAAAAACTGTCTGCCGTCACGGTAAAATGTAATAACGCCCGCAAAGTTAACAACTGCGCATATGCGTCCATTTGTGATAGAGGCAGACTCACGCTTATCAATAGTGCCATCACCAACCCAGTGGTCAACTTCATGACACTCAACCTCAGCATGTGAGCTTTCTGGTGTTTCTGTAAGTGCCCAATCTTGGTTTGATAATTCTGGAAGCATGGTTGCACGAACACGAAGAGAATTTTTGCCCCACGGCTCAATACGAAGCATTTCGCCGCCGTTTCTGGCTATTAGAACGCCATTTGCTGTTTCAAATTGCATAAAAAACCTCCTTATAAATAGTGCGATAAGTATCGCAAATTTCTTCTGATTGTATTATACTAACAAAAGAAAGAAAATACTTGACCATTTTTCACAGATTCTGACACAAAATTGATTTTACAGTTCACACGTTGTGTGCGATTTTGCGAATGAGCGTCTTGTGAACTGCAACAAAGGAGGAGAAACATATGAACCAACTAGAATTTGCTCGTATTCATGAAATGCAGTTTCACGGAGATATTCGATTTCATCTGCGTCTTCATGAAATGACAAAGGAACCTCTCTGGCCAGAGCCAGTACCGCCGCATTGGCATGAGGAGTATGAAATTCTGGTGATTACAAGAGGTACTGGAACGGCTTGTCTTAATACAAGAACAATGCATATTGAGCCTGGGGATATTTTATTTATTAATGCTGGGATTGTACACTCCTTTAGGGGAGATGAAAAAAATCCATTGGCTTTTTATGCGCTTGATTTTGGAAGAGAGCTTATAAGCAGCTATGGCAATGATGATATTCAGCAAAAATATATCAGCCGTCAGGCAAATGGTGAGCTTATTTTCAGAGACCATTTCAAAAAGGATGATGCTATGTGGCCGCATATCGAAGAACCGCTTGAAGAAATACGTGCTCTTTGCAGCCAGGAAATGGCAAAAAATGAGCTGCTGATTAAATCAAATCTGCTTCGCATATGGCATTATCTGTGCTTGGATGCAGAAGCAACGTCATTTACTCTAAAGAAAAAGGATGATGAACGAGTGCGTATGATCAAGCAGATTCTGCAGTATATACAGGAAAATTATGCAAGGAATTTAACTTTGTGTGGCCTTGCAGCATATTTCCATATGAGTGAGGGACAGTTTTGCCGTTTCTTTAAATCACAGATAGGAATGACTGCAATTGAGTATTTAAATTATTACCGTATCGGTGTGGCTTGTGACATGTTAAAGGATGGCATGTTGCCAATCAGTGAGATTGCGACAGAATGCGGCTACAACAATATCAGCTATTTTAACCGAACCTTTCGAAAATATATGCACTGTACACCGGGAGAGTATCGGGTGAAAAAGTAGACTGTATATAGCAATTTTTGAGAAATCTTAAAAGAAATAAATAGAAAAGGGAGTGTATCAGATGGAATGGGTGAAGAGAAAGATCAGAAGAGTGCTGGATCTATTTGGAAGAGTGAAGCTTGTGACAGTGTATGCGTGGATTTGTATGATCTCATTTGCCATATTTGTAGGGGCGTGGTATTTTTCAAATCAGATTGCCGGAAAGTCAATTCGAAATGAATACGAGGACTATAATGAGGCCTTATTTGACCAGACGGTTTCTGATATCAACAGAGGTATTTTTGATTTGGTACAGTTGTCTTATACGATTATGTCCAGTGAGAGCTTAAATGAATTTTTGACCGCAAAAAATTTTGGAGAGAGAAATAGTGCGCTTTCTGGTGTTCAATATGAATTTAACCGATTAAAAACGATCCGAAATGATATAAAAGCAATTGTTTTATATGATAATGAAGGAAAAATGATGGCAAATACAGGAATTACGATTCCTTCTGAGTTATATAGTACTGTGAATAATGGATCATCTATTTCATTTTCTGGAATTTACCACATCGAAAATAACGATTATTTTCAAGTGATCGTGCCATTATATTTGGTGGAAAAATCAGTGGTAAAAGAAAAAAATGGTTGTTGCAGTTTGTTAGTAAGTCTTGATTTTTTGGAGCAAAGACTTCCAGATGTGGTGCGTTCAGGAGAGCAGTGGTGTGCAATTATAGATGGTGATTCACAGATTATATTGGAAAAGGGAGATCGACCATCTTACCTTCCAACGAAAAGTCAGTGGTTTTCAATGGATGAAGAGGCAGATGAGGCTTCATTTATATATATAGAAAAGTTTGATAAGGCAAAATGGAAAATTTTATTTAGCATTCCCCAAAATACCGTATTTCGGGATATTAATACAATCCAAAGAATTAATCTAATGACCTATTTGGTTACAGGAATGTTGATTTTCGTGCTGTTTTTGGGAATTTATGCAAGCTTTTTGCGTCCGGTTAAGCGTCAGATTGCGTTTATGAATTATTATGCGATCAATCGAAAAAGTAGAATGAAAGTACTTTCTGATAATGAGATGGGCATTTTGGCAAAAAATTTAAATGAGATGCTAGACGAGCTTGATCATCTAAATGATGAAAATATACAGGCAAGTAAGAAAATACTTGAGGTAGAATATCAGAAAAAACAGTCAGAACTTTTGGCGTACCGAAATCAAATCAATCCACATTTTCTGTACAATACATTTGAATGTATCAGAGGAATGGCCTTGTATTATGAAGTACCGGATATTGCAGCTATTTCAGAGTCACTTGCCAGTTTTTTTACATATAATGTTCGGGGTAAGGGGTATGCACAGATTCGAGTGATCTGTCAGCATATTGAAGATTATGCGTCGATTATTGGGTATCGTTTCATGAATCAATATCAGATCGTCTATCATGCGGATGAAGATGCGATGGAATGTATATTTCCCAAAATGGTTATACAGCCTCTATTAGAAAATGCGATTTTTCATGGCTTAGAAACAATAGAGTCAGATGGAATTGTTCAGGTAGAAATTAAAAAGAAAGGACAAAAGTTAATTATTTTAGTGGCTGATAATGGCCATGGAATGGATCAGGCAACTCTTGATGCGATGAATACCAGATTAAAAGAATATGATCGAACCAATTTATTGCCAATTGAAAAACATGGAATTGGAATGGTGAATATTTATCGAAGGCTAAGGCTTTTTTATGGTGAGGATCTTGCGTTTTCTGTAGAAAGTGAAATTGGTGTAGGCACAAGAATCAAAATTTGTGTACCGTCAGAAGCAAATATAAGGGAGGATGAGTATGTTTCAGGTATATTTAATTGACGATGAAATATGGGCGCTGATTAGTCTTGAGAAGTTGATTCCATGGAAAGAATATGGATTTTGCATCTGTGGAAAGTCAAATAGTGCAAAAAAAGCATGGGATGATATTTGTAAAAATCCACCAGATGTAGTGATTACTGATATTCGAATGCCAGGTATGACTGGCTTAGAATTGCTAAAAAGATTACATGACAGCAAAATGAAGACGCAGGTTGTGTTAGTCAGTGGTTTTGCAGAATTTCAATATGCGCAGGAAGCAATTAAGCATGGTGCTTTTGAGTATCTTTTAAAGCAAGTGAAAAGGGAACAATTAAAAGAGTGTATGATACGCTTGTTTACATTTTTGTCAGAGCAAAAAAAGAAAATGTTAGAAACAGAGGCATATAGTGAAAAACAATTTTGGACACAGATGCAGGATCAGCAGATCAAAAGAGCAGCAGAATGCTTGTTTCAAATAGAAAAACAGGAGTGGATTGGCAAAGTTTGTTTTGTAGCCTCATGCAAGAAAGAAAACATTGTAGATAAAAAGAATGGCAAAATGATTCAAGTGGAGAGTTTTCGGCTCTTTTTGTTAGGTGAGCGAGATGAAAATGCATATGGTTTGTGTATTGCTGATCAGGAGAAAAGTTCGAAGTCAGAGGAAATTAAGAAGTTTCTAGCACAGGTTTCAGAACAAGAAACTGTATGGGGAATTTCAAGAATAGGCGATGGAACACAGAAAGTATCAGAAATGATATGGGAAGCACAAACTGCACTTAGAGCTGCCTATTTTTCACAAAATCAAATTCTTTCTTATCATATAAAAGGAAATGGATGGAAAAAATGGGATGAGTTGAGCCGAGCTATGTATTATAAACAAAATACACAAGTGAGAATGCAGCTTGAAGCATTAAAAAACGAGGTAGAAGTAGGTGCTGTATTGTCAGACGAATTGTTCTCCATTTTAGAGCGAATAGATTATGAATACAAAAAGTCGCATGGAAAAAATTTAAAGCCACAGGAATGGATAAGAGAGTGTGATATGATTCACAGCTATCCGAGTGATAAAGAATTTTTTAGATGGTTGATGGTATTTTTTCCAGTTCAATCAGAGGTAGGAAGTGACAGTGCACAGTATATTATTCACCTTATTGAAAATCAACTTGCAAATGCACCTACGTTAGCGACGATAGGAAAAGAACTTGGGATGAGTCAAGGCGCATTGACTCAGATATTAAAACGTCAGACAGGAAAAAATTATTCAGAACTGCTTTTGGAACAGCGAATGAAGCGGGCGAAAGAATTACTTGTTTATACCAATAAGACAATCACGGAAATTGCAGAGGAGACAGGCTATACAGACTTGTTTTATTTTTCAAAAACATTTAAAAAGAATAACGGCATTTCACCAAATGAATATCGGAAAGAAAAAAGAATAGAAAATGAACAAAGTACAAATGAAAAATAAACAAATTACCAAACAAAATGCCAAATAATACATGTGAAGATGAAAATGAATTGTGTATAATAATGGCATCACAAGACGTAGAGATCCTGAAAACAGGACAAAGTAATGAAAGGGGCAAGAACATGAAAAAAGAAATGAAGCGAAAAGCAATGGCACTCACACTTACATCTGCATTAGCAGCAATGGCAATTGTTCCGATAGCAGTTCAGACAAATGCAATGGCAGCAGATGATGTAACAATTGATTGGTTTTCGGATGTGTCTGGATGGGGACCAGCAAACTGGAATGGTGCAGAGACATCACCGCTTATGGATTCCATCAAGGAAAATTTTGGTGTTAATTTTGAAATTGAGCAACCGGCAACGGATGCGGATACCAAATTAGCACTGATGATTGCAACTGATGATCTTCCAGATTTAATTTCCATTACGGATAATGAGACGATCACTCAGCTGATTGAGTCTGGTTATGTATGGACAATTGACGAGTTTATGGAAGAATATGATCCAGATTCTCATTTGCTATCAGATTTCCCAGAGGATGTTAAGGAAGCTGTTATCAATTCATATGGAGATTTCTGGTTCTTCCCAAGCCATATTGATTCTGTAGATCATAGAGAGACCTATCCTCTTTGCTCAGAAACCTATGTAAACAATGTTGTTTATGGTCAGAACAGTTCCATTATGTTCAATACCAAGATTATGGAAGATCTTGGGCTTACTCAGGAAGATGTACAAACCCAAGAAGCTTTCATGGCAACCTTAGAGAAGGTAGCAAATTCTGGATATACAGTGGATGGTGAACCGATTATTGTAGCAACAATGAATGCAAATCTTTGGCTAAATTCATTGGATGGTGTAATGAGTGATAGCTTTGGTGTAGTTCCGGTAGATGCAGAAGGAAATTATCGTATGAGAGAGCTAAATCCAGGCTATAAGGAAGTATTGAAATTTACAAATGATATGGTTCGAAATGGCTATATGGATTTGAACCTGCTAACATTGGACGAAAATGCACTTGTTACATATATTGAATCTGGTCGTGTATTCTGCTGGTTTGGTAATCCGGCACAGGCTGATTTAAGCAAATCTAATATGACATCATATGGACCAATTTTATCGGATACTGGATCAGTACCGACAGTTGGAATCAATTCCTTGGCAGGAACTGGATGGATTAAGACCTTTGTATCAAAGAATTGTGAAAATCCAGAGGCACTAGCAAAGGCACTTAGCTTTGCAACAAGTGAAGAAGGATTGTGGTTAAATTATTACGGTGTTGAGGGCGAAGATTATACAGTTCAGGAAAACGGAACTATGGTTCGTACAGAGGAAGGTCTTGCACGTTACAAAGATGTATATGCACAGAATATCTGGTTATGGCCGTTTAACGATACCGATTTCTTCTGGGCAACAACGCCAGGACCAGAGGAGCAAGCAGATGGTGAAAATGGTTCCGATTTGGCATATTCGATTGCATGCTCTGCACTTGGTCGCTGGGATACAACCTATATTTACAACTCCGGATTGCTTACAACAGTAAATGCAAATCCGCTTGAAGCCAGTAGCGACTTGGGAATCAAATATACACAGATTAAAAATTATCTGGAAAGTCAGAAGGCAAAGATTATTTCTGCAACAAGTGATGAGGAGTTTGAAAAGGAATACCAGAATATGATTGATACCTTAAATGAGTATGATGCTGAGGCAGTAGATTCTGCATTAAATGAGTATCTTCAGACCGCATGTGAGCAATATGACCAGAGCATTGAAAATCCAAATGCAGAGGTTTATGGCGAGTAAGCTGAATAGAAATTGAAAGAAAGTCAATACGGTCTGCACATTTGTGCAGACCGTGCTTTTTAAGAGGAGAGAAGGTATGGCAAAAAGAAAACACAGGTTAGGATACGGATTAGGCGTACAACTTCAACTGCATTCAATGATGTTACCAGGAACATTATTAATGATTGTTTTTAATATTATTCCATTGTTTGGATTGATATTGGCCTTTAAGAATTATAAGGTTACGCAGGGAATCGTCGGAATTTTTACTAGCCCATTTTATGGCTTTCAAAACTTTAAAATTATTTTTTCCAACCATGATTTTATGGGAATGCTTGTAAATACGCTTGGCATCAATCTGATTGGCCAATTGGTTACCATTCCGCTTACAATCATCTTTGCTTTATTTATTAATGAGATTACACATGAAAAAATGAAGAATTTGGTAAAGACAGTAACCTATATGCCACATTTTATATCTTGGGTTGTTTTTGGAAGTATTGTAATTAATTTATTGGCTTCAGATGGAGCAATCAACCAGCTTTTATTAAAGTTTGGCATTTTAAAAAATCCAGTTGTATTTATGGCAAAACCAGATTATTTTTGGACGATCAGTATTATATCAAGTTTGATTAAGGAAATTGGATGGGGAACCATCTTATATACAGCAGCAATTGCTGGAGTAGATCAAGAAATGTATGAGGCCGCAGAAATTGATGGAGCAGGACGCTATCGCAAGATGTGGAGCATTACACTCCCATGTATAAAGGGTACAATTGTAATTATGGTAATTTTTGCAGTAGCTGGTATTATGAATAATAATTTTGATCAGATATTCGTTTTGCAAAATTCCTTTAACCTAGAGCGAAGCGAGGTAATTGATACCTATATTTATAAGGTTGGTCTGCAACAGCTGCAATTTGGTATGGCATCAGCAATCAATATTTTCAAGTCAGCGATTGCACTTGTTTTACTGTTTATTGCAAATTTCGTTTCAGGAAAACTAACAGGTAGTGGATTGTTCTAGGAAGGAGGGAAAGACAATGGCAAGAGAAAAAAAGCTACATTCAAAAAAGAAAAATGAAAGATATTTCATGATTAGATTGTACATTGTGATGACACTTATTATGTTAATTACACTGTATCCGATGTGGTATTCGGTTATTAATTCATTGAATTCAGCAGCAGATCTTTCCAAGAACGGATATGCCTATCTGTTACCACGTGATTTTACATTGGATAGTTGGAAAGCAGTTGTAAAAGATGGAGAAATTGTTCGAGCATTTGGCATTACTGCTAGCAGAACGATTTTGGTTACTTTTTTTCAGACACTGATAACAGCAATGTTTGCATATGGTTTTTCTAGAAATAATCTGATTGGAAAAAAGTTTTATACATTGTTGGGATTTACTAGTATGTATTTAAGTGGTGGTGTAATTGCTTACTTTATTCTTTTCAATTATTTAAAACTATATAATTCCTATTGGGTTTATATAATTCCGAACTTGTTTGGTGGATTTTATAATGTTATTATTTTTACTGCAAACTTTAAAGGAATTCCAGATTCCCTTTTTGAGTCAGCAAGAATTGACGGATCATCTGAATATCGTGTATTCTTTAAGATTGTTTTGCCACTTTCAAAACCAGTACTTAGCGCACTTGGAATTTTCACTGCAGTGGGTGTCTGGAATGATTATACAGCCACATTGTATTATACACGATCACCAAAGCTCCAGACATTATCATATTATTTGCTTTCTGTTACGAAGTCGAGTAAGGCAGCAGAAGAACTCCAGAAGTCAATGGATGTAGGAACCGCAGCCAATATTCGAAATGTGGTAGCATCGGCATCAAACTATAAGACAATTGAGTTGTCTTGCATGGTATTTGCAGCACTGCCGCTTATTGTTATCTATCCATTTCTTCAGAAGTTTTTTGAGAAGGGTGTGATGGTTGGTTCTGTAAAGGGTTAAAACTTTTGCAAAAGAAAGGAAAATAACATGGAAACAAAAATGGAAAAGGGGTTTCCGGCACCGTTGTTTCGCGATCCTATTTTTGATGGAGCATCAGACCCAACGGTGATTTGGAACAAAAAGGAAGCGTGCTATTATATGTTTTATACCCAGAGGCGTTCTACATCGGTGCAGGTTGGATTTTCATCAATCCATGGAAGTAAGATTGGAGTGGCAACGTCAACAGATAAAAAAGGCTGGCTTTATCGCGGTACATTAGAAAATCTTGATATTGAGCATGGTCATAATACCTTTTGGGCACCAGAGATTTTGGAGGCAAATGGAACATATCATATGTATGTATCATATATTACAGGAATCCCAACAACATGGGAGTATCCAAGACATATTCTCCACTATACATCTGAAAATCTTTGGGACTGGACTTATCAGTCAACATTGCAGCTGTCATCTGAGCGCGTGATTGATGCATGTGTGTATGAGGTTTGTCCAGGTGTTTACAAGATGTGGTATAAGGATGAAAACCATGACAGCCATATTTATGCAGCACAGAGCACTGATCTGTATAAATGGGAGGTAGTTGGAGAGGAAATTTCTGACTGTTCACAGGAAGGACCGAATGTATTTGAGCTTGGTGGAAAGAAATGGATGATATGTGATTGCTGGAAGGGTCTTTCAGCGTATGTATCAGATGATTTTATTAATTGGAAACGTTGCCCATGTAATCTTCTTGTAGGGCCAGGCAAGGATCCATCTGATCAGACAAATGGTCATCATGCCGATATTCTAGTAGAAAATGGTGAAGCAGAGATTTATTATTTTACTGGACAGTATCCGGAAGACTGTGCGGATGTAGGACTTCGTGCATTGACTGCTGTGCAGGGGTGTATGCTGTATGCAGAGGATGATAAGCTTTGCTGTGTGAGATGATCGGGAATTAAAAGAAATGCAGGAATACCTGATTGCAAAGCAGACAGTTCAGCATATTTTTGGAATTGACTGGAAAAATGAAGAAGAAAAAAGACAGAAAGAACAGGAACAGCAAGCACAAAATCATACTCGCTGATAGCTGCTACGGCGAATGAAAAAATTGTGCAGACGCCGTCTGCACAATTTGAAAGCCACGGTCTGAACCCCCATTACTCGGAGAAACAGATCGTGGCTTCTTTTTTTATGGAAGTGTGAATCTCCAGCAAAAGATTAAGTGTATGAATTTGCTTAATGATCTTTTGTAAGATTTTGTATGAACCCTGTTGAATAGTTAAAATTTCACAGGTTGTTCTCTTTTTGAATATAACGGTTCTCTGTTCAAAGGGGATAGCCTGTGGTAAAATATTATAAGGATAATGCCTATGTGTTACTTTAGAGAGATACGGGCAAACTAAATATGGGAGGTGGCAATATGACCATAGAGGAAATTCTTGCAGGGGAATCCAAGAACGTAGAGTTCAAGGTGCAACGCCCGGATAAGAGTATCAAATACATGAAAACTGTTGTTGCTTTTGCAAATGGCAAAGGCGGGCGGATTGTATTTGGCATTGATGATAAAACCAGAGAAGTAGTTGGAATTTCGGAAGATGTTGTTTTTCTGGAAATCGACGCAATTACCAATGCGATTTCAGATAGCTGTGAGCCAACAATTATCCCAGATGTGTATTTGCAGAACATAAATGGAAAAACAGTAATTGTTGCCGAAATTAGAGCTGGACGACAGAAACCATATTATATTAAAGCGGATGGTTTGGAAAATGGTGTGTATATTCGTGTGTCTGGCACTACTCGTCCAGCTGATCGTGAGATGTCTAGAGAATTGTACTATGAATGCGAGGGACACGCTTTTGATTCTGTGATTCGCAGAGACTTGAAGGTGACAGATGAAGATATAGATACGCTTTGTAGGCAAATGAAGAAGGTTGCTATTGCAAACAGCAAGTCTGATCTTCAGAGAGCAGCCGTAAAAGATGTGACAAAAAATGTTTTGATCAGTTGGGGCATTTTGAAAAGAAGTGAAGATGGAAATGTCTATCCAACCAATGCGTATGTTTATCTGACAGGGCAAGGCGGCTTACGTTCCATGATACAATGTGGTGTGTTCAAAGGAACAACCCGTGCAGTATTTTTGGATCGCCGGAATTACGAAGGACCACTTTGGGAACAAGTAGACGAAGCGGTAAAATTTGTTCTGCGAAACATCCGTATGGGCTGCCGGTTGGAAGGTGTGTATCGTCAGGATATTTATGAACTACCACCGGATAGTATCCGTGAGTTGATAGTAAATGCGATTATGAATTGCAGTTACATTCAGGCTTCAAACATTCAGGTGGCAATTTATGATGATCGACTGGAAATTACATCTCCGGGTGGTCTGCTTCCTGGTGTTACGATTGATCTGATGAAAGAGGGATTTTCAAAAATCAGGAATCGGTCGCTCGCCAATGCTTTTGCATATATGAATCTTGTTGAAGCCTGGGGCAGTGGTATTCCGAAACTTATGCAAGCGATGAAGGAATATGGTTTGCGTGAGCCGGAATTTATCGACATGGAAGTTGCGTTCCGAATCAATCTTTATCGAGGTCAGAATGTGGTCAATGATCTCAATCGTGACCTCAATGACCTCAATCATGACCTCGTTGACCCCAAAGTTGACCTCGAAACTCGATTAGAAGAAGTGATTCGTAAATCTCCTGAGCTTACCTATAAATCACTTGGAGAAATACTTGCTGTTTCAGCGGCAACGGTGAAACGTACTATGGCAAAAATGCAGCAGGAAGGCAAGATCATCCGTGAGGGGTCTAATCGAAAAGGAAAATGGATACTAACAGATAAGAAGTAAATGACATAGGATTTATGGGATGAATGACACGACAAGAAGTTATTGGATTTGAGCTTTGAACTGACTGCACCAAAGAAAAAAGGACACAATAGCATAAAGAAAAGAGAAGCCTACATAGCCGGTAGAATGAATCGGTTATGTGGGCTTTTTATACGCTTGATTAAGGAAGGCATTTTGCCAATCAGTCTGGGGGTCTATTCCATTTTTACATCAGAAACACTGCCCTTTTGAACAAAATAAACTGGCAAAAGCAAGAATAATAAGCGATTTTGCACAGAAACAAACGGAAAATGGATGGAAATGGAAGAAGTGCTTTGTTATAATTGTTTCAAATAAAAAAAGTTAAGGGGCAAAAAGGCCAGAAAGGGAAGAATAATGACAAAGAAAGAACGTGTACTTCATGCATTTCACAATGAACCGGTGGATCGTGTTCCAATCGCATTTTGGTATCATTTTTCACCAGACGATGATTTTGGACAGGAGACGATTGATGAGCATTTGAGATTGTACCGTGAGGCAGATTTTGATCTGATTAAAGTTATGTGTGATGGATATTTTAATTATCCAAATCCGGGAATTGCTCAGATTAAGAACCCAGAAGACTGGTTTAACTTAAAACCGATGGGAGCAGATCATCCATATATCCGTAAGCAGATTGCTCGCGTAAAAGGTGTAGTTGAAGCGGTAAAGGATGAGTGCTGCGTATTTTATAATGTATTTTGTCCAATGTCTTTGATGCGCTTTGGTACAAGCGAGGAGCTTCTTATGAGCCATTTAAAGGCAAATCCAGAAGCAGTATGTCATGCATTTGAGGTAATTGGAGAAGATATTCGATCTCTGATTAAAGGTGTGATTGAAGAAGCAGGCTGCACTGGTATTTATTATTGTGTTCAAAATGCAGAGGAGTTTCGTTTTACGGCAGAGGAGTACAAGAAAATCGTAACGCCGGCTGAGTTAGCTGTTTTAGAGTATGCTAATACATTAAGTGACAATAACATTTTGCACTGCTGTGGCTGGGCAGGAGATAAAAATCGAATTGAAGTATGGAAAGACTATCCAGCAAGAACTGTTAATTGGGCAGTTTATGTTGAAGATTTGAGCTTGAAAGATGGCAAGAATTATTTTGGCGGACGTTGTGTGTTAGGAGGATTTGACAACCGCAAGATGGGCGTCCTTTATAGTGGAAGCAAGCAGGCCGTAAAGGATGAAACAAAACGTTTGCTTGAGGAAACAGGAACAGTTGGAGTAATTCTTGGCGGCGACTGTACAGTACCTAGTGATATTGACCATGAGCGTTTTAGCTGGGTAAGAGAGGCTGCTGATGAGTTTATGGGAATTTTGACTGATAAGAGTATTCATGCGGGAAGGTGATTGGATGAGTTGGGGAGAGTTGCAAAGAGAACAGATGACAGATGAGGACAAGGAGATTGCATTGTGGGTCTCTGATAAAATGCCGCAGCTAGTTAAGGATCTGACTAGAATTTGCCGCATCCCAAGTGTGGCGGTCGTGCCAGAAGACAAAAAGCCGCCATATGGTCCAGAATGTGTCAGAGTATTAGATGATATGCTGCAGATCGGCAAGGAGTATGGACTGGACACAAAAAATTTTGACTCTTGTGTCGGTAGAATCCGATATGGAGATGGAGAAAAGTCTATTGGAATCTGGAGCCATCTTGATGTTGTCCCAGTAGGAGGCTACTGGGAGCATGACCCGTTTGAGCCTGTTGTGGAGCAGGGATATATGATTGCTAGAGGTTGTCAGGATAATAAAAGTTCAGCAGTAATGGCGCTATATGTTCTTTTATATATGAAGGAACACAAAATCAAGCTTCCGTACAGCCTTGATGCGTATATGGGTACGAGCGAAGAAGTTGGAATGTTTGATATTGATTATTTTGTGGCTCATTATCAGTGTCCAGAGCTGTCTCTTGTACCAGACAGCGGTTTTCCAGTATGCTGTGGAGAACGCGGAAGTTTTAATGGAGAGCTTACGGCAAATGACAGCGTTAGTGAAAGGCTGATTTCTTTGTCATGTGATTGTGGTTTGTATTCTGTTCCTAATATTGCGGAGGCTGTTGTTATGGACGCACCGCGTATTAAAGAGCTTATATCATCAAGGAAATCATCTGTAACGGTGGAACAAATGCAGACAGAAGATGGGGAGCGTGCATGGAAACTTACAGCTTGCGGCATAACAGCTCACGGTGCATCGCCAAAATCCGGAAGCAATGCATTGACGATTCTTTGTGAAGCGATTTGTCGATATGAACTCGCCTCAGAGAATGACTGCAAAGTGTTGTCATGGATTACTTCGATTAATAAAGATGGTAATGGAACACAGCTTGGTGCATTTTTTGAGGATGAAATTTCAGGACCGACTATATTGACTGTGACACAGGGATGGATTAGGGATGGTCACTTGGTATTTGGCTTTTTGTCAAAGTATCCGGCAGGCTGTAAAGAAGATCTTGCAGTGATAGCAGAAAAGAAAGCAAATGAAAATGGATTTTCGCTTAGTGTAACAAGAAATACAAAGCCAACATTGTTTGATCCGAAGCATCCAGCAGTGACTATTATGACGGACACCTACAATCGCTTGACAAAAAATCATGAGAAGCCATTTGTTATGAGTGGCGGAACTTATGCAAGAAAGCTTCCAAGAGCCTTTGCATGCGGAACAGGTATGCCGCTGCCGCTAGCTCCAGAGGGACTTTTCAAAAAAGGACATGGAGATTATCATCAGCCAGATGAGGCCATCTCGTTAAAACGTGTTGAGATGGCACTTGTGATTTATATCAAGGGAATCCTTGAGATTTGCAGGAAAGTGAAATTATAACTATTTATATAGAAAAAGCACAAAAATCCCGCCGCTTTAAGTAAGCGGCGAGGTTTTTGTGCTTTTAAATACTTTTTTTACAGATGCAGCAGCAGCTTCCTTAGCGCCTTGCGCTGTCTTTTTAGCCATTGTAATCACATCTTTATGTAACTCACATTTTTTAAGAAAATCAATTGCTTCTTTATAAGAATCTTTTCGTGCCTGCGGCATTTCAATCGGACCGTCGGCGCTGAAAAGATATTTTTTTGTTAAGATACCAACACGGATTGTCATAAATGCATTGACGGTACCCTGTGCGGCAGAGGCAAAGACAAGGCCAGGCAGCTTCATGGCAGCGTTTCCAGTTACAAGCGGCAGCAATTCTTCAAGATCCATCTCTTCAAGACCTCCTGCTAAAAAAGTTGCCTTTAAGATGCGCACATAGAGTCCAAGGAGTGCTGCACCGCTTGGGCGATAGCCGCAGGACTCTACTATGGTGCGTATCAGGTGGAGATTGACAGAAAGCATGGAAAACATATCGTAAAAAGCTGTCTGAGATATTGCTGTTGTAACAAAAGCCGTCTTTGCGGCACTTTTGATCTTGCTGTCTATGACAGGAGAGAATTTTTCAGTGAAAAAATCAATCAAAAGATCATCAGCCTGATTGCCTTGCTTTAAGAAATCCTCAAGCTGTGCAGTTTCTTCATTTGTAAGCTCTGTGTTTTTCTTTAAGTTATCTGTAAGCTTGCGGCACCAGTAGAAGCGGGCACGTCCATCGCGGTAGCGAAGCATATACATAGAAAAGATTGGGCGCCGCCAAACACTTACAATAGGCCATATAATACCAGCACCCAAACAGGCAAGAACAATTAGTCCGTACAGCCAGGCAAGAATGGGACTGACAGAAGATAGTTGCTGCCCAAGAGAGATTAGACCGCTGAGCAAAAAGAGAAACAGTAAAAGAAAAAGTGAGACAGCGGGGATTATGACAGACGCATATTTTTTCTTACGGTTCATGAAAAACTCCTTTCTATAAGAAATATTCAAAAACTATGTAAAGCGGACAGCTGAAGTCTGCTTTGCTGCTGTGTTCAAATAGTATATCGAAAAATAAATTTTTGTGCAAGAGTGTTAAGAAAATAATAAATGCAAGAAGAGTGCGCAACATAGAAAGAATAAAATTGCGCAATATTGCATTAAAAGATTGTGAAAAAAGCATGAAATATATTAGATAACTTATGCAGGATGAAAATTGACGGTTGAAAAGTTAAAAAGTATAATAGAACCATCATAAAACATTGGTAAAAAACGCCAATACAAAATGGAAGAAAAGCGCAACAAAAATGCGCAACAGAAAGGAATGGAAAGCAATGAGTAATGAAGTGGTGAAAAAGCCAAGAGGTCCTAAGGCCTTCTTCAAAAAAGTGTACCGATATCGTCAGTTTCTGATTATGCTAGCACCTGCAGTAATCTATACATTGATTTTTGCGTATTATCCAATGACTGGTATCGTTTTGGCATTTAAGAAGTACACATATGCTGGTGGTATTTGGGGAAGTGCATGGAACGGATTTAAGAATTTTGATTTCTTTTTTAAATCTGGTCAGGCACTGTTGGTAACAAAAAATACGGTATTGTATAATCTTGTTTTTATTGCGGTAAATACGATCATGCAGATCGCAGTCGCAATTTTCTTAACGGAGATCCACAATAAGCATTACCGTAAGATCACCCAGTCGCTTATGTTCCTTCCATATTTTATTTCATGGGTTATCGTAGGCGTTATGGCATTCAACATTTTTAGTTCCGACTATGGATTTATGAATCGTATGATTACCTCAGTGGGCGGTAAGAAGATTTCCTTCTATACAAAGCCTGAGTATTGGCCATTTATCCTCGTATTCTTTAATGTATGGAAGAACATTGGATATGGATCAGTTATGTATCTGGCAGCAATTATGGGAATTGATACATCAGTTTATGAGGCAGCCGCAATCGACGGTGCAAACGTATGGCAGAGAATCCGCAAGATCACCATTCCGATGATCATGCCGACCACCATCATTCTGCTTTTGCTTTCTGTAGGCGGTATCTTCAAGGGCAACTTCGATTTGTTCTACAATTTAGTAGGAAACAATGGTCTTTTGTACAACAAGACAGATGTTATTGATACGCTGACCTTCCGCGCATTGATCAGCAGTCAGGATTTCGGTATGTCAGCCGCAATCGGTTTATATCAGTCAGTACTTTGCTTTATCACTATCGTGCTTGTAAACTGGCTTGTAAGTAAGTACGACAAGGATTATACATTATTCTAAAGGGGGATGCGTACAATGAGTTCAAAAACAAAAGCCAGCAAGATTAAACATGGCAAGGATATCCTTTCACTTAATATTGTAGCATACACCTTTACGGGTATTGTGGCAATCCTGTGTCTGATTCCATTTATCATGATTGTTTCAGGATCCTTTTCCTCGGAGGCAGCAATCAACAAAAACGGCTTCAGCCTTCTGCCGCAGGATTTTTCCTTAGAGGCATATAAGACGGTGTTCCGTGATCCATCAGTCGTTTTCAGAGCATATGCAACCACAATCGGTCTGACTGGTGTTGGTACTGTTGTAGGTCTTTTGCTTCAAACGATGACTGCATATGCACTGGCAAGAAAAGATTTTGAGTGGAGAAACAAGTTTTCATTCTTCTTCTACTTTACAACATTGTTCTCTGGTGGTTTGGTACCGTATTACATTTTGATGACCAACACTCTCGGATTAAGGGACAATTATCTGGCATTGTTATTGCCGCTTTTGTTCTCTGTTTATAATTTGCTCATTATGAAGAGCTACATTATGGCACTTCCGGAATCACTGATTGACGCGGCAAAGATTGATGGCTGCAGTGAATACCGCACACTGTTTCAGATTGTTATACCGTTAATCAAGCCTGCATTGGCAACAGTTGGTCTGTTTATTGCACTGGCTTACTGGAATGATTGGTACAACGCAATGCTTTATATTAAGAAAGAAGAGATGTATCCGCTTCAGTATTTCTTATATCAGAAGATAAACGGAATTGAGGCTTACAAAAAGCTTCTGGCAAACGGAAACGTCAGCGGTGATGTTGTAAGTGCCGTATCGCTGCCAACGCAGACATTAAAGATGGCACTGACTATCGTTGTTACAGGACCAATCGTTTTGGCATATCCGCTTGTACAGAGATATTTTGTACAGGGTATTACAATTGGTGCAGTAAAGGGCTGATGCAGTTTATAAAAAAGTAAAACCAAACAATATCAAATATAATCAAACAATATTTTAAGGAGGCTTATTATGAGAAGAGCAAAGAGAAACGCAGCGAAGCTGTTAAGTGCAGCTATGGCAGTTGGAATGATGGCTGGAATGGCAGTTCCGGCAGCAGCAGAGGAAGAGTCCACAAATATCTGGGCATCTGATGTAGATACGTCTGAGCCGATGGAATTAAAGATGTATCTGATTGGCGATAGAACACCAGATTTTGATGAGGTATATGGAAAGATCAATGAGATTCTTGAGGAAAAGTTAAACTGTACTTTATCAGTTGATTTCTTATCCTGGGGTGAGCATGATACTAAGTATTCTCTGTTATTCTCAGGCGGAGAGGATTTTGATTTAATCTTTACAGCTTCTAGCTGGTGCCACTATGAGCAGACTGTTGCACTTGGCGGATTTGCTGAGCTTACAGAGGAAGATATTCAGACTTATGCACCTGGCATTTGGGACGTTGTTCCGGAAATGGCATGGGATCAGGCAAAGATTGACGGCAAAGTTTATATGGTACCAAATTATTCAAACGAGTTTGGACAGGATGTTCTGGCAGTTCGCGGCGACTTAATGGAAGAGTATGGCATTGATGAGATCAAGGATTGGGACAGCTTAATGGCATTCTACAAGGCTTGTGCTGAGAATGGAATGTATGCAAGTCTGGGCGGTCCATGGTATCAGTACTTCCAGGAGAAGGGACTTTCAACTTTAGGAGGTGCTCCAAAGGGCGGTGAGCTTGTTCTTTACAATGCACAGGATCCAGAGGATACTGATCTGTACTATATCCTTGACTGGGATGGATTTGCTGATTACTGCAAGCAGATGAAAGAGTTAGCAGATATGGGTGCATGGTCATCTGATGTATTAAATTCCAGTGATGAGAGACAGACTGGTCTGTTAACAGGAAGAACTGCATCCATGGTATGGAACTTAGGAAGCTGCCTGACCTACGCAAAGCAGGCAAATAAGGAGAACCCAGACTGGAACGTAACACTTGTTGATCCAGTTTCTGATAAGTCAAAGAAGGTAAATTCTTATATCAATAATGGTGTTGCTATCAATGCATCAAGCAAAAAGAAGGAAAGAGCACTCATGGTTCTGAATGAGTTCTACACAAACCCAGACGTATATGATCTTGCAATGCTAGGTATCGAGGGCAAGCACTGGGAGGCAGTTGGTGACGATCAGTATAAGGTAATTGACGAGTCTGGCTATGGTGTAAGCAGCAACTGTAACTGGGGCTGGAATAATGCAAATATCACAAGAACTGAGTACATTGAAGACAGAACTGCACTGGATGACAAGTATGATGAGATGAAGGCTGAGTGGGAAGCAAACATTAAGCCGTCTCACGTTCTGGATGGATTCACATTTGATAACACTAATGTAGCTTCTCAGGTGGCAGCAGTAGAGGCAAATATCGAGACCTACTACAATCCGTTAGTCAATGGTCTTGTAGATGATGTAGATGCAACAATTGAGCAGTTTAGAGCAGCACTTGAGAGCGCTGGTATTCAGGATGTGCTTGATGAGTTAGAGAGACAGAAGGAAGAATTTATCGCAGCAAAGGCAGAGTAATCTGACAGCGATTTAGGCGGAAAGGACTGCAAAGCTGACAGCCCTTTCCGCTTTATTTTATTGAACGCTTTACAAAACGGGAAAGGAGGCAGAAAAGTGACAATAGAAGAGATTGCAAATGAACTTGGTGTATCAAAAAGTACTGTATCCAGAGCATTGTCAGGAAAAGGAAGAATTGGAAAAGCTACGATAGAACGTATTCAGGCTTATGTTGCAGAACATGATAATTTGCCTAATCAATATGGAGAAAAGAAGGCAAAGGAAGAGAAAAAAATGGCAAAAACAGAGAATATTGGCGTTGTGATCCCGGCAGATGCGTATACGACTAGTATTCCCTTTTTTCAGGAGTGCCTTCTTGGAATCAGCGAAGCGGCTGCATCAGAAAATTATAATGTAATTATCACGACGGGAACAGCGACAGATTATTCAGGAGCAAAGCAGCTTGTAGAGGATCACAAAGTAGATGGAATGATTTTAATGAGAAGCTATGATGAGGATTTGACACTGGAATATCTGACAAAGCAAGATATTCCAGTTGGGCTGACTGGAAGCTGTTCAGATGAAAATGTAATTCAAGTTGACAGTAATAATAATGAGGCAGCGCGCCGCATGACATCTATGTTAATTGATTGCGGATATAAAAAGTTTGCGTTGATTTTGGGAGAATCAACTTATCGTGTTAATCATGAACGAATTGATGGTTTTTATCAGGCAATTGACCGTTATGGACTTGCACGGGAACAGCAGCTGTGTATTCGTAATTTTAAGTGGATGGGGCTGTTAGATACTATAATTCATGATGTTATGAGCAATAAAATAGAGTGCGTGATATGTGGAGATGATGTCATTTGCAGCCGAATGATGTCAAGGCTTCAGGCAGAAGGATATCGAATCCCGCTTGATATCGGAATCGCTTCACTTTACAATGGTGCTACGCTTGACTGCTTCACTCCGGCGGTTACGGCGGTCAACATTTTAGCGAGACAGCAGGGCGTTACAATCGGAAAACAGATGATTCACTGCCTAAAGGGGGAACTTTACAACAAAAAAACGATGCTGGACTATGAGATATTACTTCGAAAGTCAGCAGGAAGGACGTTTTAATATGCTTGATTATTATAAGGGAATGGATATTTCGTTTTTGCAGGAGTATATGGAAAAAGGAATGAAGACATATGATCTGGATGGCACACAGATTGATCCGCTTAAACTAGCAAAAAAGCATGGTGTTAACGCAATGCGTCTTCGTATCTGGCATACACCTGAAAATGTGCCTGAGTCTGGTGGATATTGCAGTTTAGAGCGGACGATTGCGATGGCAAAAAAGATCAAACAAGAGGGCTTTGATTTTTTGCTTGATTTTCATTACTCAGACTGGTGGGCAGATCCAGGTCAGCAGAGAAAGCCAAAGGCATGGGAAAATCTTCATGGGACAGAACTTGAAGAAGCTGTGTATACGTACACAAAAAAGGTGCTGTGCGCGTTAAAGGAAGCTGGCGCAATGCCAGATATGGTTCAGATTGGAAATGAGATTCGAAGCGGTCTTCTTTTCCCAGATGGAGAACTGCCGGATTATGCATCAATGGTACGTTTAGTGAATGCCGGAATCAGGGCGGCCAGAGAAATTGGAGGCAAAGAGCTTCTTATTATGATTCATCTTGATCAGGGCGGACGCTATTTTTACTTAAAGGATTGGTTTGATCGGGCATTTGAAGCAGGGCTTTCTGACTTTGATGTGATCGGTCTGTCATACTATCCATTTTGGCATGGCACATTTAATGATTTGAAGGAAACAACTAAAAAGCTGATACAGGATTTTAAAAAGCCGATTATTCTTGCCGAGACTGCGCATGCATGGCGAAAGAGCAAAAATGGCTTTATTGATGAAGCTCAGGAAAAGATCGCAGGCTTTGCGGCATCGCCATTGGGACAGCGCATGGTGCTTGATATGGACAACACAATCATGGCGTCTCTTCCTGATAAAATGGGAAGAGGAATTTACTATTGGGAGCCACTGTGCATTCCGCGCGGCGATGAAGGCGGATGGGCAGAAAATATGGGAATACTTGATGAGCGTGGACAGGCGATGGAGGCAATTCATTCCTTTGAATTTGTAAGAGGTGATGCAAAGCCAGAACTTCCGGCAAAGATTTACAAACCGCAGAGGCTTACAGTACAGGTACACCAAAATGTACAGCTTCCAGAGGAAGTAAAAGTGCTTTACCGCGATGGAAACATTCAAAGTCACAAGGTCAAATGGGAAGATGCAGGGGCAGTTAAGGCTGATGAAATCGGCACGATTTTCGTAAAGGGCACAATTGATGGGTTCGATAGGTTCGATGATGAGTGGATAAAACCTGTAGTTCAGGAGATTGAGGTTGTAGAGAAGCTCATGAGCGAGAAGAATCTTTTGGCAGATGCAAATTGGGATGATGGACTGACGCAGTGGGAGACAAGCAGCAGTAAGGATGGAGTAAATGTACAGCTGTATCCAGAATTTGAAGATCCATTTCCGGCGCCGCCTGTCAATGCAGTGCGCGTAGAGGGTGTAAAAAACTTTACATTTCGTATCAGCCAGAAAAAGAAAAATCTGGCACCAGGGCGATATGTATTGAAGGCGCAGTATGCTGGAACTGATACGACTGGTGTAGATGTTCATTTGTTTGCAGAAAAAACAAATGACGCTGACACGCAAAACAGTGAGCTGTTTCAGGCTGTGATTCATCCGACAAAGGAGTGGCAAGAGGCCGAAATCCATTTTTCAATTGAAGAAGGAGATACACTCACAGCAGGACTTACGATCAGTGCACCTCCAGTCTATGGTATGGTTAGAAGATTTTTGCTGTACAAGGAAGATTGATGAAAATAGAATTATATAAAAACGAATAATGGGAGACAGAGAGGAAAGAAAACATGAGCACAACTTATGGTTTTACAAATAAATATCTGACGAAGGATGAAAAGCCATGGTTTCCGGTTATGGGCGAGATTCATTTTAGCCGTTATCGTGCAGATTTATGGGAGGAATCTCTTCGTAAAATGAAAGCAGGCGGTCTGTCGATTGCATCCGTTTATGTCATTTGGATTCATCATGAGGAAGAGGAAGGAAAATTCGATTTTACAGGAAATAGAAATCTTCATGATTTTTTGGAAGCAGCAAAGAAAGTGGGAATTTCTGTATTTCTTCGCCTTGGTCCGTGGGTACATGGAGAGGCAAGAAACGGAGGATTCCCGGATTGGCTGCAAAAAAAGCAGGATGAAATTGATTTAAGAAGCAATGATCCTGCATATCTTGCATATGTGAGACGTCTTTGGGAGAAGGTCTATGAGCAGGCAAAAGGCTTTTTGTATCAGGATGGCGGCCCGGTGATTGGCATGCAGATTGAAAATGAGTATGGTCATGTTGGCGGATATAATGGAGAAAAGGGTGAGCAGCATATGCGCACACTTACAGCAATGGCACGAGAGATCGGTTTTGATCTGCCGCTTTGCACGGCAACGGGCTGGGGAGGTGCTGCGACTGGAGGACTTCTTCCTGTAATGGGCGGCTACTGCGAAGCACCTTGGGATCAGCGCATTACCGAGATTGAGCCAAACACAAATTATGTATTTAGTCATATCAGAAACGATGCACTTATTGCAAGTGATCATCATGTGGACGATACAGTTACATTCAATCAGGATGATTTTCCATATCTTACAGCAGAGCTTGGCGGTGGCTTACAGGTGACAAAGCACAGACGTCCTATTGTTTCTGGAAATGATGTTGGTGCGATGTCACTTACAAAGCTTGGAAGCGGTGTTGGACTGCTAGGCTACTACATGTATCATGGCGGCAGCAATCCAGATAGCAAGCTTTCCACACTTCAGGAGAGCCGTGCGACAGGATATTTAAATGATCTTCCAGAGATCAACTACGATTTTAATGCGCCAATTCGTCAGTATGGAACGATCTCTGACAATTACCGTGAAATTCGTCTGCTTGCATACTTTTTGCAGGACTTTGGCGCTGATTTAGCTGTTCTTCCAGCTGATATTGATCCAGACTTTGTTAAGCCGGGAGATACACATACTCTTCGCGTATCAGTTCGTCATGATGATACACATGGCTATGTATTTGTTAATAACTATCAGAGACGATTGACAATGGATGATCATAAAGATGTTGTGCTTGAAGGAAAAACAAAAGGTGAGCCAGTTCGTTTCCCGAAAACAGATATTGCGTCCGGCGAGTACGCATTCTATCCATATAATATGAAGCTTAAAAATGCAGTTTTGGTGAGTGCACTTGCGACACCTCTATGCAAGCTGTCATGCAAGGACGAGGATGTATACGTATTCTACGGTGATAAAGATCCGCAGTTTACATGGGAGGGCACACCTGCTAAGGTTCTGCATCTTAGCCGTGCAGACGCATTGTCAGCAGCAAGAGTTACATTAAGGGATCAGCAGGAATATCTTGTATTGTCAGATGATTTTGTATGGGAAGAGAATGGTGCTCTTCGTGTGGTTGGCGGTGAGGAGACAATTATTCGTACATTCCCAAAGCTTTCAAAGGATGTATTGCCGGCAGATTTTAAGGAGATTGCAGGCGAGGGCGAGCTTACAGTTTATAAGAGAAGCCAGGCAAAGAATAATGCAAATGTACAGACAAGTGTTTCATTTGTACAGTCTACTAAGACACCAGAGGAACTTTCTGGAGAGCTTGTAAACAGCTGCGGTCAGCCAGAAACATTAAAAGGTGACGAAAAGATCTATGAGATCAGCGTGCAGTATGCAAAGGAAAATAGAAATGACCGTAAGGAAGGCTATGATTGTATTCTTTCCTTTGATTATGCATGTGAAAGCATGGAACTTTTTGTAAATGGCAGAAAGGTAAACGATTATTTCTATACAGGCCAGAGGGCACTCTTTAGTTTAGGATATTTTGACTTCCCAACAAAAATCACAGCAGTACTTCATCCGCTGCATGAGGGAGATCATATCTACCTGCAGGAATGGCCAAAAATGGATGATAAAAAAGCGTGTCGGATTGAGGCGATTACGCTTACAGAACAGTTTACTTGATAGTCAGGTTTAGATCTTGTCGACGATGCAGAGCAGGAAAAGTTGCAATAAAACTTGCACGAATGCAGCATGGAAAATAGAAAGGGCATGATTAGAAATATGGAAAAATATAGATTACATACTGGGTGGACATTCTGCCTGGATGAGAGAAATGAAAAAGATGAAACAGCACCATCTGAAGGATTTCGCGCTGTAACGCTGCCACATGATTGGAGTACAGACTATCCGTTTGATCCAGAATCAGATACATGTGGATCTGGCGGTTATGCGAAGGCTGGAATCGGCTGGTATCAAAGAACAATTACCATTTCAGAGAACGATATTAAAAACAGACAGATTATTTTGTATTTTGAGGGCGTTTACATGAAGAGCAGCGTCTTTGTAAACGGCACCTATGCAGGCGGTCATATCTATGGTTACACCCCGTTTGAGGTGGATATCACTGCACTTGTGCATGAAGGAGAAAATGAGATTCTTGTTCGTGTGGATAACTCCATGCAGCCAGGTTCACGCTGGTATTCTGGTTCGGGTATTACAAGAGATGTGTGGTTGGAAAAGCGTCATCCAATCCACATTGCTCGCTATGGAATGTATTTGACAACAGATGAAGGAAATCTTAATATCAGCACAACGCTTCATACATTAGAATCTATGAAGGATGATGACGCTTCATTAAGTCTGACATTTGTATTAAAAGATCAGGATGGAGAAGAGAATGCAAAAAAGGATATTACACTGAAAAATGATTGGACAGAAGCTGATTTGGATGCAGCTATTTTATCTGGAATGGATGAAGATGTGCCGAAGACACTTTGCCAATTGCAGACGTCACTTTCTATTCAAGTAGAAAATCCAGTGCTTTGGGATCACGAAACACCGTATTTGTATGAGCTGACAACCATTTTAAAGAAAAATGACACTATAATTGATGAGCGCACTGATAAAGTGGGATTTCGCAATATCGAATTTGATGCAAAGAAGGGATTTTTAATCAATGGAAAGCATGTAAAGCTAAATGGTGTTTGTCTGCATCACGATGGAGGATGCGTCGGTGCTGCAGTGCCGCCAGAAATTTGGAGACGTCGCCTAGAAAAGCTAAAGGATATGGGCGTTAATTCTGTGCGTTGTTCACACAATCCGCCAGATGAAGCACTTCTTGATCTTTGTGATGAGCTTGGATTTTATGTTATGGACGAGGCATTCGATGAGTGGAGATTGATGAAGGCAAAGGAAATTGGCTCAAATACTCATGAAAGTCATGGATATTCTATGTACTTTGATGCATGTCATGAATGGGATTTAAAGACAATGCTGTATCGTGACCGCAATCATCCGGGAATCGTGCTTTGGAGTATTGGAAATGAGATCCCAGAGGAGGTCGTAGTGGGCGGCGAGGAGCTTGCAGTTGAATTGAGCGGCTACTGCCATACTATTGACCCGACCAGAAAGGTGACTCTTGCGCATGATCAGATTGCAGCAGAACCATATTCAGCTCGCGACGCATTTATGGATAAAATTGATGTAGTTGGCTACAATTATGTAGGCCGATGGAGAGAGCGCGCAGAGCTTTTGTACGATGCGGACCGCGAGGAGCATTTGGATCGCTGCGTGATCGGAACAGAAAATCCATCAGCCGGATATATTCGAAGCGACTACAACTTTGAAGTGGATCCTGGATCCTTCTGGAACAAGCCATATTATACAGCAGCAGTGACGGTAGGCAAGCTTCTTCGCTATACGATGGTTCATGATTTTGTTGCCGGTGATTATATGTGGACAGGCATTGATTATCTGGGAGAAGCAAACTGGCCTCAGCGTTCAGCAGGCTGTGGCTGTCTGGATACTTGTGGTTTTGAAAAAGATGCATTCTATTTTTATAAAAGTGTATGGAATCAGAAGGAAAAATTTGCATATCTGTGCCCACATTGGAACTTAAAGCTGAAAAAGGGAACAGTACTCCCTGTCATCTGTTATACGAACTGTGAGGATGCAGAACTTTTTGTAAATGGCCGTTCTTTTGGTATGAAGTCAAAGGGCTTCCCATGCTACGGAATGACTGAGCGCTATGGCCATTTTGACAGATATAGAAGACCAGCCAACACAGATGATCTGTTCTTAAGCTGGGATGTTCCATATGAGCCTGGAAAAATCGAGGTAGTCGGATATCACGATGGAAAAGAAGTATGCCGTTATAATGTAGAGACAACAGGCGAGGCAGCAGCAATTAAGCTTACAGTTGATAAGACAAGTGTAGATGCCGATGGAAGAAGTGTTGTGCAGGCTGAGGTTCGCATTTTGGATAGTGAGGGTCGTCTTGTTTTCGACGCATGCCCAGAGCTTGATTTTACACTGGAGGGTGATGCAGAGATCATCGGAATTGATAATGGTGATCCAGCGTGTCATGAGCAGTGGAAAGAAACTAAGGGACGTCATGCATTTAATGGAATGGCCTATGCAGTTATTCGTGCAGGACAAAACAAGGGAGAGCTAAAGCTTACAGTAACTTCATCAGATAACACGCTTACTAATGCGAGTGTAACTATTCAAGTAGGCTAAATGATGTTTGAAATTTAAAAAAAATTGCCTTTTTCTTCGGAAATTTGTATAATAGTCCCAATACGGCTGACAAAATGCAAATTTTGAAGAAAGGGGCTTTTTTTATGGATGAAATTGAAATTCAAAAGAAATGTCAGACCTATGAGGTGACAGATTTTCAGCATAATTTTGAAATTACGCATCCGACTACAACGCTGCAGCAGTGGGGTCTTCATATTCATTCCACTCATTATGAGTTATTAGTATTTATCCGCGGAAATGCGGAGTGTTGGATTGAAGGAAGAAGGAAAAAACTCGAGTATGGTGATGTAGTAATTGTAAGTCCACGTGAGATGCATCGTATTTTTATTTTGGATAATACTGAATATGAGCGCATTGTGATCCACGTATCAGACAGCATGTTAAAGGAACTGTCAACGGCGCAGACTAATCTTTTAGGAGTATTTCATAAGAATAGGACACATATTCTTCATCTTTCAGATGAAGAGATGGCGCAGTTTATAAGCAATCAGCTGCAGATGAAGAAAATGTGGAAGAAAAAGGAGTTTGGAGCAGATCTTTTAAGTTCTGCGTGGTTTCAGATTCTGCTTTTGCAGCTCTCGCAGAAAATGCGTCAGGCGGAAGGAGCTAGACCTTGGGAAAGTGTGTCCGGTCTTGTCGGTGAGGCGCTTGAATATGTTAATGTACATATGACGGAGGATATTTCTGTGCAGGATATTGCAGATGCTTTAAATGTCAGCCGTTATTATTTGAGCCATGAGTTTAAAAAAAGCACAGGATATGGATTGTGGAATTATGTTATTTCAAAACGTCTTGTATATTCGCAGAAGCTTCTTGCAGAAGGTGCATCAGTAACAGAGGCATGCTATGAGAGTGGATTTAAAGATTATGCACATTTCATAAAAAGTTTCACGAAAACGTTCGGATGCTCGCCAAAACAATATGGAAAAAGTGATGATTCTATCTATATGGTAAAGCTAAATCTATAAATAAAGGGATTAAAAGTTAAAAATAATGTTGATATTGATGAGTTTTTAAGTTGCTAAGAACACAAAAACACACATTTTGCACCTAAAAAGCAATGTTTTATAGAAAAGTGCTGATATAATGTAATCAAACAAAACGTTTTGAAAAAAAATGAGAAATGATTGTGAAAAATTCATAATCATTGTTGCGACACGGTTTTAAAACAATAAAAATATGACAAATAACAAAACAAAAAGCAAATGAAATTGAATTTTTTTGCGGTGAAGATGGAAAAATAATCCTGCTTCTTATTGCAAATAGTGGTATTGAGTTTTGTTATGTTTTGTCATGAAAGGGAGGAATAAAAATGAAAAAAAACATGAAGAAGATGGTTAGCGCCATCACAATGACAGCGATGGCAGCATCAATGTTCGCTATGCCTGCAGCAGCAGAAGAGAAGACAAGCAGCATCACTTATCCTCTTGAGACAGATATTGAGAGCGTTTCCTGGTATGCACAGGAAGGTATTGTGCCTCATGAAAAATTTAAGGATGCATCTGAGTCTCCGTTCCATACTGGTCTGGCTAAGCATCTTGGTGTAAATATTGATTGGAGTTTCCCGACCACAGGTTCTGATGCAAACACATTTACAAACACATTGATGGCAGATCCGTTTAGTCTTCCAAATATAATGCAATGTTATGTAATGGATAATGCAGCACAGTATATTGATGACGAGATCATCTGGGATCTGACTGATTATATTCAGGAGTATGCACCAGATTATTATGCATTCCTGCAGACTAACCCGGCATATGACAAGGCGATGAAGGATGACCAGGGTCGTTACTATACATTTGGATTCTTCCGTGAGGATGGCGGTTGGAATGACAGCTACGAAGGCCCGGTTGTTCGTAAGGACTGGCTGGATGAGTGTGGTCTTGAAGTTCCGAAGACTATTTCTGAGTTTGAGAATGTAATCCGTGTATTTAATGAGAAGTATGGTGCAACATTTGATAGTGCTTCTACACGTATCAATGATATGGGTATTTGTGGCGCATTTGGAGCATACGCCGGTTTCTCGGTTAATACAAACTACGGCTATTATGTACATGATGGCAAGGTAGGCTTAGGGGCAGCGGATGATGGATGGCGTGATTATGTCAGTTGGATGAATAAGATGTGGAGTGAAGGTCTACTTGATCAAGATATGCTGACTGAGGATGATACGACCATTAAGGATAAAATCCATAATGAAAAGTGTGGTGTCAGCTACACGTCTATGGGACAGTTGAATATATGGAACAAGGAAGAGGAAGCTGCTGGAAATGAGGGTACATGGATTGGCATTCCATATCCAACAGCAGATGATGGTTCTCTTTCAGCTGTTTTTGGAGGCCCTGGCGTTGGAAAACATACAACAGTTATAACAAAGACTGCAGATGAAGATACAATGAAGCTTTGCTTACAGATGCTTAATTATGCATATACAGAAGAGGGTATGCTTTACTGGAACTATGGTGATGAGGGTGTATCTTGGGAGTATGATGAGGACGGTGTTCCGCAGTTCACAAGCCTTGTAAAGGATGATCCAGATACTGACCCTATGACAAAGTACAATGGTGCAACATGGGGAAGCTGCTGTATTCAGGCTACTAACCTTCTGTATCAGAAGAATAGCCAGACTGCAATTGATGCCAATAATACCTGGTTCTATATTGATGAAGATGAAGAGAAGAACAGAGAGATTACTAGCGGTTGGAGATATCCAGTTGGTATCAGCTTCACAATCGAAGAATCTGATAAACTTGATGAGATTTCCCAGAATATTCCTACTTTTGTAAATGAAAGCTACGCTTCATTCCTGACAGGTGCTAATGATATCAATGATGATGCTGTATGGGAGCAGTATCAGAAAGATCTTGAGTCTTATAACCTGAGTGAAATTCTTGAAATCCGTCAGGCTGCATATGACAGATATCTGGCTCGTTAATCAACCGTTCATAATCAGTTATTGATTAGATATGTCAAAAAAGCAAAATAAGATTCTAAAATAAGTAATCTGCCTTTTCCGGCAGTGGAAAAAGTAGTTTCCACTGCCGGAATTGTTTCAGAGACATGTCTGATCTATTCAAAAAAGGAGGCTCTTATGAAAGCAAACGCAGTAGCTAAGGGACACAAAGCACCCTTATCGAAACGGCTGAAAAGAGATTGGCATAAAAATAAATGGAAGTATATTATGATTCTTCCTGTATTGATTTATCTTTTCCTTTTCTGCTATAAACCGATGTATGGACTTGTAATTGCATTTAAGGATTACAAGATTACGCGTGGAATTGAGGGATCAAGCTGGTCCAATCCGTGGTATAAATGGTTTTTGAATTTCTTTACAGATCCGTATTTTGGACGATTACTGAAAAATACATTTTTAATTAGTGGTCTTACGATTTTGTTCGGATTCCCGGCACCAATTATTCTGGCGCTTATGATCAATGAGGTGAAGAACAGTGCATTTAAGAGAACAGTACAGACCATAACATATATGCCATATTTTATTTCTATGGTTGTGCTATGTGGACTCTTAAAAACATTTTGTATGCAAGATGGATTGTTTGCACAGATAGCAGTATTATTTGGCGGAAAGGCACAAAATTATCTGGCTAATCCAGCATATTTCCGAACTATTTATGTCCTTTCCGATATATGGTCGGGAATTGGCTGGAACTCCATTATTTATCTGGCAGCTCTTTCCAGCATCGATCAGGAGCAGTACGAGGCAGCACGTGTGGATGGTGCAAACCGCTTCGAGCAGATGATTCATATTACACTTCCGGGTCTTGTTCCTACAATTATGGTTCTGTTCATCCTTCGTATGGGTAATATCCTGAATGTAGGTTATGAGAAGATTCTTCTTCTGTATAATTCTGCAACATATTCTACGGCTGATGTTATTTCTACTTATACATACCGTCTGTCCTTTGGTGGAAGTGGAAACCCAATGTATTCAAAGTCAACCGCGATTGGATTATTCAACACCATTATCAATGTTTTCTTCCTGATTCTTACTAATATGATCAGTAAGAAGGCAACAGATGCAGGTTTATTCTAATAAAGGGAGGGAGTTTGGGATGCAAACAAAAGTAAAAAAACAAAAAATGAAATCCTCCTTGGGAGATAAAATATTTGTTATTATTAACACTGTAATTCTTCTCTGCATGTGTTTTGTGACATTGTATCCGATCTGGTATGTACTTTGTGCATCCATGACATCGAATACTTATCTGGTATCTCATCCAGGTATTATGCTGTGGCCGCATGAGGTAACGTTTGGTGCTTATAAGATGGCATTTTCTCATCCGCTGCTTTTGTCTGGATATAAGAACACTTTGATTGTTTTGGCAGTTTCTCTGCCAATCAACATTTTGCTGACACTGTTCGCAGGATATTTTATGGCATCTAAGGATGTTATGTTCAAGCCTCTGATTCAGGGACTGATTATGTTTACGATGTTCTTCTCGGGTGGTATGATTCCTGCATACTTGAATGTTAGAAGTCTTGGTCTTTACAATTCTCTCTGGGCACTGATTCTTCCTGGCGCACTGAGCGTATATAATTCCATCATCTGTAAGACTGCAATCGAATCCGTTCCGGAGTCCCTTAAGGAATCTGCATACATCGACGGTGCAAATGATGTAATTATCCTGTTTAAGATTATCGTTCCGCTGATTAAGGCAACACTGGCAGTTCTTTTGCTTTACTATGGTGTTGCTCACTGGAATGCATGGTTTAACGCATCTATTTACCTGAAGGATAATGAGAAGCTTCCGATTCAGAATATTATGCGTGCAATTTTGATTGCAAACTCTAATGTTTTGAACTCTGCTGCAGCAGAAAACGATCAGGTAAATCAGTTTGCAGAGGCAATTAAGTATTCAACCATTATTTTGACAACTGTTCCTGTACTTTGTATCTATCCATTTATTCAGAAATACTTTGTAAAGGGTGTTATGATCGGTGCAGTAAAGGGTTAACGAACAAATGCTCCTTTTGGGTGATTGCCTGAAAGGAGCTGTTTTAGAAAGGAGAAAAAACAAATGCTATATCCAGTTGATAATGAGATCCGTCAGGTAAAGAGCTTAGACGGCATCTGGCGATTCAAAAAAGAAAATCGCATGGAAGAAGGTTTTGAGGAAAAGTGGTATGAAAAGCCACTTTCGAATTTTATCGATATGCCAGTTCCAGCAAGCTACAATGATATCACAACCGATAAAGAGTTACGCGATCATGTCGGTTGGGTGTGGTATGAGACCGATGCTGTGATTCCTCGTGCGTGGACGAGGGATCAGCGAATTGTAATTCGTTTTGGAAGTGTCACTCAGCATGCAGTTGTCTATTTCAATGGCGAGGAGATTGCACGTCATAAGGGCGGATTTCTTCCATTTGAGGCAGACATCACAGACAAGGTACATGAGGGAAAAAATCGTTTGACAGTAGCTGTCAGCAATCTTCTTGATTGGAGCTGCATTCCAAGCGGTGAGTACAAATTTGTTAAAAACTGGCTTTATCCAGAGGGACATTGGGAGCAGGAATATTTCTTCGATTTCTTTAACTATTCTGGTATCCATCGTCCTGTCCGTCTCTACACAACGCCTCTGTCATATGTATCAGACGTTACTGTAAAGACAACAATCGAGGGTACGGACGGAATTGTATCATATGAAATCGAAACAGCTGGAGTTTCTAGTGAGCAGCCAGTACATGTTGTGATTCGCGACGAACAAGGGGAAGTAGTTGCGCACGGTGAAGGTCAAAAGGGAAAAATTATTATTAACGATGCTCATCTGTGGGAACCAGGTGCAGCATATCTGTATCAGTTTGATATTACATATGGGGAAAATTCTGCTGAAAATACAGATCATTACACACTGCCATTTGGTGTGAGAACAATTGAAGTTACTGAAAAAGAGTTTAAGATCAATGGAAAGCGCTTCTACTTCAAGGGCTTTGGTAAGCATGAGGACAGCGATATTCGCGGAAAGGGTCTGGATCAGGCGCTTAACGTAAGAGATGCTGAGCTGTTAAAGTGGATGGGTGCAAACTCCTTCCGTACATCTCATTATCCGTACTCTGAAGAAATGATGCAGTTAGCAGACCGTCAGGGCTTTGTGATTATAGATGAGGTTCCGGCAGTTGGTATGAATCTGTTTATTCCGAATGCACCGGATGTCTTTACACCGGAGCGCGTCAATGAAAAGACATTGGAGCATCATAAGACCGTTCTAAGAGAGCTGTATCAGCGCGATAAGAATCATCCATGTGTTGTAATGTGGAGTGTGACCAATGAGCCTCATTCAAGTGAGGAGAGTGCGCGGACGTATTTTACAGAGGTAGTAAAGCAGATTCGATCACTTGATGATACACGTCCAGTTACAGGCGTTATGTGCGTGGATGTACAGGAAGACAAGATCTCTCAGCTGTTTGATGTGATTTGCATCAACCGTTACTTCTCTTGGTACATATGTACAGGAAGAATTGAGACAATCTATCCGATGATGAAGAAGGATCTTGAAGATTGGCATGCAAAATATCATAAGCCAGTAATTGTTACTGAGTACGGAGCAGATACAATTGCCGGAATGCATAAGCTTCCAGAGGTTATTTTCTCAGAGGAATATCAGGTATCCTATCTAGAGGAAAACAATCGTGCAATTGATTCGTGCGATTTTGTGGCTGGTGAGCAGATCTGGGCATTTGCAGACTTTATGACAAGTTTTGGTCTTCGCCGTATTGATGGAAATAAGAAGGGAATTTTCACAAGACAGCGTCAGCCAAAGGCAGCAGCATTTGCAATCAGAAAGCGTTGGCTGGAGAAATAAACAGCGCAAGTTAAAAAGGAAAAAGAATAAGATATAAGAATGAATAAAAGAAATACCAAAGACAGGTGAAATAGTAAGGTTTTAGTTTGTCTTTGGTGTTTTTTTTGTTGCAAAAAGAAAGGACAAATGATAAGCTAGAAAAAAAGTGATTGTTTGAAGGAGAAAATAATATGGCAAACCCAGACAGCCAGGAATCTAAATACTGGAAGTTAATGAGTGAACTGAAACAAAAAATAGTAGATGGTACTTACCAGGCAGGTGATAAAATGCCGTCGGAGAATGAACTGGCTGCTTTTTATCAGGTGAGCCGTCATACAGTTAGAAAGGCACTCGCGATTTTGGAGCATGAAGGCTATATTTATGCTGTTCACGGCAAAGGAACATTTTGTTCGGAGATGGGACGTCATACAAAGACATCTCGCAATATTGCTGTTGTGACGACATACCTGTCAGATTATATTTTTCCGTCTGTTATTCAGGGAATTGATCAAGTCATGACAGAGAATGGCTACAGTATTATCTTAAAGAATACAAAAAATTCCTCCAGCGCAGAAGGAAAATGCCTGGAGGAGCTTCTTTCAAAGGATATAGAAGGTCTGATTATTGAGCCGAGTAAGAGTGAGATTTACTGTCGTCATATTGCACTTTATAAAAAGCTTGAGGAATTCCATATTCCTTATGTGTTTATTCAGGGAACAATGGAACAATTAAGTGACCGCCCATATGTGATGATGGACGATTTTAAAGGTGGATATTTAATCACAAAATATTTGCTCTCCTTGGGACATCGGAAAATACTTGGTATGTTTAAGGCAGATGACAGGCAGGGAATAGAAAGGCATCGCGGGTATGCAAAAGCGCTTCAAGAGTACGGAGTTTTCTACGATCCCGACAGGATCATTTGGTTTCACACAGAAGATCGTGCTGTTAAACCATTTGCAAGACTGCGTGCAATGGCAGCGTCAGGAATAAAGTTTGACAGCGTTGTCTGCTACAACGACCAGATTGCAATCAAGACAATTCAGACATTGTCTCAGCTTGGCATTCGCGTCTCAGAGGATGTATCAGTAACGGGATATGACAATTCCTTTCTGGCAGAAAATTATCAAGTTGGCCTGACAACCATCGCTCATCCACACGAGAGATTAGGTGAGATCGCAGCAAAGCTCTTACTCGATTTAATGCAGGAAAAAACACTCTCCCTCGCCGACCGTCAGATCGTCATCGAGCCGGAGTTAATCGAGAGAGAATCTTGCAAACCTAGGTAAAAATTTCAATACCACTTTACGCAAGCCGCGAAAAGTGGTATTATTGTATCTAACGGCATTTACTGATTTAAAGTGCAATAGTTTACTGCGTCAATGCGGCAATGAAAGGAAAAATAGATAAATGAGACAGCTAATGTTAGGAAACAAGGCATTCGCAAGAGGTCTGTATGAGGGCGGCTGCAGTATTGTATCAAGCTATCCGGGAACTCCGAGCACAGAGGTGACAGAGGAAGCGGTCAAGTTTGAAGAAATTTACTGCGAGTGGGCACCAAATGAAAAGGTTGCGCTAGAGACAGCGTTCGGCGCATCGCTAGCAGGAAAAAGAAGTTTCTGTGGTATGAAGCATGTAGGTTTAAATGTTGCAGCAGATCCGCTTTTTACTTGCTCCTATACCGGAGTAAACGGTGGATTGATTATCTGTGTGGCAGATGATCCAGCGATGCATTCATCTCAAAATGAGCAGGATTCCAGACACTATGCAATCGCAGCAAAGGTGCCAATGCTAGAGCCAGCAGATTCTGCAGAAGCCTGTGAGTTTGCAAAGGCAGCTTATGAAATTTCAGAGGAGTTTGACACACCAGTTATCATTCGCATGTGCACAAGAATTGCGCATTCACAGAGCATTGTTGATACGAAAGAGCGTGTCTGTCCGCCGACAAAGCCATACGAAAAAAATGTCAGAAAGTATGTCATGACACCGGCCAATGCGATTGCGCGTCACCCGTTTGTTGAGGAGAGAACGGCACGTCTGGCTGAGTTTGCCAATACCAGCTCGCTAAATCGCGTGGAAAAGGGAAGTGAGCCAATCGGAATCATCACTTCTTCAACCTCCTACCAGTATGTGAAGGAGATTTTTTGCGATCACGTCAGCATTTTAAAGCTGGGAATGGTCAATCCGCTTCCAGAAAAGTTACTATTAGACTTTGCCAAGGAAAAAGAGCTGTTGCTGGTTGTGGAAGAGCTTGATCCAGTGATTGAAACCTACTGCAAGAGCTTAGGTCTTTCGGTTCACGGAAAAGATGTACTTCCGATGACAGGTGAGTTTTCACAAAATCTGCTTGCAGAAAAGCTAAGTAAAGCATTTCCAAAGCTTGCTGAACTAATAGGAACAATTCCGTCAGGAAGAAAACTTGATGAAGAGATTCCAGGTCGTCCGCCGGTGATGTGCGCTGGATGCCCACACCGTGGATTATTCTATACATTGTCAAAGAATAAATGTACCGTGCTTGGCGATATCGGCTGCTATACACTTGGTGCAGCTGCGCCGTTATCTTCCATTGATATGACACTTTGCATGGGTGCATCTGTCAGCGCAATCCATGGCTTTAACAAGGCGCTCGGAGAAGAGAGCGAGAAGAGAACAGTTGCAGTAATCGGTGATTCCACATTTATGCATTCTGGAATGACTGGACTTGCGAATATCGCATACAATCAGAGTAACTCCACCGTTATCATTTTGGACAACTCAATTACTGGAATGACTGGACATCAGCAAAACCCGACGACAGGCTATAATATCAAGGGTGATCCGGCCGGAAAGATTGATTTGGAAAGTCTGTGCCGTGCGATGGGCATTCGCCGTGTCACTGTTGTCGATCCATACGATTTGGATGCGTGTGACCGCGCTGTAAAGGAAGAGCTTGCAGCCACAGAGCCGTCTGTTATCATCAGTCGTCGTCCGTGTGCACTGTTAAAATATGTAAAGCATAAGCCTGCTCTTGTTGTCGATCAGGACAAATGTGTTGGCTGTCGCGCCTGCATGAAGCTAGGCTGTCCGGCAATCAGCATTAGAGGCAAAAAGGCAATGATTGATGCAACACAGTGTGTTGGCTGTGGTGTCTGCAGTAAGCTGTGCCGTCCGGGTGCATTAGGGGAGGTAACAAAATGACAAAGAATATTATGATCGTCGGTGTCGGCGGACAGGGATCGTTACTGGCAAGTAAGCTTTTGGGATGGCTTTTACTAAATGAAGGCTATGATGTAAAGGTTTCTGAAGTGCACGGTATGAGCCAGAGAGGCGGAAGTGTTGTCACCTATGTGAGATTTGGCGAGAAGGTGTATTCACCGATTATAGATAAGGGCGAGGCAGATTTGATTGTCTCCTTTGAAAAGCTTGAGGCAGCCCGCTATCTGGATTATTTAAAGCCAGATGGCACAGTGGTTGTCAACATACAGCAGATTGATCCGATGCCGGTTGTGACAGGGACAACTGTCTATCCGCAGGACTTAATCGAGAAGATGAAAGCAGCTGGTGCAAATGTGGATGCGATGGATTGTCTGACACTTGCAAGAGAGGCAGGCTCTGAGAAGGCTGTCAATTTGGTCCTTCTTGGTCGCCTATCAAGACACTATGACATTCCACTAGAACATTGGCAGGCTGCGATTGAGGTATGTGTGCCAAAGAAGTTTCTTGAGATCAACCAGAAAGCCTTCCTTCTGGGACGAAATACAAAGCTGGATGGCGAAAACTAAACAAAGGGGAAAAAGAAAATGCCTGTAACTGATTTGCTGGAGCGAAATCATAAATTGTACGGAGATGAGGTCGCTTTGGTGGAGCTAAATCCGCTGATGAAGGATACAAGAAAGACAACTTGGAAGGAGTATGATCTAGTTCAGCAGACCTCCCCAGTTGCCTATCGAAGAGAGATTACATGGAGCGTTTTTGATGAGAAGGCGAACCGTGTTGCCAACATGCTTTTAGGCCGTGGCATCAAAAAAGGAGATCGCGTTGCGATTTTGATGTTCAACTGTCTGGAATGGCTTCCGATTTATTTTGGAATTTTAAAGACGGGCGCAATTGCGGTTCCGTTTAACTTCCGTTTCTCAGCAGACGAGATTCAATACTGTGCCGATTTGGCTCAGGTTCATATTCTGTTATTTGGCTCTGAATTTATTGGTCGAATTGAGTTAATTGCCGATGAGCTGCAAAAAGGTCGTCTGCTAATCTATGTCGGAGATGGTTGTCCAACCTTTGCAGAGAGCTATAGGGAGCTGGTTGCAGACTGCTCAAGCCAGGCGCCTCTTGTTCGACTTGAGGAAGAGGACGATGCGGCAATCTATTTTTCATCTGGTACGACCGGATTTCCAAAGGCCATTTTACATAATCACGAGAGCTTGTCTCAGGCGGCACAGATGGAGCAAAAGCACCATTTGACCAGCCGTGATGATGTCTTTTTGTGCATCCCGCCTCTGTACCATACCGGAGCAAAATTTCACTGGATGGGCAGCTTATATGCAGGAAGTAAGGCAGTCCTTTTGAAAGGTACCACACCAGAGATTATTCTCGATGCTGTCTCAAAGGAGCAGTGCACAATTGTCTGGCTTTTGGTTCCGTGGGCTCAGGATATTTTAGCCGCTCTTGATAGAGGAGATATCAAGCTAGAAGACTATAAGCTTGACCAGTGGAGACTGATGCACATTGGTGCCCAGCCGGTTCCACCGTCATTAATTCGCCGCTGGAAGCAGTATTTTCCACACCACAAGTATGATACCAATTATGGCTTGTCTGAGTCCACCGGTCCTGGCTGTGTGCATCTTGGACTTGATAACATTGATAAAGTTGGTTCCATCGGTATTCCAGGCTATCGCTGGTCCTGTAAAATTGTCGATGAAAATGGCAACGAGGTCAAGCAGGGCGAGGTTGGTGAGCTTTGTGTCAAGGGTCCTGGTGTGATGACTTGCTACTATAACGATCCGAAAGCGACAGCTGAGACACTCAAAAACGGTTGGCTCTACACTGGAGATATGGCAATGCAGGACGAGGATGGCTTCTACTTCCTCGTTGACCGAAAGAAAGATGTCATCGTCAGCGGTGGTGAGAATATCTATCCAGTTCAGATTGAGAATTTCCTAAGTGCCTATGAGAAGGTGCAGGATGTCGCAGTCATTGGACTGCCTGACAGCCGTCTTGGTGAGATCACGGGAGCTGTCATTCAAGTAAAAGATGGTATGGAATGCACAGAAGAAGAGATTAATGAGTACTGTCAGAAGCTGCCTCGCTATAAGAGACCAAAGAAAGTTATCTTTGCCGAAGTGCCGCGCAATGCAACTGGAAAGATCGAAAAGCCGGCCCTTCGAAAGAAATATGGTGCCGAGCATCTGGTTGCACAGCAGAATTTGGCCTAACCGGAGGTATAACAAGACCATTCGGGGAACGCCATGGGGATGGGGGAATGCGGCCCTTTAGGGTCACTTGCCCTGTCCCCGTGGCTGATCAGTTACAAAATGAAATTGTGCAGCGCAAAATACCATTTCGTCGGCGCAAGCCACGACAAAACTTTGTACCCTGGAATGAAATCTCTAAGATCCATTAAAACCGGAGAGTACAAAAGACAAAATAGTAAAATCACTGGAATCAGCGCATCAAAGGCGAGCGATGATTTTATGATCTGGCCTAAAAGTGTACAGAGGATGCTACACAGCGCAGAAAAAACAATCAAAAGTGCAAGCTCTGCGATAAGCGTTACATTTACTGGGGCGACAGAGCCGATGATAAGTGCAAGCAAACCAAAAACAGAAAGAAACAGAGCTGGAAGATAGCTATACAAAAAAGGGACAAACCATTTTTCATCTGGGCGGCGAAGCAGAAAGCGCCCTTTTTTTGCGTCATGACGATACTGGGAGCTGCCTGCAAGTGCAGTCAGCATTATAAAAAGTACGGCAAGTCCGCGAACTGGAATTTGAAATAGTGCCTGATCATCATAGAAGTTTTCTGGAATATCCTCATATACAACATGAAAGACTGGTGTATTTTCCTTCTCATATTCATAGTGCTCATCGACAAGTGCTTTTAGTTCATCGGCTTTTTTTAATGAGACGACATCGTAAGATGCAATAAAATCAGCAAGCATTGTCTTTGCATATTCCTGAAAAATTGCATTGTAGACAGCTTCGTTTACAACAGCCGTAAGAACAGTTGAAGGAGAAGTGTAAACGCTGATACATCCGTCTTCGCCAGCCTGCATCTGTGACTCTAAATCATTTGGAAATTCATAACCGCACTCTGCTTTTCGAAGATTAATATCTTCCTGCATGTAATCTAGTGATGAAGATCGGTAAAAACGATACAATCCATCATCAAGTGACTCAAGATTAGTAAGCACAGCTTCGGTCATTTCATCAGGATTGGCACAGTATAATCCAATGCGGATGATTTCGTGGCGGTCTGCATTTTGTGCCGCAGCAATGCCAATAACAAGAAGAATAGCGGCCATACACCAGAGTGATTTTTTCTTTCTTGTATAGCGGGCAAGGAATGAGAACCAGGCACGAAGTAATTTTAAATTTTTATTTTTCTTCATACTTGCTCCTTTCTCTGATAGAGTGCGTCAGCTTACCTTTTTTGAACGTGCCAGCAAGAAGTGCAGCGATTATCAAAAGGATTCCTTCTATAATCAGAATAATGATGTCAAAACTGGAAACGCTTTGACCAAATTGCCAGAATATCATATTTTTTAATTGGCTTCCAGGCAGTGTGGCACTTATGCGGCGAAGCATATCCGGCAAAAATGCAGAAGGAATCAGACAGCCTGAGGCATACATTACAAGAAGAGATACAGCAAATGTGGTTATCATACAGGCCTGCTTGCCATGGCAGATGCGGCAGATAAAAAGTTCAAGTGCACATGAAAAAAATGCACATACAAAACATGAAACGAGAGTGCGTCCAATCAAAAAGGCAGGAACAATATGTGCTGCGCTTCCAATTGTACCGATCAAAAGACAGATGGCTGAAAAAATGAGCCATTGACATATTACTGCTGCTGAAAAATCTGCCAGCAGACAAAAAGAATCAGAAAGGCCAAGGCGCGAGAGTGCAGGCAGTACGGTACGGTTTGGAGCAACAAAGAAAAAGCACAGATTTATGCCCGACAGCAAGAACAAAAGAGCAAGTCCACTGCATAGATAGCCAACAAGAACGAAATCTGTGGCAGGTGCGTTGTCAGAAGAGATTTCTTCCTTTTCAAGACTACTCTCTTCGATGTCGCTTCCAACAATTTGAAACAGTGCATCACGCTTCAAAACAGCATTGATATACAAATCGTTTAGCTGTGTGTTTGCTTTATCCTGCTGTTTTTCGGTAGCATCAAAGTCATCATAGATTTCATACAGCGCATAGACTCCAGTTTGAGAGCTTGCTACCATCTGGGAGAGGTTGTCAACAATTTGACGAAAGATTACTGTCTCAATGCTTGGCTCACCAGGATAAATGATGCGGGCAGGAAGATCATTCGTGCCGCTCATGATAGTGTGGATCATGCCTTCTGGGATAATGACGGCTGCCTTAACCTCACCTGAATCGAGCATGGCTTTTGCTTCGTCCTCAGAGGTGGTTTGTTTAATTGTGACCATCGAGGATAAGCTTTCCATGTTTGAGACCATGCCGAGTGCAAGTGAGTAATGAAGTCCTGCATTTTTGGGCATAACGAAGACAACGTTAAAGTGAGAAGCGGCTGAAGTGTCGTTTTTTTGATTGACGAATGAAAGGCCATATATGGCTGCTGCGCAGATGATGCCTAAAAGAGCGAGGCCGCAAAAAAGCTTTCCGAGTCTTCTAAAGCAGCGCTTCCAGGTAAAAGCCAGATAACAACGACGCAAATTTAAAGTAGAACTCATGATAAGTATTCAATAATCTCCTTTACTGGTGTGTCGGCTGCAAGCGTTCTTGCATGACCGTCCTTTAACAGAATCAGTTTGCTGCACAAATCAAAATCAGCCTCCTCATGCGTAGCAAGAAGAACGGTATTTCCCTGAGCACAGTACAGACGAATATATTCGCGTATATCCTCCTTGCAGACAAGATCTAGCGCAGCATCAGGCTCATCGAGAAGTAAAAGCGTTGGGCGCGATGCAAGTGCGCAGGCAATGCTTAGGCGCTTTTGCATGCCGCCGGAGAGAGCCTTTGCCTTTTTGTGGAGGAAAGGTTCAATTTTTAATATGGATAGAAAACCATCCTTTAAATCATCCTCAATGGAATATTCGGTAGCGCTGTACCATAATTTTAAGTGATCCATGGCAGTCATATCAGGGAAAAGTGGGTTATTTTGAGCCACATATCCGATTTTTGTGGACTGCAGAGACGGATTTTTTAACAGATTCTTTCCATCAAATAGAATAGTTCCGCTGTCTGGCGTATCTGTTCCTGAAAGAATATGCAAAAGTGTAGACTTTCCGCAGCCGTTAGGACCGAGTAAGCCAATGCATTCGCCAGGTGCAGCATCAAAAGATACATTTTGCAAAACCTGCTGTTTTTTATAGGATTTTGAAATAGATTGTATAGATAACATAAGACTCCATTCTGCTGCGAGGCATTTTGCAGCAAACTTGTTGACTGTAACAAAAACAGTATAGCATAAAATGAAAAATCAGGAAAGATAAGCATCATGTTTTTTCTTTACAACCAGTAACGCTTATGCTATACTGCGAATAGAAGCTGTCCGGCAGATGTTGGTTTAAATGCTATCGTTTGCCAAAGAGAGCACCACAAAAAAAGAAAGGTAAATGAAACAATGAAGGGAATTATTTTAGCAGGCGGCAGTGGTACAAGACTGTATCCGCTGACCAGAGTAACATCAAAGCAGCTGCTTCCGATTTATGATAAGCCGATGATTTATTATCCGCTGTCTGTTCTTATGAACGCAGGAATCCGCGAGATCTTAATCATCTCTACACCAGATGATACACCGAGATTTGAGGCACTTTTAGGTGATGGTCATCAGTTTGGAATCGAGCTGTCTTATGCTGTGCAGCCAAGCCCAGACGGACTGGCTCAGGCATTTATTATCGGAGCTGATTTTATTGGCAATGATAATGTAGCAATGGTTCTTGGCGATAACATTTTTGCAGGTCATGGTCTGACAAAGAGATTAAAGGAAGCAGCAGACCGCAAAGTCGGTGCTACTGTATTCGGCTACTATGTAGACGATCCAGAGCGTTTTGGTATTGTTGAGTTTGATAAGAATGGAAAGGCAATCTCTATCGAAGAAAAGCCGGCACATCCAAAGAGCAACTATTGTGTAACTGGTCTTTATTTCTATGATAACCGTGTTGTTGAGTATGCAAAGAACTTAAAGCCATCTGCAAGAGGAGAGCTTGAAATCACTGATCTGAACCGCATTTATCTGGAGAACGGTGAATTAAATGTTGAGCTTTTGGGACAGGGATTTACATGGCTTGATACTGGTACACATGAGTCTTTAGTAGATGCAACTAACTTTGTGCGTACCGTTGAGACACATCAGCATAGAAAGATTGCTTGTCTGGAGGAGATCGCATACTTAAATGGATGGATCACAAAGGAGCAGTTAATGGAGATTTATGAGATCTATAAGAAGAATCAGTACGGTGCTTATCTGTTAGATGTCATGAATGGAAAGTACATCGACAAATAAAATAATGATGAAAAGAAAATATCGTGTGATATTGATGGCAGCGCTGGTGCTTGGATGGATGGGCGTGATTTTCATGTTCTCCAGTCAGGACGGCGCTGCGTCGTCTGAGACGAGCGGTCGGGTAGTAGAACGGGTGATTGCCGTAGTAAAACCTGATTTTAACAGCCTTGCAAAGAGCGAACAGATCAGATTTCGGGAGATGGTCACATTTTTTGTACGCAAGGAAGCGCATTTTACAGAATACATGATTCTGGGCGTGCTTCTTTTTTTATTTTATTATGAGTGGAGACCGAAGATTTTTCAGGTGCCGCAAAAGGAAAATATGCATATAATGAAGCTTCGCCTACGCCGCATCTGGTTTATTGCTTGGATCACAGGTACGCTTTATGCAGCAAGTGATGAGTTTCACCAGATGTTTACCGGAGAGCGTTCCCCGCAGGTAAGAGATGTGTGTATAGACAGCTCAGGAGCAGCAGCTGGATGTCTGCTTGCAATGATGGGCATGGTGCTTATAGTAAGAAAATTTGTAAGAAAAATGCAGAGGCAGACAGAAAAGTAATATATAAAAGTAAGACAAAATAAGGCATCAAAGCAAAAAAATGAAAGCGAAGATGCCAAAGACAAGACATCATATAGGACAGCAGGAGGAATAAAAAATGACAGAAGCATTGGAAAAGAATATCAGAAAAGTAGTGCCGTATGTTCCGGGAGAACAGCCACAAAATCCAGACGTGATAAAGCTAAATACAAATGAAAATCCATATTCACCTGCACCTGGCGTAGCGCGTGTGTTAAAAAGCATGGACGCAGATTTGTTGCGTCTTTATCCAGACCCGACAAATGGCTGTCTTGTAAAAGCACTGGCAGATTACTATGAGTTAGCAGAGGATCAGGTCTTTGTGGGAATTGGTTCTGATGATGTTTTAAGTATGAGTTTTCTGACATTTTTTAACTCTGGAAAACCAATTCTGTTTCCGAATGTGACGTATTCTTTCTATGATGTGTGGGCTGATCTGTACCGTATCCCGTATGTGACATGCGCGCTTGATGATAAGATGATGATCAAAAAGGAAGACTATTTCAAAGAAAATGGCGGTATTGTCATTCCAAATCCGAATGCACCGACTGGAGTGTATGAGCCGCTTAAGACATTTGAGGAAATTTTACAGAAGAACACAGATGTTGTTGTCATTGTCGATGAAGCCTATGTGGATTTTGCAGACGGCCCATCAGCACGCACTCTTATTGAAAAGTATCCAAATCTGCTAGTTGTTCAGACCTTCTCTAAGTCACGTTCCATGGCTGGAATGCGTATTGGATATGCGATGGGAAATAAAGAACTGATTAAAGCACTTAATGATGTAAAATATTCTTTTAATTCCTATACAATGAGCCGTGTGGCGCTTCTTTGCGGTGTTGAGGCTGTAAATGATAAAGCTTATTTTGAGGAACATGTAAAAAAGATTTGTGAAACTCGTGAAAAGACAAAGAAAGCATTGGCAGCGCTTGGTTTTTCTTTCCCAGACTCTCAGTCAAACTTTATCTTTGCAGCACACAAGAGCATGCCTGCAAAGGAGATTTTTGCAGCATTAAAGGCTAGAAATATTTTTGTTCGTTACTTTAACAAGCCAGGTATTGATAATTATCTGCGTATCACGATCGGTACTGATGAGCAGATGCAGGCACTTGAGGCAGCGTTAAAGGAAATTTTACCGCAGGCATAAAGAATATACGAAATAAAATAAATTAGATAAAAAGGCAGAGGCAAAATCGGTAAAAAGATTTGCCTCTGCTTTTGTGTCTCTTAAAATGGATGCTTCCGGTATTGTGCAGGTGTTACCCCAGTCAGCTTCTTAAATTGACGATAGAAGTGCACTTCATTGTTATATCCGCAAAATTCAGCAATCTGGGAGAGAGAAAGATTGCTGGTAGACAGATTGAATCTCGCTCGTGTCACACGCATAAGAATCAGATCCTGCTGAAAGGAAATGCCAAACAGCTTTTTATAGATAAGCTGAAAATATGATTCACTTATATTAAGCTGCTTGGCACATCGTGCAATCGAATGCTTTTGTTCAAGTGAATTAGAAATTTCAAGGTGAAGCTGTTTAAGCTGATTTTCAAGAGGTGTGATATATGTACGGCTTTTGAAAGATGCATGTGCTGTAGAAAGGCTGTTAAATAAAAAGGTAAACAGAGCACGCATATTTTCATCCTTTAAGTCAGGCTGTCCAAAGGAAAGTTCTAGTAGAATATGACGGATGCAGAAGGAAAAAATATCAGTGTCTTCAACTGAGAACGGATGGTTGCTGATTGCATTTAAGCGTTCAATGAGCTTGGGTTCATCAGTATCAAAGTGAAGCCAGTCATTTACATAATCACCGTCTGGATTTCCATAATAATTTGGTGTGTGTGGTGCTAAGATAATTATTTGCGGAGGCTCAACGGAAAAATGCTCTGAACCGATATCAAAGCTTCCGTGTGAACGAACAACGAGCAGTACAAAATGAGGTAGCCCTTTTGGACGGCTCATTCGAAAAGTGCTTGGGTGAATGTTAATATATCCTCCTGTGATTGCCTTGATCATGAAACATATACCTCCTTCTGAATAGTTACATGATAGGATATGTTAGTTTTCTTACTAGTTTATGTTATTGCATCAAGTTTGTCAATGATGTATGATAAAAGAAAATGAAAAAAGAATACTGTTTGAACATAACATACAAACAGATGACTAATATAAATACTTTATATAGGAAAAAATATACAATAATCAAAAGGGGAGGATGAAAAATACAGGACATAGTTGATTGATGCAATGCATAAAAACAACAGTCTTGTGTTGAATATGTTTGAAAAATGAAAATGCTTGATAAACTCAAGAATTATGCTAAACATTATGAAAACGAAGTGCGCGACATTTCAAATCAGCTAAGAGACGAAATGATGCCAGAGCTTTCAAGAGAATTGTTTGACGAATATGAGATTACAGGAAATCGTCTGCGCTATGAGGAAGGCTACTTCAAGAGAAGAGAGTTTTTATCTACATTTGGCCTTGCAAGTGTGATCTGGCATAAGAAAGAAGATATTGAAAAGCTTGAGTATGTTATAAAAGAAATTTGCTCAGAGGAATGCTGGGCACTCTCTGCACACGTAAAGCGTCTGGAGAATCCAAACTGGCGTATGACTATTGATCTTACTGCAAGTGAGACAGGACATACGTTGGCACATCTATATACGCTGCTTAAAGATGAGCTGTCTGAGGAGACAAAGGAATGTATTCGCAAGGAAGTATTTCGTCGTATTCTGACACCGTTTATGAGTGCGAAGGCACCGGCATATTGGTGGGAGGATGTAACAAATAACTGGAATGCAGTCTGCTGCGGAAATATCGGAAGCACAGCGATATATCTGTTAGAGGATGGATCAGAGAAGGATGCTTTTTTAGAACGTATTCGCTATGCTATTGAAACTTATTATCTTGCTGGCTTTGGCGAGGATGGTGTCTGCGAAGAAGGTCTTGGCTACTGGGTATATGGCTTTATGAATATGGTAGTCTTTGCTATGGATCAGAGATTATATAATCCGACTTATGATATGATGGCATTAAAGAAGGTAGAGAAAATTGCTCATTTCCAGGAAATGTGTTATTTTTCACATGGCCGCACGATCAGCTTTTCAGATGGAAGCAGCAATGGAGAATATCCAATGGGATTGACATGCTGTCTGACAAATCTTTACAAGGATATTAGGTTCCCGGATCCAATATACGCAAGAGGCTTTTCAGGAGATCGTTGCTGGAACTGGAACGAGCTGTATACAGGATGGTATTGGACTAAGAATTATCTGGAAGATGTTGAAAAGAAGATAGTAGAGGAGCCAAAGCCACTTTTAGAAGAAGGTACTGATTTTTTAAAGGATGCGCAGTGGTGTATTCTTAGAGGTAAAGATAATACAGCATTGGTTGCTAAGGGTGGAAATAATGATGAACCTCATAACCATAATGATGTAGGAAGTTTCTTATATCTGGCAGATGGCGAGGCACTTTTAGAGGATTTAGGTTCAGGTGAATACACAAAGAAGTATTTCTCAGATGAACGCTATGAAATTTTCTGTACACGCGGAAAAGGCCATAACATGCCAATTATCGGCGGTGTAGACCAGAAGGCTGGATCAAAGTATCGCGCAGATGCATTTGAGCGAAAGGATGAGAATACTATTTTAATTTCCTTTGCGAA
>ERZ1673697.388-NODE-388-length-69933-cov-9.674876_pt1 | contig 69933 bp, 48 predicted proteins | sample MGYA00580227_ERZ1673697 | MGnify/ENA primary metagenome ERZ1673697 (study PRJEB41218, sample SAMN15661759) | gut metagenome | host: Homo sapiens | place: Canada: London | collected 2015-08-20/2019-03-30 | study: EMG produced TPA metagenomics assembly of... | reverse complement strand
ATAATTATTTGATAATCAGTGTACTATATATTTTTCTAGTTCCGCAAAGACTTTGCTCGTTTCTTTCATCGGTATGGCTACTCAGGAGGTGAGTATCAAAGCCAATTTACAGATATCTTTAAAATCTGACACAGAGGTACTTGACGAAGTAATGGTTGTGGCATACGGCACAGCCAAAAAAGCCTCATTTACCGGGTCTGCTTCTGTTATGAAAGCAGGGGAGATCAGTACACAGAAAGAATCTTTGGTGAAATCACTGGAAGGCAAAGTCGCCGGAGTGCGTGTAGGCGGTTCTACCGGCGATCCCGGTTCGGATCAAAAGATTCTCATTCGCGGTATTGGTTCAATCAACGGATCCACACAGCCTTTATATGTTGTAGATGGAGTTCCGGTTGTGAACGATGACATGAGTTCCGGTCTGAAATCTCAATCTGTATTATCTTCCATCAACCCCGACGACATTGCCAGCATGACGATCTTGAAAGATGCGGCGGCAGCTTCATTGTACGGCTCTCGTGCCGCCAATGGCGTTGTCATCATTACAACCAAACAAGGCAAAGAGGGAAAGACCCGCGTCAGCTATGACATGGAAACAGGCTGGACCAGCATGGCTGTCCGCAACCAATATAAAATGATGGATGCCAAAGATACAAAAGACTATTACTGGCATGCCATTAAAAACTATTTTATAGAATATGCCGGCATGGATGAAGCGACAGCAGCCTCAGCAGCCAATGAGGAAGTGCCCGGCTGGTTCTATAACTATAACAGCGACACCAATACCGACTGGAAAAAGGAAGTGTACAAAAACGGACTGAATACCAATCATCAGGTTGCTATCAACGGTGGTAATGAAAAGACCCGTTTTTATACCAGCTTTGGATACAACAAAGTAAAAGGTATAGTAAAAGGCAGTGAGTTCGAACGCTATAGCGGTCGTTTGAACCTGGATCATAAAGTAACAAACTGGCTTAGAGTTTCGGCCAAACAAATGATTTCGTTCTCTTCAACTGAAGGATTCCGTGACCAAAACGATCAGTCACAAGGCTTTGGAACAACTTCTCCATTGTCCATCATGTTTTCTATGGACCCTACAGCGCCTGTAAAACTGGAAGACGGTTCGTATAATCCAAACGCTTCTTTCAGCTCTAAAATTTCCAACCCGAATCTGATGTTAGGACAAAAGACAGGACCAAGAGCTGAAACGGTAGCTTCGGACTTGATGCGTAGTATGACTAACTTTGAAGCAGAAGTAACACTTCCTTATAATTTCACAGCCCGCACTGTATTGGGATATGACTACATGAATAACAAAGAACGGGAATTCTGGGCACCGGAAAGTGTGAATGGAGAATCATTAGGTGGTCTGGGTACACGCTATGATTACACCAACAAGACGCTCACTTCTTCCACAACCCTGAACTATCGCAACTCATTTGACAGACACAATGTAAATGCATTGGTCGGATATGAAGTGGAAGACCGGTCTTTGAACTATCTGTACGCAAGCGCAAAATCGTATGCTACTGACAAATTGCCCGATTTGGCCAACGGACAAAGCTACTCGACTTCAAGCAATGTATATGAGGCCGCGATCATGTCCTATTTCGGCAATATCAACTATGACTTCGACAATAAATACTATTTGTCGGCCAGTTTCCGCCGGGACGGTTCTTCACGTCTGGCAGCAGACAACCGTTGGGCAAACTTCTGGTCTGTATCCGGAGCATGGCGACTGAGCGGCGAAAGTTTCTTGCAGGACAACCCATTGTTCACAGACTTGAAATTGCGCGTTTCTTACGGTACTAACGGTAACCTGCCGGGTGACTATTTCGGCTACATGGATACTTATTCCACCAACGGAGGTTACGGAAGCAGTCCGGCCATTTATTGGGGAAATGCCGGAAACACAAAACTGGGCTGGGAAAAATCTCAGAACTTCAACGTGGGTGTGGACTGGAATCTGTACAACCGCGTAAACCTGACAGTTGAGTATTATTCCAAACTGACCACAGACTTGCTGTTCCAGACACCGACATCCTATGTGACCGGTTTCTCAAGCCAATGGCAGAATCTGGGTAAAATGAAGAACCAAGGTGTTGAGTTTACCATCAGCTCTCAAAACGTGGTTACAGAAAACTTCACATGGACTACCGACTTGAACTTGACCCGCCAAAGCATTAAAATTAAGGAATTGCCCGACGGAGCAGACGTTCAATATGGTGACGGTAATATGTATTTGCTTCGCGAAGGTGAATCCATGCATACATTCTACCTGCCCGAATATATCGGAGTGAACTCTGAAACCGGTTTGGGAGAATTCTGGATTGACCCGGACGATCATTCCAAAGGCGTTACCAACTATTACAGCAAAGCAGGAAAAGGTATTGTAGGAAAGGCTGTCCCCGACTGGATGGGTGGTATGACCAACCGATTTACTTATAAGAATTTCGACTTGTCATTCATGATTTCATTCCAGACAGGCGCAAGTCTGTTTGACTATCCCGGATACTTCCTTACCTACAGTGACGGTGTACGTGTGGGCAGTTTCAACATGACCGCTGATGTAGCAGGAAATTACTGGACTAAACCGGGCGACAAAGTGGACAATCCCAAACCTATCTATAACAATCCTTATCGTTCAGACCGATTCTCTTCCAGAACCGTACGTTCCACCGACAACATCCGTATGCGCGACATCACCTTTGGTTATAAGATTCCTGTTTCAAAGAAATACATCAATAACCTGAGAGTTTATTTCAAGGCAACCAACCCGTTCTTGATTTATTGTGCTACAAAGGACATAGATCCGGATGTGGATATCAACGGATACCGTCAGACTGATACTCCTCCCACCAAAGCGTTTATGTTTGGATTGAATTTCGAATTATAATTTAAAGGAATAACAAAATGAAAAATATATATTTAATTATAGGATTGGCTGCCGGAATCTCATTCTCTTCCTGCAGTGATTTTCTAGACAAAGCTCCAGGATCGGCCCTCCCGTCTGAAGGAGCTATTACTTCCGTGTTCGATTTGCAGAACGCTGTAAACGGTGTCGGTTATATCGTTTCGGAAGGCAGAATGACTTATAGCGCCGAGTTTGGAATCTATGCAGACTTGATGTCCGGCAATTTTAAAGTAATCAGAGACTACGGACAATCAAGCCCCATATCTTATTATGCTATGACTAAAAACGACGCATTGCCCGACTATGGTTATTATTACTATTACAAGGCTTTGGCCAATGCAAACAAGGCATTGAGCTATCTGGACAATGTAACCGGTGATGAAACTCAGATCAAGAATCTGCACGGGCAATTATTGGCATGGAGAGGACTGCTTCACTTTGATTTGGCAAGAATGTTCTGCCATATCCCGACGACGGTATCCAATCTTGATGAAGCCAACTCCGGTCTGGTATTGTCAACCGAGGCGTTCGAAGCCGATTACAAAGGAAGCCGTTCTACTTTGAAGCAGACTTATGACCAGATTATCCAGGACTTGACGGATGCCCTGCCCCTGTTGTCTAAATCCAAGAGCACCGGTTATCTCAATTATTACGGCGCCTTGGCATTAAGAGCACGCGCTTACCTATATTACGGCAAGAACGATCTGGCTTTAGCTGATGCAAAAGCAATTATCGAAAGCGACGCATACAATTTGTATTCCAGAGCCGAATACCCCAATGTATGGGTACAGGAAGGCACGGCCGAATCAATATTCGAGCTGTTGATTACAGATAATTACAATGCGCAACGTAATTCATTGGGATATTATACAGACGCCACTGGTTATCCGGAATGCGGTTTCAATACAGACAGCGAATTGTTCAAGTATCTAAAAAACAATTCTCAAGACATTCGCAGCACCTTGATCAAAGATCAGACCGCGGCTTCTTACAAAACTTCCGCAGGATATTATCCAGCCAAATATCCGGGCCGTAATGGCAGCATTTACGTGAACAATCCTAAAATCATCCGTTTGTCCGAGATCTATCTGATCGCTGCAGAAGCCGCTTATCATTTATCGGGAGGGGATGCTGCCGCAACTTACCTGAATACGATCCGGAAAAACCGTATCGAAGGTTATGAAGATGTAAGCAGTGTGACATTGGAGGATATTCTTTTTGAGTATGAAAAAGAGTTGTTTGCCGAGAATCAGACCACATTCGCATATTGGAGAAACAAGAAAAGTGTCACTCCGGCCATGATTACAGATGTGATCAATTACAATGATTATCGGACTATCATGCCTATTCCTCAACGCGAAATAGACTTGAACAGTGCTTTAATTCAAAATCCTCAATATTGATAGAGGCAACATGAAGTGACCTTGAAAAGTCAGACAATTCAAACAGTTTCCTGTTATATAGAAAGAGTCCGGTATCACGCCGGACTCTTTCATTTTCTGCACACTCCATCTATTCATCCTCCACCTCCATGAAGGCTTCGGAATTTCCCTGTTGATGCAGCATGAAAAATTCCGCCGCATATCCTTTTCATGTATGATTATAGAAAGGATTTCACTTCCTTCCAGTCCTTCATATCGAAACTCGGCCTGAAAGGTAAAGAGGCCTCTTTCTTTATATTATAATAAATAGAACCCATCCCCACATTCTCCGCCCCTGCTACATCATTCTTCCAGTTATCGCCTATCATCAAAGAAGTTTTCAATTCCGACTGGGTAGCCGACATGGCAAAATAAAAGATTTCCGGATAAGGCTTCAGCACTCCTATGTCTTCAGACAGAATAATCTTCTTGAAATATTCTCCCACTCCCGCTGAACGCATCTTCTGTTCCTGCAATTCCCGGAAGCCATTGGAAAGGATGTACAAATCATATCTGGAAGCCAGATACTCCAACGCCTCGCGTGCATGGGGCATCAGTTTCTTCTTATAAATAATATCGGCAAAGAAGTTTTCAGAATAGGCTTCTACCAATGCTTTATCATCCACCCCCACTTGCAGCAGGGGATAAGAGAAACGTTGAATGTTCAACTCCTCCTTGGTTATTTTACGGTTTCCGTACTCCTCCCATAACGTCACATTCCGCGCTTCATAAATCTCATAGAAATGTTCAAAAGAACGAAAATAACGGTCGAAATGATACTTATCATACATATCTTGAAAGGTATCACGGGCATTTTCGGAAAAAGCCCACACCGTATCATCCAAGTCAATGAATATACTTTTGTACATACACAAATAAACAGATTAAAAAAGGGTTGTATCCACTCATGGCACAACCCTTTCACAAAACAATCATTCAATATCTCTTATTTCACCTGAATAACAAGATAGCGTGACACGCTCCAGAATTCAGTAGGATTCGTAATCTTTAAAGTCAGCTGGCCTTTCGCATCCTTCACCAGTTCGTATGAGCCAACCGGATGAGTGGTCAACAATTCAGCACGTTTGGAATACAACTTGATTTCCTTGTCGGTACGGATGTCAATCTGAGTGAAATAATCCTTGTTGAAGTCCGCACTTTTCAGTACATCCCCTTTTTCAAGAATCTTCTGGTCCTTCAATTCAGATTTTGTTCCAAAAACAAACCAAGCAGCATTCAGTGCCTTATCCTGGCTGGCTACAGTAGCTGCTTTCGCTTCATTTTCAGCAGTCAGTTCACTTACATTCTGGTTCAAACCGGCCACAGCATCATCCAGTTCAGCGATACGGATGTTCTTTGAAGCCAATTCAGCCTGCAGTGTTTCAATCTGCTGCTGCTTAGCCTCCAGTTCCTTAGTCAGGTTGGCAATGGCTTTCTTCAACTGAGCGGAATTGTACTGGCTGTTCTTCAACTGTTTTTCCAGTTTCGCGATTTGCTCACGGTTTGCCTGCAATTTCTCACTGATGAAACGGATATCTTCTTTTATCTTGTCAGCATTGTTCTCACGGATAGAGCCACTCTGCAAGTCCACACGGTTTTCAGCCTCGTTTATCAGACGGAAACCTTCCTGCACTTCATTGAACGCACCCATGATATCATCTAATTCAGCATTTCTGTTTGACAGTTCCACCATCAAAGAGTCATTTTGAGCCTTCAAGGCATCTTTCTGAGCTCCATTACCGCATGAGGTCAATAAAGCTACAGATAACAGCGATAAAAATACTAGTTTTTTCATTTGCTTTACTTTTTAAGTTTATTCATTTTTAGTCCTCTTTCCCACCAAGTATAATTACGATTTCACCTCGCGGCTCGTTTTGAGTGAAATGCGCTATAACTTCAGTTAATGTGCCCCGAACACTTTCTTCGTGAATTTTCGAAATCTCACGACATACGGAAACAGGCCTTCCGGCACCGAAAAACTCGGCAAATTGAGTTAAGGTTTTCACTAAACGGTAAGGTGATTCATAAAATATCATCGTCCGCTTTTCTTCTTGCAAAGAAGTCAGGCGGGTTACTCTTCCCTTTTTTTGTGGCAGGAATCCTTCAAAGCAAAAACGCTCGTCAGGCAGACCCGACGCCACCAGCGCGGGTACAAAAGCGGTAGCTCCAGGCAGGCATTGCACTTCAATGTCATTCTTCACACACTCGCGCACGATCAAAAATCCGGGATCAGAAATACCAGGAGTTCCGGCATCAGATATTAAAGCAACGGTTTCGCCCGCTTTGATACGATTCACAATACCTTCCACTGTTTTATGCTCATTAAACTTATGATGAGACTGCATGGCGTTCTTAATTTCAAAATGCTTCAAAAGAATGCCCGAAGTACGCGTGTCTTCGGCCAATATCAAATCGGCCTCTTTCAACACACGGATGGCACGGAAAGTCATATCTTCCAAATTTCCTACAGGAGTAGGTACGACATACAGTTTTCCCATAAAACAAACACATTCTGTTATAACGGAACAAATGTAGAAAGAAATTACATGCATAAAGTTAATTGCCCCCATTATTTAACAGATGTTGCACTTTAGTTTAACATTATATCTTTTATTAATAAATTTCCGAGTGAAAATAGTCCTTTTTCAAGGTACAAGTCGTACATTTGTACCCAGAATTAATCTATATTGTTATATCGAAATTATGGTAGTTTTTTCAGAAGACCACATCCAGGAAACGCGTAGAAGAGGAAGAATAGAGGTAATATGCGGTTCGATGTTCTCAGGCAAGACCGAGGAACTGATCCGTCGTTTAAAAAGAGCAAAATTTGCCCGTCAACGGGTTGAAATATTCAAACCGGCCATGGACACACGCTATTCGGAAGAAGAAGTCGTATCACATGACAGCAATTCCATTGCATCCACTCCCATCGACTCTTCCGCCAGCATCTTGCTTTTCTCATCAGACAAAGACGTGGTGGGAATAGACGAGGCCCAATTCTTTGATGAAGGTCTGGTTGATGTTTGCAATCAGTTGGCCGACAATGGCATACGAGTCATCGTAGCCGGATTGGACATGGATTTTAAAAGGATTCCTTTTGGTCCTATTCCTGCCCTGCTGGCTATTGCGGACGAAGTAACCAAAGTCCATGCCATTTGTGTGAAATGTGGAAATCTGGCATACGCCACCCACCGGATCACCAAAAGCGAAAAGCGGGTTTTATTGGGCGAAAAGGCAGACTACGAGCCACTTTGCCGGACCTGCTATATGGAAGCCTTAAAAGAGGAAAGTGAAAATAAATAACAGACGCCTTATGCAGCAGAAAAAAATAACATTCGACAGCTTTATCCGCGGGATACTGACGGCAGTTGTCATTATCGGCATTCTATATTTGGTAAAACGGCTCAGCGGAGTGTTGCTCCCCTTTTTCGTGGCATGGCTTATTGCCTACCTTATCTATCCGATGGTTATTTTCTTCCAGCACAAGCTGCGTCTGAAGAACCGGGTAATCTCCATATTTGTTGTTTTATTAACCTTGGCATCTATCCTGACCTTGGCATTTATAGGACTTGTCCCCCCTATCATCGAAGAATTCGGTAAACTGAAAGAACTGCTTACCGATTATTTTGTGGAAGGTTCCAAGCAAGCGGCCATTCCCGGCACTGTGGCCAACTTCATAAAAGAGCATATAGATATGCTGAAAATACATGAAGCACTGAACGAAAACAATTTCGCGAACACCATGCGCAATGTACTTCCGCAAGTATGGGCATTGCTGACCCAGTCCGTCAATATTGTGGTCAGTGTATTTACCTCATTCATCATCCTGCTTTACACCTTTTTTATTTTATTGGATTATGAAGCCATCGCACGAGGATGGATCAAGCTGGTTCCTATCAAGCATCGTGAAATGACAGTACGCATCGTCACCGATGTGCAAGATGGCATGAACAAATATTTCCGCGGCCAGGCGTTTGTCGCTTTTTGTGTAGGAATTTTGTTCAGCATAGGTTTTCTTATCATTGATTTCCCACTGGCTATCGGTTTCGGCCTGTTTATCGGACTTCTCAATATGGTACCTTATCTTCAGCTCATCGCTTTCATCCCCACCATCCTGCTAGCCTTACTGAAAGCAGCTGATACGGGAGAGAATTTCTGGTGGATATTATTTTGCGCCTTTTTGGTGTTCTGCATCGTGCAAATCATACAAGACGCGCTGATCGTGCCGAAAGTTATGGGAAAAATCACCGGCCTGAATCCTGCCATCATTTTATTATCCCTCTCCGTCTGGGGAGCGTTAATGGGAATTGTAGGAATGATTATCGCTTTACCTTGTACCAGTTTAATGCTTTCTTACTATCAAAGGTATATACGGATAAAAGAAAAAGAATTTTCCGAAAGGACAGAAACAACTGATAATCAACAGATAGATAAATCAGAAGAAAAATAATTCAAAAAAAGAAAGCAATATATTTGCATGTTTCATATTAAACGTCTACCTTTGCACTCGCAATTCGGAAGAATAGCAATAGTAAAGGATTGATTCGCTAGCTCAGCAGGTAGAGCACAACACTTTTAATGTTGGGGTCTTGGGTTCGAGCCCCAAGCGGATCACAGAACAAATCGGCAAGATGCCGCAAATCGCTGAAACTAAGACAGTTTCAGCGATTTTTGTAATGCCCCTATCCGGCAAAATAACGCACATTGTAAGGTTCAGCAGTGAACAAATCGTGAACAGCCTTCGCCGTGAACAGTTTTGTTCACGATTTCTGATAGCCGGTTGTAACTACTTAATCTTCTGCGTTTTTCTGCGATTTGCCGTTTACAAAGTGGGGCTTTCATACGCTTCGGCAGGTTCAGAACCCCACTTTTGATTGGAATTAGCTCGAAATTTAACTCATATTCGCTCTTTTAACTTTTATGCAGCTGTTATAAGGCTATATTTAACGTATTCAGGCGGATTTGAGCGTATTGTTGGGCTGGATTAATCGTGAACAAACAGACAAATCACGGAAAAACGATGAACTTCACGCAATCTGTATCGTGAACAGAATAGACGATAGTGCGTGTGTTCACGATTCTGTTCACTAAAATCTGCATACGGCACTGATTCCCTTGTTCTTGCCTGTTGTGAAATTGGGTAAAAATGATTATATTTATATAACCATTAATCCACAATTTCAAATTATGTTACATGATTCTTATTTCACCTTGTCTTTCATAGCAAGGAAAGCCCGCGCTCTCCGCAACGGCGAGTATCCCATCTTTGTCCGCATAACAGTGAGCGGTCAGATTTCGGAAATGAACATCGGTCGCAGTGTCGCCCCTGAGAACTGGGACCAGAAGCGCGCCATGTCAAAAGGCCGCTCCCGTCGCGACCTTGAACTGAACAAGTATATCGAGGTTGTCAAAACCCGCTTCCTCGAAATACACAATATGCTCGTGCGTGAGGGCAAGATGGTCAACCCCAAAATTCTGCGTGACCATTTCCTCGGTACGGTCGAGAAACCGAAAATGCTCTGTGATGTATTCCGGCAGGCAAACGAACAACGCCATGCCGAATATGAGCGTGGCGACATGGGCAAAGCCACATATGAGCGTTGGGTACGTTGCGTCGTCTATCTGGAGGAGTTTATGCAGCTCACTCTGAACGTGTCAGACATCCCGGTTAAGGATGTGACGAAAGGATTTGTTCTGGACTTTGAACATTTCCTGCGTATGAATAAGAAGGCTGCCAACAATACCGCTGTACGCTATCTGCGTTACCTCAAAAATGTCATGCAGTATGCCATCGCCAACAAATGGGCGACAGAAGATCCTTTCCTCGGCAAACGGTTCAAACGTACCGTTGCAGACCGCGAGGCACTTACTGAGGCAGAACTGAAACGCATGATGGATTTGGACTTAAAAGCCTATCCGCGCGTGGAAGCTGTGCGTGACACATTTGTATTCTGCTGTTTCACCGGGCTGGCGTTCTGCGACATCAAGTCACTCAAACGCTCCGACATAACCACCGATGCCGACGGCAATATGTGGATACGTAAGCACCGAGAGAAAACGGGTGAACTGAGTGTTATTCCTTTGCTTGATGTGCCGCGCCGACTGATTGAGAAATACAGTAATCACCCGAAAGTAATGCTGGGAGGCGTGGTGTTGCCGGTCATCTCCAACCAACGCATGAATGCCTATCTCAAAGAGGTGGCGGATTTGGCAAAAATCAATCGCCATCTCACCTCGCATATCGGTCGTCATACATTTGCCACACTGTCGTTGAGCAACCATGTGCCGATTGAGAGCATTTCCAAAATGCTCGGTCACTCAGACATACGCACAACACAAATCTATGCAAAAATGCAGGAGAAAACCATATACGAGGATATGGCTTCCATGCGTCAGAAATTTGATTGCGTGATGATGAACTGACATCAGGCAGCGAGAAACAATAATAACGGCAACCGGGCGTAGAGCTTGGTTGCCGTTATCGTATCAGTCGAAATTCGGTCGGTAGTTGGATTGCAGGAAGATTTCTATATCTTCCTCAGCATAGAGGATTTTGCCGTCAAGTCGGTAATAAGGGATTAAATCTCGGTCGCGATAGTCCTGCGTTGTGCGGCGGCTCACTCCGAGTAGCTTCGACAGCATGGCATCGGTGATGAACCGTTTGCCGTGAAGCAACGGATGATACTCGTCTTTAAGTTGCTGACACATGGCTGTAATGTCATCGGTTTGAGTTGTCAGACGCATTATGCGAGGGTCGGTGGCGGTGATTGTTTCTTTCATTGCCCCGTTCCTTTCTCTTTGACAATGAGTTGCGCAATATCGCCTGCTTTGAACTGCGATAGTCTTCCGAGATGTGAGAACCCGATTTTGCCGCGTTCTTTCATTGAGCGCAACTTACGTTCTGATATATTAAGGAAATCGCAGGTCTGTTTGGTTGTGAGCCAGTCCGACAATTTCTTGTCGCGCAACTGCTCGTAAAGAGCCTTGACGGTCTTGTGGAGAAAATCGACACGGTTGATGAGCGCATCGAAAACTTCACGTTCAATTTCAATGGTGTCCATAAATTTGTGTGGATTAAATGGATTTGTATAGTGGTGGTTGGGATATTGTTGAAAAAAGTAGGCGGGTGTCCCTCCCGCCTACTCACCACTAAATCCACAATCAAAATAAATTTATGACTGCGATTCAGTGGCAAAGATACGGAATAATTCTGACATTCACACTATTGTGCGAATAATCAGTTAAAACCGATGGTGGAGACTTTTTTGTTCTTTCTCCTATCGTCGAAAGCGCTTACGCGATGACTTTCGCTGCATACGGCGGCGGAATTCTTCCTCGTCGGGATTGAACGACTGCCCCGGCTGGAACAGGTCAAGGCCCGGAAGGGTGAAATCACTGTCGCCGTGATCCGTGGCGGAGTGGGTTGTTACGGATTGGTGCTGTCCATCCGACGGTGCCTGAGTGTTGCCAGATTGTGACTGAGTGTCCGAATGGGTGTCGGTGGTCTGCTCCGGCTCCGGCACAATAACGGTGGTGTCGGGAAGCGGCATATCGTTTGTCGGCTTTGCCTGAGGATTGTTGAAACGCTCGTTGATGGCATTTGCTGAAAACTGCTTGCCGAGTCGGAAACCGTTCAGTACCGTCATGGTGTTGTGGTCTATGAACGTAACGCCGTATATGCGCCCCTCGTCGGTATAGCGGAAAACAACATCTATGCCGCCGTCTTTCAGTTTGGTTGTGAAATCATCCTTATCGGTGGCGCGGGAAAGTACATCGGCAACCATGCTCCTTGTCGGTGCGACATTAATCTTGTCTTTGGCGCGCTCGAAGCGTCCTTCCACGGCGGTACGGCTTGCGAATTTACCGAGGCGCGAAGCCTTGAAAGGATTGGCGATAACCTTGCCTTCATCGTCGGTGGCGAAATACACCAGACCGTGATACTCGCGCCCGTTAACCCTGCCGTCGGTCTGCTCACATCTTATATTATATAAGGAGAGGACGGCGTTATACTCGCCGAGAGTCTGGAACTTGTATCGCATACCGACCATTTTGACGGTGTTGGCAACCTGACGCTTGATGTCGCCCGAAGGGTCAACCTTTTTAATCGGCATATCGAGAGTGATTTTCTCGCGCTGCGCCTTATGGAGATTGTATTTTTCCTCCATCTCGGTGGTGATTTTCTTGCTGCGCCGGAAAAGAAAGTCCTGATTGAGCCGCTTGCCCAGCTCGTTGACATTGACGGTCACTATATGGATATGGTGGCGGCCGATGTCCATGTGCTTATAAATTATGTAGGGCTGCTCTCCGAAGCCGAGTTTTTCCAGATATTCGCGTGCGAGGATTTCATACTGCTGCTCCGTCAGTCTGTCGTCGGGGTGTGGATTGAGCGAGATGTGGAGAACCGGTTTTTTGGTCTTGCCTGTTTTGGGCATGAAGGCGTTGAAATTCTCCACCATGCGGGCTATGTCAATCTGCCCGTCTGCCGGAAGAATTATTTTGTTCGCTCCCAATACCCGTCCCTGCTCCTTGTTCATCTTCTCCCCGTTGTATGACAACACGCCGTAGAGCGATGATCCTATCGAGATTTTAGCGACCATTGTTCATCGAATTGCAGTGACAACGCCCTGACATCAGCCGTGATTTTCGCCATCTCTATGGTGGCTTTCTCCAGCTTGTAGAGAAGCATCATGGTTTTTTTCTCGGTGAAATTGGTGCGAAGCTCCTTCACAACGAGGTCATAGTTTACCCCCACAGTGCGGTATTGTGCGAAAAATTCAGAGAGTTTGGCGCAGTAAACGGCAAGTGAGCGGTCGGTGGTGAGAACCTTGAAAGGCTTTCCGAATACGAGCCGCTTAATGAAAGTCGCCCTGACTGTTTCGTCGGCTTTCTCCATCATCCTTGTGAGGGCATCCCATTCGAGGTCGTCAAAGCTGACTTTGACATGGTGGCTGCACTTGTTGGCAACCGGCGGTCGCCCGCCTTTACAAAACAGATTTGTCATAAAAGTGTGGATTAAGTGGTGATGCATCGCGGAGTCTATGCCAACCGCAGGTTTAGAATTGGGATGTCCGACTTCGGAGGACAGCCTCCACATAGCAAGGTCGTTTCGTGGGAACGTAAGTTACCCGAAACCTTTTGGGAAACCCAAAAGACACCTTGCTATGTACACGTGTACATCCTTCATATTATGAAACAGTAGGTTAAATCCTTAATAGCGGCCCGGTTTGCCATTTAGGGTGTACTCTAACAGTACGCCTGACTGCTCCATGCCTGCGGTGGGTGTTAAATTCCTCGGTGCTTATATAAAGTTACGAAAATTTGCTGATAAATCCAAACAGCGAGAAAAAATCCCGACATCCCAACACCTTATTTTAAGGCCTTGCAAGGGCTGTGAGAAAAAATTTGGATGCCGGAATGTTAAAATTTCAGCCCGATTTTCGGGAAATCCGAGGAAAAATGATGAAATCCGGACGCAAATCGCTACCATCTCGATATATTGTAAATTTTTATGGCTTGACAGAGTGGATTTTGTTTTGTATCTTTATATAGAGATTGACGGTCAGGACAGCCTTCAAGGAGTTCGATTTATCTATATTATTACGGAACTATCCGACGAACCGCCGTTCTGATTATCAATCCGCAAAGAGTACATTTGAAATATCGGTACACAGGTATGGAGTATGATAGGCTTACATCCTCCCGTAGAGTTCAATCATCTTATTTTATTACAGAACTGCTAACCGGACGATGTTACCGCCAGTTTACTATTCTGCCTGTAAATCGTAATACCGAATGTATTTCTGACCCACCTCCCGACCGGTTGATTGTAGCTACATGGCCACATGACTGCTGACATACCACTTAATCCGCAATCCAAAAAATGACAAGAATGACTGATTACAAAATTCCTTTCCGGCTTACTTAGCCGATGCCCTCCCGACAGCGGAGGAAGGTCGCCACTGGCGACGGAGATAGCTGTAACCCATTCCGCATAATCTGTGCCGGTATTTCTTCGCGCCGATAGAAGCCCGGTCTATCCGTGTCAGAAGATACGCTGACGGCCACCGCTATGCCATATTCCCAACTTCATTTATCAAATCGTACTTTATGACGAAAGTATATGAAGCTATCAAATCAGGAATGACTGGAAAAACTCCGTGTGGATCTTTCTGACACTCCAAGCCCTTACCGCCAATACATAGAGCATAGAATACGAACTGAAAGCCCTAAAAGCGGAGCTTGCCACCCTCAACCAAAAGATCACCGCCGAGCTTGCTCCCAAACAAGAAAAGCAGGACTTTGGCGAGGATGTCAAGTATTATGAACAGACGCAGCACATAAATCACACTGATGCTCCTTCCCAATCAGGAAACGATAAGGAGTCAATGGTTGCAGAACCACTGAGTCGATATGAATATACTCGAGTTGCAACTATCTGTGATTTTGGTTTTCGTGCAGTAGGTCCAAAGTTTTAATATAACAATAGCCTACCGTTGTTATGGATTTCCATTATAATGGTAGGCTATAATTGTATTATATGGGAAATGTAAACTTAGGCTATAAGAATCTACCTAATATTGACAATCCTTGTTCCAGATCCTCGTTTGATAGCGAGGCATACCCCAATCTTATTCCACATATAGATTCGGAGAAGCTAAAACGGTCGGGAGTGTAGAAATTTACATAGGATTTGTTGGCCTGTTCGCGGATTTTGTACAAATTTATTTTCTTACAAGTAGGTGTCAACCAAAAGGCCAGTCCTCCGCTTGGAATATTATACTGAACTTTGTCTTTCAGATATTTTTCCAGCATTGATGCGAAAAAATCTCTCTTTTTTCGATAAACCTCTACCATTCTTTTATGGTGTTTGCGGAGTTCGCCTGAAGCAATAAGGTCAAGCAAAGCCTGTTCCATAAAATTATCTCCTTGCATATCCACGATTTTGCGTAACTCACCCACTTTATCAATAAAACTCTGGGAGCTGTAGATATAGCCAACACGTATCGCCGGTGCGATAAGCTTGCTGAATGTTCCGATATACACATAATTCTGCACTTCCTCATACGCGGCTATTGGCATCACAGGACGTTTCCCGAAATGAAATTCATTGTCATAGTCGTCCTCGATGATTGTAAATCCATATTGATTGGAAAGTTCGATAAGCCTTAAACGCTTGCTGAGGCTCAAAGTCGCGGTAGTGGGGTATTGATGGTGTGGTGTCAGATATATGGCCTTGACATTGCCTTTTTTGACGATTTTTTCGACATCATCCACTCTGATGCCATCCGGCTCCACTGCTATCGGCACGATTGTTGCTCCTATGTACCGGAATGTTTCCCAAGCCGGTTTGAATCCCGGATTTTCCACCAATATGACATCATCCTTTTTCAACAGACAGTGAGCTGTCAAAAATAATGCCATCTGACTTCCGCGTGTCACGCACAACTGAGCGGCGCAAGTTCGCATCTGCCGGTTTTGATTAAGCATCTCAGACAAAGCCTCCCGGAAACGCAAATCACCAAGTTTATTGGACAGGTTCATTATCTGCCATTTCGCCTTCTGTTTGAAAACCCGACGATATGCCCTTGCCAGTTCATTTATCGGAGAGCGGGTAATGTCGGGAATACCGTCATCAAAAAATATCTGGTTGCCCTGCAATACCTCCTCGCTATCGATTGTCTGAGGACGTATCTTTTTTGCAATGGATGTCAAGGGCAATCTTTCAGAAACAATAGTTCCATGACGTTCCAAAGTGCTGATCCAACCCTCGGCAGACAGAATTTCAAACGCCCTCACGATGGTGTTCCGGTTGATTCGTAACACCGACGCTAAATGTCGGGTACTTGGGAGTGATGTGCCCGGCTGGAGCGAACCATTCTTTATGGCTGCTATAATACCGTCGGCAATCTGTATGTAGATTGCGTCCGATGAATCTTTGTCAACGGACAACCGTAAGAATTCGATACTCTCTGGACTATTCATAATTATTAAAACTGGACTACAAAGATAGTCCAAATAATTTGTAATTTTGCGCAAAATTCAAAATAAAAGAAGGATGCAGCATAGAATGAAGACCCATCAGCTTACTGCTGAGCAGATTTCCCGGCTTTTACGGGAATGCCTTGTCGGATGTCTGGCTACCGTAGGGATTGACAACACTCCATACGTAACGCCGGTGCATTTTGTATATACGGATGGAGACATTTACTTTCACGGACTGCCAAAGGGTCAGAAAATAAGCAATATCCAGGTTAATCCGGATATCAGCTTCAAGATATACAAAATGGACGGACTACTCCTTGATGCCGACGGAAAACCCTGCGATACCAATACGGAGTATCAAAGCGTCATTGCGCAAGGAAAAGCAGAAATAGTTTCTGACATAGACCGAAAGAGAAAAGTCCTTAACGCTATCGTGGATAAATATACTCCTCAGTATTCAGGCTGTCAGGTGCCTGACAATATGGTGAAAGGTACGGCAGTGGTAGCTGTAAGAATAACACAATTGACCGGAAAATACTGGAATTAAGGTTATGGTTGACGTAAAAGGTAACATATCCAAGATTATGGCGACTTTTCCACAGAATGTGGAACAGCTTGCCGTAACAAAATTTCATCCGGTCGAGGTTCTGCGCGAGGCATACGACTGCGGTTTGCGCAGGTTCGGTGAAAACCGTGTGCAGGAATTGCTTTTCAAGCAGCCTCAACTGCCATCGGATATAAAGTGGCATTTCATCGGGCATCTCCAGTCAAACAAGGTAAGGCAGATAATCGGCCGCGTGGAGATGATAGAGAGTGTAGATACAGTGCGGCTTCTGAACATCATAGACCGCGAATCTCTGCGTGCCGGTGTCGTGACCAAGGTGCTGCTCCAGCTCCATGTCGCCCGGGAGGAAACCAAGTTCGGCTTCTCGGTGGAAGAACTCATGGATTTCTTTGAAAACCGTGGATTTGAATCCTTGAAGGCGACGCATATCTGCGGACTTATGGGCATGGCATCCAATACGGACGATATGGAACGTGTGGCTTCAGACTTCCGGGAAATATCGCACTGCTACAATCTCATTAGGAACGACGGACGGCTGAGTTTGCGAGGTTTCGACATATTAAGCATGGGTATGACCAACGATTATAAGGTTGCCATAGATGAAGGGAGCAATCATGTGAGAATCGGCACCGCTCTTTTCGGTGAAAGAGAATACTGATACACAACAATTAAACAATATTTTATTATGAGAAGAACAGACAGAGAGGTCAAAGACATTAACGGTGTTTTTGACATCGTTGACAGATGCAGCGTTGTGCATCTTGGCATGGTGGATAACGGAAAGCCATACGTTGTGGCTCTCAATTTCGGCTACGACCGGGAGGGCGACACATTAATAATGTATCTGCACTGCGCAATGGAAGGGAAGAAAATAGAAATTCTGCGTAACAATCCGGATGTTTATTTCCAGATGGATTGCGTTAACGAGTTCATCAAAGGGACTTCCGAGCGGCCATGTTCATACTGCTGGAGATACGACAGTGTGATGGGAAGCGGGCAAGTGGAATTCGTTGAGGATATTCAGGAAAAGACTCATGCCCTCAACCGGCTCATACAGCACGTAGGCAAGACCGACGAGATATTTTCATTTCCTCCGGCATCATTCGCCCGCACCCGTGTACTGCGCATACGTTCCAACGACATAACCGGTAAGCATCATGAATAATATGCGGAATGTATAACGAAGAACAGATAAAAGCATATTTTGACCGTATAAACTATTATGGCGGTACTGAGCAGTCTGTGGATAATCTTAGGGAAATGCACAGACTGCACCTGCTATATATTCCATACGAGAATCTGGATTTATTGAACAATATCCCTCTTTCACTTGCTCCAAAGGATTTATATACCAAAATCATAACAAACAGACGCGGTGGTTATTGTTTTGAGTTGCAGGGACTTTTTCTTTATCTGCTGAAATCGCTTGGTTATTTTGTGGTTCAATATTCAGGAAGATTTATGGATGAGCCGGAGCATATCCAGATGCGTCGGCATAGAATATTGGTCGTTAGTCTCAATGACAAAAGATATGTCTGCGATGTAGGGGTCAGAAGTGAATCGCCGCGTGTCCCACTTGAATTAGTGGAAGGACAGCTGCAATCCGATTCCATAAGTGAGTATCGCTATGAAAAAGATCCTTTCTATGGATGGGTTCTGATGCAACGAGAACGAAACAAGAACTGGAAACCTCTTTTAGGTTTTACTGAAGAGCCTCAGATTGATGATGATTTTATAATGCCGTCGTTTTATTGCGAAAAGCATAGTAACTCTACCTTCAATAAGTTTATGAAAATCTCGATTTTCACAGGCGATAGCAATAAGACGATTGTCGGCGATGTCTTCAGCGTATATTCCGGCGCGAAAGTTACAGAGCGACACAAAATAACATCAAAAGAGGAAGCTGTTAAACTCCTGCGAACTGTATTCGGTATTGATGTGCCGGGGCATTATAATCCGTTTATCTAATGGAACAAATGGACAACAACATACTGCATGACCAGTGGGATCGCGACCATTTGTGGCATCCCTATACCTCTACAACAAATCCACTGCCCACTTACAAAGTAGAATCTGCATCAGGTGCCGTAATCCGTCTTTCAGACGGTACAGAACTTATCGACGGTATGTCATCGTGGTGGTGCGAAATCCACGGATATAACAATCCGGCAATCAACGCTGCGGCACATCGTCAACTCGATAAAATGAGCCACATTATGTTTGGCGGCTTTACTCATGAGCCGGCCATTAAACTTGGAAAGGCTCTCCTTGAAGTCGCACCGCCGAACATGAATCACATTTTTTATGCCGACTCAGGTTCTGTATCTGTGGAAGTGGCTATGAAAATGGCGGTACAGGCAGCCATATCACGTAACGGCGACCACGGAAAGACCAATTTTGCAGCTCTACGCTGCGGTTATCATGGTGACACATGGAATGCCATGAGCGTCTGTGACCCTGTCACCGGTATGCACACAGCCTTCGGCTCCGCGCTACCGGTACGTTTTTTCCTACCTCAGCCCAAATCACGTTTCGATGGAGAATGGGATGAGTCTGACATAGAACCGATGCGTGAACTTTTTGAAAAACATTCTTCAGAGATTGCCGCACTTATTCTTGAACCGATAGTTCAGGGAGCCGGTGGTATGTGGTTTTATAATCCTGAATATCTCCGACAGGCACGCAAGCTTTGCGACCAATATGGCATTATACTAATTTTCGATGAGATAGCCATCGGATTCTGGCGTACAGGGAAATACTTTGCATGGGAACATGCAGGAGTTATGCCAGATATAATGTGCATCGGCAAAGGTCTTACAGCCGGTTATATGACAATGGCTGCCGTTCTTGCCACAGCTGAAATCGCCCGTGCCATATCCGAAGGGGAGGCCGGTGTGCTGATGCATGGCCCCACATATATGGGAAATCCTCTTGCCTGCGCCATCGCTATTGAATCGCTCCGACTTTTGCGTTCACAGAATATGGCAGAAAAGATTGTCCGCATTGAACAGATAATGAAAGAAGAATTATCTGAAGCATCGGGCCTGCAGGGAGTGACGGACATCCGTGTTCTTGGTTCAATCGGTGTCGTGGAAGTGTCGGAAACTGTGGATGTGGGCAAATTCCAGAAAATATGTGTGGCAAAAAATGTGTGGATACGCCCATTTGGTCGCAACGTATATATTATGCCTCCCTATGTCATAAGCGAGGGGCAACTCCGCACATTGTGTCGCAGACTTGTAGAAATCGTCAGGGATGGTGGAATTTACTGAAGACTCATAACATCTGACAACGTATCTCAATTATGAAAAGTGACCGTATTTCATATAAGCTCACTTGTTTCATTGTTGGGAATCGTGACAGAATGCTTGTCGGACATTCACGGCAAACGTGTAAAAAATATCAATCAAAATAATATTGCTGTGTTGTAAGGAGCGTTTTCGCTCTTTACGCACTGTCTATGTTCCAAATTCAATAAAATAATGTAAATTCAAAATTCACGATGAACAAAGTTCTTATTGTGGATGCCTCCGAATCCGACCGTCGGATTATGTCGGGCTTTCTTGTCAAGTCCGGCTATGAGCCGATTGATGTTGGAAGCATGGAGGCAGCAAAAGATGAGGTGGCTAAATTGCCACCCGGCGCGGTTATCGTGGCAGACTATAAACTGCCCGATGGCTCCGCAAAAGAGTTAGTAAACTGGCAGAAGGGAGAAGGATTCTCTTTTCCTGTTATTGCCGTAGTGAATAACCTGAATGGCTCCGACTTGCTTGAGGTGTTGAGCGATGGCGGAGCCGTGAATGTAATCCAGCGAGCGGCGATTGACAAGCAGCTTGTGGAAACAGTCTGCAAGTATGCGAAGCCGGAGAATATCGTGCTTCAACTCGGCAACTCGCTTATTCCACGCAGCAGCAAAGCGTTCTGCGAGATTGAGCAGTCTATTGAAAGAGTGGCAGCTACTAATGCCAACTGCATAATCTTCGGCGAGAGCGGTATGGGCAAGGAGCAGATTGCACGGCAAATCTATCTTCAAAGTTCCAGAACGCAGAAACCTCTGATTGTCTTGGAAGCCGGTGGAGCGGCCCTTGTCGGCAGACATAATCCGAAATCTGACCGCAGCGAGATGTATAACCGTATTGAGGGCTACTTTCAAGAGGCAAAGGGCGGCACACTGGTGATTAAGAACATCCAGTTGCTCACTTTCGAGAAACAATCGGTACTTCTGCACATTTTGGAACAGGAACACCCCGATGTGCGCATCATCTGCACCGCCAATTCGTCTTTATTGAAGATGGTTGCTGATGAAACTTTCCGCGACAACCTTTTCTTCATTCTCAGACAGACAAGTATAGCGGTACCACCACTGAGAGAAACAACCGAAGATATACCCGACATTGCCGATTACCTTCTGACAAAGTATGCCCAGAAGAAACAACAGCCCCAAAAGCGACTTGACGCATCTGCAATAAAGGCGTTAAAGTTGCACCCGTGGCCCGGCAATATCCGCGAGTTGAAGGACTCAGTTCTTTTCGCCGCCTTCCATGTCTTAGGCGACACGATAGGCGAAGAAGACCTCAACTTTGACAAATCCAACCCTGACATATCTGAAGATTTGACACATCATAATCCCAAAGAAGAAAGGGACAAGATTGTCAGAGCCTATCAAAGAGCCGGGACATGGAAAGGCGCGGCAAAACTGCTCGGAATATCGGAAAGGTTCCTCTACAAACTCCGTAAGAAGCACCGTATCAACACCGATGATGGAAACGAGGTTTGACAACCTCGGAAAAAATGCGTAACTTTGCAACGCAAAATCGCAAAAAATAACGATTGGAGAGCCAATCGCCTAAAAATATAGGATAACATAAGTTATCGCAGAAGTTCTATTGTGAATCTGGAAAATGAACAAGTGATGAGCTTAGCGAGATGCTTGTGCTATGCTTACTGCATAGCGTATAGCCTTCGCTTTCATCACAGGCAATCCAGAGCCTACAATAGTGAGCGTATAGGGTTATACGCTATTTTTTGCCAATGGTATAAAGTGTGCTGAATAAAAAAGACCGATTTTATTCAATACAATGGTTTGATTGAATAAAATTCGCTATATTTGCAGTCTAAAACAGACTGTAATGAAAACAACCATACTCAATCAGCGGGCGGAGCGCGACGAATTGTTGTCGCGTCCTTATCAGCAACGCCATACCAAGTATGACGCTGACGAACTTTTGCAGAACCCGCTTATCAAACTTATAACCGGCCCTCGTCGCGTCGGTAAATCCGTTTTTGCCCTGTTGATGTTGCAAGGCAAGAATTTTGCCTACCTCAATTTTGACGATAATCAATTGCTTGAAAAATGGGACGAGAATCTGGCAATGTCGGCTCTTGATGATGTCTATCCCGATTATGATTTTATGTTGCTTGATGAAATTCAAAATCTTCCGGATTGGGATTTGTGGGTAAGCAAGCTATATCGCCGGGGAAAGAATCTGATAATAACCGGCAGTAATGCCAATATGTTGAGCAGTGAAATGGCGACGGTGCTGACAGGGCGTTATCTCCAGATTGAAATGTTGCCTTTCAGCCTTGATGAAACCATGAGGTGGAAAAATATCAGCCCGGACCGCGAGGAACAGGCTGCACAGGCAATAGTGCTGGCAGATGACTATATGCGAAACGGCGGGTATCCTGAAACAATCCCTGCTCGTGGCATAACCAAGAATTATCTTTCTACTCTGTTTGATTCAATCCTGCTGAAAGATGTCGCCCAACGCCATAATGTAAGGAATACGACCGACCTATACAACCTTGCCACATATCTGTTGTCAAACTTCTGCAATCCGATTTCAGCCAACGAACTTGCCGGAGAACTGGGACTGTCAAGTGTGGCGACAACAAAGAAATTCTGCGACTATCTCAATGAGCCTTACCTATTCTTCTATTTGCCGCGCTTCAATAATAAGCTGAAACTGATGAACAAGGCTCCGAAAAAAGTATATATCGTTGACAACGGTTTTGTGCAAAGCACAGCATTCAATCTTAGTGAAAACCTCGGCCGCCTGTTGGAAAACCAAGTATTTGTAGAACTCCTGCGCCGTGGCTATATTCCCGGTCAAACGCTATTCTATTACCGTACCCGAAACGATAAAGAGATAGATTATGTTACCCGTAAAGGCACAAAAGTAGAGCAACTAATCCAAGTCTGCTACGACATGACTTCCGAGAAAACCCGCAAACGCGAACTCGACGCCCTCGTAGAAGCCGCCGAAGAACTACACTGCGACAACCTGCTTGTGATTACCAACTCGCAAGAAGAACAAATCGAGTGGAAGGATAGAATGATTAATGTGATTGAAATTGTAAATCACAACTATTTATAAAGTTATGATTGCTAATCAGAGAAACAATTCGTATATTTGTACACTAATATATAATTATTTAAAATGTCTTTAATTATAGCACTTTATTTAGGTGAAGGTATCGTTATGGCAAGTGATAGTAGAACAACATATAATTCTACTATTACTAACCCTGATGGTTCAACCGTTTGTGATCATGGCGTGCATTTTAGCGATTCAACATATAAAACTTTTCTAACCAATAAAGGGGTTGGAATTTCAACGTGTGGTCAAGCGAGTATTACTAATAAGCCGATTGCTGGTTTTATTGAAGACTTCATAAGCCAACACCAAAACGATGATATTGAAACCATCAAAGACGAGATTGTACCTTATTTTAAGCATTTAGATCCTAATATTGACACTCATTTTATTATTGGTGGATACCATCTGACAGACGGTGGAAAGTATGAGCAAAAACTCTATCGTATATTAACCCTCACAAATGAAATAATACCTCTTGACACCACTATACAAGGAGCAATTTGGGATGGAGAGATTGATATATTAGGCCGAATTCTGACCCCAGTACACATATCTTCGTCTAGCACATATGTCCCAATGGCTCAATTTAATGTGCCATTTAATCATTTTACACTTCAAGATGCCATTGATTTTGCGAAATATGCCATTCAAGCAACAATTGATACGATGAAATTTCAAGAACGTGTAAAAACTGTTGGAGGTGCTGTAGATATATTAATTATCAAGCCCGATAATGCATTTTGGATTACAAGAAAAGAATTACATAAATAATGTTTATGACAACAAATAAATGGCCTAGAGATAGATACACAGGTCCCGGCGGCGGTCTTTACACAGGTCCCGGCGGCGGTCTTTACACAGGCCCCGGCGGCGGTCTTTACACAGGCCCCGGCGGTGGTCTTTACACAGGCCCCGGCGGTGGTCTTTACACAGGTCCCGGCGGTGGTCTTTATACTGGTCCATGCCAAACGCCATACTCAAGTAATTGTCCTCCTCCACATATTTTTATTGAAGAATTGCGAAAACGTGGACTAACTCAAATAATCGAATATATGATTAATCTTGGTTTCTTATCTTACCTCCGTTAATCCATAACATTAGAATCTTGATTGTTTATGATATTTTTTGTAACTTTGTAGTACCCAACGGAAACAATAGGGAAGAACATTGAAATAGTGCCGTGTGCAATTCGTGAACAACGGATAGTGCGGCATTACAATATTCTGAAAACAACTTAGTTACAACGGTATTATCCGGCTCCAGGCGGATCACCAAGCAAGAGGAATGAAGTTAATACTTTGTTCCTCTTTTTTTGTGCCTAAAAGCCTTAATTACCTGTAAGTTATGGCTCAGAACTTCTATTCAACACCCCTAATTAATGACTTCGATGCTATCAAAGGTGATACTAATTCACCCGATACTTTAAGCACCGAAATTAAGCACGGAATCCAATCACCACTTTTAAGCACGGCACAACACTTTTACAAAGAGGTAAAACCCCATTACAATTTAAGAGAGCCTAAAGGAGATAAACCTACTATGATTCACTTTGTATGCTTCATTAATAAGAAGCAGGTAAGAATATCTACAGGCTACAAAGTATATCCTAAGCAGTGGAACAAGATACAAGCTATTACTAGTCGTTTGTTATCGGGGCTTGATAATACTAATAACATTATACTTAATAATAAGATAGATGAAATGAATATCCGTTTCACTGAATATATTAATTACATTTGCAATAACAACACCGAACTTAATTCCAATACACTTAAACAATATATAATTAAAAGAATAGATCTTATGAAATTGGTTGTATTCAACATTCAGCTTAGTCATGGAATGAAGATTGAAAAAGGTACTCTCCATTTTATCGTGGAAGTACCCGCTAATCATCTGCCTTTTGATTCGATTTATTCAAAGAATCGACTAAAGAATTGCCTTTTGGCAAGAGGAATCGACATCTCCGGTCATGAAAGTATATTGACTTCTGCTTACTTTGATTAAAAAAAATGTGATGAATAGTTTTGTTCCTCATAATCAGATTGAAAGAAGAGAGGTTGGGGAATATGCATATAATACCATAAACTGAGAGTGTTCCCTCTTTAGTCAGAATTTTATTCCCAAGAAAGTAACTATGCGACTGAAATAAGGTAAACGATTATTTCAAGGGACATACAGAATCAGTGGCTAGGATTATATGCAATTCATAATAACACTAACCATCATTTCCTTTTCTTCCATCCGTGATTCAGCAATCATGATGGTTAAAGCCACCAATGTATGGTCAGCAATGCGCTTCTGTCCATCTTCATCGTAAAGAATACCGTTCTTATCCAAAAAATAGAGGAAGATGGTAGCGGCAATACGCTTGTTGCCATCGCTAAAGCTATGGTTTTTGGTGACGAAATAGAGCAAATTGGCAGCTTTCTCTTGTAGCGTTGGATAAACATCTTCTCCGGCGAAACTTTGATAGACATTACCGATACTGCCTTTGAAAGAATCGTCCTTTTCATGCCCGAACAAGTCCGAATCGGCATTGAAACGCATTTGGTCAATGATGTTCCGGCATTCCTCATAGGTCAGCACATAGGTTGCTTCGCTTCCCTTAGGGCGTTGCATACATTGATGGTCATAATCATCAAGCAGGGTCAGTGCCGTATTGTAATTCTCAATCACGCTCAGCACTTGCTTGGCATCAAGAGCGTTCTGAGTGCGTTTCATGATACGGATAACTTCGCCAAGTTGTTGCAGGCGTTGGTCGTTGATAGCATAGCCTTTGATAATGTATTGCTTCAAGATAGAGGTAGCCCAAATCCTAAAGCGAGTGGCGTTCTTTGAATTGATACGATAACCAACAGAGATAATCATATCAAGGTTGTAATATGGGATAATACGCTTTACCATCCTACCACCTTCATTTTGAACCTGTGCATTTTTTGCACAAGTTGCCTCTTCTTGAAGTTCTTCATCCTTGTAGATATTACGAATATGCCGCACGACGACAGTTCTATCCACGCCAAACAACTGAGACATCTGCGATTGCGTCAGCCATACCGTCTCATTTTCCAACTTAACATCCAGTTGGATAGCACCGTCCTTACTTTTGTAGAAGACTAAAGAGCTACTATTATTTTGATTCATATTGCTCAAATTTCAATTGTACTTTCCGCAAAGACAACTACTTCTTTAATAACAAATTATAATTCAACGGAATATATTTGCTTCCTCAAAAGATTATAGTTATTCTTGCATCGAAAGAAATCATGAGCAGAATATTGAAGTTATAACGCTGACTATTCGGTGGAAATAGAAATCTTTCAGATTTCTCGATGGATGATTATTAGGAGTTTATAATAAATAGGAGAGCCCCAAGCGGATCACCAAAGAATCAAGCAGTTATCTAATTTAGATAGCTGCTTTTTTCGTTTAGAACACTATATTTTGCTACATTTATGTAAGCCAGTGTGTAAAGCAACAACCGGTCAAACAGACCAACCATACTGTTCTATTTCTCCCTTTTAAGCATAAATAATACCGATGACTTGCTCATTCCTAGAATAATAAATACCTTTGCAACCCTAATTTTAAAAAGCAATGAAATTTGATATCAAAAGACATATTTATCTTACACTCTTATTCATCTTATCCTTCACTACAGGAACGGCGAATCCACAAGAAGCAGACAGCATCCGTATAACGGTAACAGATACGATACCTACCTATACCAGTGACTCCGCAGTCATCAGCTTCCTGAAAGATGCCGGCATTCCCATCACCCGGAACAGTAAACTGAAATTATTGAAAAGCGGCCGCGCCAAATTCATCGACCTCTTTGAGGAAATACGAAAGGCGAAACATCATATTCATCTGGAATACTTCAACTTCCGTAATGACTCCATAGCCAATGCACTATTTGACTTATTGGGCGAGAAAGTGAAAGAAGGAGTGGAAGTCAGAGCGCTGTTCGACGCTTTCGGCAACCTGTCGAACAACAGACCGCTGAAAAAAGAGCATCTGAAAGCCATCCGAGCCAAAGGCATAGAGATTGTCAAGTTTGACCCTTTTAAATTCCCCTACATCAATCACGCCCTGCACAGAGATCATCGCAAGATTGTAGTCATAGACGGAAAGGTGGGATATACCGGCGGCATGAACATAGCCAACTATTATATCAAAGGCCTGCCGGAAATAGGCGACTGGCGAGACATGCATATCCGCATAGAAGGGGAAGCTGTAAATGAGTTGCAGGACATCTTCTTGACCATGTGGAACAAAAGCACCAAACAGCATGTAAGCGGAGACAAATACTATCCCTTACGAAACGATTCCACTTTCAAAGGAGACAAGAAAGTAGCGATAGTGGACCGTGTTCCCAGAAAAGCTCCCAAACTGATGCGGCAAGTGTACATCAAGTCCATTGATGCCGCACAGGACAAGGTACAGATAGTGAACCCGTACTTCACCCCCACCTCCAGCGTCAAGAAAGCCATTAAACGCGCCTTGAAACGAGGTGTGGAAGTAGAGATCATGATACCGGGTAAATCGGACATTCCCTTCACCCCTGACGCCGCTTTCTATACTGCGAACAAATTGCGCAAGAAAGGAGCGGAGATTTACGTGTACAACGGAGGGTTCCATCACTCCAAAATCATGATGGTGGACAGCCTGTTCTGCACCGTGGGAAGCACCAATCTGAACAGCCGCAGCCTGCGCTACGACTACGAGGTGAACGCCTTTATCTTTGACAAGGCAACCACCCACGAACTGAGTACCATGTTCGAACACGACAAACTGGACAGTACCCTCCTCACCAAAGAAGAATACAAAAAACGCTCCGGTTGGAAGCGCTTTGTAGGTTGGTTTGCCAATCTGTTCACACCGTTCCTTTAACCCGAGGAACAGCGTGATTGCTCAATTCCAAATATCCGTATCCCATTCCGGAGTCCAACCGGTGACTGTTCCCTGTTAGTCCGGCTTCCACTTCTGGAGACATCCATTTACACGTACGTACGTGTAAATGGGGTTCGTATTTTGCCGTTTCATAACTGGAATTTGAAGCGGATTCTACAAGCAGAAGTGTTCTTTCTTCCATCTATTTCACCTTATTATAAGGTGAAGATAAAATAAATCCCTTTTTCATCCCCTCAAACTACGATATTTTTCTTATTTTTGCCCAAATATGTAATTCCGCCCGATAAGGCACAAGAGAACGAGATAGAACGATGAGAGTAGTTGATTTAATAAAAAGTACGGATAAGACGGCTTTTTCTTTTGAAATCCTCCCTCCGCTGAAAGGAACGGGTATTGAAAAACTATATAAGACGGTTGATACGTTACGCGAATTCGACCCTAAATATATCAATATCACCACCCACCGCAGCGAATATGTATACAAAGACCTGGGCAACGGGCTGTTCCAACGCACACGCCAACGCCGCCGCCCGGGAACGGTTGCTGTTGCCGCCGCTCTGCAAAACAAATACAATATAACAACAGTGCCGCATATCCTGTGCAGCGGCTTTTCCCGCGAAGATACGGAATATGTATTGCTGGATCTCCAGTTTCTGGGTATCACCGACTTGTTGGTGCTGCGCGGTGACAAGGCAAAGCATGAATCGGCCTTTGTTCCCGAAACCAATGGTTATAACCATGCCATAGAACTGGAATCACAGATCAACGATTTCAATAAAGGCGTGTTTGTGGACGGTTCACCCATCAAGATAACAGGAACTCCTTTCAGTTATGGAGTAGCCTGCTATCCCGAGAAACACGAGGAATCGCCCAACATGGAGCAAGATATTTATTGGCTGAAAAAGAAGATAGAAGCGGGAGCCGAATATGCTGTAACACAAATGTTCTATGACAACCGCAAATACTTCGAGTTTGTAGAAAGAGTAAGGAAAGAAGGTATCAATGTACCGATCATCCCCGGCATCAAACCTTTCCGCAAACTATCCCAGCTAAGTATGATACCCAAGACATTCAAGATAGACCTGCCACAAGAACTGGCAGTCGAAGCAATGAAATGTCAAACCGATGAAGAGGCCGCAGCCCTTGGCATAGAATGGTGCATACACCAGTGCAGAGAACTGATAGGTTATGGTGTCCCCAGCATCCATTTCTATACCGTAAGTGCTGTGAACAGTGTGAAAGAAGTAGCGAAAGCGATTTATTAGTGGTGAGTAACTAGTGATTAGAAAGAATGTTTTTTAAAGATGTAATAGGACAAGAAGAAGCAAAGGAACGGCTCATTGCCGAAGTAAAGGAAGGGAGAATCCCTCATGCCCAACTGATTTGCGGTCCCGAAGGTACAGGAAAGTTACCTTTGGCAATAGCATACGCCCGTTATATTTGCTGTGAGAACCGTGGCGGGCACGATGCATGCGGAGTATGCCCCTCTTGTGTGAAATTCAACAAACTGATACACCCTGATTTGCATTTCGCCTTTCCCGTGATCAAGAAAAAAGCCGGAAAGGACACGGTATGCGATGATTTCATAGCAGACTGGCGCAACTTTGTTCTGCAAAACCACTATTTCAATCTGAACCATTGGCTGAAAGAAATGGGAGCAGAAAACCAACAGGCGCAAATCTTCGTGAAAGAGAGTGACGAGATTGTACGAAAACTCAGCTTGAAATCCAGTCAGGGCGGTCATAAAATCATGATCATCTGGCTTCCCGAAAAAATGAACATGGAATGCAGCAACAAACTGCTGAAGTTATTGGAAGAACCTCCCGCCATGACTGTTTTCTTATTAGTATCCGAAGAGCCTGATGCCATCCTGCAAACCATCCAGAGCCGTACCCAACGATTTAACATTCATGGTATCGAAGAACCTGAGATTTCAAAAGTACTGCAAACCAAATACGGATTGCAACCGGAAGACGCCGACGATATAGCGCACCGCTCGGAAGGCAATTTCCTGAAAGCACTGGAAACCATACACCTGAGCGAGGAGAACAAATTGTTTTTTGAACTCTTCATAAGCCTGATGCGCCTCTCCTACCAACGGAAGATACGCGAGATGAAACAATGGAGCGATGCGGTAGCCTCCATGGGGCGTGAGCGTCAGAAGAATTTTCTGGCCTACTGCCAACGCATGATACGCGAAAACTTCATATACAACTTTCATCAACGTGATTTAGTGTATATGAATCCCGAGGAACAAAATTTTTCCACCCGTTTCGCACCGTTTGTCAACGAGCGGAATGTGATGGGCATAATGGACGAACTAAGTGAAGCACAACTACATATAGGACAGAATGTGAACCCCAAAATGGTGTTCTTTGATTTCTCTTTGAAGATGATTGTGCTATTGAAAAATTAAAAGTTGAGAATTGGAGATCAGGAAACAATAGCATTGCATGGCATTTATTTCTTAGTTCTCAATTCTCAATTCCCAATTAAAACAGAATTATGGATAATGAATTCAAATTAAAGGACGGAAGTGGCTGTTTGTGTTGCAAAGGCTGCGGACGACAGGATAAGCAGCTGAACACATACGACTGGCTGGCTGATATCCCCGGAAACACCGAGGAACAGGAAATGGTCGAAGTTCAATTCAAGAATACCCGCAAGGGGTATTACAAGAACAGCAACAAACTGAAGCTGGAAAAAGGAGATATAGTAGCTGTAGAAGCAAGTCCCGGACACGATATCGGTACGGTAACCCTGACGGGAAGACTGGTTCCTTTACAAATGCGCAAGGCAAACATCAAGCCCGATGCTGAAATCAAACGTATCTACCGCAAGGCTAAACCGGTGGATATGGAAAAATACGAAGAGGCTAAAGCCAAGGAACATGATACCATGATCCGCTCCCGTCAAATAGCCAAAAATCTGAATCTGGACATGAAGATCGGTGACGTGGAATATCAAGGAGACGGCAACAAAGCTATCTTTTATTACATTGCGGACGAACGCGTGGACTTCCGCCAACTGATCAAGGTACTGGCTGAAGCTTTCCGCGTACGTATCGAGATGAAACAAATCGGTGCCCGCCAGGAAGCCGGACGCATTGGCGGCATCGGACCCTGCGGCCGTGAATTGTGCTGCGCTACCTGGATGACCAATTTTGTGTCCGTATCTACCAGCGCAGCCCGTTATCAAGATATTTCCCTGAATCCACAGAAGTTAGCCGGGCAATGCGCCAAACTGAAATGCTGTCTCAACTATGAGGTGGATGCTTATGTAGAGTCCCAGAAACGCCTGCCTAGCAAAGAAATGACTTTGGAAACTGTAGATGGGACTTTCTATTTCTTCAAAGCGGACATTCTGAAGGGAACCATCATGTATTCTACTGACAAAAACTTCATAGCCAATGCTGTAACCATCACCGCACGCCGTGCATTTGAAATTATCAATATGAACCGACGTGGTGAGAAACCGGAAAGCCTGACCGAATCCGTGAAAAAGAACGAACCTCAGAAACCTGTCGATTTGGTGGAACAGGAAAGCTTAACCCGGTTCGACAAACGAAAAGGCAACAACAGCAACCGAAAGAAAAAGCGCAAACCGGAAAACAACGGCAATAACGGTACCAACGGAGAAGGTACCCCTAACGAGAACAAACGTCCACAACCATCCAGAGAGAACCGGCTGCAACAGCCAAAAGAGAACCGGCCACCCAGAGAAGGGCGTCCCAAGCAACCCAGAGACCCCAAAGAACCTAGGGAACCTAGAGAAAACAGGACTCAACAACCACGCGAGGAGAACGGAAACCACCCTAAAGAAGAAAACCGTAAGCGGGAAAACCGCGGTCGGGAAGAACGCAACCGGGAAAATAGGGAAGACGGAAACCGGAACCGCAACAGACGCCGTCCCAACAACGGCAACAATGAAGGAGGCGGTGAAAACCGGAACGACGGAGGCGGAAAGGAAAACAACAATAACAACAACGGAAACAAGAGCCAAACTCCGAATGAAAAGCCACAAACTCCTGCATCAACTAAAGAATAAACTGACATGGCTGCCAATCCTAATATTGGCAGCCTGTCAAAACAATACAGTCTATCACTCTTATGAACCCGTGTCCCTTGACGGATGGAGTAAAAGTGATACGCTTGTCTATACCTTGCCCAATTCGATCCCTGCCGGAAATTACGAAGTGGAAATCGGCATACGCCATCAAGAATCTTACCCTTACAGAGATCTCTGGTTAGAAATCGGCCATAACACACAAGATTCCTTGGTTTATGTCACAGATACTTTGCAACTCTTTCTTGCCGATGAAGCCGGAAACAAAACAGGAGACGGCCCTTGCGGACTATATCAATGCGGCCTGCCTTATAAGGCATCCCTTCCCATCCGCGCGGAAGGAAGCACACGTGCTTTCCGCATCGTTCACATCATGACGGACAATCCGTTAACAGGAATCAGTGATGTAGGTATCCGGTTGCGAAGGTTGGAAAGCCCGATGAACTAATGTTTCCCCCGTCCTGCATCAATGCGCAGAAATACAAAAAGCAAGATTGTAAATCCCCACAAGGAAGACCCCCCATAACTAAAAAAAGGCAATGGTATGCCGATAACGGGAGTCAGCCCCAACACCATACCTATATTAATAAACAGATGGAATAAGAAGATGCTCAGCACCGAATATCCATAAACACGGGCAAAACGGGTATGCTGGCGCTCCGACACCACAATAAGACGTAAAATCAGTCCGGTGAAAAGAAGCAAAACAACAGCCGAGCCTATAAACCCTTCTTCTTCTCCTACCGTACAGAAGATAAAGTCCGTATCCTGTTCGGGTACATACTTCAGCTTGGTCTGCGTACCATTCAAAAATCCTTTTCCCCACAAGCCTCCCGAACCAATGGCAATCTTACTCTGATTCACATTATATCCTGCTCCGGCCAAGTCCTCCTCCATGCCCAGCACCACCTTGATACGTATCTGCTGATGCGGCTCCAGCACATGATTGAAAACATAATCAGCAGAAAAGAGAAACCCCATCGATCCTATCGCGAACAGAGCGATATAAAAATAATTGCGCATACGTTCACGCATGGAAAGGAAGATCAAGTAGAACAATAAAGCTACACACAACCCATATTGAAACCAGGTAACATCAAAAGGGATGACATAATACGAGAATAATAAAGCCAGCAAGGTACCACCGGCGCCAATCCCCAGAATATACCACACTACCGATGCTTTCTTACAATAACTATTCACCAGCAAGGCAGAAAGAATGACGATCAACAACAATACGGAAAATTCACCGATAGAAGTACAGTCATCCGCCATCAGTTCATTGTCAAAACGGATTCCAACTACAAAATAAACCACAGCACAAATTCCCGCAAACAAAATAGAACCCGGCATCCCCTCCCTGTAAAACATAAAAAAGAAAGCCAGATAAACCAGCGCCGACCCCGTTTCCCGTTGTAAGATAATAAGCAGCATAGGCAGCAACACCATCCCTACTATAGGCAATGAATACTTCAACTTGCTCATGGTAAACCCATAGACATTCATGAATTTAGCCAAAGCCAGCGCTGTAGCAAATTTAGCGAACTCCGCCGGTTGTAAACTTACAGGCCCGAATTTTATCCACGAATAAGAGCCCTTGGTATCCTCTGCCAGAAAAGGTGTTACCAGCAGCAACAGCAGCATAGCCCCGTACAGAATGTAGGCAAACATATCATATAGTTTATCCTCCAACATCATCAGGATAAATCCAAGCCCCAACGAGCAACAGATCCATACAAACTGTCTTCCCGCACGGGTATCGAAACTGAAGAAATCAATTTCGCCATAATCATAGCTGGCTCCACATACGCTGAACCATCCAAAGATAACCAACATCAGATAAATGCAGATGGTCATCCAGTCCACTGATTTCCATATACTATCGTTCGTGTATGCCATAATCTATTCGTCTGCTTTGTATTTCAGCCGCTTTCGCCTCACTCTCCGGTGAAAGCTCGCCCTTTAAATATTTCTCCATGATCAATGAACCGATGGGCACACCGTAAGTTGCCCCCCATCCACCATTTTCCACATAGACCACCACGGCGATCTTAGGATCATTCATCGGTGCGAAGCCCATAAAAGCGGAATGGTCTTTTCCACGGTTCTGCGCCGTACCGGTCTTGCCGCACACTTCAATACCGGGGATATTGGCATTACGGCAAGTACCGCCCGTCACTGCCGCACGCATCCCCTGGACTACTGTCTCATAATGTTCGCGGTTCACCTTCGTATAATGTTTGGAAGTAAACAAGGTGTCCAGCGGTTCGTCTTCCACTTCTTTCACCACATGCGGAGTAATATAATAGCCCCGGTTGGCAATCGTAGCTCCCAGGTTGGCAATCTGCAACGGAGTAGCTGTCACCTCACCCTGGCCGATGGAAATAGAAATAATAGTCAGTCCGTTCCAGGAACCCCGGTAGTTCTTGTCATAATAGGCGGCATTCGGAATCATCCCGCGTTTCTCACCGGGAAGGTCCACTCCCAGCGGATAGCCGAATCCCATGGAAACCATATAGTCACGCCATGTATTCATGGCAGCCTGTACGGAACCATACTTTTTCTTCGCCCCTATCATGTGGAACAGCCCCCAACAGAAATAGCCGTTACAGGAAGTAGCGATAGCAGGCACCAAAGGTAGTGGGGAGCCGTGTGCATGGCATCCCACCCGAAGTCCGGCATACACAAAACCATGATAGCAAGAATAGGCTGTCTGGGGAGTAATAATCCCTTCTTGCAGGAAAGTCAGCGCCTGGGTAGTCTTGAAAGTAGAGCCCGGCGGGAATTGTCCCATAATGGAACGGTTCAGCAAGGGTTTCCAACTGTCGCGTGCCAGTTCCAGATGGTTTTTACCCCGTTGGCGTCCTACCATCAGTCTCGGATCAAAAGAGGGAGCGGATACCATGCAGAGTATTTCTCCTGTTGACGGCTCGATGGCCACTATACTGCCTATCTTTCCTTCCAACAAACGCTCTCCCAACATCTGAAGTTCTATGTCTATACCTAGTTTCAGATTCTTTCCCGGGACGGGGGTTTTGTCATATTTCCCGTCCATGTACCTTCCCTGGATACGTCCGCGGGCATCGCGCAGTAATATCTCCACTCCTTTCTCGCCCCTCAGCTGTTTTTCGTATGAGCGTTCCACCCCCTGTTTCCCTATGAAGTCACCACGTACATAGTAATCGTCCGCTTCAATGTCGCCCTTGGACACTTCCGCGATATCCCCCAAGACATGAGCCGCCGAATTGTAATTATACTGGCGGATGGTGCGCCGCTGAATATAGAAACCTGGAAACTTGAACAACTTTTCCTGGAAGACCCCGCACTCTTCCGCCGAAAGTTGGGTCATAAATACCTGATGGGTATAAGGGGAGTAGCCCGGATTGGAACGTCTGTCCCTGATCTCACGGATACGCTTCTTAAAATACTCGGGGGTAATGTTCAATGTTTTACATAAATCAAGCGTATCAAGGTCATGTACCTCTTTCATCACCATCGTGACATCGTATGCAGGCTGGTTATACACCAGCAGGTTGCCATTCCGGTCGTACATCACCCCACGGCTAGGGTATTGCGTCTTGTTCAGAAAAGCGTTGCTGTCCGCATTCTTTTTATAATCCTCGCTCATAATCTGCAAGGTAAAAAGACGTATCAGATAAATCAGCACAATAACGATTACCGATGCACCGATCACATATTTCCTTTTCTCCAGATTATAATCTCTTTCCACTATTTTTTCCTCCTGATCGCCTCAGCGCACAATATACAAACGATGGTTATCGAGGCGTCTGTCAATATTTTCAATAATAATACAGGCAGGTTGAAGAATGAAAAAGTATCAATGACAAGTAAGATAGAACAAAATAAGAAAGTGCACAACAAGATATACCGGAAGAAAGGCGAGAACCCCATACTCTTGACACCCGGTTCAAAATCCTCGGCACTGTCTCGGAGAGTGACCAGCCGCAAGACAGGCCCGCGCATAAAAGCCAGTACTGTAACCGCAGCCGCATTCATCCCCGGCGTGTTACCAAATATATCGACAGACAATCCCAGCAGGAACGCCCATATCATGAGGACATTGCGGCCCACTCCCGAATTGTATTTCAAAATGAAATAGATAAAAAAGAAAGGAGTGGCATACCCGTTGATATGCATGTGATTCAATACCAGCACCTGCAACAGTACCAGTCCGATAAACCACTCTATTCTTTGTAGATAAGTCAACATCCGCCTTCTTACTTAATCGTTTTTACCTGCTTTTCCAACTCCAATTGTTCTTCCTGCCCTTTTTGGGCAATTACGCGCACATCGTTCAAACGGGCAAAGTCCGTAAACAGCTTCACTCGCAGCAAATAAGACAACCCATCGTGACTATCGGCAATATCATCGACCGTACCCACCGGAATACCGGAAGGAAAAACAGCACTATGCCCGCTGGTCACAATTGTATCACCTAAAGAAAATAATGAATGACGGGGCATATCCTTTACAAAAGCAAATTCGGACGAACCGCCATCCCATTTCAAGAAGCCGAAATAATCACTCCGTCTGATTTTACAGCTGATGCTGCTTTTGGAGTTCAACACCGGAATGACGATGGAGTAATGCGGGGAAGTGAGATAAACAATACCAACCACACCGCTTCCGTTCACTACCCCCATCTCACTACGGATTCCATCCGCTTCTCCTTTATCAAGTGTAATATAGTTGTCAGCATGGGTCACACTGTTGTTTATCACGCTGGCCTTGAAAATATCATAACCAGCCAGTGCTTCCCGCTTGATCTGTTCTATGCCACTGCTGTCTTCCGTCGCTTCGGCCAAAGCTTCACGGATACTCTCCAACTGCAATTCCAATTCCACATTTTTCTGTACCAACTCATCGTTAATGGCCTTCAAATGAAAATATCCGGTAACATTGTTGGCCACATCATACATAGCTCCCGATACCCAATTAGCCGATGTAAAGAACGCGCTTCCTTGATAACTGTTGAAACGGAATAATAAAGCAAAACTGATTGTCTCCAGAAGAACAAAGAGAAACCAGTAGTTATACTTTAAAAAGAAATTCAGCAGATTCTTCATTAATAATAATTATTCAATGTGCCAATTGAGCAATGTGCCAATGTGCTAATGTGCCAATTGGTGCGCCATGTCCGCATGGTAATTGGCATATTAGCAAATTGCCTCATCAGCAAATTATTTACCGCATTAGGAATGAGAAACGATCTACATTCTTCAGTGCAATACCAGTACCTTTTGCCACACTCAGCAAAGGATCTTCGGCAATATGGAACGGAATATTGATCTTATCTGTCAGACGCTTGTCCAGGCCACGCAGCAAAGCACCGCCACCTGCCAGATAAATGCCGTTCAATACAATATCGGCATAAAGTTCAGGGGGAGTCTGTTCCAACGCACTGAGGATAGCCGTTTCGATCTTGGCAATGCTCTTTTCCAAGCAATGAGCCACTTCCTGGTAGCATACCGGAACTTCCATGGGAAGAGCAGTGATGCGGTTAGGTCCGCGTACAATGTAATCTTCGGGAGCATCATCGCCCAGATCGGTCAAGGCAGCGCCTACGTGTATTTTGATACGTTCGGCCATACGTTCACTGACCTTTACATTGTGCTGGCGGCTCATATATTCCTGAATATCGGCAGTGAGGTCGTCACCGGCAATGCGGATCGAGTTGTTGGACACAATACCACCCAATGAGATCACAGCAATTTCTGTAGATCCTCCGCCTATATCAACAATCATGTTGCCTTCGGGAGCCTCCACATCAATACCGATACCGATAGCAGCAGCCATCGGTTCAAAAATCAAATAGACGTCACGTCCTCCGGCATGCTCGGCACTGTCACGCACCGCACGAAGCTCTACTTCGGTACTGCCTGAAGGGACACCGATCACCATACGCAAAGAAGGGGAAAAGAAGCGGTTGCCCATGTTTACCTTCTTGATCAGACCGCGCATCATTTGTTCGCAGGCATTAAAGTCGGCGATAACCCCGTCGCGCAACGGACGCACGGTACGGATATTCGGATTTTCCTTCTCGTACATCATTTTGGCTCGTTCGCCTACGGCAATCATCTTGTCGGTACGGCGATCAAGCGCAACGACCGAAGGTTCGTCCACTACAATCTTCCCGTTATTTAAAATGATGGTATTGGCAGTGCCAAGGTCCATCGCAATCTCTTGTGTAAAGGAGAATAATCCCATAAATTCATTTACAATTTAGCAATTTACAATTTACAATTCGCAATTTACCATTTACATGAACAAGACTACCCAAGCAGTCCGGATGTACATTGTAAATGGTAAATTGTAAATGCCTTAGTGTTTAAAGTGACGGATTCCTGTAATAACCATAGCTACGCCATGTTCATTGCAATATTGGAAAGTCAAGTCGTCTTTTACAGAGCCTCCCGGCTGGATAACGGCTTTCACGCCTTCCTTGTCCGCTATTTCCACGCAGTCGGGGAACGGGAAGAAAGCGTCGCTGGCCATCACAGCGCCATTCAAATCAAATTCAAATGATTTAGCTTTTTCAATCGCTTGTTTCAACGCGTCCACACGTGAAGTCTGGCCGACACCACTAGCCAGCAGCTGTTTGTTTTTAGCCAGTACGATAGCATTGCTCTTGCTGTTCTTTACAATCTTGTTTGCAAATAACATATCCTCTATCTCAGCTTCTGTAGGAACTTTTTCAGTCACCTGCTTCAAATCGGCAGTCGTTTCCACATCCAGGTCTCTTTCCTGAACCAGCACTCCATTCAACAAAGAACGGAACTGCTTCTTCGGCAATTTAGCTTCCTTACGGACCAGAATAATACGGTTCTTCTTCTGTCCCAGAATCTCCAAAGCATCCACATCATAATCCGGAGCAATAATCACCTCAAAAAATAATTTGTTGATTTCTTCCGCTGTCTCCTTGTCAATCACGGCATTAGTAACCAGTACACCGCCGAAAGCCGATACCGGATCACCGGCCAGCGCATCCTTCCATGCTTCCAGCACCGTAGGACGTGAAGCCAGTCCACATGCATTATTATGCTTCAGAATCGCAAATGTCACCTCATCAAACTCGTCAATCAAATCAACGGCTGCATTGATGTCCAACAAATTGTTGTAAGAAATCTCCTTTCCATGAATCTGATCGAACATCGCATCCAGATTACCATAGAAATAACCTTTCTGATGAGGGTTCTCGCCATAACGAAGTTGTTTCTGCTCTTCCACCGCACAACGGAAAGCCGAACCTTCACCGCCATCAAAATAGTTAAAGATGGCAGAATCATAATGAGAAGAAACAGCAAATGCTTCTTTTGCGAACCAGCGACGCTCCTCGCGTGAAGTAGTAGCGCCATGTTCCAACAACATATCGCGGAACGGCTTGTACTGTGCCTGGCTGGCGATAATCACTACATCATTAAAGTTTTTGGCAGCAGCACGGATCAACGAAATACCACCTATATCTATCTTTTCGATGATAGCCTGCTCTTCGGCACCCGAAGCTACAGTTGCCTCAAACGGATACAGGTCAACGATTACCAGATCTATTTCGGGTATTTCATATTTCTCAATCTGCTGCATATCTTGTTCCAAACCACGACGACACAAAATACCTCCGAACACTTTGGGGTGCAATGTCTTCACGCGCCCGCCCAAAATAGAGGGGTAAGTAGTCAAGTCTTCCACCGCCTTGCACGGGAAGCCTAAAGATTCAATAAACTGTCTTGTACCTCCTGTTGACAGGAATTCCACTCCTTCTTCGTGTAGTTTGGTTATAATCTCGTCCAAACCTTCTTTGTGATAAACCGACACCAACGCGGTTTTAATTCTCTTAGCCTCTGACATTTTTTATAGATTAAGTATTTGGGCTACAAAGGTATAAATTTTCGGTCTATAAATTCCACACATAAACGTGAAATATTATTTATCCCATAATATTTAATCAGTTTTGAATGATTTGCCTATGTATCAATAAGCTGAAACATCAGTTGAATGGACTATATTCCCCAGACAAACAGCGTGTCGGCCAATCAGCAATCCGATTCATCGCCACGCCTTGTAACACAAATGTAACACGTATGACATTTTATCATAATATGCCACCCGTATCTTTGCGCTCAATAAAATAGAGAGACAAAATTATATGGAAACAATGTTTTTGGGAATCGTCGTATTCCTTTTTCTGCTAGCCATATTCGATTTGGTAGTAGGCGTCAGCAATGACGCAGTGAACTTTATGAACTCCGCCATCGGCGCCAAAGCCGCGTCATTCAAGACCATCATCGTCATCGCTGCTTTCGGCATCTTCATCGGTGCCACGCTGAGCAACGGCATGATGGAAATCGCACGGCACGGTATTTTCAGACCTGAGCAATTCTATTTTCAGGAGCTGATGTGCATCTTCCTGGCTGTCATGGTGACAGATGTAGTCCTATTGGACATTTTCAATTCCTTAGGAATGCCCACCTCCACCACCGTGTCCATGGTATTCGAACTGCTGGGAGGTACTTTCGTACTGGCGCTTATCAAGATAGCGGGCGACGAAACCGGCATGCTGGGCTTCGCCGACCTGCTGAATACAGAAAAAGCATTGTCCGTCATTTTAGGTATCTTCCTCTCGGTAGCGGTAGCCTTCTTCTTCGGCACACTGGTGCAATACCTCTCCCGCCTCCTCTTTACCTTTAATTATACAAAGAAACTGAAATACACCATCGGACTGTTCGGTGGTATCGCTGTAACATCCATCATCTATTTCATGCTGATAAAAGGGCTGAAAGATTCCGCTTTCATGACAGCCGAAAACAAGCACTGGATTCAAGACAACACCTTGATGCTGATAGGTTGCAGCTTCGTATTCTTCACCGTCCTGATGCAGATACTGCATTGGTGCAAGATCAATGTGTTCAAAGTTGTCGTAATGCTGGGTACCTTCGCCCTGGCCATGGCTTTTGCCGGCAATGACCTGGTGAACTTCATCGGTGTGCCCCTGGCCGGTTTCTCCGCTTATACCGACTTCATAGCCAACGGCAACGGTGAGCCGATGGGTTACTTGATGAACTCACTGAACGGCCCCGCCACCACTCCGTTCCTGTTTCTGTTTCTGGCAGGCGCCATCATGGTATATGCACTAATCACCTCAAAGAAAGCTCAAAATGTGGTAAAGACCTCGGTTGACCTTTCCCGCCAAGACGAGGGCGACGAAATGTTCGGTTCATCAGCTGTGGCACGCAGCATTGTCCGCTCCACGATGAGCGCTTCGGAGAATATCGCCAAAATATTGCCCGACAATCTGAAACGATGGGCCGACAGCCGTTTTAACAAGGACGTGATCATTTTAGAGAACGGTGCGGCATTCGATTTGATACGCGCCTCGGTCAACCTGGTTTTGGCCGGCCTGCTCATCGCCCTGGGTACTTCCTTAAAACTGCCTCTCTCTACCACCTATGTCACCTTCATGGTCGCCATGGGTAGCTCGCTGGCCGACCGCGCATGGAGCCGCGACAGTGCCGTTTATCGCATCACCGGTGTCCTTTCCGTTATCGGTGGATGGTTCATCACTGCCGGAGCCGCCTTCACCATCTGCTTCGTAGTCACACTTATCATGTATTACGGAGGCACATTGGCCATGCTGGCCTTGATTGCGCTTGCCATCTTCCTTTTGGTACGAAGCAACATCAGCTACAGCAAAAAGCAGAAAGACAAAGGCAAAGACGATATCTTCTCGCGCCTCATCGCCAGCAAGGATAAGGAAGAACGCTGGTCATTGCTCCGCCAGCACGTAAACAATACATTGGTAGCCGAAATGCAATTTACCAACGACACTTACCGCCAGATAACCGACGGATTCATCAATGAGAATCTGAAAGCGCTGCGCAAAGCCGTAAGCAACACCGACAGCCAGAAAGAAATGCTGAAAAAGATACGCCGCAAGGAAATTCTGGGACTGCGCCGCATAGACAACTTCACCGCCATCGAGAAGAACACTTGGTTCCATTTGGGCAGCAACAGTTGCGAGCAGATGCTCTACTGTCTGAAACGCATCTGCGACCCTTGCAAGGAACACGTAGACAACAAGTTCGCTCCACTGTCGGAACGCGCCACCAATGAGTTCATTCCCGTCCGCGATGAAATGACCGCCTTGATGACCCGCGCCACAGAGGTGCTAGCCAATAAGGACTACACCCAGACAGATGCCCTGCTACGCGAAGGAGCAATGCTGAAAAGCAAAATCTCCACCCTCCGGAAAGAGCAGATGGACCGCATACAGGAACGGGATGTGAACGTAAAGGCCTCCATCGTGTACCTCAATGTATTGCAGGAATCACAGGAACTGGTTTCCTACTGGCGTCATCTGCTACGCGCCGACCGCATGTTCCAGACCGATTTGAAGAAATAACGCGCTCATCTTATAATAAATAATAAATTAAGATAGCTTCTTCCCCTTATTCAAGGAGAAGAAGCTATCTTTGTCGCATTATTACCCTTGATTATTCACTATTATTATAATAAAACCTATGAAAGACCTCAATCAAATCATCAAACAGTTCCCCGAAGTGGGCGAAATAGAAGAAGTAAAAGCATTAACCTCCGGCTTAATCAACCAGACTTATTTGGTAAAATCGGTCGATCCGCAGGAGCCGGACTATGTATTGCAACGCATCAACCACCAGATATTCACCGACATCGACATGTTGCAGCATAACATCGAAGTCGTAACAGCACATATCCGCAAAAAACTGGAAGCAGAGGGCGAGACAGACATAGACCGCAAAGTGCTCCGTTTCCTTCCGGCTGCCGACGGAAAGACCTTTTATTATGACGGTGAAGGTTACTGGCGCATTTCGGTATTCATCCCCCGCTCACAGACACTGGAAGCCGTTACCCCCGATTCTTCCTATCTGGCAGGCTTGAAGTTCGGCGAATTCCAAGCGATGCTGGCCGATGTGCCCGAACAGTTAGGCGAAATCATCCCCGACTTCCACAATATGGAATTCCGCATGAAGCAGTTGCGTGAAGCAGTTGCCGCCAATGCAGCCGGCAGACTGAACGAAGTGCGGGACATTGTGGATGCCATTGAAAAAGACGCGGACGAAATGTGCAGCGCCGAACGGCTGTACCGCGAAGGCAAACTACCCAAACGTATCTGCCACTGTGATACCAAAGTGAGCAACATGTTGTTTGACGAAAGCGACAAAGTGCTCTGTGTTATCGATTTGGACACCGTGATGCCCAGTTTCATTTTCTCCGACTTCGGTGATTTCCTACGTTCGGCCGCCAATACCGGCAAGGAAGACGAGGAAGATTTGAATAATGTCCGTTTCAATATGGAAATATTCAAGGCATTCGCCAAAGGATACATTGAATCAGCCCGTACTTTCCTGACTCCCCTTGAAATAGAAATGCTTCCCTATGCCGCCACACTGTTTCCCTATATGCAGGCCGTGCGTTTTCTAGCAGACTATATCAACGGAGACACTTATTACCAGACCAAGTATGAAGGCCACAACCTGGTGCGCACCAAAGCACAATACAAATTGTATCTGGAAGCTAAAGCTGCTATCCCTGAGATGAAAGCCTATATCAGCAGCCTGTTATAATCAGCAGTCTGCCTTAAAAGGAAAGGAGCACAGAGGTATCTCACGCGACACCTCTGTGCTCCTTTCCTTTTTACCCGGCAATCATCCGGGACTTACCTTTTCGGTATATCCACCGACTTCTCACTTTTGCCCTTCAGGTGTTCGGAGAAGTAATCCACCAGTCTCCAGTAGAAATATTCATTCATATCACCGAAACCGTGACGCTGCTGCGGAAGAATCAACATGTCAAAACGCTTGCCGGCACGGATCAAGGCATCCGCCACACGCAATGTATTGCCCGGGTGTACATTGTTGTCAATATCACCATGGATAAGCAGCAGATTCCCCTTCAGCTGTCTGGCAATCTGAGGATTGGTAGCTATTTTGTACACAAAGGTCGTATCCCCTTTCTCGCTTACCACTTCTTTCACGCCATGATGAGTCTCGCTCCACCAACGGTTATAGATGTTATTGTCATGATTTCCGGCACAAGAGACAGCCACTTTGAAGAAATCCGGATATTGGCACATGGCAGCCGTACTCATAAATCCACCTCCCGAATGTCCGTGAATACCCACTTTATCTATATCTATAAAGTTATGGCGCTGTGCCAATTGCTCGATGGCATATTTATGATCGGCCAACGGATAATCACGCATATTTCCATATCCATAATTATGATACCATTTGGAACGGCTGGGATGTCCGCCACGTTGTCCCACAGAAATAACAATGAATCCGGCCTGTGCCAGACGGTCCGTACGGGGACTCATGCGGGTAAACGGATAATAAACACCTTCCACCTGCGGCCCGGGGTAAACATAATCCACAATAGGATATACCTTGGTTGAGTCAAAATTAAACGGTTTATACATCACGCCATACAAATCCGTCACGCCATCGGCCGCCTTTACCTTAAAGATTTCCGGAAATTTATAACCGGCAGCAAAAAGCTGTGAGAAGTCGCTCTCCTGGATATCCATTACTTTATTACCATTAGTATCCAGCAGAGTGGCACAAGGCACCGTATTTACACGCGAATAGTTATCCACCACAAAACGGGCATCGTCGTCCACTTCTACACGATGGAAATAATCTCCCTTAGTCAGCAACTTCAAGCCACTTCCGTCCAGATTCACGCGATACAGATGTTCATAATAAGGATGCTCCTTGGCATCCATACCATTGGCAGTAAAATAAATCACACGCGCCTTATCGTCCACTTTCAATATTTCCTCCACATGCCATGGACCTTTTGTAATGCGGTTCTTCAAATTACCTTGATCATCATATAAATAAAGGTGTGCCCATCCATCACGCTCACTCCATTGAATAATTTCTTTTCCACCATTCAGCACTCTCAGCGGACGGGTTTCCTGATAGGTATTCATCCGTTCCTTTATAACAGGCACAATGGAGTCCTGCCCTATCGTATAAGAACAAATATCAATCCGATGCAAATCACGGCTGCTGCGAGTCAGGAAAAAACGGTTGTTATCCCCCTGCCAAACGGCAGCCTGATCCTCCATGTCACGCTGTTTCTGCATCATCGGTTTGTATTCCATGCCAATGCTTTGATCTTTATAAGCCGCCACTTTAATTTCCTTACGGCTGTTATCGGTCATATCAAACAAAAACAAATGCTCTATAGGAGATTCCTTTTCGCCCGGCATCTGATATTTATAAGTTTCCAGAGTAGGACGGGGCTGCGCCATCGAGTTGATTACCCACAATTCCTTTACAGCGCGGTTGTCGGACACTGTCATCGCAAAATGGCGGGAGTCGGGCGACCATAACCCATACGCCCGGCGTCGCTTGCCGTTACAAAGCGTGTCGGTGTTGAGCATACTGTAAGGAATGCCGTAGCCAAAATCCTTCATGCCATCTGTAGTAAGTTGGATTTCCACAATCGTACTGTCCTTTTCATCCTTTTTCGCCTTTTCATAATCTTCACGACTCATGCGATACAAATTCATGTCCTTGGCATAAACCACAGTTTTACCATCAGGAGAGACAGACCCCCAATAGATCTTCTTCGGCTCTTCTTCCTTGTCTTTCAAATGGGTCAGCTTACGAGTAAGGTAGTCATAAGAGAAATAAAAGATTTCCTTTTCATTCTTCTTGTCTTTCTTGTCCTTGTTATCTTTCTTCGGTGCCGCATCTTTCGTTGATTTTACCTCAAAAGTAAAAGTCCGTCCATCTTCTTTCGCTTTCAGATTTGTGATAGGCAGATGACGTGCCTCAAACGGGTCTTTTACAATTTCAGTCAACTGAGAGGCCAGTTCGTCCCGGTCAAACAAGAGTTTCTTTGTCCGCGCTCCCGGATCAACTACATACCAGAAGGTTCCCTCACTCGTTTTGTATTCGAACCAAAAATTATTACCTTTTTGGAACCAATGTGGATCCACCACAGTAGAGAACAACAGGGTGTTCAGTTTTTCCTGTGTGTACTTTTCTGCCTGCAAGTATTCCGGCAAGCGTTCCTGCGCCTTTGCAACAGGGCTTGTCGCACACAGGCCACCCATTAAAAGGGCGATGAATAGCATTTTTTTCATAGATTGAACTTTTTATCGTGTTTACGAGGAGCAAACATACGGAAAATTCTTCATTTCACCTCTATATATCCCGAGATAATTTTCACTCATATAAAAGCAGCGGCTATCGCTTGTTTTTCGTATTCTCCTTATATTCAGTCGGTGTCATTCCAAAACGCTGTTTGAAACACTTGCTGAAATAACGGGGGTCATTAATCCCCACCATATAAGCAATCTGCGTCATATTATAGTCACCACTCTCTATCAATTGCGCAGCACGTTTCACACGCATCTCCTTAATAAATTCAATAGGTGCAAGTCCTGTCAGCGTTTTCAGTTTCTTGAAAAAGACAGAACGACTCACTGCAAGCTCCTGTACCAGATCATCCACAATCAAATCGCCGTTGTCCATATTCTTCTCCATCAATTCCGTCAATTTCTCCATAAACTTACGGTCATGCGAAGACATCTCAGGCTGTGCTTGCTGCTCTTCTTCAGGAACAGGCTGAATATTCATCAGATTCGCACAATACAATTGTTGCAACTTGACACGTTGCGCCAGAATGTTCTCCACCCTAGCCTTCAGATAAGTGGCGCTGAACGGTTTCGTTATATAATCCTCAACCCCCAGCTCCATACCTTCCAGTTTACTGTCCATATCCGTTTTAGCCGTCAGCAACACCACCGGAATATGACTGGTCACCATATTGGCACGTAAATCCTGTGTCATGGCAATACCGTCCTTTTCCGGCATCATGATATCACTAATAATAATATCCGGAACGAACTTCAACGCCTTGTCCAAACCTTCGTTTCCATTGGCCGCCTCTATGACATTGAAGTTTGAGATAAAAATACTACGCAAGAAGAAACGAAGCTCCAAATTATCTTCAACCAGCAACATCGTCTTGCTCTCAGTTCCTTTCTCCTCGTGTTCCCGGACAGGCTCTTCCACTTCTTCCGATCTCATTTCGACAGAATCAGAGAGAATGAACTCCACATTCTCCGTATAATGCTCCTTACCTTTCAAGAACTCTACGGTGAAGCAGCTGCCTTCGCCTTCTTTACTATCTACACGGATAGTAGCCTTGTGCAACTCCACCAATTCCTTAACCAGAGAAAGGCCGATACCTGAACTTTGCTGATTGAACAGATTCTTGTCCAACAGGTTCTCGAAGCGGACAAAGAGGGAGGCTTTCTTGCTTTCAGAGATTCCTATACCTTGATCTTGCACACCAATCGCCACACTATGCTCATTTTCATGAATGAAAAGCGTAATCATCTTACCCTGCGGGGTATATTTAAAAGCATTGGAAAGTAAATTGAAAACAATTTTTTCCAACTTGTCCGCATCTACCCACAGTTTCAAGGAAGGCATCTCACTTTCGAATACAAAGTCAATATGATGCTCTTCGGCCAGCGATTCAAAATTATCCATGATGTGGCGTACAAAAGGAACAATATCCATCTGCTCTATACGCAACCTCATTTTATTTTTCTGTATTTTGCGGAAATCAAGAATCTGGTTCACCAGGCGAAGCATACGGTCTGTATTACGTTCCACTACACGCAACTGCTCGCGCACATCATCCGGCAAAGCCTTGTTTTTCATGACATATTCCACAGGACCTGCAATCAGCGTCAGCGGAGTGCGGAGTTCGTGAGAGATATTAGTAAAGAAACGAAGTTTGATATCGGAAACCTGCTGTTCCACAGACACTTCATGCTTCAAGCGATAAATAGTAAACAAAATATAGACTCCGGCAAACAGAATCAGCAAAAAAGCGAGAATATAAATCACCATCGCCCAAGCGGTTTCCCAAAACGAAGGTTGAATGGTAATTTTCAAACTGCGTTCGTTCTCCACCCACACACCGTCACTATTAGTCGATTTAACCTGAAATACATAATCCCCTTTCGGCAGATTGGTGTATGTAGCGGTACGTTGTTTATCCACATAATTCCATTCCTTATCAAATCCGTGCAAACGATAAGCATAACGGATATTTTCAGGATAAATCATATCCAAGGCTGCAAAGGACAAAGTTACAATATTCTCCTTGTGCGAAAGTACCAGGTGTTCTGTATTATCAAGAGACTGTCGCAACAAACTGCCTGATACACCCGGAATCACCTCCTGATTGGATATTTTCAACGTTCCGAAAACAATGGATGGGACATAATTGCTTTTCTTGATATGTTCCGGTTCAAAATAAAGCATACCACGACTGGTGCCAAAGAGTATGGTACTGGAACTAAGATTCAGCGATGTCCCCTCCTCAAAACGTATTTTGCCCCCAAAATCCCGTTCATTATAATTTTCAAAACGCTGTTCGGACGGAATAAATTTACTCAATCCGTTTTCCGTACTTATCCACAGATTCCCCGTGTCATCCTCTTCTACAGACAACAGGATATCTGAAGGCAGACCATCCTTCACGGTATAGGATTTAAATACCGCCTCCCCTTCCCCGTTCATGGAAACAAGCTGGTTAAGTCCTCCCCCAAATGTAGCCAGATAAACTTCTCCTTGTGAAGTGGTGACAACCCGATATACGTTATTGTTACTCAGACAATTCATATCATCGGGAATACGTGCATGAAGATGGAAAACAATCGATTCGGGATCTTTAAAATCTTCTTTAAAACTAAGTGCGCCATCACTGCTTCCCACCCATATATTTCCTTTATTATCAGAAGCGATATGACGTACACGATAAAAACGGTCATACGGGAAACCTTTCAAATTGTTCCGGGAACTTATGAACACATATTTCCCTTCGGGAGTTTTCTGAATATAATTCAACCCTCCACCGAAAGTCGCCACCCAGATGCGTCCATGCTTGTCTTCGTGCAACCAGTAAACACTGTTATGGCTCAGGCTATAGATATCATCCTCATCATACTTGAACCGGGTGAACTTAAAATGCGCCCCCTCCTTCTCTGCCAGAACAATCCCGTCTCCTTTGGTAGCAATCCAAATGTTTCCCCGGGAATCTTGCATGATATGGTAAGGGACTCCACTCAACGGTCTGCCAGATTTGGCTATAACCCCCTCCTCAGTCAAAATCCCCTGATAATTCAAATCGGAAGAATAAATTTCAATCTGGCCGTCCCGTTTCCCCATCCAGATGCGATGTTCACTATCTTCAAACAGCGCACGCACCGTATTGGCATTCAAGTCATAGCCATGCCCCGTACGGGGATAAATATGAAACTGGCTTCCCAGAAATGTAATCTTCTCCAACCCTTTTGAATGGGTACATAACCAAAGATTACCTTGCTTATCGGATAACATGGAATGCAGTTTGTTGGAAAAACGCCAATCCGGTGAATCGGGATCATTATAGAAAGGCAATAGCTTATCCGCCTCCCTGTCATACCAAGAGAGGCCACCGCCTTGCGGATGTACCCACAAATTACCGTTCAAGTCTTCACAAATATGAAAACTGGGATAGGAACGATCAGCGCCTCGTGGCTCCACTTGCATCTTTTCCTGCTTGAACACTTTCGTAAAAGGATTAAAATGACAAACCTCCCCCCATTCGGTCATCTCAAACCATGCCTCCTGTCTACTGTCAACATAAACAGAACGAAAAGCGTCCGCAGGGAATTCGGGACAATTGGATTTATTATAGACTTTACACTCTTTTGTATCCGAATGGTACAATATCAATCCTTCACGGGCAGTGGTTATTAATAATCCTATTCCTTTTATTTCATTGATAGCAACCACTTTATCCTTTACCGGAAGTTCCCAAAGACGAAAGATTTCATTCAGCAAGGAATAACACCATATCCGCCCTCTGTCTGATCCAAAATAAAGTTCGTCTCCACCACTGCAAAAAGAGTAGAAAGCCTGTACGGATTCATCTTTACCCGATTGGATATTCACAAAATAAGAAACCGGTTCTTCCTTATCATCAGTAATCTTCAGCAAGCCGTTATTGGTAAGCAGCCACTCTTGATTGTGAGCGTCGCTAAAGACTTGATTAATGTGAGTGGCATTTCCTCCGTGACTATGAGTGGCATATACCCGGGTGGTTATGCTATAATCCTTCGGATTTGTTTTCACCCGGACTGCTCCTTCATTTTCAGAAAGCAACCAAATGATACTGTCCGGCAATATTTTAATGGAAGAAAAACGCATGCCTTCCTCTTCTCCTTCGGCAGGAACTTGTTCGAATTTCTCTGTTTTTTGATCAAAACGACATACACGATAATCATACGTTTGCAGCCAGATGTAATTATAGGGATCTACTTCCAACAGGTCCACCCGGTTATTGGTCATCGTAATTTTATTCCCCTGTCTGGCCTTATAGACTTTGAAGTCATAACCATTGAACCGATTGATTCCATCCCAGGTCGAAAACCATAATGCTCCATTGTGGTCTTGTACCATGCTCATGATGGAATTCTGAGACAAACCATTTTCTGAAGAATAATGGGTAAAGGTACAATTAGGCTGACTTTTTGCATAAAAAAAGAACAGCAGAGCAAATATAAATAGAATGTGCCTTTTCATTTCGTAGATTTTCATATATATAGCATGACAAAAGTACATAAAAAGCAAGATATACCGATGTACGAGCCACTAAAAAAACAAAATAGTAAGGTGAAAAAAGTAAGTTAACTTCATGGACCAAGTAAGTTAACTTCATGAGCCAAGTAAGTTAACTTCATGGACCAAGTAAGTTAACTTACTTTTCGAAGCCACATTTCTCTTGCTTTTCGCAAACCGGTTCCGTCCGATCATAAAAGATAATCCAGTTATCTTTTCAAGTTCTGCAACAATGCATTTCCATTTTTTACGGGGTTCCAGCCATCATCACCAGCCAGAATCTGCGCCTCTCCATAACCATCGGTATTCTTCAGTTGCTTTCCAAACGATGCGCGTTCACCCGTAGAAGCTCCTTCACCACGATTCTGATATTCGGCATAAAATGCTGTTTTCTCATTTTCCTTTTTGCCCCAGTTGTTCCAACCTGCCGGAAGGATATGTTTTCCTAAATCACAACAAATATAAACAGCTTGCGCATAAGGGCGCCAAGGACGGGACAAATACACCTTTCGAGCCTCAGCCGCACCCGTCAACTTACAATTGATGAATACATAGCCATATTTCTTTCCTTTATCCGTAGAAGGGGCAGTAACATACCCGTCCCCCAAACTATGAATGGTGCAGTCCTTGAACAATGCCGTAGACCAGCCAAAAATAAAATCCACCGTTCCTTCTATGTAACAACAATCGTAAAACTGACGGCTGTCTTTACCATAAGTGTACAAAGTATCCTGATTTCCCAAAAAACGACAGTTTTTGAAATAAGCGCGGTCTCCGCTGACAAAACAAGCTACTGCCTGCCCCACTCTGCCGGCACTGTTCTCGAAAGTAATATTCTCGGCATAGAAATCGGGAGCATAGATATAACAGGTTGATGAACCAGAGGTAGACATTTCTTCTCCAAAACAGTTCTTTTTAGAAGCAAAATCATCATTTGTCAGAATTGCTCCGTCCTCGCCTATCAAAGATATATTAATCTTGCTTTCAGGAATAACCACTTTCTCCTTATATACCCCTTTACGGACTAGAATAGTAGTGCGTCCTGCTTTACGAAAATCGGGAACAGCATGGATTGCTTCCTGAATGGTAAAGAAATCACCACTGCCATCTTTTGCCACGACAAAATCATAATGACGAACAAAAGGCGCCAATGCAGGAACCTTTTCAGCTATAGCGTCCACTGTCAGACCGGCAATGGTACGTGCCCCATATACATTCAAGTGCGTATTATCCTCACGACCTTTCGGGCAAGCCGCACACACGCCTTCGGGTATCCACATGAATAATTTTTTTGAAGCTTCCGCTCCCATTCCCTGCACCAAATCATGTGTTATCTTGTTCATATCCACAAAAGGTACATCCAATTCTTTTGCCACATTGCGCGGAGAGTCCAAATATTTTCCATGAGTGTCAATCAGCACTTCCCCATCCTGAGAAGCAGCATCCTTTGACAAATCCCTGCGCACATCATCTTCGGCCACCGCATTCTTATTATTCCGGAAATTACGACGGACTATGGCATTAAACAAAACGGGAATTCCCCCTTTGGCACGCGTTTCTTTTACAAAACGACGTAGATTGGCATCAAAAGTAGATCCGGGATCAGTGTGGCGTTTCTCATCCGCTTTCTCATCATTATGCCCGAACTGGATAAAGACATAATCACCCGGCCTTACCTTATTAATTACTACCTCCCATAATCCTTCATCAATAAAACTTTTAGAACTCCGCCCATTCCTTGCATGATTTTCCACACGGATTTCTTCACTGAAATATCCCCCCAGCACATGTCCCCAGCCACGTTCCTGATTGCCCCCTTCCAAAGGCTTGTTGGCCATAGTCGAATCTCCTATCATAAAAATAGTAATCGTACGGTCTGCCGTAAAGGCAGAAAATAACAACAAAGCAACAAGTGCCATCCATATTTTTAATCTCATCATTTTTTATTTTAAGTTTTTATTAAAGAACTCAAGTACATCTGCCTGTATCTCTTTGCTACAAAAATGTGGCAGGTCATAGAATTTAGTACTCAGCAGATGTTCCACCGACTGACTTTGCCACACATCCTGCATGGTAGAGAAAGCGCTTTCAACTCCCTTTACAGGAAAAAGCTTGTCCCGTAAACCATTGATGAACAGCATCGGTTTAGGACAGGCAATAGATGCCACATGAGGATAATCCATCCAGTTCCGTATGCCGGGAATAATCATGGAATAGGCAGAACCGCCTTTATTCTGATTATTAGTAAGCGTCATTAAACTATCCGTAGTATTCATCCAGCACACAGCAGCGCCTGCTTTCACCACATCTGTAGCAGCACTGATCATCCAGGCACGATGTGCTCCCATAGAAAATCCCATCGTACCTATCCTATCTTTGTTGACCATAGGCAATGCAGCCAAAAACTCAGCGCTACGGATATCATCCCAAACGATCAAGGCTCCCCACGACATTCCCATCTGTAACATATTAGCCGCCAATGCTTGTTGCGAGTCATAACGTACTCCTTCCTTACGTCCCCGTTCTCCCCAAAACAAAGCATCTACCGCAAGCACTACATATCCGTGGCTTGCCAGATAATCACCCACATACTGTTTGTCATAACATCTTTCCGCCCAATCGTCCGCATCAGCTGTCACAGACGCTTCCACACCAAACGGGCGCACCATCTTCTCTTTCCCTATCGAAAAATGGGCTCCATGATCGTGAAGCAACAACACGGCGGGGAACGGCCCTTTTCCATCAGGAATCAACAGATAAGCGGGGACACGGGAATATTCCGACACATTGAACAGAATCTTTTCTGCCGTATATCCATTCCGCCGTTCCGTATCTATCACTTCTTTATCAAAAGCCGCCACAGGAGGAGCGGGTTGCATACAATCCAACAAAACTTTTCTAGCCCCCTCACGCCATTTTTCGAAATTCCGGATAGAAGAGTTCCCCCATGCCATAGGATAAGTCAGACTTTCCTTCAATTTCTGATAAAACAACGGCATATCATTCTGCGTTTCATAACGCATAGAAACGGTTTCCGCCTTTTCTTGAGCAGAAACCGTCAGACCTATCCCGAATAACAATAAACAAATTACTGTTTTCTTCATAAACCTATACCTGACAAACTTTATTTTTCAAGGTAACTGATTAGTTTCATCATATTGTCAATATATTCTCCTACAGAGATACATAATTCTCCGGTGGTACACGGATAAGGCGATGTATCGTGCTCGTCTCCTACAAAAGTAGTTGTATATTTCGTCTCCTCACTAGGACCTGAAACTGTATATGGCTTATACGGATTCGAGGTTGACTTTAAAGGAGAGAGCCAACAACCGTCCTTCGTCAGTGACTTCACCAATCCCCGGGCAACTTCTTCCGTTGCTTTTCCACGTAAACGAGTATAATATTTAGGTAGGGGAACCAATTGATCCTGCAAGAAAGGTGAATTCTTTGCCAACTCGGATACCGGGATTTTCTTCACCTCCTCATAACGACGACGCAGTTCACTCGGATTCACAAAAGTAGCCGAATTATAATGGCCTATCGTATTTTCTATATTCTGATCAATATAATAAGCACCGTTTTTCACATTACTTCCCTTACGATGAACATACAGTGGCTTACCTGTATCAGGATCAACAAAACGAGGTACCAGAATAGCTTCCGGATTATTTGACTGACGCTTCCATTTCTTCACATCCGATTCCGGCAATTTCATTGATTCCAGAAAATGAATGGCAGCAGGAATACCCGACAGGAAACGAGTATCAGCTGTAAGTTTATAATATTCCATCATTAAATTGATCAGACGGACAGTGGTACCGGTGTTCACACTGCGCGGTTCATAAGAACGGGCATGAGCCGGCTTCAAATCATCCACCGTGTATTGATCCGCCCAACCGGCATAAGGTTCCCCTTGTTGAAGAGAAATCATCAAGTACATGGCACGCATAATGGGTTCTTTCACCCCTTGCAGCCCCATCGCCTGATAACATTGAATCAAAAATTCGGTTGCATCAGGAATCACATCATCATTCAAAGTGATGAACGACGAATAATCTTTCTTACCCTGGAAAGGATGATCATGCATCAATGGATAACGCTGGGGCCATCCACCTACCGGATATTGACTTTTCAAGACAAAATCAATGGTTTTTTCCAAAGCCGGGCGGAAAGCAGCATCATTTTTCTCCACATACATACGAAGCAGGAACTTGGCAGCCTCCATAGTACCCGCATCATCGTAAGTCGCATTTCCATAATAATGTTGAAATTCCTCCAGACGCCAGCCATTTTTACCAACGGTATCATACCAGGACTTTAACGAGTTCTCTCCTGCGAAATCGAACACATAATTCCATCCGCCACATTCAAGCTGCCCCCAAATCAAGGTGTTAGCCACTTTTCTTGCAGCTTCATAATAATACTCATCCCCTGTAGCATGATAAGCATCAAGCAACAGATGACCCACAGAAGGAGTTCCCGGCGGCTGAATCCAAACCATTGTCCTCTTGGCTTCCATTTCTCCCCATGAACGGGACATATCCGGCAAATAATTCCATACGAAGCCACCATTATAACTCACCTTGTCCATCATGAACTGAGTGGCGGTTTTCATCGTATTTATAACTTGGTCATCTAATTTTTTATTAGTTTGAGCCATACCTACACAAGCAAGATTTGCCATACACAAGCAAAGGGCAATTCTTCCCCATCTCTTCTTTAATGTGCTTTTCATTGTTGTCTTAGTGTTTTGATTCAAATTTAAATATCATTATGAAGCAAAATAAGCCATTTTTCGGGGCTTGGATTTGTAATATTTGGTCTTTTCCTCGTATATTTTAATCACGGTGAACCACTCTCCCCATATTATTTATATATTTGAAGAAAAGTTTTAGTTATTCATTTTATATTAAATGCAAGATCATGAATCGTAAAGTAAGAACCGCATTGTATGCTTGTGCCCTGATGGCACCATTGATACTGCAAAGCTGCAATGCACAAAGTGAAAAAAAAGAGAGCAACAAAGAGTGTACTGAAGAAACAAACAAAAACACTGAAAAAAAGGTTATGACAACAGGTAGTGAGAACTTCATCTTTGCAGAAGGCAAAGAATGGGAACCTGCAGGCGAAGGTGTAGTGCGCCAGATCATGGGTTACAATGATGACATCATGGTCGTCAAAGTGAAATTTGAAAAGGGAGCTGTAGGAGCTGTTCATCATCACGTCCATTCACAAGTGACTTATGTGGAAAGCGGAAAGTTTGAGTTCACCATCAATGGCGTAAAGAAAATTGTATCAGCCGGCGACTGTCTGTATAAGGAACCGGATGCTGTGCATGGTTGTGTATGTCTGGAACCGGGTATGCTGATAGATTGTTTCAGCCCGATGCGTGCTGATTTCCTGGAGAAGAAATAGGCATTCCATTATTCCATCCACTGCAGGGGCAGATTGCTGTGCTTTCAGGACCTTTAATGTGCTCCTGCAGTGGAAATGGATGCTGTCTTTTTAATCTGCAAAACGGATGGGACGATTGCTTAACCTTATCAAATCCGGTAAATCATAATATTTCAAAGCACCGTACAACACATTAGAATACATATCCCGCTGCATAGGCTTCTCAATGTATTCCTTCCAAGTCTTCACACTATGTGTTATCTCCACACTGTTGATTCTTTCATCCAAATAAGCGGCATGAATGGTAGCTGGACCATAAATACCATTAGCAAATACTTTGACGGAGTGTCCTTTCAGAAGTTCATGTTCCGAACAAAAATCAAGCAAAGTCAGGATATCGACTACCCGTTGTCCCATAATAGGACGTCCTATATGCATACTGATCATTGCATTACGATATTCACGGTTCCAATATTTAGCATCCGTATAAAATGCAGGGTCCGTCGTTTCCCCCAATCCGCGCAAATCCGCCAACAACAAAATTTTTCCTTCCGTCAAGGCAGCAGCAAAATTTGCATATTCACTCAAATAAGTTCCTTTCCCCTCTTCCTGTAACCTTAACTCAACAGGAGAATCAGCATTCGCTTTGGACGGCACGATAAGAATACACGGAACAGGCATCTCCCCTTCCCTTATAAGCTGAAATTTATATTGCTCATATTCACGCATAGAAGCGTGTCCGGTTGCCTCAATTCTTATTTTATGGTCAGGAAGACCTTTAAGACCCAACAAATCCAGCATCTTTGCTTGAATAGTTTTCTTTCCTTTCGAAAGAAACGTCTCACGCTTGGAAGCCCACTCATCCAGCTGATTCACATTTTCCTGCATAATACTGAGTGCTCCAGGCATAGATACATTCACCTGTCCTTTAGTCGTACAAAGCATATCTGACAACTGGAAACGGTCTTGTGCCGCTTTCTTCACCGGAGATTGATCATCTTTCAACCAACGTTTGAACCAACTGACCAACTTTTGCCTTTTTTCAACTCCAAGTCCATGACCGGTTTCTACTGTCAGCATATCCACCTTTTCGGGAACTCCCAATACTTTATAGCACTGTTGTAATTCAGCAAATCCTTGCTGCGCACCCCATAAATCGACAAAATCATATTTACCGCTTAAAATCAATAAAGGCCGTGGAGCCATCATTAAAGCAAAATCAGGTACTTCCAGTTGTTCACGCCCCTCGTAGGGTATATGTTGGCAACCATCGGAAGGACCTTGCAACTCCATAGTACGTTCTCGTGTAGAAAAGAAACTACAAATAGCCGCTACCTTTACACGGGGATCCAAACCTATATAATAAGCGGTCTGAGTGCCACCGCCGGAAGATCCATAGACTCCGATATGATCCGGATCAATATCCTTACGGGTCAGTAAATAGTCCAAAGCCCGATGATTGTCCCAATATTCCTGTGCCGCCAAACTAGTACCAAGCAAGTTAAAGCCCGCATTCAGTAAGGTATGTTCCGTGGTAGCCCCCCGTGTCAGCGGCTTTCCTTCCCTGTCAATAAGTTGCAACCGTTCTCCCTGCCCTATGGGATCTACCACCAGCACAGCAATGCCATTGGATGCCATCAACATAGCGGCATGAGACGAAGGCCCTTTACCATTCAATCCATGTCCGCAAAGTTCCAATGTTGCCGGAACAGGAACAGTCGTGTTCTCCGGCATATAAAGATGTGCTGTGACATAGCGGCCGGGCTTGCTTTCAAAAATTATTTTCTCTATATGATAACCGGTACCTTGTACCTTCCCCACCACCTGAGCATTTAAATTCCCTTTCTCCGGAAAAGTACCTACTATTTGTTTATATCGTTCACGGCAACCCTCCAGATACTCCTGCATCCCGGCAGGAGAAGCAAACGCTTGTTGAATAGCCGACTGCCGATCAGCAAACTGCCGATGCACATCACGCATCAGATAAGAATTATAAGCGGTACTTTGACTCCAAGGTAATGCCTTGAACTCACCCTGAGCAGATACCCCAACAGTCCCCACCCATATTCCCAAACCTACACATAAAGTGCGAAAACCGATGATTTTTCTCATAGAATCAATCCTTAAGTTATTGTACCACAATTTCAATTTTCTGACGGTTATCTCCGGCTGTCTTCACATACAGACGTTTATGCTCCGTATCATAAAACCAGCCTGTATTCCGGTCTGCATCTGCAACCGATGAAAGAACGGGCAACAATTTACCATTTTCTATCACAGATTGCGGAGCGTTCTGCAAATAAGCCTTCACCAGATAAGTGTGTCTGGCAGGTTTGTACTTCCCTACCGGTTTATCTGCAGTAAACGTCCAACTACCATCAGCGAGCCTGCTGGTAAAGCGGGTCAATGAACCAATCCCTTTTTGATAATCCATTGATATACCATCATCTTCATACATCTCGTAAGAAGAAATACCTGACGGATAGACATCCAATGTTATCACATCTACAGGATGCTGATCTACCCACTGCATAGCAGGTTGCATGGGAATAATAGCTCCGGCTTTTATATAGACAGGCAACACATCCAGCGGAGTAAGAAAAGATTTATATTGACGGCCCTCGTAACGCTCACCGGTTTCATAATCAAACCATTCTCCACCGGGGAAATAGACATGCTGGCTCAGTGCACCTTTGGTAGTGACAGGACAAACCATCATCCACGGCCCGAACATATATTGACGTGTCAGCTGATAGGTATTCTCATCCTGAGGATAATCCATCACTAAAGGAGTCATCATGGGACGTGCCGTTTTATAAAGCTGATAGGCATTACTATAAATATAAGGAATCAATGTATAACGCAAACTATCGTATTTGATAAAATTGGCCAAGGCTTCCGGACCATAAGTCCAAGGTTCATGATAACGGGGATGATCCATACCGAACACCATGGCGATAGGTGAAAACATACCGAACTGTACCCAACGGGTATATAATTCCGTATCGTAAGGAGAATATTGTTCAAATCCTCCCATGCAATGAGTCCAGTTACCTACACCACTCATACCGATATTAAGTCCTGCACGTATCACCGGTTCAAACCACTGCCATTCACTCCCCCAGTCTCCGGCCCAGATATAAGGATAACGCTGAATTCCCGCATAACCTTCACGGGTATGTGTCAGCCCCCTCATATTATTATATTCCTGAAATTTACGATAGGGTGCTTCCGCATAAGCTAAAGGAAATATATTATGAAGTCCTTTCAGGTCCATCGTCCCTCCGACATCTGTTTTCACAAACTTAGCCCCGATAGAAGCTACTTTCATTACTCCATTCTCCCACCACCAATCCACGGCTTTCGGATCAAAGAAATTCACCAGCCCTTCTATCTTGGCTCCGGGATACAGCACGTTTCCCTGTTCACGCGCCTTATCCAACAGATGATATTCAGGACCATTATCTAGTATGGAACGAATATGGAGCCCCACCATTTTTACATTCTGCGCATAGCAACTGTCAAACATGGCTTTCGGGTCTTTGAAGGTATTACGCCATTCAAAGCAACAACCGCCATTTCCGTAAGTGGTATTAAACAGTCTCCAAGTAGAATCCAGCCAAAGCAAATCAAAAGGCACTCCTTCCTCACGCAAACGTTTACATAAAGCAGGCGGGTATTTATCGGAAGTCATCTCTTCATTCTTCCAGGTTCCACCGGAATAAGTACCGACATGCAACCCCATTGCAAAACGAGGAAGCATGGGGGATTTTCCAGTCAATTCCGTATATCGGTCAATCATGGTATAAAAATCGGGACCATACATAAAATAATAGTCCAAATCACCGCCAAAAGCTTTGAACGAATAATAATCACTACTATCCCACCCCATATTCCATTCGGTAGCAAACGGAGTATGAAAGAACAAACCATATCCTTTGGTACTCATCATAAAAGGTACGGGACAATAATTGGCACGTAAAATATCTTTTCCTCCTACAGCCGGTTTTATCCCTCTTCCCAACTCTACATTCAGATAGACCTTACGCCCTCGCTGATCCATGAAATCCATACGTTCCCCAAAACCAAAGAAATGCTCATCCGGTTGTAGAACAGCTTTCGTCTTGACAGAATCCTTATAAAAACGTTGTTCCCCAAGTTCCGTATAAAGCAGTTTGCCGTTTTTATCGGAAACAGACAGACAGAACGGATTCTTGGTAGCCTCTATAATCAGTTTTCCGGTCGTAATCAACCATGCAGCACCTTTATCTTCCACTGTATAGTGTACAGGAGTAAAATCATATTTCCGAACCATCCACTGCTCATTTTCAGCGAACACGGTACCTTGAGAATGACGTACACGGAACATATCATCTGTACAAAATTCCAATTTCACATTTCCCTGAGGCAGAAGAAACAACAAATCATTTCCTGTCTTCTTAAAAGAAGCATTGGCCGCCCATAGCCCTATACAATACAGGCATAAACAAAAGCATAGGATTCGTTTTTTCATGGTATCTGTTATTTTATTTAAAATCAATCATATTGAATATCAGTTTTTTGGCTACAAGTCCGGCAGCCGAATCATTAATGATGTTCCCATAGATATCCAATGTAGAGAACAAAACACTACCCTTACCCATCGGTACAATCCCCATAGCAGTTCCGATAGCCATAGGATAAGTATGATAGGCTCCGACCAGCAATTCCTCACCTTCCATCACTAATCCCATACGCTCCACCCCTGTATGTATCAATGCCTGATAAGGCCAGTTGAGAGCATTTCCGACAGGAAGTTCCTTGAAAATATCATGCGGCTTATTAAACATCACCCCGCCCAGCCAGTTGGTTCCAACAAAGAATTTGTCCTTAAACACCGCTTTACTATTAGCCGCTATAAATTCCGACCACTCATCAGCACTCTGAATAATAAAGATTTTGGTTCCATCATTTACAGCACGTTCCATTAAACGCTGTGCATCCGGCATCTTATCATTAGGAACAGCCCAATCCAAACGACAACGCGCGTTACTGCGAGGATGCCTGAAACGAATCTCTATATCGGCAGACTTGCCTCCTTCCAAATAGACTTTTCCATCGCCCAAATGCTCTTTCTTCCTGGTAATTTCATATATTTTCTTACCATTGACAAAGACTTCAATCATACTACGGTCATTACTCTGAGGAATAATCGTATATTCACCACTGACAGAGGGAAGTATTTTACCACTCCATTTAATACCATAACCATCAAGCATATACACAAAAGGACTTGGTGTAGCTCCTTCAATAGCACTCAGATTAACCACCTTGGCCACTTCATGATAAACTTCCTTCTGAAATTCCATATCCTCATAATAGACCACATCCAATCCCGGTTTGCCATCGGCAGAGCGTAACGCTTCCATCGGCACCATTGTCAATTGATCTTTCTTAGGAGGACGGGCCACCATAATCCAATCCAACTTTCCTAAATTATCCTCGTAAGCCGCAACCGCTTCTTTCGTTTTACCCTTCAAGAAATTCTGTAAAGCGTTTCCATCTTCCCAAACGGCCCCTTTGCCATCCAACATATTGGATGCCAGATTTACAGACAATATATCATCATACCCAGTTGTAACAACGGAATTTTCCTTACATAGTTTTGCTTGAATTCTACAAAGTCCTCCAGCTGCAGGAACAGGTATTTTTACATCTTTCACCAACAACTGACCATAAACCTCACCTCCGGCGGCTTCTGTTTCATAAGTCCCTACCTCCGTTATATTTCCTTGAGAGTCCGTCACCGAGATTTTCAATTGATGTTTTCCCCGGACATTCTTCTCATTAATCAGATAAAAGTCAACGGTCACCTCTCCCCCTGCGGCAGCAACCTGTTGCCTGGTCTTTACCGCTACATACAAAGGCTGATTATAACGAGCTATAATAGCCGGATCCGATTTGGGATAACGAAAACAATCGACAATTCCCGAATAATTCTCCGTCAATTCCGATTCCCATCCATTAACAACGTATGCATCCGTCAAATTATTCATTCTGGCCGATTCTATTTTACGTCCCTGATGTTCATAAGACACCGTTCCCATAGCCACACATAAATCATCTACGGTAGGATAAACTGTCCTTAGCTGTTTAGCATCCAGAAATTCATTAAATTCATCATACCAACGTAAAAACTCTCTACCATCCCATCCTTTATAGCTATATTTTTCCAAATCTTCTTTATTCTTTTCCAAACGAGGAGGTGATGATAAAGCCCCTTCCTCACCAAAGAATACAATTTCACGCTTATTCTTTGTATCATTATAATAATCTTCAGGGCCTTTGTACAAACCTTCATTCCAAACAGCAGGTCCTCCGGCACGATGATAATCATACCAGCCACTCCAATACACTTTTTCATCGTAAGGACGAATATGAATTTTAGCCTGATCTTCTATATCATCCCCCTTTGCCCAAGCCGAGGTACGAAGAATCAGCCGGGAAGGATCCAGTACACGCATATCCTTCATCGCTTGAATTTCCAATGCCAACTTTTCAGGAGCAGCATTTCCAGATTCATTCATCATATTGTAGATAACCAGACAGGGATGACTGCGATCCCTCTTTACCATACGGACGACCTTTTCATGCAAAACAGCATTCATAAACGGCTGTCTCACATCCAGACGGAAGCCGCCAGGCTCTTCAAAATAGAGCAGTCCCAACTCATCAGCATAATTCATTACGTCAGTATTACCGATAAAACGATGAAAATTCAACATATTCAACCCTAACTCCTTAGCGATGCGAATTTGCCTTTCAGCCAATTCTTCCGATGGGAAAATACCATTGACCGGCCAAAAACTCCAACTGATGGCCGAGCGAAGCATGATACGTTTTCCGTTTAAACGAAAAACAGCATCCTCACCTATACCGGAAGCCTCGAACCAACGGAATCCAAAACGGCGGGAATCTTTATCTACCCAGTTCTTTCCTTCGGATAACTCCACCTCACATACATACAGATTAGGATCATCCACGCTCCATAATTTCGCCTCCGGAGCTGATATAGGAATCTTCAGTTCATTCATACCTTTATTTAAAGAAACACCCTTTATCTCTTTAGAATAAACTATTTTTTCTTTATTTTGCCACTCGTACACCGTTATACGAAGATCCTGCTTCGTAGTCTTTCCTTTTTCATTCTGTAATGTCAGAATAGCGTTGGCGGTGGTTATCTGAGGAGTGTTCTGCATATAAATATCCGCCACATAAACAGCATTACATACCTTCATACCAACTTTTCCTGTTATTCCTCCAAAGCCATGACCGGGAGGCAACATCTTATCTCCCCACGGAATCGTTCTGGAGTCACGCCAATCATGGTTACCACCCGCATCCGTTATACGTACAGCCAATTGTACTTGTTCTCCCGATTTTATATAAGGAGTAATATCCGTTTCGAAAGGAACATTGTCCACAATCTGATAATCCACTAATCTCTGATTAATAAAAATCTCCGCCCGTGAACGTATAGAGCCAAAATTCAAAAAGACTTTTTGTCCTTTCTTCAACACCGGAATATCCATTGTACGACTCCACCATGTAACTCCTGTAATATCTCCTTCGGGTCCGGACTGAGTTTGAAGATATTCTTCAGCTGTTCCGGGAACCTGTACCGGAAGAGTCTGGGCAGAAGTCAATATATCCCATCCCGCTGTAGGAACAATTACAGGAGTTTTCCGTGCCTCTTCCAATGTCAAATAAATATCCTCTGTCTGCCAAGCTGCATTTTTATCCTGCCATAAATGCCATCCTTTTCCTGACAAATCAAAAAACGGTCTCTCCTGTGCTCTCACCCCATAAAATGGACATAACAACAAAAATGCTATGGCAATAATACTCTTCTTCATAATTATCTATTACTTTCTTTTATTAAATTCAATAATAACTGTTGGCCCACTACATTAGCCCTGTTCTCGCTTTTAATACATGACTCCATGCTCTCATAGATGGTAAAACCAATATTCTGTTATAGCTAATCTCATTTATTTTATTTCATTCATATAACTATCCGGCAACCACCCTTTCAATACAAAAGCAGGATTCCGATAATTGTTTATCAACTCTGTATCTTTATCTTTTATCAGCTGTCGGGAATATGGATGACGTTTGGATACATCAACCGGATTTCCTGTCACCATATCACAAGTATTATACTCGTACATTTTAGCAGTCTTCGCTCCAATAGAACTCCAGCCTTCAGGAATTATATTTTTCACTTTACAATCTATCAAGACAAACTCTGCATCAGGGTAGGCTGAACCATGATTACTTTTAGTACGTCCGTAATCCGCCTGTTTACCATCCTCCGTAGAAAAAGTGCATTCAACAAACACATTACCATGATTGCCTGCCGTATTTCTTACCCATGAGAAAGGGCCGCCACCATTACGGAAATTACTTTTATAAGCAAACAAGCTGCCACGTCCTAAAATAGTATCACCACCACCATCCAACTCACAAGATTCCATATAGATTGTTCCATTCGCCTGCAATGCATCTCCTGAACCTATAATATGTACACGGTATAAAGCAATCCTTTCTCCATTAATCAACAACCCTTCTGCCTGACCTTTTAAATCTGTAGCAATGGTCATATCCTCAATGACTATATCCTTGCAATTATCAAGCATGAAAGCCGCCCGACGGGAAGGAAATGTACCGGGCCACTCATTGGTTTTCACAGTCAGCGGATGAGGATTAAAGACTTCATTATTTGCATAATGTACTTTAGTATCGGCCATTCCTGCTCCTTTAATTTTAACATTCCATTTATTCCTTGTATAGACCAATTCTTCATAATCACCGGGATTAACTAAAATCACAGTCTGCCGTTCATTAAAATCAGGAATAAAATCCAAGGCCCCCTGAACTGTATTAAAGTCCCCTTTTCCTGTAGCATCCACAATCAATGTATCTGAAAGTTCCGGCATGTCAGATTTAGTAGTGAAAGTCCACTCATCTTCTTTAGTGACTCCTTGAAAACTGCCGTCAGCTAAATTTAACACACCATTATCTATAGTCACATAGTAAGTATGCCCATATTCCAGCATATTATTGTGTAGATAAATAGTAGCTATAGAATCACGCACGATGACAGGATAAAAATGAAAGGCATCCGTAAATCCCCCTATGATAGTAAGCTGGTACACAGGAGGAGTAGGTTCCGCCGTTCCCGAAGGAGTACCCGGACGAGTATCTTTATTGGTAGACATAACGGTACGAGTATAGTCATAAGGCACTTTTGTATAATCACATTCCGGACCATACGTACGGCTCTCCGTAGGACCAGACGGAATACTCAAATCCAAACTGTCCACCACTTGGTCAGTAACTGCGTCATAAACCCGTATCATACCGGAATCTCCTAGGACAGGAGTCTCGGAAAAAGTAAGAACCAAATGAGTGTCCGGATTGACATTTTCCGAACCGGAAGCAGGAAAAAGTGTTGCATTGACCTGCCCTGTCTGATTACACGCCATTATAAAAGGAACTGCGGCAATCATACCTAAAAACGATTTTAATGTAACCATAGATTCATCAGTATTAAATTCAAGTTTTAATCATTCTATTCCCATTCCACCTTCATATAGTGCAGCATCGTTGTACTTTCACCACAACTGCCCGTATGCTGGATACCGGTGCCCCCAAAAGTGTTCGAGGCTATATCCGCCTCCAAATCTACCGAAAGTTTCAAGTTCGGATCAGTTACAGGTGCCGGAAGCGGAGTTGTCGTTGAAGCATGTGCTGTCAATTTTCCTCCTTTAGCAGTCAATGTCAGAGTACAATTTGTACGATAGCAGGTAGAAGACACCGGTTGACTGATGGCTTCAGCCACCCCGTTCTCATATTTCATCAAAATAAAATCAACCGCATTACTATACTTGGTCGTACGAATGATACGCAATGCATATCCCGTTAAAGTACGGGTATCAAACTTGATATACAAATCCAAATACTGTCCTGTAGCACTGCCAAAACCTTGTCCTGCTGTTTTACTGGCATCCACATTCAATGTGATTGCCATATCTCCATAGCTGCCATCCAGTGGAGTATACAGCAAACGGGCTCCTTTCTGATCCTGCAACAAACCGGTTCCGTGAGAACCATTCATTCCAGGTCCATAAATCCAATAATCCTTATCCGGAACTACCTGCCAATCGTATGCTGCCGTATCCAAAGGCTTATATCCACCAATCGTCCAAAATCCCGGTAAAAGTTGTGGTTGATTCTTACATGGAAAGTTCTGAAAATCCGTTTCAAATATATGAGTGATATTCACTTGCCCTTTCTTTATTGGAGAATTGGAAACAACAATCCGTTCTTCCCCCGGCAAACAACGCAGATGCTTGGGAGCGATAGCTGCCATCAGATAATAACCAACATCTTCTTTTACCAACGTATAGGAATATTCCGGTTCATTCAAGCGGGATACAGAAACCGGAAGTCTATCAGCCCCGTTCCTGTCCGTACATCTATACCAGGTTATCAATGATTCATCCTTACGCCCATTCAAATTTAAAGCATAACTGACAGTAGCTACTCCTTTAGCAATATTCAATTCCGGCTCTTCCGTAAACGAGGGAGCCGGTACATAATCGGGAGCAACCGTAAGTTCTGTCGCACATTCCAAACCATCCTCTGTATAGGCTATCACAGTGAAATGTTTTGTTTCATCCTCCGTATTAGTTGCCTCGACAACACATTCATATCCCTCGGAAGTAGATAATTTCACATCCTTTTCATAACCTTGTTGTACTTTCCACTTCACGGGAACATTATTCAGTACATAGTTGCAATGCCTTTTTACCGTTGCAACCAGTCTGACCGGCTGGCCACCAGTCTGGATGGAAGCCGTTAAAGGCTCTACAGAAAGACAGGAGGGCATCCGGGTATAATCCCTTCCATCCCGCTTACCTATAGCAATGACACGATCTTTCACCTGAAGAGGATCCCAATCATCCTCTCCTCTCAATAAATTGTAAGTATTATAAACTACCTCTTCATTCTCTTCCAGCCGGAAAGCTTTCAGTTGATTCAGCTGATCCATGCAAACCGTATTATAAGGCTTGTCAGCCCCTATTACATAAGGTTGCCCGTTCAGCTTCACATTATATTGGTAACAACGCAACCAATCTGTGGGATCATGTGTCCAGCCCGCATAAACCGGCTTCTTCGAATGATAACGGCAATCGACAATACTTAACGGCCCGACCGACTTACAAAAATATTGCCGGTCTTCCTCATGACATACATAAAAGTCACAGTTCAAAAATACAGCTCCGCCCATATCACTTCTCCAAAAAGGTTTCTGACCATAAAAATGAAGTGTACAATCCAGATAAACCCCTGTTCCGGTCAACGCATCATCGGTACTTTCCATGTGGCATTTATTAAAAAGTATCCGCTTGGCGCCATTCAGCGGATTCATGTTCAAGCGGCTGATGAAATGTACATTATCCGCCACAATCTTGTCGCCATGACAATAAGCGACGTGTGCCTGAGTGATGGCAGACATTCTTTTCTTCCTGCTTAATTCCTTCTTCAGAGGGTATTCCAAATCGACATTACAGAAATTCCCCATGGTCAAGTCCTTTACTAACAGACCGTCTCCCCAAAAATCAAACATGGTGAAATTACCGACAGCCCCCTGTGTCTGTCCACGGCTGGATGCCAGAACTGTATTTTCAGGATGGCTATTCAATCCGATAATATGAAGATAAGGGCATTTAACAACCAAGCCGAACGGTTCACGACCGTCTTTTCCAACACGAATAGCAGGATCGTCAGGATCATCAATCCAATAAACGTATGGAGCCAGATAGACTTTCATCGGTTCCGCTTCCGTACCAACCGAAAAATTAGCGGCAGCTTTATTGAAACTATTAAAAACATAAGGATTACCCGCCACTTCCCTATCGGACAACTGCCCATCAACAAAAAATGTTTTCGGACCTAAAATAATTTCTTTATCTGCATAACGAAGGCAGTTTCCTTTAAATTCTATAGGTTGCGAAGGATCTAACGAACTATAATGATCAATACTTTGTGCTTTTAACAGATGTCCCCATACAAGCCAGCACAAGGCAAAAGCGAGGAAATGTAAATGTTTCATTTTGTATAGATTAAGATTTGTTCTACTACAAAAGTAAACGAGAGACAGTGGACAGAAAGGTAAAAATTGGTCTATTATGTGCAAATTTTGAATAATGTGCTAATTTGCCAATTTGCTAATAGGCCAATTGACATGCGAACATAGCGGAACCAAACGGCAAATCAGCCTATTAGCAAATTAACACATTCATTAATTATTTTACTTCAGTTATCCTTAGCAGCAGATAAGGACTTGCAGGCAGTCTTACTCTTCCTTGATTTTTATCATACACCCTATCTTTTACAGGAGCAGTCGTTTCAAAAACGACAGGCCATTCGGCTATCGTCATGTTCCAAGTATCAATGACTTCCACTTTAAAACGTACTCCTTCTTTCAAACGTGGATAAAAAGCGTTTTTTACCGGTAAATCAAATATCCATTCCGGTCTTATTTCTTTGCCCAGATAAATCATATAATAGTTTTCTCCGGCAGTAGAAGTATATGGGTCCCAACTACTATCGCATAAATGCAAGGGATTGGGGAGTGCATCCAAAATCTGTCTTGTAAAGCCGATGCGCTTCCAGGACTCCCCTTGAAAAGTTCCTCCTACAGCCAGAAAATCACGGGAATAATCTTTTGGATTATCCATATAACATTCTCCGTGAGTTACGTAAGTCCCCACAATCAGCCCTTGCCACAAGCGATAAAGATATTCCTGACCGCTCAAGCTTCCCCATCGGTTATCCATATTGCCCTCATAACATACCTCATCAAAAATAATCGGTTTCTTATAAATATTCTTCACCGTAGCCGCTCTTCCAAAACCCTCTACAGGTGCCTGGTCCTGTATGCTGGCATGGGTATATTCCGGTTCCCAATATTTATAATACTTAGCTGTATAAGTATGAATGGAACATAAATGAGAATAAGGATCATTCTCTACTACCGTATGTGTAAAGGTATCCCAATATTCCGGTTTTAATTCTCTCAAAAAATCATATTCATTGGCCAGCGACCACCAAATATTGCGAAATGAACTCATACGGGCTGTCAGATACTTCAAATATCGGACACCGGCTTCCAAAGGCATCCTGTCAAATCCCCAACGGCCACCATCATAAGGGTGGAAAAGAATCAAATCGGCCTCCACCCCTATTCCAGCCAATTTATCTACACATGCTTCCACATGGGCAAAATAAACCGGATTGAAGCGGGTGAAATCCCATTCATACACAGGCTTTCCCTTTTCATCCTTTGTTATCTTCTTTATCTCAAAAGGAAACATGGAGGGTTCAGGATAATCCGGATCAAAGTTTTGCACAAAAAACAGCATCCTGATCTTATTGAACTTGGACAGTTCCAATGATTTTACAGTCTGATCGGGCTGGTTACCGGCCACATGCATCCAATCATAAGAAGTCGTTCCAACCGGATAGTAACGTGTCCCATCAGCATATTTAAAGTTAT
>ERZ1673697.382-NODE-382-length-70364-cov-28.003186_pt1 | contig 70364 bp, 55 predicted proteins | sample MGYA00580227_ERZ1673697 | MGnify/ENA primary metagenome ERZ1673697 (study PRJEB41218, sample SAMN15661759) | gut metagenome | host: Homo sapiens | place: Canada: London | collected 2015-08-20/2019-03-30 | study: EMG produced TPA metagenomics assembly of... | reverse complement strand
GGATGATTTCTATTCCGCAGGGCTTCCGGACGCCCTGTTGAAGCGTTTTATCCTATGGTGTGTCTGAAAAGTCGAAAATTTAGTCTATTTCTACAAGCACAGCCGGATTTTGCGTTAAACAGCCTTGAAATCCACAAAGGATTCCTGCGGCTGTTTGCCTTAAATCCCGCTTGTGCTTGCGAAATATTCGTCATTTTCTTTGTTTTCAGATACACCTTACGATCTTGGTCAGGTGGATGAGCAGATAGACCTGCTCCTGATGATCCAGCTCGTAATCAAATTCCTGCCGCAGATAGGCATTGATGCGCTGTAAGCACACCTCGTTGCGGCTGTCGCGCTGCAAAAGCACCGTGTACATGGACTCCAGCCCGGCGTCCTGCCAAGGAGTGTGCCGCAGAATGCGCGCCGCCAGAAACTTGAGGTGTACGGTCAGGCGGGTAGTCTCAAGGCTTTCTTCCTCAAAGGTGCAGTGATAGGTGTCGCAGATGATCTCCTTGACCGCCTTGACGAACTTTACGGTATCATACGCCAGCGCGCCGTCCGCCGCACCGGCTACCAGATGCAGGGCAATGTAGCCCGCTTCGTCCTCCGGCAGCTGTACGCCGCAGAACTGCCGGACAAGTTCCAGCGCCCTTTGCCCCACTGCGTACTCCTTCGGGTACAGCATCCGGGTCTCCGAGAGCATGAGGTTAGGCAGAAAAGTGCCCTTTTCCACACGTTCCAGCGCAAAACTGATGTGGTCCACCAGCGAGATGGTGCTTTTGCTGCTGAGCAGGATGCCCTGCTCCTCTGCCGCCAGCGAGATGCGCTCGGCGGCCTGCATCACCTGCGGGGTAACGTTATCCAGCATCTTGAGGAACTTGGTCTGCAGCTCGTTCTGCACATAGTACACCTTGGAAACGCGGCTTTTGTCGATCACGTCCCCCGGGCGGCGGCCAAACCCAAGCCCGTTGCCCACGAGAATGGCTTCCCTGCCGTCCGGCATGACCACCGACACCGCATTGTTATTGAATACCTTTACAGCCTGCATCGCCGCACTCCTCCGCTTCCATGCCGCAGCTTTTATAAAAAGAAAAGGGCACAAGAACCAAAGGGATGCCGTTGCCGCCTTCCCTCTGATGCTCATGCCTGATCGAACAGTTACACGCACTGATAAATTCACTTGTCTGCTTTTGATTATACGAGCCAGTGCAGAAAATGTCAATGCGTGGAACTGCCCGAAATTCAAGCTGCATTTTTGTATATCCTGCACAGGTGCTGCTTGAAATTCGTCCTGCGCAGAACGATTGACAACGCCGTGCGCAGAACGTATACTTAGGGTGTAGATCCCGCTTTGCTCCGGCGGCTTGCCGGAGCACCAGTTACGGAGGTTTTTCTTATGACATCGAAATATATCCGCTCCCTTGCGCTGCTGCTGTGCGCCGCTTTACTGGGCTGTCTGCTGGCAGCCTGCGGCGGCTCTGCAAGCAGCCCCGCATCCAGCGCTGCGCCCGCCTCGGACAGCGCATCCGCTTCCGGCAGCACCGAGCTGCCCTCTTCCACCACAGAAGCCAATACTGGGGAGCTGAACCCCGGCAACTTTGACGAGAACTCGGTGTTCTCCATCACCGGCACAGAAAACGCCTTTGCGCCCTGTCTGGGCTGGGGGCCCGGGGTATCCGGCTGCTCCTTGAAATCGGTCATCGCGGCGGCATCGCTGCTGCAATGGGCCGAGGGCGCACGGATGTCCAGCCGCTCCCCGGAGGCCATTCAGGATGCCTTTTACAGCTGGTACGACGGCCTGACCGACAACCAGCAGGAAGGCTTTGCCGAGGCTTGGCCGCTGGTCAAGGACGCCGCGCTGGACCTGCTCAGCGACAAGGACAGCATGACCGGCCGCATCGCGGACGCAGGGCTGGACGCTGACACCCTGCCCGGCTGCACCCTGAAAAACTGGCAGGCGCTGCAAAGCGTGCTGGACGATATCGTGCCGGAGACGAACGGCGAGGCTTAAACGCAACCTTAAATTTTAAAGCGCAATGGGGCGCTGACCGTATGGTCAGCGCCCCATTTTGTCTTTATACCTTTTTCAGCACATACTGGCGGGTGCCCATGCCCACCTTCTCGGCCTGTTCAAGGGTGGCCTTCCACTCGATATTGGGGTTGGAGTCCTTGAAGTTGTCGTGGTAGCAGTTCCAGCCCGGCTTTGCAAGGTTTGCGCCCAGCTGGCTGTTGGGCAGCGGGGCGGCGTTCAGGCAGGCGTCCACGCAGGCCTGATCCAGCGCCACCGGGTCGAAGGACGCAAAGATGCCGATATCCGGCAGGATGGGTGCATCGTTCTCGCAGTGGCAGTCGCAGTTGGGGCTGATGTCCTGCACCAGAGAAACGTGGAAGCAGGGACGGTCGTGGCAGACTGCGGCGGCGTACTCGGCCATTTTGCGGTCCAGCAGCTCGTTGGCGCAGTCGTTGGGAGAATAGATGGCGTCAAAGCTGCACGCGCCGATGCAGCGGCCGCAGCCCTTGCACTTGTCGTAGTCGATGACCGCCTTGTTTTCGGCATTGTAAGTAATGGCGTCCGAGCCGCACTCCTTGGCGCAGCGGTGGCAGCCGCGGCACAGCCCCTCCTGCACGGCGGGCTTGCCGGCAGCGTGCTGCTCCATCTTGCCCGCGCGGGAGCCGCAGCCCATGCCGATATTCTTGAGCGCACCGCCGAAGCCGGTGGACTCGTGGCCCTTGAAGTGGGTCAGGCTGATGAACACATCCGCGTCCATGATGGCACGGCCGATCTTGGCGGTCTTGCAGTATTCGCCGCCCGGCACCGGCACCTCCACCTCATCCGTGCCGCGCAGGCCGTCGGCGATGAGTACCTGACAGCCGGTGGTCATGGGCCAGAAGCCGTTGAGCTGGGCGCAGTTCAGGTGCTCCAGCGCGTTCTTGCGGCTGCCCGGGTACAGGGTGTTGCAGTCGGTCAGGAACGGCAGACCGCCCTGCTCCTTGCACAGGTCTGCCACCACCTTGGCGTAGTTGGGCCGCAGAAAGGCCAGGTTGCCCAGCTCACCAAAATGCATTTTGATGGCCACGAACTTGCCGTCCATGTCAATGTCCTTGATGCCGGCGGCGATGCACAGACGGCGGAGCTTTTCCAGCAGGCTGGTGCCCACGGGACAGCGGAAATCGGTATAATAAACGTTGGATGCTTCCATGGTGTTTTTCCTCCCTGATAACCTTTTTCTGTGTGCGGCACACGGCCGCAAAATACTCTCTGCTCCCAGTATAGCATACTTCCGGGCATGAGAAAAGGGACGGCACAATGCCGTCCCTTCTGCATTTTTTACCTTCAGGCAATGGCGGTGATGGCCGCAACTGCCAGTACGATGAGACCCAGCACAATGCGGTACACGCCAAAGAACTTGAAGTTGTGCCGCTTGACGTAGTCCATCAGGAAGCGGATGGCCCCCATGCTCACCGCAAAGGCCACCACGCAGCCCACTACCAGCACGGCGATCTCGGTGCCGGTCATGGCAGCGCCCGACAGCGCGAACTTGAGCACCTTGAGCAGCGAGGCACCTGCCATGACCGGGATGGCCAGATAGAAGGTGAACTCTGCGACACAGGCGCGGGACAGGCCCAGCAGCAGGCCGCCCACGATGGTGGCACCGGAGCGGGAGGTGCCGGGGATGATGGCCAGGCACTGCCACACGCCGATGAGCAGGGCATCCCGGTAGGTGATCTGCTCCAGACGCATCACATGGGGCGTGGCGCGGCGGTTCTCCACCACCAGGAACAGCACACCGTAGAGGATGAGCATGGCGGCCACCGTGATGTAATTATAGAAGTGCGCCTCCATCCAGTCGTCCAGCGGGCTGATGACCAGCACCGGCAGGGTGGCCGCCACCACCTTGAACCACAGGCTCCAGACACTGGGCTTGGAGATCACACGGCCCTGCCGCAGACCAAAGGGCCACAGCTTGCCCCAGAACAGCACCACCACGGCCAGGATGGCACCCAGCTGGATGACCACCCGGAACATGGACATGAACTCCTCGCTGGCGTTGAACCTGACGATCTGCTCCAGCAGGATCATATGGCCCGTGGACGAGATGGGCAGCCACTCGGTGATGCCCTCCACGATGCCCATTAAAATTGCTTTGATGATTTCCCAGAACGTAAGAAATCCCTCCTTTTTGCACACGCGGGAACGCGCGGCGTTTCTCGCTTTTCCAGTATACCATACTATGGCGCACCGCGCACGCAGAATGCAAAAATTTTACGCAGCTGCCCTCTGCGCTGCGGGGTGTAACTGGGCCGGAAAATGTGCTATACTGAACCCAGAGCCTTACAGAATGGTTTTTGCCCCGGCTGCGGGCATTTTGCAAACACCGTCTGTATTTTCGTTTCATCATTCTACAATGAGGTGAATCTTTATGAACATTCTGGTGATCGGCTGCGACCAGGTGGGCGCGTCCCTGATCCGCGACCTGGAGCGCATCGGCCACGACATTTCCCTGATCGAGCGGGACCCCGAACAGCTCAAGCGTCTGGACGCCTTTGATGACTACCGCTTTGGCGGCACCGCTCTGGTGGGCGACCCCACCGACCCGGACGTGCTGCGTCGGGGCGGCGTGGAGAACTGCGACGCCGTGGCCGCCGTGAGCGAGGACGACTCGGTGAACCTGATGGCCGCGCAGATCGCCAAGAGCATCTTCCGGCGCGAGAAGGTCATCTGCCGGGTGTCCGACCCGCACTTACAGGTGCTGTACCACAAGGCCTACGAGCTGGAGACCGTCTGCCCCACGGTGCTCACCGAGCAGGCCGTGTTCCGGGCATTGGCCAAGTGATGATGCCGTTTTTTGATATTCCGTTTTGTATAACGAGGTAATGCTATGAAAGTTTGTATTGCAGGCGGCGGCAAAGTGGGCATGTATCTGGCCCAGAGCCTGCTGGCTCACCGCCACAAGGTGACCATCATCGAGCCGCAGGAGGCGCTGTGCCGCAGCCTGGCCGACGCGCTGGACGTCCCGGTGGTGTGCGGCGATGCCATCAGCTTTGACACCCTGCGCACCGCCGATGTGGCCAGCTGTGACGCCTTTGTGGCCGTGACCGGCAACGACGAGGACAACCTGGTGGCCTGCCAGATCGTCAAGCGGGAGTTCGGTGTGGACCGCACCGTGGCCCGGGCCTCCAACCCCAAGAACCGGGAACTGCTGCACACCCTCGGCGTGGACACCGTGGTCTGCGGCACCGACAACCTGAGCCACATCCTGGAACGCGAGATCGAGACCGACACCATCCGCCAGCTGCTCTCGCTGGGCGGCGGCACTGCCAGCCTGAACGAGATCCTGCTGCCGGAGAACTTTGCTTTTGCGGGCAGGTCCATCAAGGACATCCCCATCCCCGGCAACGCGATCCTGGTCAGCATCACCCGCGATACCGAGTTCATCATCCCCCACGGCAACACGGTGCTGCTGCCCTGGGACCGCATCCTCTGCCTAACCCAGGATGACACCCTGCATCTGCTCACCGACGCCTGGGGCCTGACCGGCAAATGACCGAACAGGAACTGCTGCGCACGGCCCTCATCCTGCCGCCGCGGGCGCGGGCGGTGCTCTGCGTCTGGGCTGCGATCCCCGGCCTGTTGTGTGCACCCTTTGTGTTCTGGCAGAACCTGTTTGCGGGGCTGTGCTTCTGCGCGGTGTGGGGCCTGCTGGTGCTGGCCTTGCGGCTGCGCGCCTGCAGTTTCGTGGCGGCGCTCTCGCCCCGCAGCCTGACCGTGCAGGCAGGCATCGCCTTCCCGGTGCTGCGGCAGATCCCCCGCCGGGCAGTGACCGGGGTGCAGCTGCTGCGCACCCCGCTGCTGTGGCTGGCCGGAGCCAGTGTGCTGCTCGTGCACTGCCCGGGCGGCCTGCTGGTGCTGCCGGGCGTGCCCTCGGTGCAGGCGGACACGCTGGCTTCCATCCTCACGGAGGATGCCGTATGACCGAAAAGCGCTTTCACCCGTTTGCAGTGCTGCACCTGCTGCGTAAGACCATTCTGGTGTACCTGCTCCCGCTGGTGCAGGTGCTGTTCGCCCGCAACTGGGCCGCCCTGTGGGCGGCGCTGGCGCAGGATGTGCTGCTGCTTGTCCTGCTCAGCATGGTCTGCTGGGAGGTGCTGCGTGTCAGCGGCTGGCAGATGGACGCCCACGGCAACCTGCTGGTGCGCTGGCGGCTGGGCATCCGGCTGGACCGCACCCTACGGGCGGACATGCTGGCTGCCCTGACCATCGACCGGCCCGTGGTGTACCGGCTGGCCGGGGCCAGCCGCCTGACCCTGTACCCCGCCGGGCAGAAAAAGCCCCTGACCCTTATCGTTGCCCGGGACGATGCCCGGGAGCTGGCCGACCGGCTGCTGCCGCTGGAACAGCCGGTGGTGCACCGCCCCCACGGCGGCGAGAAGATGGTGTTTGCGGTGCTGGGGGCCAACGGCCTTTCTACCCTTGCACTGCTGGCCCTTGCGCTGCGCCAGAGCCGCCCCTATGCCCCGGACGCCCAGACCCTCGCCTTTGCACACCTGAGTCATCTAGCGGCCTTTGCGGCCCGCTGGCTGCCCATGGGCACGGCTTGGATGCTGGTGGCCACCGGGTGGCTGTTCTGCATCAGTCTGGTCCGCAGTGCGGCGCAGGTGGCCCACTACACGGTCTGGCGTACCGATGCCCAGCTGGGCAGCCGGGGCGGCCTGCTGCACCGGTACGAAATGCGCCTGTGCCGCGCCCACCTGAACTACGCCGATCTGCGGCGTTCGCCGGTGACCCGGGCACTGCACTACTGCCCCGTGTTCGTCACGGCGGGCAGCTGCGCGCCGGAACTGCCGCTGTTCGTCTGGAAGGAGGGCACGCCCCTGCTGCAAGAGCTGCTGCCCGGCATCGCCCTGCCGCCGGACACGGCCCCGGACATCACCCGCCGCAGCAAGATCTATTTCCTGCCCGCGGGGCTTCCGCTGGGGCTGTGCCTGCTGCTGACGGCAGTGTCCCGCACCACGCTGCCGACCCTCACCCTGCCGCTGCTGGTGCCGGACCTGTTCTTTGCCGCTCTGCTGGCGGCGGCTTTTGTGGGCTACCGCCGGGAGGGCGCATGGATGCAGGACGATCACCTGACCCTGCGGCGGCAGAAGGGGTTCCACCTGCACTGCGTCTGTGCCCTGCATCCGGACCTGTGCCTGACGGTACAGCAGTCCCCGTGGGCAGTGGCGGCCCATCGTGCCAACCTGACCCTGATTTTTCCGGGCCGACTGAAGCAGAAGGTGCGCAGTGTGGCCCTAACGGAGCTTGCTTTTTTACAGCAGGCAGAACGATAAAAAGGAGATGTTTTTCGTGATAAAAACTGTGTTGTTCGATCTGGACGGTACCCTGCTGAACACCATTGATGACCTGGCCGACGCCGGCAACTGGGTGTGCACCCAGAACGGCTGGCCCACCTTCACCGTGGAACAGTTCAAGCATATGGTGGGCAATGGCATTCCCAAGCTGGTGGAGCGCTTTTCACCGGAGGATGCCCGCTCACAGGAGCAGCTGGCGGCCACACTGGCACAGTTCTCGGCCCGGTACGACGCCCACAAGGAGGACAAGACGGCCCCCTATGCAGGCATCCCGGAGCTGTTGGACACCCTGCGGGCAAACGGCATCCAGTGCGCGGTGTTTTCCAACAAGGCCGACGCTTTTTGTGGAAAGATCATCGACCACTATTTCGGTACTGGGCGCTTTGATGCTGTGCGCGGCAGCCGTCCGGGCGTGCCCACCAAGCCCGACCCTGCCGGGCTGTACGCCCTGATGGAGCAGATCCACGCCGACCCTGCCGCCACCCTGTTCGTGGGCGACAGCGATGTGGACATCCTCACCGGCCACAACGCCCATCTGCCCGCCATGGGGGCCCTGTGGGGCTTCCGCGGCCGCGCAGAGCTGACCGCCGCCGGAGCCGACGCCCTGGCCGCCGTGCCGGAGGACATCTGGGCTTACATTCAGGAAAACAACCGATAAGATGACAAACAGCCCCCGCGGAACCGTGCACCGATGCACACGATTCTGCGGGGGCTGTATTTTAGGCAAAAATGATTTTATATTCCCGTACGGGTCAAAACGGCTTCCACCTCTTTTTGACATTCCTAGCCGTTGGGACCCGAACACTAAAAAAGAGCCCACCGGGCTCTTTTTTGCCGCCTGCGGGCGGCCGTGTTCCTTCGATTCCTCGTACGGGTCATAGCGGCAGCAACCACAGTAGACGTTCCTACAGGGTGGGACCCCCGCACTAAACAACAGTCCACTGGACTGTTGTTTGCCACCTATCGGTGGCCGTGCTGTTCGATTCCCGTACGGGTCATGAAAAAAATCCCCCGAGCGAATGCTCGAGGGATTTTATGACCCGTACGGGAATCGAACCCATGTTACAGCCGTGAAAGGGCCGTGTCTTAACCGCTTGACCAACGGGCCTTACAAATACAGAGCTTCGCTAAAACCTCCGACTTTCATCGTCCACTACTGCGGACGACCGTCCCCCTTATCTTAGCGAAACTCTGTAACGTGGTAGCGGTAACTGGATTTGAACCGGTGACACTTCGGGTATGAACCGAATGCTCTAGCCAACTGAGCTATGCCGCCACATATGAAGTTTTGCACTTGAACGGTGCTTTATTATTATATCCACTGTACCGCCTTTTGTCAACACTTATTTTAAAAAAATTCTGATTTTTTCGCACATTCCCTGTCAGCCGCGCAAAAAGCCCCGCACTCTGCCGGAACAGAGCACGGGGCTTTTCAACAGGATTTTGTTTTGCGGTGGAAAACCGCAGTCAGGCTCAGGCCTTCTTGTTGGTGGGAACCATGACCTTCAGGCCGCCCATATACGGCTGCAGCACTTCGGGGATGGTCACGCTGCCGTCAGCCTGCAGATGGTTCTCCAGGAAGGCGATCAGCATACGCGGAGGTGCCACGCAGGTGTTGTTCAGGGTGTGGGCCAGATAGGTCTTGCCGTCCTTGCCCTTGATGCGGATGTGCAGGCGGCGTGCCTGTGCGTCACCCAGATTGGAGCAAGAGCAGACCTCGAAGTACTTCTGCTGGCGGGGGCTCCAAGCCTCGATATCGCAGCTCTTGACCTTCAGGTCAGCCAGATCGCCGGAGCAGCAGTTCAGCTGGCGCACGGGGATCTCCATGCTGCGGAACAGCTCCACGGACATCTGCCACAGCTTCTCGTACCAGTCGGCGCTCTCCTCGGGGCGGCAGACCACGATCATCTCCTGCTTCTCGAACTGGTGGATGCGGTAGATGCCGCGCTCCTCGATGCCGTGGGCGCCCTTCTCCTTGCGGAAGCAGGGGCTGTAGGAGGTCAGGGTCAGGGGCATCTTGCTCTCGTCGATGGTCTGGTCGATGAAGCGACCGATCATGGTGTGCTCGCTGGTGCCGATCAGGTACAGGTCCTCGCCCTCGATCTTGTACATCATGGCGTCCATCTCCGGGAAGGACATAACGCCCTGCACCACGTTGCCGTGCATCATGAAGGGCGGGATGACGTAGGTAAAGCCCTTGTTGATCATAAAGTCGCGGGCGTAGGCCAACACTGCCTCGTGCAGGCGGGCGATGTTGCCCAGCAGGTAGTAGAAGCCGTTGCCGGCCACGCGGCCTGCAGCGTCCATGTCGATGCCGTCAAAGCTCTCCATGATCTCGGTGTGGTACGGGATGGGGAAATCGGGCACGACCGGCTCACCGAAGCGCTGTGCTTCCACGTTGTAGGTGTCGTCCGGGCCGATGGGCACGCTGGGGTCGATCATCTGGGGGATGGTGTACATGATCTCCTGGATGCGGGCAGACAGAGCTTCCTCTTCCTTCTCCAGCTCTGCCATCTTGTCGGCATCGGCCTTGACGGCGGCGTTGTTGGCGTCGATCTGAGCCTGCAGCTGGGCCTTCTTGGCCTCATCGTCGCACTTCTTCAGCTGGCCGAACAGCGGGCCGTTGGCCTTGCTCAGCTTGTTGCGGGCAGCCTTGAGGGCTTCCACTTCCTTCAGCGCTGCGCGGTACTGGGCATCCTTTTCGATGACCTCATCCACCAGCGGCAGCTTTGCATCCTGGAACTTCTTCTTGATGTTTTCCTTGACGGCGTCCGGATTCTCACGGACAAATTTGATATCAAGCATGATTGACTCTCCTTGCTCTATTTCGTTCGCACCGGGAAATGGGACCTCTCCCGGCGCCGTTCAAAGGCGGGTGTCCGCCTTGGATCGCGGTTGTTTTATTCTTCGATCTGGTACTGGCCCAGCAGGTTTGCAAAGGCGCGCAGCTGCTCATCGGAGTAAAAATGCACCGTCAGCTTGCCCTTGCCGCCGTGGTAGGCCACGTTCACCTCGCTGCCCAGCACCTGCTTGAGACTCTCTTCCACTTCCACCGGCAGGGTGCCGCGGGGTTCGGGTTCTTTTGCCTCCTTCGGGGGCTTTGCCAGCTTCTTGCACAGCGCTTCGGTCTGGCGCACGTTCAGCTGGTTGTCCGCCACGATCTGCGCCGCCTGCTCCTGCAGCTCCGGCGTGGGCAGGCCCAGGATCACCTTGGCGTGGCCCATGTTCAGGAACCCGCTCTTGAGCAGCTCCAGTACGTTTTCCGGCAGGTTCAGCAGACGCAAGCTGTTGGCCAGCGCGCTGCGGCTCTTGCCCAGCTTGCGGGCTGCCTGCTCCTGGGTCAGGTCACAGCGCAGCATCAGCTCCCGGATGCCGGCGGCTTCTTCCACCGGGTCCAGATCCTCACGCTGGAGGTTTTCCACCAACGCCAGCTCCATGGCCTGCTCGTCGGACACATCCTTGACCACCACCGGCACTTCGGTCAGGCCGGCCATGCGGCAGGCCCGCCACCGGCGCTCGCCGGCCACGATGCTGTAGCCGCCCAGTCCCTGGGGCCGCACCGCAATGGGCTGCAGCAGACCGTGCTCCGCAATGCTGGCGGCCAGCTCCCCCAGTGCCTCTTCGTCAAAGGTCTTGCGGGGCTGGTCGGGGTCCGGCTCGATCTCACGCAGGGGCAGGGTCTCGATCTTTGCGTCGGACTCAAGGCTCGGGGCGGCGTCCTCAAACAGACTTTCCAGCCCGCGGCCAAGTCCTCCTTTTCCTTTTGCCATTGTTCTTGTTGTTCCCCCTGTGTTTTAGTCTTCCAGAGCGTTTTTGACCGGTGCCGGTTCCGGAGCGCTCTTGCTCCGCGCGCGGGTCTTTTTGGGCTCGTGCGGCCGGTTGTTCTTGACGAACTCAATGGCCAGATCCATGTACGCTTCGCTGCCCTTGCCCTTGGGCTCGTAGAAATTGATGGGCTGCCCGTAACTGGGGGCCTCAGAGATGCGGATCGAACGGGGGATCGTGGTTTTGTACACCTTGGAGCCGAAGTACTTCTGCACCTGCTCCACCACCTGCACCGTGAGGTTGTAGCGCAGGGAGAACATCGTGAACACCACGCCTTCGATGTCCAGATAGGGGTTGTACTTTTTGCGGATGGTCTTGAGGGTGCTGATGAGCTCCGACAGACCTTCCAGCGCATAATACTCGCACTGCACCGGGATCAGCACACTGTCGCAGGCGCTCAGACCGTTCAGGGTGAGCAGGTCCAGGCTGGGCGGGCAGTCGATGAAGATGAAGTCATAGTCCTTCTGCACCCCGGCCAGCGCCTTCCGCAGCCGGCTCTCGCGGCCCGGCAGGTCGATCATCTCCAGGCTGGCTCCTGCCAGACGGGTGTTGGAACCGATCACATCGGTGCGGAACTCGGTTTTGCGGATGGCCTGGGCGGCGGTGGCCCGGCCAATGAGCACCTCGTAGGTGCCGCACTCCACACTGCGCTTGGGGATGCCGTAACCGGTGGTGGTGTTGCCCTGCGGATCCAAATCCACGATGAGCACCTTTTTGCCCAAAGCCGACACGCAGGAGGACAGGTTGACGGCGGTTGTGGTCTTGCCGACGCCGCCTTTCTGGTTTGCGATTGCTACAATTTTTGCCACGCGCATTTCTTCCTTCCGGGAAATTTTGGTTGTTCCACATGGAACATTCGCAGTTGTGCCCGCTCGTTTCCCGTCGCGCGGACATCTCAACTAGTAGTATAGCACACTCCCTTGGCTTTTTGAACCGCTTTCAGGCGTTTTTGTGCGTATTTTTCTTCTGTTTTCCGTTTTTACAAGGCAAAAAGTTCTCTTTCAAGGCGTATTTTGCAGATTTTTTACACGTTTTTTCTGTTCCACATGGAACCGTTCACTTCTCCGCTGCCGCCGTGGGGATGCGCACCGTGTATTCGATGTAGCCATCCTTCTCTTCCCGGTGGGCCGTGGCCGGTACCCCATTGTCGGTCATCAGCCGGATGGCATGGTCGATGGTGTTCACAAAGATGCGCACATCCCGGACCATGGAGATGCGGTGCCGCCCTTTTGCGGTGCTGTTGAGCAGCTGTTCGATGTACCGATCGGTCTGACGGGCGTTGAGCCGCCGCTTGGCAATGTTGATGAGCGCCTCGCTGCGGCGGTTCTCCGGCAGGCGCAGCACGGCCCGCGCGTGACGCTCGGTGAGGTTGTTGTCCAGCACGAACTGGCGCTGGTCCCCCGTGAGCTGCAGCAGGCGCAGCTTGTTGGCCAGTGTGGGCTGCGCCATGCCCAGCCGCTTGGCGGCCTCGGCCTGGGTGCAGTCCCACAGCACCAGAATGTCCCGCAGGCCCTGCGCCTGCTCAAAGGGGTTCAGGTCGGTGCGCTGAATATTTTCCAGCAGGCCGAGGGCCGCCGTCTGCTCATCGGCATAGCTGCACAGGATGGCCGGAATGGTGGTCATCTGGGCCAACTTGCAGGCGCGCAGCCGCCGCTCCCCTGCCACCAGCTCGTAACCTTCGGCTGCTTTACGCACCGAGATGGGCTGCAGCAGACCGTTTTCACGGATGCTCTGGGCAAGGCCTGCCAGCTCCTGTTCCTCAAAGGTCCGGCGCGCCTGGAACGGCGACGGATGGATCTGGTCGATGGGCAGGAAATAAATTTTTCCGGCGGACTTCTTCCGTTCAAACATAACACGGCTCCTCCTTTTTTGCGGCATATCCGGGTTTGTTTTCCACGCTTTCCCGGGAAAATGTGGAAAAGTTGGTTCAGAGCCAGTGTACCACACAAACAAAAACCCTGCCAGAAATTTCGTTCGGCAGGGTTTTGCATATTTTGTTCGCTATTCCGTTATTTCAGCGGGCTTTTGGCGATTTTTCCGCCGTTTCTGGGGTAGGCTGTCGGAGTTTGCGAAATCTTTTGGCACAAAATCAGGGTGCGGGTGTCGCCGCCGGGCAGGTGCAGGGTGCGGGTCTCCTTGTAGGCACCGCCCAGTTTTTTGATGGCCCCGCGGGCAGCGGCCAGCTCCTCTTCTCCGGAGGCGCCCTTCATGGCCAGAAAGTTTCCGCCCACCTTGACCAGCGGCAGGCAGTATTCCGCCAGCACAGGCAGGGCCGCCACCGCGCGGGCTGAAGCCAGGTCAAACTGCTCCCGCCACACCTTGCGGGCGGCTTCCTCTGCGCGCTCCTTGGCAAACTCTACGCCGGTCAGGCCAAGCTGGGCACAGGCGTACTTCAAGAACTCCACCCGCTTGCCGGTGGGTTCCATGAGGGTGAGTTCCAGTTCCGGCTTGTAGATCTTGGTGACGATGCCCGGAAACCCGGCACCAGCGCCCACATCCACCATGCGGCCGGCTACTTCCGGCTGGCTGGCAAAGAGCAGGCTGTCGAGGAAATGCTTGTCCTCGATGCCCTCGGGGTCGGTGATGGCGGTCAGGTTGACCTTCTGGTTGTAGTCCACCAAAATCTGTGCAAAGGCGTCCAGCTGGTCCAGCTGGGTGCCGGTAAGGGCAATGTTCCATGTGGAACACTTGGCCTCCAGCCGCTGTTTGTCGATCATAGGTTTTGATTCCTTTCTGTTGTTCTGGATCAGGTGTGGGCCGCCAAGGCGATGCTCAGCTGTGCAACATCCGACGGCGACACGCCGGGGATGCGGCTGGCCTGGCCCAGGTTCTTGGGCCGGATGCGGGCCAGCTTCTCGCGGGCTTCCAGCGTCAGGCCGGTGAGGTCCGCGTATTCAAAATCCTCCGGGATCAGGGTCTTTTCGTGGCGGGCCACCTCCCGGATCATGCGGTCCTGCCGGGCAATGTAGCCTGCGTATTTGATCTCGGTCTCCAGCCGTTCCGCCAGCATGGGCGTGATCCCCTCCCCCCAGCCGATGACCCCGGCCACAAGGTCGTAGTGGATCTCCGGGCGGCGCAGCAATTCTTCCGCAATGCCGCCCTCGGCTGCCGGGGCCAGCCCGGCCGCCGTCATAGCGGCCTGCAGGTCGGCAGTGCGCAGGTGGGCGTCGTGCAGGCGGCGGCGCTCCGCTTCCAGAATGTTCTGGGTGTGCTGGTACTTTGTCCAGCGGTCGTCCTGCACCAGACCGTATTCTCGGCCGATGGGGGTCAGGCGGGTGTCGGCATTGTCCTGCCGCAGGGTCAGCCGGTATTCGCTGCGGCTGGTCATCATGCGGTAGGGGTCCATGACGCCCTTGGTCACCAGATCATCCACCAGGGTGCCAAGGTAGCTGGTGTGACGCGGAAGGATAAGCTGCTCCCTGCCCAGTGCATTGCGGGCGGCGTTCAGACCGGCCAGCAGGCCCTGTGCGGCAGCTTCCTCGTAGCCGGAAGTGCCATTGAACTGTCCTGCCCCATACAGGCCCCGCACCACCTTGCTTTCCAGCGTGGCTTCCAGGCTGGTGGGGTCCACACAGTCGTATTCGATGGCATAGGCCGGGCGCAGGATCTCGATGTGCTCAAAGCCCTTGATGCTGCGGTAGAAGGCATTCTGCACGTCCTCCGGCAGACTGCTGGAAGCACCCTGCAGGTACATTTCCTCGGTGTTCTCACCGCAGGGCTCCACAAAGATGGGGTGGCGGTCCTTGCCCGCAAAGCGCACCACCTTGTCCTCGATGGAGGGGCAGTAACGCGGGCCGACACCCTCGATCATGCCGCCGTACAGCGGGCTGCGCTGGATGTTGTCCAGAATGATCTTGTGGGTCTCCGGGTTCGTGTAGGCGATCCAGCATTCCACCTTGTTGTGCATGGGGGCGTCGGTCATGAAGCTGAAGGGCTGCAGCTCGTTGTCCGGGTCGCCGGGCTGACACTCCAGCCGGCTGAAGTCGATGCTGCGCCGGTGCACACGGGCGGGGGTGCCGGTCTTGAACCGCCGCAGGGGCAGACCGGCAGCCTTCAGGCTCTCGGTCAGGGCATTGGCCGCGTGCATGCCGTCCGGGCCGGAGGCATACCAGGCATCGCCCACAAAGATCTTGCCGCCCAGATTGGTGCCGGTGGCCAGCACCACGCACTTGGCGGTGTACTCGCCGTTGAGCTGGGTAACGATGCCCTTCACCCGGCCGTTTTCCACCTCAAGGCCCACCACCTCGGCCTGATGGATGGCAAGGCCGGGGGTAAGTTCCAGTGCGTGCTTCATGTATTCGTGGTAGCGTTTGCGGTCGGTCTGCACCCGCAGTGCGTGCACCGCAGGGCCCTTGCCCTTGTTCAGCATCCGACTCTGCAGGTAGGTGGCATCCGCCGCCAGACCCATCACGCCGCCAAGGGCATCTAATTCACGCACCAACGTTCCTTTTGCAGTGCCGCCGATGCTGGGATTGCAGGGCATATTGCCGATGGCATCCAGACTCATGGTGAACACGGCGGTCCTGGCACCCAGTGTGGCGGCGGCGTGGGCCGCTTCGATGCCGGCATGCCCGGCACCGATCACAATGACATCATACTCTCCTAAATGGTTCATATACTTTCGGGTTTCCTCTAATAATTGATTTGAAATGCCCTCCGTTTTACTCTGGGCATTTTCAGCGGAAGAATTATTTTAAATTTCGGGTTACAGGAAAGTCTGCGGACTTTCCTGTAACCCATTTTCACGGGTGGGGTCATAACGGGAAACGGCAGCAGCAGCGCTCGCTCCCCCGGGGGGAGCTGTCGCGCAGCGACTGAAGGGCTATCAATCGGCGGAGCCGGAAAAAACGGTTAAAAGATCTTCACGCCGAACAGGCGTGAATCTTCAGTTTTTTCCGGTGTAGCCCACTGCTTTGGGGTTAAAAGGGGCGTGCAGCCCCTTTTTCGTGGCTCCAGCGCATCGAAATCGCTGTAACCTTGCTGTGCTGAACGCACAGCATTTGCTGCACAAACCGGTCTGCGACTTGAAAGCCCCACTGGGGCTTTCATGCCTTGCAGGCACCGCCGCACTTTTCTTCTCTTTTGGTGTCAAAAGAGAACATTCCCGCCCTTATTTCCCCACGCAGAACCGCTCGAACACCTGTTCGATGACGGCTTCCGAAGCGTTTTCGCCGGTGAGCTCACACAGTGCGTCCAGCGCGTCATCCACGCACACCGACACGGCGTCCAGCCCGAACCCGGCCTCCATGGCCTCCCGTGCACCCGTTACGGCATCCCGCGCCCGCAGGGCCGCCGACAGCTGCCGCTGGCCGGACAGGCTGGCCGCATGGGGGTCGATCTGACTGGTGCCCAGCAGGCGCGCCACGGCAGCCGCAATGACCTTGCGGCTTCCCTCTTCCTGACAGCACACCGGCAGCACCATGGCAAAGTACGGGGCGATGAGCTCCGCATCAAATTGCGTGGGTTTATCTTCCTTATTCACCAGGGCAATGGCCGGGCGGCCCGCACAGCGCCGGGCCAGCTCCAGATCCTCCCGGGTAGGCGGCTCCGAGCCATCGAACACCGCCAGGATCAGGCCAGCCTCTTCCAGTTTCTTCCAGCTGCGGCGGATGCCCTCCGCTTCAATGGCGTCCTCGGTCTCGCGCAGACCGGCGGTGTCAAAGAGGTTCAGCCGGATATCCCCCAGCTGCACCGCCTGCTCTACCACGTCGCGGGTGGTGCCTGCCACCGGGGTGACGATGGCACGGTCGAACCCGGCCAGCAGATTCAGCAAGGTGGACTTGCCCGCATTGGGGCGGCCCACGATGGCACAGTCCACGCCCTCGCGCAGGACGGTGTCCGCCTGATAGTTGCGAATCAGCCCGTCCAGCGTCTCCTGCACGCTGCCCAGAACGCTGCGCAGATGGGCTTCGTCCAGCTCCGGCACATCTTCCTCCGGGAAATCCACCCAGGCTGCCAGATGGGCCTGCAGGGCGGTGAGGGCATCCTTCTGTTCCCCGATCTTGCGGGCCAGCGCACCGGACAGGGCCGCATTGGCCAGCGCTGCCCCCTGCCGCCCGTCGGCCGAGATCAGATCCATGACCGCTTCGGCCTGCGTCAGGCCCAGTTTGCCGTTCAGGAACGCACGGCGGGTGTACTCGCCGGGGGCCGCCGGCTGCGCACCGGCTGCCAGACAGGCCTCCACCAGACGGCGTGCCACCGCACTGCCGCCGTGGCAGGAAAGCTCCACCACATCCTCGCCGGTATAGCTGTGGGGCGCACGGAAAAACAGGGCCACGCCCTCGTCAAATTCCTCGCCGCCGTCCACAAAATGGCCGAACAATGCCGTGTAGCCTTTTGCCTGCGCCACCTTTTTGCCCGGGTTTGCCGGGCGGAACACCCGCTCTGCCACGGCATAGCTCTGCGCACCGGACAGGCGCACCACCGCGATGCCGCCCGCACCGGGGGCTGTGGCAATGGCTGCAATGGTCGTTTCCTGCATAGTCGGTTCCTTTCAGTGTTCCAGCTGCCGCTGGATGCGGTAATGTTCTTCCTTGGCCTGATACATCTGCTGCTCGGCCTGTCGGATCAGCGTGTCCAGATCCATGCTGCCTGCATTCTGGGTGACCACCCCGATGGCTGCCGAACAGCCTTTCCGTTCCAGTTCCCGGATCAGCTCGTCCGTCGCTGCGCGCACCGCTGTTTCCGGCTCGTCCTGCACAAAGGCCACAAATTCGTCCCCGCCGGTGCGGTAACAGTTGTCCCGGCCGAAACGACCCTGCAGTTCCAGCGCCACAGTCTGCAGCATCTGGTCCCCTTTTTCGTGGCCGCTGGCGTTGTTCAGCTCATGCAGGCCGTTTACGTCCACATACACACAGCTGAGGGACACCGTGCATTTTTTCGCCCAGCTGTCCCGGCTGCTCTCGTAGGCATTGCGATTCTGCATATTGGTCAGGATATCAAAGTTGGCAAACCGGCGCAGCCGGAGCTCGGACAGGAAATTCTGGTGCATGGAGACCATCATAAAGCTGGAAATGATGCTGGACACCATCCCGAACATCACACAGTCGGTGATGTCAATGACCGCGATCCGCCCGGTCTTAACGTGCAGCACCAGCCCGATGAAGATCACCGCAAAGAACAGGATGTTGCTGATATGCTGCACCGGCGGCATCACGAACAGAAGCGGCACGGCCAGCAGAAATGCGATGAAACAGACCGAAAGCTCCTCCGGCGAGACCTTCATGATCAGCATGCCCAGCAGATACAGCTGCGCCTCGAAAGCATACATCAGCCAGTCCAGCAGCAGACCGTTATCCTCCGGAAGCATCATTTCGATCGCCAGCAGCACCAGACAGCCGACAAACGAGAGGAGATAATATCCCCGATTGGCGCGCAGCGCCTCGAGCCCGCCGAGCAGGCAGATGATGACCAGCAGAAAGATACCGGCCATGATCAGATAGGCACGCAGCTTCTTCCGGTTGTCCTTGCGGATCTCCGGCAGACAGGCCTGGTACTCTTCCGGTTCCAACCCGGCATAGAAAAGCATCTGATGTAGTTTGTCCACGCCTGTGTTCATTCCTTTCCTTCGGCCGTCTTTCCAGCGGACGACATCCCTCATTTTATTTTTTATTCTACCACGTTTCCGTTCAAAAAGATACACCCCGTGTCGGTTTTCCACCGGCTCCGGAAAGTCCGTGGAAAAAGCCGTGCCGTTTTTGCACAGACCGGAGCGCAAAAATGCCCCCTGCATCAATTGCAGGAGGCATTGCATGGTTCAGGGGTTACAGCTCGATCTTGCCAAAGCTGAAATCGGCAAAATCATCCACACGCTCGGTGCGCTTGGGTGCCACCGGTGCGGCAGTCTCGGCATCGCGGGGCGCATAGGTGCGCTCCGGCACACCGGAAGGACGGGGCCCACGGTTGCCGCCGTTGCGGCTGCCGCGGTAACCGCCGCGGCTGCCGTTGCGGTCGCCGTGCTCCGAACGGCTGCCGCCGCGATAGCCGCCATTGCGGTTGCCGCCGGGGCGGCGTCCGTTGCCGGGGCGGCCGCCGCGGGGACGGCGCTCGCCGTAGGTGTTCTCGGTCTGGGCATCCGGTGCGGTGGAGTAGATGACCACGCGGCGGTCACGGCCCTCGCCCTTGCTCTCGCTGCGGACCCCCTCCATCTTGCTGATGGCAGAGTGGATGATGCGGCGTTCGTAGGGGTTCATGGGCTCCATGGCAAAGCTGCGGCCGGTCTTGCGCACCTTGGCGCCGATGCGCTGTGCCAGTGCAGTCAGGTCGCTCTCGCGCTTGTCGCGGTAACCTGCAACGTCCAGACCCAGCTTGATGTAATCGCCCTCCAGACGGTTTGCCACAAGGCTTGCCAGATAGGACAGGCTCTCCATGGTCTCGCCACGGCGGCCGATGAGGGCACCCAGTTTTTCACCGTCCAGACGGATGATGGTGGCTTCGCCCTTCTGCACAGCGCTGAAGGTCACGTTCTCCACGCCCATCAGGGTGATGACCTCCCGCAGATAGTCCACGGCGGCCTTCACCTTGGCGTTCTCCTCGATGACGATGGGCACTTCCACCTCTTCTGCCTCCTCGGCAGCTTCGGCGGGCTGCTGGGCAGCGGGGGTCTGCTCTGCGGCGGGAGCGGCAGGCTCTGCCACAGCAGCGGGAACTTCCTCTGCCACGGGGGCAGTCTCCTGCACGGGAGCGGCAGTCTCAACAGGCTGCTCTGCCACAATCTCCACCGGCTTTGCGGGTGCAGCGGCGGGGGCATCCGGCAGTTCCACGCTCACGCGCACCTTGGCGGGGGTGGTCTTTAAGCCCAGAAAACCGGTCTTCTGGGGATATTCCAGCACTTCACGGCTGACATTCTCATCCTCAGCCTGCACACCCAGCAGGGCGCAGGCCTTGGCAAAGGCTTCGTCCACCGTCTTGCCGGTGGATTCCTGTGTACGGATCATAACCGTTTACCTCCCTTGTTACTGTTTATCCTGCTTGTCAAGCTCGCTCAGCGGCACGGTGCGCTCGTCCTTGTAGCGCTCGGCGTCCAGCTGACGGGCATACTCCAGCCGGCGCTTGTTCATCTCGCTGGCGGAAAGGTTCTTTTCCACGCTCTTGCCGGTCTTGGGGTCGGTCACCGTGATGGTGGTGTTCTTCACACCGCGCTTTTCCTGCTTGCGCTTGGCGGCGATCTCCGCTTCCACTTCCTTGCGCATCTTCTCGGGGTCGTAGAACTTGCGCATGACCTGGGTCTGTGCGGTCATGACGATGTTGGAAATGACGTAGTACAGAGAGAATGCCAGCGGGTAGGTAAAGCAGAAGAACAGGTACATCAGCGGCATCATATACATGGTCAGCTTCATGCTGCCCTGCATCTGCTGGCCGGAGGCCTTCATGCTGATGTGGGTGGACAGGAACATGGTCACCACCGACAGCAGCGGCAGCACCAGGTCCAGCGACAGGCCGATCTGCGGGATGCGGGTCAGGTCGATGCCCAGGAAGTTCATGTGCTGGCTGAACTCGGTGATGGTGGCGATCTGGTCTGCGCTGAAGCAGCCGATCACGCTGGAATTGCCGGCCACGACCTGTGCAATGATGTTGGTGTCGCGGGTGATGGCAGTAAAGGAAACCCCGGCGGCGGTCAGGGCCTCACCGGCGGCGGCCAGGGCAGCGGCACTGATGTGGAAGATCCGCTCCAGGGGGTTGTACACCACGCCGATAACGCCGAAGATGACCAGGAAGTTGAGCAGCATGGGCACGCAGCCGGCGGTGGGCTTATAGCCATAGTCCTGCTGCAGCTTGAGCATTTCTTCCTGCTGCTTTTCGGGCTTATTCTTGTACTTGGTCTGGATCTCCTGCAGCATGGGCTGGAAGGCCGACATTTTGGCCATGCTCTTCTGCTGGCTGAGCTGCAGAGGGATCTTGACGATGTTGATCAGCAGCGTGAAGAGGATGATGTCCCAGCCGTAGTTGGGCAGCAGCTTGTAGATCCACTCCATCACATAGCCAAGAGGAGCGCTTAGGATGTAAAAGAAGTTCATACCTTTGTCCATTCTGCCCCGCCTGTGGCACGGGACGCGTTATTTTTTATCGTAGGACACACCGCCCACAGTGCGATGCGTCACAAGAAGCTGAAATTGCAGCGGGCAGGCCAGCGGGGAGCTTTCTCCTCGGACACGAATCGGGCCATTCCATCGCCCGCCCTACTGCCTGCGGCAGCAGGGTCCCACCCCAGCGGACGGTCCTCGGAGAAACTCCCCGCCGTCCTGCCGGTAACGTTCTAGTTTGCTTTATGCCGGTTTTCAAACAGTTTTGACGGCTGCAGCCTGCGGGCGGGGTTCGTCCACTTCCCTGCTTCCGGCACGGGGTCGTAGCCCCATTTACCCAGGGGGTTGCACCGGGCGATGCGCCAGGCTCCCAGCAGGATGCCCTTGATGCAGCCGTGGGTCAGGATGGCCTGCATGGTGTAGTTGCTGCAGCTGGGGGTGAACCGGCAGCTGCGGCCGATCCATGGGCTGAGGGTATACTGATAGGCCCGGATGGGCAGGCACAGGGCCCTGCGGCAAACTGCCTGCAGACGGTTCATGCCTTTGCCTTCTCGTCTGCTGCCGGCTTTTTACGGGCCGGAGGCAGGGTGGCAGGCGGCGGTGCGTCCGGCTGCTTTGCCTTGTCCGGCAGGCCGGCCTGGGCAAACAGCTTTGCCACGATGCTGCTGAGCTGCCAGCTCTTGAGCCGCGGGGTCATGCCCCGGGCCACGAATACCAGATCGTAACCGCCGATGTTGTAATCCAAATGCTCGTCGATGGCGGCCTTCATCACACGGCGGGCGCGGTTGCGCTGCACGGCGTGGCCGATCTTCTTGGTGGCGGTCAGGCCCACGCGGGTGCGTTTGCCGCGGGTCTTGAGCACATACAGCACCAGAGCCTGGTTCACATAGGATTTGCCGCGGGCATACACGCGGCCAAATTCGTTGTTGCGGCGGATGGGACGGTAGCGCATTGCTTCGGCGTCTCCTTTCTCTTCTGCCCGGCACCAAGCCGGGTGCACAAAGCAGATTCTTTAGCCAGTATATCAGAATTTTTTCGACTTTAAAAGGCCCCCATGGGCTTTTTGCGAAAAATTTTTCCGGTTTGCCGGAATTTTTCAAATAAAATAAGACCACCGATCCAGAATCAGCGGTCTTTTGTGCGCATATTGGGTTCTGCGCCGGATCTCGTCATAAAACGCGGGATCAGACAGTCAGGCTCTTGCGGCCCTTAGCACGGCGAGCATTGATGACCTTGCGGCCGTTCTTGGTGCTCATGCGGGTCAGAAAGCCATGAACTTCCTTGCGATGACGCTTCTTGGGCTGAAAAGTTCTCTTCATGGTTGTATCCTCCGTAAAAACTCGTCCCCGATGATGGGGTATTTCTGGTCCCAAAATGGGGACAGGCTTGCAATTCAACAGTATATCGCACAGTATGGCGTTCTGTCAAGCATTTTTTTCGCTTTCCTGCAAACTTTTTTGTGAAAAGATTTTCAACTTTTTCACCATTCTGCCGTGGAAAACTCGTCTGCCACAAGATATTGTGGCTTTTGGTCCGCCGCGCCACAACGCGAAAAACCCGACACAGGGCGGTCTTATTTTATGTATATAAAATTACCTTATAGAAATATAGACGCACAGAGTTTTTTGTGGTATACTAACCTGGTATCAGCAGCATTGTTGAAAACTTCAATGGAGTGGATGTTTTTATGGATTCTTTCAAGGACGTTTTAGAGGCCGCCCAGGCGTACTGCAAAACGCAGATGGCCGAGCCGACCTATAATCTCTACATCGACGGCCTGGAGCCCATCAGCTTTGAGGACTCCAGCCACATCACCCTGTCGGTGCGCAACGACTTCATCTGCAAGATCGTCACCGACCGCTACCTGGGCCTGCTGAAGGAGGCCTTCAAGACCGTGCTGGGCTTTGACGTGGACATCACGCTGGTGGTGCCCAGCACCCCGCCCCACGAGGTGGTGCTGGCCCAGCAGTACGAGGCGAACCCCGCCTCCCCCCAGGGCAACTACGAGTTCACCTTCGAGAACTTCATCAAGGGCCCCTCCAACCAGTTTGCGTTTGCTGCGGCGCAGGCGGTGGCGGCCAACCCTTCCGGCGCTTACAACCCGCTGTTCATCTACGGCGGCTCTGGCCTTGGCAAGACCCATCTGCTGACGGCCATCCAGACCGAGATCAAACGCACCCACCCCGACTTCGTCATCATGTATGTGACCTGCGAGCAGTTCACCAATGAGCTGATCGCCGCCATCCGCGCCGGCAGCACCGAGGACTTCCGCATGAAGTACCGCGTGGCAGACCTTTTGCTGGTAGACGATATCCAGTTCATCGCGGGCAAGGAGTCCACGCAGGAAGAATTCTTCCACACCTTCAACTCCCTGCACGACGCCCACAAGCAGATCGTCATCGCCTCCGATCGCCCCGCCAAGGAGATCAAGAGCCTGGAGGAGCGTCTGCGCACCCGCTTTGAGTGGGGTCTGACCGCCGATGTGCAGCCGCCGGATTTTGAGACCCGGGTTGCCATCGTGAAGCGCAAGGCAGAGCTGCTGCATCTGGACCTGCCCGAGGACGTGGCAGAGTTCATTGCCAACCACCTGAAAAACAACATCCGCCAGCTGGAGGGCGCAGTGAAAAAGCTGAACGCCTATTATATGCTGGAGGGCATCCAGCCGGTGATCAGCGTGGCGCAGAACGCCATCAAGGATATCCTCAACGAGACCCAGCCGGTACCGGTGACCATCGAAAAGATCATCGGCGAGGTGTCCCGCACCTTCAACGTGTCCCCTGCTGACATTCGGGGCACCAAGCGCAACGCCAACGTGGCTTCCGCCCGGCGCGTTGCCATCTATATCCTGCGGGAGGTCACCGGCATGAGCATGGAGGAGATCGGGCGGGAATTCTCCGGCCGCGACCACTCTACCATCGTCTACTCCCTCAAGACCATGGAACGGGACATGAAGAACGACCAGCACCTGCGGGAGACCGTGAGCGATATCATCAAAAACGTGAAGGCCTAAACCGGGGAAAACCGGGCAAAAGTCATACTCATTTCAGGGTGTGACCCCAAAATATGGGGAGAAAACGGAACAAAAAGGGGAAAATAAGCCTATATCTTGTGGCAAAAAGGCGAAGCTTTCCACACTTTCCACTTAGTTTTCAACATTTAACATCAGTTCTTCACATCGGCTGTGGAAAGAAACACCGTTCCCCACCTTTCAACATTTCCTTCACGAGCCTTCCACATCCCGGTGGAAAGCCAAAGCCCCGCTTCCCGGCAAGACATTTCCGGGTTTTCAACATCTTCCCCACCCCCTACTACGGTTACTACAACAAGTTCAATATATTACTGCCTTCCGGCAGCAGCCCAAAGGGCAGGGATCAAGCCGGAAGTGTGAAAAAAGGAGAGATACTGTTTTGAACATCGTCTGCGATAAAACACTGCTCAGTGCAGCCATCGACGGCGTTTCCAAAGCTGTCACCATGCGCTCGTCCATCCCGGTGCTGGAGGGCATTCTGCTGAAGGCCGAGGGCTTTCAGCTCACCCTGACCGGCTACGATCTGGAAATGGGCATCGTGACCACCATCGAAGCCAACATCAAAGAACCCGGTGAGATCGTGCTGAATGCAAAACTGCTCAGCAGCATGATCAGCCGGATGCCGGCAGGTCAGATCAGCATCGTAGCGGCGGATAACGGCAAGACCACCATCCAGAGCGGCGTGGCACAGTTCGAGATCCAGTCCATGCCGGCTACCGATTTCCCGGATCTGCCCAACACCGGCGCGGAGCAGACTCTGACCATCAAGACCGGCGTGCTGCGGGATATGATCGACCGCACCCTGTACGCCGTCAGTCAGGACGAGAAAAAACCCGCCCACACCGGCGAACTGTTCGAGATCGAGCTGGACAAGCTGACCATAGTGGCGCTGGACGGCTATCGTCTGGCCATCGTGGAGCGGCCCATCACTGCCGTGAAGGATATCCGCATCATCGTGCCCAGCAAGACCATGACCGAGGTGTCCCACCTGCTGGCCAACGATGACGAGGAGGATGTGCACATCAGTGCCAACCGCCGCTATGTGGTGTTCACCACCGCCGGTTACACCATCATGAGCCGCCTGATCGAGGGCGAATTCCTGAATTACCGCAACGTCATCCCCGCCGGAAGCCGCACCCGGGTGACCATCGACACCAAGGACTTCATCTCCACCATCGAGCGTGCCTCTCTGATTATTACAGAGCGTTTAAAAAATCCCCTCCGCATTACCTTTACCGAGGGGAAAGTCGTGGTGCGCTGCCAGACGAATCTGGGCCGCGTGGTGGATGAATTCAACGCGCAGTGTGAGGGCGACGAGGTGGAGATCGGTTTCAACAACCGCTATCTGCTGGATGCTCTGCGCAACGCCCGCACCGAACAGGTGCGCATGGAGATCAGCGGCCCCCTGAGCCCGGTCAAGGTGCTGCCCGTGGATGGCAATGATTTCCTGTATCTGGTGCTGCCCGTGCGCTTCAAGAACGACTAAGAAAGGCGATTTTATGCAGAAAATTCTCATTCATACGGAATTTATCAAGCTGGATGCCCTGCTGAAGTACGCAGGCCTGTGCGAGACCGGCGGCGAAGCCAAGGAGTTGGTGCAGGGCGGTGCCGTGAAGGTGAACGGCGAGGTGTGCACCATGCGCGGCAAGAAGTGCCGTGCCGGTGACGTGATCGAGCTGGACGGCCAGTCCGTGGAAGTCGGGCAGGGCCAGTAATGCGGCTGCTTTCACTGGAAGTTACGAATTACCGCAACATTGCGTCGGCCCGGCTGGAACCCGGCCGGGAGCTGACGGTCATCTGCGGCAACAACGGTCAGGGTAAGACCAATCTGCTGGAGGCCATCTGGCTGCTGACCGGCGGCAAGAGCTTCCGGGGCGGCAAGGATGCCGAGCTTGTGCGCCGCGGGGAGACATTCGCGGTGCTGGAAGCTGTGACCCAGCGCACCCGGCAGGAAGATCAGGAGCCGGATGATCCGGCCCGGGTGCGCATCACAGTGGGCACCCCGGACGCACCCCGCCCCGGCCGCTATGCCTCGGTGAACGGGGCTGCCCCCAAGCGGGCCGCCGGTCTGGCCGGCAGCTTTCCCGCTGTGGTGTTCGACCCCGGACACCTGAGCCTGGTCAAGGGCGCACCGGAGGGCCGCCGCCGGTTTCTGGACGCGGCGTTGTGCCAGCTGTACCCCGGGTATCTGGCCACTTACCGCCGCTACGTCCGGGTACTGCAGCAGAAAAATGCGCTGCTGCGGCATTCTGCCACCGGGCAGGAGCGCCCTTATGCGGAAAAATGTGCTCTGCTGGAAGTGCTGAATGTGGAGCTGGCCGCGCAGGGCGAGGTCCTGCAGCAGCGGCGGCGGGATTACCTTGCCCTGCTGGGGCCGCTGGCCTGCGCCAACTATCAGGAGCTTTCCCACGGGGCAGAGCGCATGAGCATCCGCTATGCGGCCCAGTTTGCGCCGGGCGGTCTGGCCGATCTGCTGAAGCAGCGCCAGAACGAGGAGCTGCGGGCCGGGCAGAGCCTGTGCGGCGTCCACCGCGAAGATCTGGAACTGCTGCTGGACGATCAGCCTGCCCGTGTGTTTGCCAGCCAGGGACAGCAGCGCAGCGTGGTGCTGAGTCTGAAGATGGCCGAGGCCGCCGCCGCAGCCCGCATCACCGGCGAACACCCCGTGCTGCTGCTGGACGATGTGCTCAGCGAGCTGGACGAGGGCCGCAAGCAGTATCTGCTGACCCGTATGAAGGAAAAGCAGACCTTTGTCACCAGCTGCGATGACACCGCCTTCCTCAAGACGGACGGCGAGGTATACCGCATGAACGGCGGCGTACTGAGCCGCGCCTGACGGCATGCAGAAATGTTGCAAAAATGAATGCATAAAACCTGCATGGAATACCAAAATATCCAATCGGAACTGCACGAGGAAAATACAGTATGTATATTCATCTCGGACGCGATTATGTGCTGAACGACCGTGACATCATCGGCATCTTCAATCTGGAGACCACCACCATCTCCCCCCGCGGGCGGGAATTTCTGAACTACGCCCAGAAGAACGGGGCCGTGGTGAGCCTTTCGGATGAGCTGCCCCAGAGCTATGTTCTGGCGGACGGCGGCGTGGTGGACACGGTGTATCTTTCGGAGCTGTCCAGCGCCGTGCTGCGCCGCCGCGCCGAAAAGATGATCGAATGAACGCTGTGCAGCCGCCCCTTGCGAGAACCCCGCAGCCTGCAGGCGTGGAAAGTGTCTGCCGCTGCGTTTCCAGAATAGAGAAACAACACGATATCTACACGAAAAACAAAAAGGGAGAAAGGAAATGGCAGAAGAAATCATCACCAGCACCAATGCCGAAACCGCTACCGACCACGAGTATAACGCCAGCGAGATCCAGGTCCTGAAGGGTCTGGAGGCCGTGCGCAAGCGCCCCGGCATGTATATCGGCTCCACCGGCGAGCGGGGCCTGCATCATCTGGTCTACGAGATCGTGGACAACGCCATCGACGAGGCACTGGCCGGTTACTGTGACCACATCGAGGTCAAGATCCTGAAGGACAACATCATCCAGGTCACCGACAACGGCCGCGGCATCCCCGTGGACATCCAGGCTGACACCGGCCTGCCCGCCGTCACCGTCGTCTACACCATCCTCCACGCCGGCGGCAAGTTCGGCGGCGAGAACTCCGGCTACAAGGTGGCCGGCGGCCTCCACGGCGTGGGTGCATCCGTTGTCAACGCCTGCTCCGAATGGCTCACCGTCAACGTGCGCCGCGACGGCCATGAGTATGAGCAGACCTTCCGCCGCGGCGACCCGGACGGCCCGCTGAAGTGCATCGGACCGGTGGCCGACGGGGTCACCGGCACCCGCGTCACTTTCAAGCCGGACCCGGAGATGTTCCGGGATACCACCGTGTACGACTTCGACACGCTGGAAAAGCGCCTGCGGGAAGAGAGCTTCCTGAACGCCGGTGTCAAGATCACCCTGACCGACGAGCGGGAGCTGTACACCCCCGTGCTGGAAGACGGCCAGGAGGGCGAGCCCTGCTACCGCACCGAGGTCATGTGCTATGAGGGCGGCATCAAGAGCTTCGTCACCTATCTGGGCGAGAAGCGCAAGCTGGAAGTGCTGCACCCCAATGTCATCTACCTCAAGGGCCAGACCGACCGCGGTATGGCCGAGATCGCCCTGCAGTACAACTCCAGCTACAACGAGCTGCTGCTGAGCTTTGCCAACAACGTCAACACCCCGGACGGCGGCACCCACGAGGAGGGCTTTAAATCCAGCCTGACCCGCGTGTTCAACGATTACGGCCGCAGCCACGGCCTGCTGAAGGATAAGGACGAGAACCTGTCCGGTGCCGATGTGCGCGAGGGCCTGATCTGCGTCATCTCGGTCAAGCTGCAGGAGGCCGAATTTGAGGGCCAGACCAAGGCAAAGCTGGGCAACACCGAGATCCGCACCCTCGTGTCCAACATGGTCTATGCAAAGCTGATGGAGTTCTTTGAAGAGAACCCCGGTGTGGCCAAGGCCATCTTTGAAAAGGCCACCCAGGCTGCCCGCGCCCGCGCTGCTGCCAAGAAGGCCCGGGAGCTGGTGCGCCGCAAGAGCGCGCTGGAGACCAGCCGCATGCCTGGCAAGCTGGCCGACTGCCGTGAGAAAGACCCCACCAAGACCGAGATCTTCATCGTCGAGGGCGATTCTGCAGGCGGCTCCGCCAAGATGGGCCGTGACTCGGCTATTCAGGCCATCCTGCCGCTGTGGGGCAAGATGCTCAACGTGGAAAAGGCCCGCGCCGATAAGATCTACGGCAACGATAAGCTGATGCCCGTGGTGCTGGCTCTGGGCTGCGGCATTGGCGAGGAATTTGACATCTCCAAGCTGCGTTACGACAAGGTGTTCATCATGGCCGATGCCGATGTGGACGGCTCTCACATCTGCACCCTGATGCTGACCTTCTTCTTCCGCTATATGCGCCCGCTCATCGAGCAGGGCCATGTGTATGTGGCCCAGCCGCCCCTGTTCAAGGTGCAGAAGGGCAGCACCATCAAGTATGCCTACAACGACGCCGAAATGGCCGTGCTTTCGCAGGAAATGCCGGGTGCCAAGGTGAACCGCTATAAGGGCCTTGGTGAGATGAACCCGGACCAGCTGTGGGAGACCACCATGAACCCGGACAACCGCGTGATCGTGCAGATCACCATCGACGATGCCGAAAAGGCCGACGAAGCCTTTACCATCCTCATGGGCGACCAGGTGGAGCCCCGCCGCCGCTTTATCGAGACCAACGCCCAGTACGCAAAGCTGGACGTGTAAGCGTGCTCGCCCTCTCCGTCTGCTCACTACGTTCGCATCCACCTCTCCCAAGGGGAGAGGCCTTGGCAAAGAGATGAAGTTTGCGTGGACTGCCAAGGGCTCCCACTTTGGGGGAGCTGGCAAAGCCGACAGGCTTTGACTGAGAGGGCGAGGCTGTTTTCCGAGAAAAAAATCCCTTTCCTGTACAAAAGAGAGGGTCAAACCCTACGGAGGAACAAATGGAAGAAGATTATGTCATGATTCCGGGCAGCGGAACCAAAAAGATCATCCGCGACGTCAAGAAGGAGATCGAGACCGCGTTCCTGGACTACTCCATGTCGGTCATCGTGTCCCGTGCCCTGCCTGATGTGCGTGACGGCCTGAAGCCCGTTCACCGCCGTATTCTGTATACCATGCATGAGCGCGGCAACGACCCCAGCCATCCCTACCGCAAGTCCGCCGACACCGTCGGTGCCGTGCTGGGTTCCTACCACCCCCACGGCGACGCATCGGTCTACGACGCCATGGTCCGTCTGGCACAGGACTTCTCCCTGCGCTACCCGCTGGTGGATGGCCAGGGCAACTTTGGTTCGGTGGACGGCGACCCCCCGGCTGCTTACCGTTACACCGAGGCCCGCATGAGCCGCATGGCGGTGGAGATGCTGACCGATATCGAGAAGGACACCATCGACTGGGACCCCAACTTTGACGAGACCAAAAAGGAGCCCAGCGTGCTGCCCTGCCGCTTCCCGAACCTGCTGGTCAACGGCAGTCAGGGCATCGCAGTCGGTATGGCCACCAACATCCCGCCCCACAACCTGAGCGAGGTCATTGACGGCTGCATCGCCTATATCGATGACCCGGACATCGACCTGCCCGGCCTGATGGAGCACATCAAGGGCCCGGACTTCCCCACTGCCGGCATCATCATGGGACGCAGCGGCATCCGCGCCGCCTACGCCACCGGACGCGGCAAGATCACCCTGCGCGGCCGCGCCACCATTGAGGAGACCAAAAACGGCCGCACCCAGATCATCATTACCGAGATCCCCTATATGGTCAACAAGGCGCGCCTCATCGAGCACATGGCAGACCTTGTCAAGGAAAAGCGCATCGAGGGCATCACCGGTCTGAACGATGAGACCAACCGCAAGGGTATGCGCATCGTGGTGGATATCCGCAAGGACGCCAATGCACAGGTCATCCTGAACCAGCTGTACCAGTACACCCAGCTGCAGGATACCGTGGGCGTTATCATGCTGGCTATCGACCATAAGGTGCCCAAGGTGCTCACCCTGAAGCAGATGCTGCAGAAGTATGTGGAGTTTCAGGACGAGGTGGTGCGCCGCCGCACCCAGTACGACCTGAAAAAGGCCAAGGAGCGCGCCCACATTCTGGAAGGTCTGAAGAAGGCCACCGACATCGTGGACGAGTTGATCGCCACCATCCGCGCCTGCAAGGGCGGCATGGCGGAAGCCAAGGCTGCCATCATGGAGCAGTTCGGCTTTGACGACCCGCAGGCAGATGCCATCGTCAAGCTGCAGCTGGGTCGTCTGGCCGGTCTGGAGATCTTGAAGATCGAGGAAGAGCTGGCAAGCCTGCACGCCAAGATCGAGGACTGGGAAGCCATTCTGGCCGATGACGCCCGGGTGCTTGCCATCGTCAAGGACGAGCTGCTGGAAATGAAGAAGCGCTTCGGCGACGAGCGCCGCACCGAGATCCAGTCTGTGACCGGCGAGGTGGATATCGAGGATCTGATCGCCGAGGAGCAGTGTGTCTACACCCTGACCGAGGCCGGTTATATCAAGCGTCAGCTCAAGGCCACCTATCAGGCACAGCGCCGCGGCGGACGCGGCATCTCCGGCATGACCCGCAAGGAAGAGGACATCGTGCAGGAGATGTTCGTAGGCTCCACCCACGACTATGTGCTCTTTGTCACTGACCGTGGCCGCCTGTTCCGCATCAAGGGCTACACCATCGCCGAGGGCAGCCGCACCAGCAAGGGCATGAACATTGTCAACCTGCTGCAGCTGGCAGAGGGCGAAAAGGTCACCAACATGATCTGCCAGAGCAAGGACGCTGAGCAGTCGGGCGGCTATGTGACCATGGTCACAAAGCAGGGCCTGATCAAGCGCACCCCGCTGGAACAGTACGCCAACATCCGCAAGAGCGGCCTGATCGGCATTGCCCTGAATGAGGGCGATGCGCTGGCTTGGACCCGCCTGACCTCCGGCCACGATATGCTCATCGTTGCCACCCGCAACGGTCAGGCCATCCGCTTCAACGAGGAGGATGCCCGCCCGATGGGCCGTAACGGCCACGGCGTGCGCGCCATCCGTCTGGCAGAGGGCGATGAAGTTGTCGGCGTGTGCATCTGCCGCGAGGGCGGCACGGTGCTGACCGTGACCGAGAACGGCAAGGGACGCCGCTCCGATATCGACACCTACCGCATCACCGCCCGCGGCGGCAAGGGCATCCGCAACTACGATGCCTCCAAGGATAAGGTGGCCGCTGTCAAGATCGTGGATGACGTAGATGACGTGCTGCTGAGCAGCCAGGAGGGCATCATCATCCGGCTCCACGTCAACGAGATCCCGCTGCAGAGCCGCTACGGCTCCGGCGTCCGGGTGATGCGTCTGGGCGAGAACGACAAGGTGATGGTGCTGGCCCGCACCGACCACGACGACGAGGCCCAGACCGAACAGATCGACGCCTCCGAGGCCGAGGCAGAGCCCACTGCCGAGCAGCTGGCTGAGATGGAGGCCGCCGATGCTGCCGCCGCCACCGAAGCCCCGGAGGCAGACCCGGAAGAAAAGGAATAATTGACCTGCCGTCAGGTTTGTCTGGACTTTGCCTTGAAACTGTGCTAGAATAAACAAAATTACAATACCCGTGGGGGAGTAGCAGGCGCTTTTGCAGGGCGCAGCAAGTCAACACAATGACTGTTTCGGTCTGGCTTGCTTTCATTTGCGAGACTCATGTGTTTTGGTGCGTGTTTGCTGCGCCCGTGCACATGGAGTGGATTTCAAAAAATCACCCGGTCCCGGACGTACAACGCGCCCGGGACCGGGTTTTTGTATTGTTTGGAATACGGTCAACAAACAGGAGGCAGACAATATGGAATGGAGTTTTGTGTTTTTCCTCAACAGTGCCCTGCTGGGCGTAGGTCTGGCGATGGATGCGTTTTCGGTGTCCATGGCAAACGGTCTGCATGACCCCAAAATGGGCAAAGACACCATGTGCAGGATCGCGGGCACCTTCGGCGTGTTCCAGGCCGTGATGCCCATGACCGGCTGGATCTGTGTGCACACCATCGTGGAGCTGTTCTCGTCCTTTGAAACGTTCATCCCATGGATCGCGCTGGCCCTGCTGGGCTCCATCGGCGGCAAGATGCTGGTGGACGGCATCAAGGGCGAAGAGGCCGAGGAGGCCACCGAGCTCAGTGCCGGTGCCCTGTTTATGCAGGGCGTAGCCACCAGCATCGACGCGCTTTCGGTGGGCTTTACCATCTCGGAGTACGGCTGGCTGATGGCGCTGGCGGCATCCATCATCATTGCGGTGGTCACCTTCTTCCTCTGCATGGCGGGCCTGAACATCGGCAAGAAGTTCGGTACCGAGCTCTCCGGCAAGGCATCCATCCTGGGCGGCGTCATCCTCATCGGCATCGGTCTGGAGATTTTCATCTCCGGGGTGTTCTGCGCATAAAGGCAAAAGGGCAGCTGCACAAGTTCGTGCAGCTGCCCTTTTCCTTTATAAAAACCCTGCCTTACCGTTGAAGAAAAACGCTTAGTGCTTCAGTTCCAGCAACGCATCGCCCTGCTTTACGGTGCCACTGGCTTTAGCCGCGACAGCGGCATAGTCATCGGTGTTGCAGACAATGAGCGGTGTGGTCACAGGATAGCCTTCGGCCTTAATGGCTTCCAGATCAAAGCGGATCAGCGGCTGGCCTTTCTTCACCTTGTCACCCTCGTTGACGAGGTAGGTAAAGTGCTTTCCGCCCAGCTTGACCGTGTCGATGCCAATGTGCATCAGCAGTTCCGCGCCGTCAACGGTGGTCATGCCCACGGCATGGTGGGTCTCAAAGGTGGAGGAGATCTCACCGTCAGCAGGTGCCACCAGTTCACCATCGGTGGGCTCAATGGCAATGCCGTCGCCCAGCGCACCGCTGGCAAAGGCTTCGTCCTTCACCTCGGCCAGCGGGACGACGGTGCCGTTCAGGCAGGCAGACAGCACGGTATCCTTTGCGGCTGCTGCCGGGGCTGCGGGAGCCGTTGCCGGGGCGGGTGCTGCGGTCGCCGCCGGGGTCTTGGGTGCATTTTCCAGATAATCTTCCAGCTTTGCCTTGATGACCGCCACCTTGGGACCGTACACCACCTGCACGCCGTCGCCCTTGCAGATCACGCCGGAGGCACCGGAGGCCTTGAGCACATCCTGTTTGACCAGCGCAACATCCTTGACGGTGCAGCGCAGGCGGGTGGCGCAGCAGTCCACGTCGGACAGGTTGTCGGCACCTCCCAGACCTTCTACGATCAGGGCGCTGACCGGATCATCCCCTGCGGGGGCGGTGCTGCCGGAAGCGGCGCTGCGGGCGTTCACGTCTGCACGGGTGTACAGCTTGACTTCCTCGGCATCATCGCGGCCCGGGGTCTTGTAGTCAAACTTGGAGATCATAAAGCGGAAAATGATGTAGTACAGCACAAAGTACACCGCACCGACCACGACCACCCACATCCAGTGGGTCTTGTCGTTGCCCTGCATCACACCGAACAGCACCAGGTCGATGAGACCGCCGGAGAAGGTCATGCCCACGCCCACATTCAGGATGTGCATCAGCATGAAGGACAGACCGGCCAGCACGCAGTGCACCGCGTACATGGGCAGTGCCACAAAGATAAAGGTAAATTCCAGCGGCTCGGTGATGCCGGTGAGGAAAGCCGTCAAGGCGGCAGACAGCAGCAGGCCGCCTGCTGCCTTTTTCTTTTCCGGCTTGGCGCACTGGTACATCGCCAGCGCTGCGCCGGGCAGACCGAACATCATAAAGGGGAACTTACCGGCCATGAAGCGGGTAGCGCTGACCGAGAACACCGTGGTGGACTTGGAGGCCAGCTCAGCAAAGAAGATGTTCTGTGCGCCGGTCACGGTGACGCCATCGATGATGGCGGTGCCGCCCACAGCGGTCTGCCAGAACGGCATATAGAACACATGATGCAGTCCAAAGGGGATCAGCGCACGCTCCAGCAGGCCGTAAATAAAGGTGCCTGCGTAGCCGGAAGCCAGCACCAGTGCACCCAGCGCGGCAATCCCGCTCTGCACCACCGGCCAGATATAGAACATGGCAATGCCGACCACCAGATACACGATGGAGCTGATGATGGGCACGAAGCGTGTGCCGCCAAAGAAGGCCAGCACCTGCGGCAGCTCGATCTTATAGAACTTGTTGTGCAGCGCTGCCACGCCCAGACCGACCACGATACCACCGAACACACCCATTTGCAGGGTCGTGATGCCCAGCATGGTGGTGGTGGAGTTGGCAGGCATCGCTTCTACGCCGCCTGCCGCATTGATCATGGCCTGAATGGCTGTATTCATAATGATATAAGCCACTGCACCGGACAGGGCGGCCACCTCTTTTTCCTTGCGGGCCATGCCGATGGCCACGCCCATGGCGAACAGCAGCGCCAGATTGTTGAACACGGCGCTGCCGGTCTGGCTCATCACGTCCAGAATGGTATAAATGAGGGTGCCCGGATGGATGACGTTGTTCAGGCCATAGGCCGCCAGCATGGTTTCGTTGGTGAACGAGCTGCCGATACCCAGCAGCAGGCCCGCTACAGGCAGCAGTGCAATGGGCAGCATAAAGCTGCGTCCCACGCGCTGCAGCACGCCAAAGATCTTGTCTTTCATCTTCAGTTCTCCTTTTCTCAAGTTCGTATCCAGCATATATATCCACACAGGAAAGACCTGTGGAGAATCAAAGGTGAAGCAAAAAATCTTATTTTCCCATCCGAATCCGTTTCAGATGGATCGTAAGGAACACCAGTTCCTCGTCCGAAAGCTCCTTGTGCCAGGTGTTGCGCACATACTCCGCAATGCAGCAAGCGCATTTGTAGTGTTCGCTGCAATTGCGGGCGATCAGGGCGCGGAACACTTCGTCATGGGAATCGTTTTCCTGCTCCTGTTTTCCTTGAAATACGCGCTGCGCAAAAAAACGCAAATGCACTGTAAAGCGGCTGAAATCCAGTGCATCCCGGTCAAAATGGCAGTTGTAAAAGCATTCCACTACCTGCACGCAGCCATCCACAAAGCGGGTGACATCGTTCACCACGCTCATGGTGGTGTTGAGCTCTGCGTTGACGATGTGCAGCGCAATGAAACCGCCCTCGTCGTCCGAAAGGTCTGCATGGCAGCGCTGGCGGATGGCAGCAAGGCACTCCATGCCAAGGAGATACTCTTCCGGGTAGAATTCCCGAATGGGAGCCATCAGCGGGTTGGAAAAGCGAATCCCCTGTTCGCTGCGCTGAATGGCAAAGCTGATGTGGTCGGCCAGCGTGATGAGCAGACTTTCGTTCAGCGGGTAGTTCACCCGACTGCGGATCATTGCCACCAGCTCATCGGTGAGCAGCAGATGCTCATAGGGGATCTGTTCCAGAAGTTCCACCAACTTTTGCTGCACGGCAGGGCTGGTCATGCGGTAGCTGTGCTCCACGGTTTCGGCCTCGATTTTATAGCCCGGCTTAGCGCCAAAGCCCAGCCCGCGCCCGGTGACGATCAGCTCACAGCCCGTGGGGTCCACCACGCGCAGGATGTTGTTGTTGATTGGTTTTTTAACGGTATATTGCATTGTTTCTCATCCTCAGGTTGGAAAAGGCAATAAAAAAAGACCACTCTTGACACAGCAAACATACCGAAGGCTGAAACACGCTTTCGGCTTGTGCTATGCAGAGTTGGTCTAGCCCGCCAAACGGTAACAATCCAACGACGCTGCTCGCGTACAATTTTCTTTTTTGTAAGGCACAGACAAATTAAGTGCTTGAATCACAATTTATTCTATGCATGATTACAGTACCATATTCTTTGCTGTGTGTCAAGATAGAAACGGGTTTCTTTTTCGCTTTGTTAATTTTGCCCAAACTTAGACGATATTTTGCAGCAGAGCAACAAGAAAGAGCCTTCCTTATTTTATTGTTCCGCGTGGAACATTTTTTACTTTTCGGGTTCCGGCTCAAAGTAATCGGCATATTCGCCGGTCAGCTTGGAGCCAAGGCGGCGGATGCCGCCGTACAGGTGCCGCTCCACCAGCGGCTCAAAGGCCGCAAGGTCGCACCGCTCAATGGCATTGAGCAGGTTGCGGTGGTCGGCGATCACCTCGTCCAGTCCGCCGGTGGTCATGGTGTCCAGCATCCGGAAGCGGCTGTAGTCCGCGTGGGCGTTCTGCAGCGTGCTCCACAAATACATCTTATCCATAGCCGCAAACCAGGTCTCGTGCAGCAGGCGGTCGGCCTCGTACAGCTTGTTGTAGTCCGGGGCCTCGGCCCGTGCAAGGGCTTCGTAAGCATCCACCCGCACCCGGATCAGCGCCCGCTGCTCCGGGGTACATTTGGGGGTGAAGTCCCGCAGGACCTTTGCCTCCACCGCCGTGCGCTCGTAGATCAGTTCATCCACGATGCGGCGGTTCAGGCGGGTGACGGTGGTGCCCTTGTAGGGCACGATGCGCACCAGACCGCTTTCTTTCAGGCGCTGCAGCACCATCCGGATCAGGGTGCGCGGTGCGCCGAAGCGGGCACACAGCGGGTTTTCACTCAGGGGGGAGCCGGGGCGGATGGTCAGGTCGATGATCTCCCGCTCCAGCACCGCATAGATCTCAGCATCAGTTTTGTATTGTTCCATCGTTTTCACCAAGGCGCGGCATCATTCCGCGAACAGATTCCAGGGGGCAGTGTCCGGCAGCGGCAGCGTGAAGTTCATGATCCTGCCGGTGTCCGGGTGTACGAACTGCAGACCGCAGCTCTGCAGGGCAATGGCACCCTTCACACGGCTGCCGTATTTGCCGTCGCCCCACAGGGGATGCTTCCGGGAGGCAAACTGCACCCGGATCTGATGAGTGCGGCCGGTGTGCAGGGTGATCTCAGCAAGGCAGGCATCCTGCGTCTGCCGGACAATGCGGTATTCCAGCACGGCTTCCCGCACGCCCTTGCGCGGGCGGCTGACCGGGAACACCCGGCCTCTGCGGCTGTCCTTGAACAGCCAGTCCCGCAGGGTGCCTGCCGCAGGCAGGGCGTCGTTTGGCCCGCCGGAAAGCACCGCCCGGTACTGCTTGACAAAGCAGGGGGCCTCTGCCCTGCCCTCGGCCCGGCCGTCCTGCACCGCATAGGCTTCCTGGCTTTGGGTGATCTGTCGGCTCAAGGCCGCGGCGGCCGCCGGGGTGCGGGCAAAGACCATCAGGCCGGACACGCCGGTGTCCAGCCGGTGCACCACGCCCACAAAGGCCTCCGGTGCGCCCCAGTGCTGCCGCAGCGCTGCCGGAACACCCTCCTCGCTGGACAGCCCCGCAGGCTTGTCCAGCACCACAAGAGCATTGTCCTCGTACAGGATATTCACAGCTTGCCCTCAGCCAGCAGGGCTTTCAGTTTCAGGATGCCGGCAATGGTCTTGCCGTCCTTGATCTCGCCGCGCATGACCATCTCGTAGGCCTTTTCCAGCGGCACCCGGTCCGGGGTCAGGAACTCGTCCGCGTCCAGGTGCATGTGGGTCTCGTGCAGGCCGGTGGCCACCCAGGTGTAGATGATCTCGGTGTCGTAGCCCACGGTGGGGTAGAACTCGCCCAGCGAGGTGTAGTGGTCGGCGGTCAGGCCACACTCCTCTTCCAGCTCCCGCTTCGCAGCTTCAAAGGGGTCCTCCCCCTTTTCCAGCTTACCGGCGGGCAGCTCCCACAGCTCCTGCTGCATGGCATAGCGGAACTGCCGCACCATGCAGATGGTGCCGTCGGCAAAATAAGGCAGGATGCAGGCCCCGCCGTGGTGGTGCACCACCTCCCGGGTGGCGGTCCTGCCATTTTCCAGCAGTGCAGTGTCCTTGGTCAGGGTGATGACCCGCCCTTCAAACAGCGTCTCGCTGGACAGTGTCTTTTCAAAATGGACCGGATTGCTCATTTTCTTCAACGCCCCTTTTTCCGGCACAGCGCCGGTTTTCTGCTTCCCAGTTTACGGCAAAATGCGGTTTGTTGTCAATGATGAGATTCGCCCCGGAACGGGCATTCCGGCCGGAATTTTAAAATTTCTGTAAAAGAGAAGGCTGCCTGTTGCCCAAAAACCGGAAAATCCGCGCCATTGCTCACTTTAACACGCTAAAGACGTACAAAAGCGCTAAAAATTTTTTTTTATTTTTGGTGCGTTTGTCGGGCGGTTTGCGTTTACTTTGCGAGCGGAATTTGCTATTATAGTATACAAGCAATAGTGCCTTTATGGGGTTCTCCGGTCCCATGTGGGGCATATTGCCCCGCGCAAAAGGTACCAAATTCTGAATAATGGAGGAAGAAAAATGCCTAGAGCAAAGCAAACTATGGATGGCAATACCGCTGCCGCCCATGTAGCGTATGCCTACACGGACGTGGCTGCCATCTACCCCATTACCCCGTCTTCTCCGATGGCTGACTCTGTGGACCAGTGGTCTGCAGCCGGCCAGAAGAACATCTTCGGCAACCAGGTCAAGGTCGTTGAGATGGAGTCCGAGGCCGGCGCCGCTGGTGCTGTCCACGGCTCTCTGGGTGCAGGTGCTGTTACCACCACCTTCACCGCTTCTCAGGGCCTGCTGCTGATGATCCCCAACATGTACAAGATCGCTGCTGAGCAGCTGCCCTGCGTGTTCGATGTTTCTGCACGTACCGTTGCTACCCAGTCCCTGAACATCTTTGGTGATCACAGCGACGTTATGGCTTGCCGCCAGACCGGCTTTGCAATGCTGGTCGAGAGCAGCGTGCAGGAAGTTATGGATCTGTCCCCTGTCGCACATCTGTGCGCCATCGAGGGCAAGGTTCCCTTCCTGAACTTCTTCGATGGCTTCCGTACCTCTCACGAGTACCAGAAGATCGAGAAGTGGGACTACGCTGATCTGAAGGAAATGTGCAACATGGAGGCTGTTGAGGAGTTCCGCAAGAAGGCTCTGAACCCCGAAAGCCCCAAGATGCGCGGTTCCCACGAGAACGGCGACGTGTTCTTCCAGCACCGCGAGGCCTGCAACAGCGTTTACAACGCTCTGCCGGCTGTTGTTGAGAAGTACATGGCTAAGATCAACGCAAAGCTGGGCACCAACTACGATCTGTTCAACTACTACGGCGCAGCCGATGCTGACCGCGTGATCGTGGCTATGGGTTCCATCTGCGACGTTGCTGACGAGGTCATCGACTACCTGAACGCCAAGGGCGAGAAGGTCGGTATCATCAAGGTCCGCCTGTACCGTCCTTGGGTGTCCTCCGCTCTGCTGAAGGTCCTGCCCAAGACCGCCAAGAAGGTGGCTGTGCTGGACCGCACCAAGGAGCCCGGCTCTCTGGGCGAGCCCCTGTACCTGGATGTTTCCGCTACCCTGCGTGAGGCTGGCCTGAACGATATTGTTCTGACCGGCGGCCGCTACGGTCTGGGCAGCAAGGACACTCCCCCGTCCTCCATCTTCGCTCTGTACAAGGAGCTGGAGAAGGATCAGCCGAAGGAGCGTTTCACTCTGGGTATCACCGATGACGTCACCTTCCTGTCCCTGCCCGAGGTCAAGCCCGCTCCCATCACCGCAGCTGCTGGCACCAAGGAGTGCAAGTTCTGGGGTCTGGGCGGCGACGGCACCGTCGGCGCGAACAAGAACTCCGTCAAGATCATCGGTGACCACACCGACAAGTATGTTCAGGCATACTTCCAGTATGACTCCAAGAAGACCGGCGGCGTGACCATCAGCCACCTGCGTTTCGGCGACAAGCCCATCCGCAGCCCCTACTACATCAACCAGGCTGACTTCGTGGCCTGCCACAACCCCGCTTACATCCACATGGGCATGAAGATGGTCCAGGATGTCAAGCCCGGCGGCGTGTTCATGATCAACTGCCAGTGGTCCGATGAGGAGCTGGGCCAGCACCTGAACGCCGAGGCAAAGAAGTATATCGCTGACAACAACATCCAGCTGTATACCATCAATGCTATCGATAAGGCTATCGAGATCGGCATGGGCAAGCGCACCAACACCATCCTGCAGTCTGCATTCTTCAAGCTGGCTGACGTCATGCCCATCGAGGATGCCGTCAACTTCATGAAGCAGGCAGCTCAGAAGAGCTACGGCAAGAAGGGCCAGGACGTCGTTGAGATGAACTGGAAGGCCATTGACGCAGGCGTTGACGCTATCCACAAGGTAGACGTGCCCGCATCCTGGTCCAACCCCGAGGCTGATCCCGCACCCAAGGCTCTGGCTGGCCGTCCGGAACTGGTCAAGCAGATCCGTGACGTCATGGAGCCCATTGCCCGTATGGACGGCGACAGCCTGCCTGTCTCCTCCTTCGTGGCAAATGCAAACGGCGAGTGGGAGCAGGGCGCTTCTGCATACGAGAAGCGCGGCACCGCTGTCAACGTCCCCGAGTGGGATGCTGCAAAGTGCGTTGGCTGCAACCAGTGTGCATTCGTGTGCTCTCATGCAACCATCCGTCCCTTCCTGCTGACTGCTGACGAGCTGGCAGCTGCTCCTGCCCAGACCAAGAGCCGCGATAACAAGCTGACCCCCGAGTACAAGTTTGTTATGGCTGTTTCTCCGCTGGACTGCATGGGCTGCGGCGAGTGCGTCACCGTCTGCCCCACCAAGGCTATCACCATGGTTCCTCAGGACAGCCAGGCCGATCAGCAGGCAGTCTTTGACTACTGCGTGGCCAACATCTCCAAGAAGGCTACCAAGATGGCCGATGACACCGTTATGGGCTCTCAGTTCAACCAGCCCCTGCTGGAGTTCTCTGGCTCCTGCGCAGGCTGTGCCGAGACCTCTTACGCTCGCCTGATCACTCAGCTGTTCGGCGAGAAGATGTACATCTCCAACGCTACCGGCTGCTCCTCTATCTGGGGCGGCACCGCTTCCATCTCTCCGTACACCGTCAACAAGGACAGCGGCCATGGTCCTGCATGGTGCAACTCCCTGTTCGAGGATAACGCAGAGCATGGTCTGGGCCTGTACATCGGCCAGAAGACCATCCGCGAGAACCTGATCAAGGAGATCGCAGAGGTTGCTGGTTCCGACAAGGCTTCTGCTGAGCTGAAGGCTGCTTACGAGCAGTTCATCGCAACCAAGAACAACACCAAGGCCAACGACGAGCCCGCAAAGGCCCTGATCGCTGAGCTGGAGAAGGCTGCTGCTGCCGGCTGCGAGAAGTCTGCAGAGATCCTGAAGAGCAAGCAGTACATCGCCAAGAAGTCCGTCTGGATCTTCGGCGGCGACGGCTGGGCATACGACATCGGCTTCGGCGGCCTGGATCACGTCCTGGCTTCCGGCGAGGATGTCAACGTCATGGTCTTCGATACTGAGATGTACTCCAACACCGGTGGACAGGCATCCAAGGCTTCCAACATTGGTGAAGTCTGCCAGTTCGCTGCTGCTGGTAAGGAGATCAGCAAGAAGAGCCTGTCCGAGATCGCTATGACCTACGGTTACATCTACGTTGCTCAGATCGCACTGGGTGCTAACCCGGCTCAGGCTGTCAAGGCCATTGCCGAGGCTGAGGCTTATCCCGGCCCGTCCCTGATCATCGGCTACGCTCCCTGCGAGCTGCACGGTGTCAAGGGTGGCATGACCAACTGCCAGAACGAGATGAAGAAGGCAGTTGAGGCTGGTTACTGGAACCTGTTCACCTTCAACCCGGCCAACAAGGCTCAGGGCAAGAACCCGTTCACTCTGACCTCCAAGGCCGTGGACAACGACAAGTATCAGGCACTGCTGGCAAACGAGACCCGTTACAGCCGCCTGACCCGTGCATTCCCCGACCGTGCTAAGGAGCTGTTCGCACGCAACCAGCAGGTTGCAAACGACCGCTACGAGCACCTGACCCGTCTGGTCGACCTGTACAAGTAAGCAGATCCCCTGCATCCACCGGGCCGCAGCCACGGCGGCACCCAGCTCCCGCAAATGAGAGGAGCGGCTGCTCCGCACTGGCGGTTCCTGCGCAACGCAGCAGTGCGAAACTGTGTGTATGGCCCATGATGTGCAGGCGATGTGGCTGAAGTACAGCCCCTTATCGCCCAAACGGCTCAACCAACTGATTTCACTTCCCCGGCAGTGCTTGGCCCCAGGGCCGGCACCGCTGCGGGATATGAGATACCAAAGCGCCCGCGAGGGTCCTTGAAAGCACACCCCGCGTGTGTCAGGAGCATAAGGTCTGCTTGCAGATACCTTGTTCCGCCTGCTGCATAAGACCTGCTTTGCAGGGATCTTGCCGCAGAGAAAAAACGGATATCGTTTTTAGCGCCCCGTTCATCGGCAACGATGACCGGGGCGTATTTTTTATGTGTGTCCGGGTTCACACAAAAACTTCCAATTTCTTCCACTACGTTTTTACACTTTCTTCATAGCTTCTTAACGAAATCAAATGTGAAAGCTGTTATACTTTTGCCATGGGAAGCGGGGCCGCAACCGATTCCCAAGTAACATGATTCCTCCTCACACCAAGGCAATATCCAAACAAAACGCCCTTTCCGACGCGCCGCAACGTCGGAGAGGGCGTTTTGCTTCTGCCGTCCGGAACATGTAAAGGCTTTGCAGGCGGCAAATAAAATTGCTGTAAATGCATGGTTTAGGGTTGACCCTGTTTTTTTGCGGCGCTATAATAAAAACGGTTCAATAGATTTTTGAAAAACGGGAGGTGAACGCAGAACAATGGACCCGGATCATAGTCCAAACCGAACGCCCGGCGCGGTGGATCGGACAACAAAAGCAGCTGCGTTCGCCTTTTTCGCTGAGATGAGCGGCAAAGCGTCTTTTTGAGGCGCTTTTTTCCGCAGAACAACAGAAGGAAGGCGCGGTTTTGTGCGCGCGGAAATGGCGGTTTCCGGGCAGCATGAGGCGGCGCATTTTTGTTTCCCGATCTGCTGCGTCCTCCGGACACAAAACTGAGGAGGTACGCCCATGGAAATGGAAGATAAGAAGATCGACACGGCGGCAGAACAGGCCCTGCCGGTGCAGGAACTGCCCGCCGATATCCCCGCTGAGGTGCGCCAGAAGCTGGCAGAGGACCTGAACGAGGAAGCCACCGAGGACCTCAAGCAGGATATGCGGGAGGCCGAAAAAGAAGAGGCCAACGATGAAGAGGTCAAGGCCAACCCCGAAATGCTCACCAAGAGCCGCCTGCTGAAGCTGCTGATCAAAAAGCAGTACGTCAAGCTGCGCGAGGTCACCGAAGAAGAGCAGCCCGCCGACCTGGCCGAACTGCTGGAAGAGCTGGACGAGAACAACCGTCTGGTGGTGTTCCGCCTGCTGAAAAAGGAAGTGGCCACCGAGGCCTTTGCCTATATGTCCGACGAAGCCCGTGACGATCTGGTCAACGCTTTTTCGGATGTGGAGCTGGTGAGCGCCATTGAAGAGATGAGCCTGGACGATGCTGCCGACCTGCTGGAAGATATGCCGGCCGGTGTGGTCAAGCGGGTGCTGGAAAAGTCCTCCAAGCAGACCCGTGAGAGCCTGAACAAGCTGCTGAATTACCCGGAAAGCTCCGCCGGCAGCCTGATGACCCCCGAGTATGTCCGCCTGCGCAAGGACATGACCGTAGGCCAGGCCTTTGACGCCATCCGCAAACAGGGCGAGAACGCCGAGACGGTGTACACTTGCTATGTGGTGGAGCGCAACCGCCTGCTGGGCGTCGTGTCGGCCCGCAGCCTGCTGCTCTCCGACCTGAACACGCCCATTGCCGACATCATGGACGACAATGTAGTCACCGTGAAGGTCACGGATGACCAGGAGTATGTGGCCCGTGAGATGCAGCGCTACGACTTTACCGCCATGCCTGTTCTGGACAACGAGGGCATGTTCGTGGGTATCATCACCATCGACGATGCAATCGACGTTCTGACCGACGAGAGCACCGAGGATATGCAGAAGATGGCCGCCATTCTGCCGGATGACGATGCCACCACCTACTTTGGCACCAGCGTATGGACCCACGCCAAGCAGCGCATTCCCTGGCTGCTGATCCTGATGCTGTCGGCCACCTTCACCGGCATGGTCACCACCCACTACGAGGAGGCCTTTGTGAGCCTGCCGCTGCTGGTCTCCTTCATGCCCATGCTGATGGACACCGCCGGCAACTGCGGCAACCAGATCAGCACCCTGATGGTGCGTGGTCTGGCCCTGGGCGAAGTGGAGCCCTCCGACTTTGTAAAGGTTCTGGGCAAGGAGCTGCGAGTGTCTGCCATCGTGGGCGCGGTGCTGGGCATCGTGAACGGCCTGCGGATCTACCTGATGTACACCTTCCTGTTCCCCGGCCAGTATCAGAACGTCATGGGCTATGCCATCGTGGTCAGCGTGTCGCTGTTCTTCAGCGTCATTCTGGCAAAGCTGGTGGGCGGCATGCTGCCGCTGGCCGCCAAGAAGCTGGGTGCTGACCCGGCCATCATGGCAACGCCCTTCATCACCACCATCGTGGATGCCTGCAGTTTGATCCTGTACTTCCAGATCGCACAGCTGGTGTTCCGCAATATGATGTAAAACAGGAAAACTCCCTCCGTCATGGCGTGAACCGTGACGGAGGGAGTTTTTTTACTGGGCACAGAGCGGGACGGAACACAAGCAATCGCGCGATTCTGGACGCATTCCGGAGCAAAAACGGCATGTGGAGCACTCTCTGCCGGAGAACGGCGGCAGACGGTGGAAAACCGCAGTTTTCCCCACTTTTTCCACACGAAAAAGCGGCGTTCCCGTTCTGTGGAAAACTCAGGACTTCTTTTTTCCAATCTGGAGAGGGACCGAATCGTCAGCCGGAACGAACTGTAAAAAGAAAAGAAAATCCTTCGACTTTCTTTTATATAAAAGGCAAAGTGCCCACTTTTCTTCCCAGAAACTGGCATGAATCGCCGGGCTGCATTACGGCTTGTATAAGCAAAACCAGATTTCCATGTGGAAAACCCGGTGGAAAAAGTGGAAAACCTCGTGGGAAACTGGGCCTTTTTTTCACAAAATCAGTGGAAAACCCGGTGGAAAAAGTGAAAAGTTCTCTCCGGAATGGAAAAATACCACCCTTTTTTGTTGTGAAATGGGCCGGAGTGCGGCTGCATTTTGCTGTAACGGCCTGAGTTTTTCCCCGTCGGTGTGCACACCGCGCCGGAGTGCCTGTTTTTTCTTGAATGCCCTGTCCAATCATGGTACAATAACCTCAGACAAGCGTGAAACATCAACTTCTGGAGGCATGATGCATGAACAATTGGCTGAACAAGTTGGAGCGCAAATATGGGCGCTTCGGCATTCCAAACCTGACCAACATTCTGGTGGCGGGGCAGATCCTTGTCTTTGCCATTGAGCTGTTTATCGACCGCACCATCACCGCCTGGGTGGGCCTGAACCGTTTTTTCCTGCTGCAGGGGCAGATCTGGCGGGTGATCACCTTTGTGTTCATCCCCTTCTCCGGCGGCAGCATCCTCAGCGTGGTGCTGGGCATCTATTTTACCTGGTTCGTGGGCACGGCGCTGGAAAAGGAGTGGGGCGATTTCCGCTATACCCTCTATTTTCTGCTGGGCATGGTGGGCACGGTGCTGGCCTGCCTGCTTACCGGCGTGACGGCCAGCACTTACTGTCTGTCCCTTTCGCTGCTGCTGGCCTTTGCCATGCTGTACCCGGAGGTACAGCTGCTGCTGTTCTTCGTGATCCCCATCCGGGTGAAGTATTTCGGCTTCTTTGCGGCGGCCCTGTGGGTGTTCAGCTTCCTGTCCGCGCCGCTGGCCGGCAAGCTGAGCTACCTGCTCAGTATGCTGAACGTCTGGGCATTCTTTGGCCCCATGGCCTACCGCAGTGTGCGGGCCTGGATCCGCCGCGAGCAGTGGAAGCGCAAGAACCGGCGGTAAACTGCTGCTTTCCCGGACTGGCGGGCCGGGAGTTTCTCCGAGGACCGTCCGCTGGGGTGGGACCCTGTTGCCCGTCAGGGCAATAGGGCGGGCGATGGAATGGCCTGCAACAGCAACGACTGCTGCCAGTGGCAGAAACAGGGAGTTGCTGTTGGGGCAGTGGCCAGCAGGGTGCAAGGCTCGTTCAAGAGCCGACGCAGCCGCTGGGTGCCACAACCCGTTTTTCGTGTCCGAGGAGAAAGCTACCGGTCTGCCGGTCGAGCTAGTCGTAAATCAGAAGGAGCACTTAGACCATGATGCTGGACCGCATGGAAGGCAACGCAGAACTGAAAACCAGCGTGCACCAGATGCTGGCGTCCCGCCGCTTGACCCACAGCGTATTGCTGGTGGGCGAAGAGGGGCTGGGGGCCGGGTTTGCGGCCCGCTGCATTGCCGCAGATTATCTCTATCCGGCCGGTGGTGCCCCCGCCGAGGCCCTGCTGCGGGGCGAATGCTGCCGCGCTGTGGGCAAGGCCGGCAAACGCGACAGCGGCCAGATCGAGACCGGCATCGTGCGCGAAGCCATCTCGGTGGAGGGCATGGGGGCTGGCGGCCGGTATCTGGTCAGCCAGGTCACCGCCATGCGCAGCGAGATCTTCAACACCAGCCTGTCGGCCGAGGGCCGCGCAGTGCTGCTGTATCATGTGGAGCGCATGAACGAGGAATCCGCCAACGCCCTGCTGAAGGTCATGGAGGAGCCGCCGGAGGGCGTGCTCTTCCTGCTCACGGCCGATTCGCTGGCCGGGGTGCTGCCCACCATCCGCAGCCGCTGCGTCAGCTTTGCCATCGCGCCGGTGTCCCCGGCGGACTGTGCCCGCTACTGCACCGCCCATGGGGTGGACAAAAAGACGGCGGCACTCTACAGTGAACTGTTCGACGGCCACATTGGCACGGTGCTTACGGCGGCCCGCGACAAGGCTCGCACCGAGCAGGTGGACAAGGCCATGGAACTGGCCCGGGCCGCGCAGGCGGGCGACAGCTACACCGCCGCCGTGCTGCTGGCCCCCTACGAAAAAGACAAGGCCGGTGCGGCAGCTCTTTTGCGGGACCTCCGGGCCGTGGCAGCGGCGGGGCTGCAGGGCAGCCCCCATGCCCCGGTACAGGGCCAGCAGGCCCAGCGTACCCTGCGGCTGGCCGAAGCTGCCATCCAGCGGCTGGGCGCACAGGTGAACCCGAAGATCGTACTCACCGTATTTGCCGCAAGGCTGGCGCATGCATAAAAAAGACAAAAACAAACAGAGAACCCCTCCGGCGCTTGCGGTACACCGGAGGGGTTCTCTGTTTGGGGTATTGCTTTGGTGTGAGGAGGAATCATGTGTAAAGGAGCGGTTGCGGCCCCGCTGCCCTTACATGCCTTAGTATACCCGATTTTGCAGGAAAAGTCATTACCTTTCTGTGAAAAAATCAAAAAAACAGAAATTTTAAATGAAAATACGTCAGATTGCTTCAAAGATTCCGGTTCGGGTATTGCCGCGCACGGTCACACTTTCATCGCCGTAGGAAAAGGTGATCTCCAGCGTATGCCCCGTTGTGTACAGGGTGCTGTACTCGTCTTTGGTCAGCGAAATCCCGGTTTCCGCAAAACAGATCTCCTGCGGCTGGAGGGTTTCAAGGTGGCCTTTTTCCTCTGGAGTGAAACGGGAAGTATGGGTACAGGCATAGAGCCGGTAATGATTCCGCGGCTGGCCGTCCATCCGGATGGTGAAATTGTCCAGAACATCCCCGTTTTCGGCAACGCCACGGAACGGCAGCTGGGCGGTTGTGTCATTGCTGTTCTGCATGGTAAAGTAGATCGGCAGACTGTAAGAAGGGATCTGGGTGAGAAAATCACTGCTCCAGAAACCGGAAAGTACGATGCCGCCCACCGACGGCAGGACGGTGCTTTCCACCGGCCCGGCGGTGTATTCGGTACTGTAATGATCCGGAAGCAGATAGCCGGTAAAGGTCTGGCGCTGCCCGCCGTAAAGCAGCGTGAGGCTCCAGGGTGCAGGGTCAACGGTCCGCAGACCGGCGCTCAGATCCTCCGGCTGCAGCTTGCAGCTGTAAGAGATGGTCTGGGTCTCCCCGGCTTTCAGCTGGACGTCCTGCACATATCTGGAGCCGTTCCACTTGTTCAGGCCGGTAAAGGTAAACTCTCCGCCGTAACGGCTGTTTCCGAGCATGGGAATAAAGTTTTCTTGATTGAAATAGGCCGCAGAGGAATTGGTGTTCTCTATATTCAGATGGATCTCCATCTGCCGGAAATTATTTCCGTAATCCTTGGCAAAGGCGCGGATGTAATTCACCCGCAGGCCGCCTACCGTGGGCACGGCAGCGCCGCCCTCCACAGGGTCGCCTGCGCCGCAAAGCAGGCCGGACACCGCAGAGCCGAGCATCAGGCAGCCGGAAACTTTCAGGAAGCTGCGGCGGGAAATTTTCCAGGACATAAACATCCTCCTCTCAGAAATCAAGCAGATATTACCTGCTTTTATCATACACGATGTGCAACTGGAATGCAACATGATCTTTGCAATGCGGCAGAAATTGGTCAATCTGCTGTGATTTTCAGTTCCCGTGCGTGCATTTTGCCATGCTCCACATAGTGGGCGGCATTGTGGAGGTTTGCGGCGATCTGTGCCTCGGTCACCGGTTTGATGATCTTTGCCGGGACGCCCACGGCCACCGATCCGTCCGGGATGACCATGCCCTCCGGCACCAGTGCCCCGGCCCCGATGATGCAGTTTTTGCCCACCACGCAGTGGTTCAGCAGGGTGGCGTGCATCCCGATCAGGGTGCCGTCGCCCACGGTGCAGCCGTGTACCACGGCGCTGTGGCCCACGGTGACGCTGCGGCCCAGGGTCACGGCCCCGCCTACGTCGCAGTGCAGCACGGCATTGTCCTGCACGTTGCTGTTCTCGCCGAGGGTCAGGGTACCGTCGTCGCCCCGCAGCACGGCCCCATACCATACGGTGGAGCCGGGCTTCAGAATCACATCGCCCTGCACGGTGGCGTTGGGAGCCACAAAGGCCGCGCCTTCGTTGCGGGGACTTTTTCCACAAAAGGACAGGAACATTGTGAAAAACCACCTTTCTCTTTTGGTTCGTTTATGGTATTCTTATAAGTAAGGAACAAAAATGTGCGCACCGGTTTTGCCGGAGCGGGATTCAAGGGGGTACCTTCATGCTTCACAACACGTTCTGCCGCCGGTTGGCGGCGCTGGTGCTTACGCTGGCGGTCGCCGTCAGTGCAGTGCTGCCGGTATTTGCAGTATACCCCATGCCCATCCAGACTGCAACCGAGACCGAGGCCGTGTACCTGTTCAATGCCGATACCGGCAAGACACTGCTGACCCAGAATGCCGACCAGCCCCGCTATGTAGCCAGCCTGACCAAGATGATGACGGCCCTGCTGCTGCTGGAAAGCGGCAAGGACCTGAACGGTGAGGTCACGGTGCCCACCGACCTGACCCAGGAGTTCAAGGACATCCAGAACGCCAACGGCACCACCATGGGCCTGCGAATCGGGGAGACGGTGCGCCGCATCGACCTGCTGAACGCCCTGCTCATCACCAGTGCCAACGACGCGGCCAGCGTCATCGCCTGGGACGTGGGCGGCAGCCTGAATGCCTTCATCCAGCAGATGAACGCCCGTGCTGCAGAGCTGGGCTGCACCAGTGCCACCTTTACCTGCGCCCACGGCCTGTACGATTACGGCAATGTGGCCTCGGCAGAGGACATGGCAAAGATCGCGGCGGCCTGCGCGGCCAACGAGACCTTTGCGCAGGTGGCCGGTTCCACCACCTATACGCTGGGCCAGACGAATTTCCACAGCGAGCAGCGCACCATCAGCAGCTCCAACCCGCTGATGGACGCCTCCGGTGCTTATTATAAGGATTCTGTCAAGTGGGTCAAGGGCGGTTTTACCACCCTGGCAGGCCGCTGTGCGGTGGCCCTTGCCCAAAAGGACGGCCACACCTACGGCCTTGTGATCCTGGGCAGCGACAGCAACGAGCATCTGTACAGTGAGTGTGACGAACTGTTTGACTGGGCCTTTGCCAGCTTTGCCGACCGGCCGCTGGTGGACACCCAGACCGTGGTGACCACTGTGGACCTGACCAAATGCCGCACCCATCCGGAGGTGGAACTGTATGCGGCTGCTCCGGTCAGAGGCTACGGTCACGCGGACGACAAGGTGAGCTATTCCTTTGACCTGCCCGAAAGCGTGTCGGCCACCGTGAAAAACGGCCAGAAGCTGGGCACCGCCACGGTGTATCTGGACGGCTGCGAGGTAGGCCAGGTGGATCTGGTGACCCATCAGGAGTACGTCTCCGACTTCCGCACCGACAGCCGGTCCACCCTGCTGCTGTTGGCCGCACTGGCGGTCATCCTGCTCGTGCTGAGTGTTGTCACGCTGGCATGCGGCGGCGGTTCCCGCAACCTGAACCGGCGGCGCAGAATGAAGCGGAGAAGATAAGCCGAACGATAAGAGCCGCTGCTGCACATCATCCGTGCAGCAGCGGCTCTTTTTGCATATTACACCGCGCCGTAGATGCCGTGCACCGATACTTCGCCGGTGAACACATGCACTTCGCCGCTGTCGGTGCGCACCACAAGGCGTCCTTCCTCGTCCACGTCGATGGCCTCCCCGGCGCCCTGCCCGCCCTCCGGCAGGTCAAAGGTGACCCGGCGGCCCAGATTGACGCAGGCGGCCTTGTACTCCTCCCGGAAGGGCGCAAAGCCGTCCCGAGCAAAGGTGTACAGGTTGCGGTCAAAGCCAAAGTCGGTCAGGCCCTCGGCCAGCCAGGCAGGGTCGGCGGCAAGATCAACGTTTGCCCCCTGCAGTGCCAGCGAGGTGCCGTTGGGCAGGTTGGCGGCGTCAAAATAGCTCTGGGGCTGGGCCAGATTGATGCCGATGCCGCACAGGATGCCGCGCCCCTGCTGCTGGTAGCCGTAGCTCACGCTTTCGCACAGGATGCCCACGACTTTTTTGCCGTTGAGCAGCAGGTCGTTGGGCCATTTGATCTGGCAGTCCACGCCGTAGCGCAGCTGCAGCTGGTGGCGCACCGCCAGACTGGCCAGCAGCGGCAGGGTGGCAGGCTGGGCCAGCGGCTCCCGGATGGCCACCGTATAGTACAGGGCCTTGCCCTCGGCGTTCACCCAGCTGCGGCCCAGACGGCCGCGCCCGGCGGTCTGGTTTTCGGTATACACGGCCCCCACCGGACCGAATTCTTCAAAATGCTCTTTCACATAGGCGTTGGTGCTGCCGCATTCCGGCAGATAGCGCACCTCGTTGATGCTCATTGCTTCGGTACCTCTTTGTGCTCATAGGCGGTCACCTTGCCGTTTTCCAGCGTCAGCAGGCCGTAGGTGTTGGGGCCGGTGTAGCAGCGGCCGCAGGAGCCGGGGTTGAACAAAAACACCTTGCCCCGCTGCTCGGCATGGGGAACATGGGTGTGGCCGAACAGGGCCACTTCCGCGCCCCGGGCAGCAGCGGCATCTGTCAGCGTGTCCAGATCGTATTTTACGCCGTACATATGGCCGTGCGTATAGAACGCGATGGTCTGGTCAAAGGCGGCCAGACCGTCCATCGGCTCCAGAGCGCCGTAGTCGCAGTTGCCGGCCACCGAGTAGGCCCGCAGCCGGGGGTACAGGGTCAGGGCCTGTTCCAGGTCCCGCAGGCCGTCGCCCAGAAAAACCAGGGCGTCAATGTTCGCATTCTCCTTCAGCAGCACCCGCTCAATGGCGGCGCGTCCGCCATGGCTGTCGCTCAGGACCAGAAGTTTTGTCACGAAAAAAGTCCTCCTCTTATCATTCCGCAGTCTGCCGGTCCTGTTGCAGAACCAGCAGCTGCTTGTACACTTCGCTCTTGGAATAGGGCGTGCCCTGTGCCGCCGCCTTGGCCGCTGCCGTGGGGCCAAAGCCCTCACCCGTCAGCTCCAGTGCCCGCTGCGCTGCCTGCTCCAGCGTCAGCCCGGCGTCGGCATCCTCCCCGGCGGGGGCACCGGCCATCACCAGCACATACTCGCCGCGGGGGTCGTTGGCCCTGTAGTGCTCCACGGCCTCGCCCAGGGTGGTTTTCCAGATCTCCTCGTGGAGCTTGGTCAGCTCCCGGCACAGGGTGATGCTGCGCTCCGGGCCAAAGGCGGCGGTCAGGTCGTCCAGGGTGGTGCGCAGCTTGTGGGGTGCTTCGTAAAAGATCACGGTGCGCTTTTCGTGCAGAAGATCGGCCAGCCGTTCCTTTTTCTGCTTGCGGTTCACCGGCAGAAAGCCCTCGAATACCCAGCGGGAGGTGTCCTGCCCGGACACGGCCAGTGCTGTGACGCAGGCCGAGGCAGCCGGCACCGGCACCACCTTGATGCCGCGGGCCAGAGCGTCCCGCACGATCACCTCACCGGGGTCGGAAACGCAAGGCATGCCCGCATCGGAGCACAGCGCACAGCTCTCCCCTGCCTCGATGCGCTGCAGAATGGCCTCGCCCTTCTGCAAAGCGTGCTCGTAGTAGCTGACCATGGGCTTTTTCAGGCCCAGAAAGTTCAGCAGCTTCATGGTCACGCGGGTGTCCTCGGCGGCAATGAAGTCTGCCGCGCCAAAGGTGGCGGCCACCCGGGGCGGCATGTCGTCCAGGTTGCCGATGGGGGTTGCCACGATGTAAAGAGTTCCTGCCATAGTTACCTCCCGTAGAGCGCCGCTCCGGCGCTGATGAGCACATCCGGCTCCACACGCAGGCCGGTCTTGCGGTTTTTCTGGGCTTCCACAAGGAAAAGCCACGGGGCTGCGTCTGCCCGGTTCTTGACGAAGGCCAGCCGCTTGGGCTCCAGCCGGTGGGCCCGCAGCACATCCAGCACTTCGGCCAACCGCTCCGGCCGGTGGCACAGTGCCAGCCGCCCGCCGTCCTTCAGCAGGCGGAACGCGCAGGCACACACATCGTCCAGCGTGCAGGTGTTTTCGTGCCGGGCCAGCGCGTGGGCCGCATTCTGACTCTGAGGCCCGGCGGTAAAATAGGGCGGATTACACGCACACACGTCAAAACTGCCCTCCCCCTGCCGGAAGGTGCGCAGGTCGGCGCAATGGGGCGTGATGTGGCCGATGCCTTGTTCGGTGACAGCATCGGCCAGCAGGGCGCTGCCCTCGGGTTGGAGCTCCAGCGCTGCACAGGGGCCGCGGTGGCCGCGGTCGTGCCACTCCAACGCCACGATGCCGCAGCCGGAGCACAGGTCGGCCGCCGTCTGGCTGCGTTTTGGCTCGCAGAAGCGGGCCAGCAGCAGCGCGTCCGACCCGAACCGGTGGGCAGGGGTGCAGTAGACCTTTGTTCTATTATACAAAACTTCGGTAGAATGTTCCATAGACAGTGTGCCGATTCCTCTCAGAAAAATAACCGGAATTGCTCCCGGAATTTGTGCAAAAACAAAAAGCAGCAGACCCGCCTGAACAGGTCTGCTGCCTTGGATGCGTTATTCCGGCAATGCCGCTGATTATTCAGCGGTGATTGCACCGGTGGGGCAAGCGCCCTCGCAAGCGCCGCAATCGATGCAAGCGTCTGCGTTCACAACTGCAACGCCGTTCTCAACGGCAACTGCACCAACCGGGCAAGCGCCCTCGCAAGCGCCGCAGCCAACACATGCGTCAGAAACCTTGTGTGCCATAATAAACTCTCCTTTTTTATCCCGTGCCGATGTAATTATGAAGAAACGTACCTTGGCACGGCCACGCACGCCCCCCGGAATTTGTATCCTTGTCTGCATTCTAACAAAGCAGGCCGGAAAAGGCAAGACTAACCGTGCTGCCACAACAACAAAATAAAATATTTTGTGGGGTTGCACAAAAGCACGGCCTAACTTATAGCCAAAATTGCCGGAGATTTTTAGCGAAAATCACGAAGCCTGGTTAGTTTTGTAATACTAACCACTCGGACGCTCATTCTTTCTCATTCGTGCGGCGGCGGGGGCAGGCGGGGCGCTTTTCGTCGTCGGAGCTTGCCACCACCGGGGCGGGGTTGCGCACGCCGGAGTAATCATCGTCCGGGTCGGGACGGCGGGGCGGGCGCTTGCCGCCGCTCACATACTCGCACACGCCCACCTTGTAGTACCGGGGTGCGAGGCTTTCGGTGCCGCAGCGCACCCGCAGGTAGCCGGATACCGGGTTCACCTCCAGCACAGTGCCCAGACCGTCCGGGGTGCGCACCGTGCTGCCCACCATGGGCATGATGCTGTTCAGGTACTCGTAGGCGCTCTCCTCGTAGGCAAGGCAGCACATCAGACGGCCGCAGGCACCGCTGATCTTGGTGGGGTTCAGCGAAAGGCCCTGCTCCTTGGCCATCTTGATGGAAACGGGCTGGAAATCCTTCAAAAAGCGGCTGCAGCAGAAGGGCTGACCGCAGATGCCCAGACCGCCGATCATCTTGCTCTCGTCGCGCACGCCGATCTGGCGCAGCTCGATGCGGGTGTGGAAGATGCCGGCCAGATCCTTGACCAGCTCACGGAAGTCCACGCGGCCGTCGGCGGTGAAGTAGAACATGATCTTGGAACGGTCGAGGGTATACTCGGCCTCCACCAGCTTCATCTCCAGCCCGTGGCGGGCAATGCAGTCCTGGCAGGTGCGGTAGGCGCGCTTTTCGTCCTCGCGGTTCTGGCGCATCCGGCGCACATCCACGCTGTCGGCCATGCGGGTAATGGGCTTGAGGGCCTTGGGCACCGCCGCGTCGGCGATCTCCTTGACGCCCTGCACCACCTCGCCGCACTCGATGCCGCGGGCAGTCTCCACGATGACGTAATCGCCGGTACGGATATCCGCATCGGCAGGGTCAAAATAATAGCTTTTGCCGTTTTCTTTGAAACGGACCGAAATGACTTTTTTCATAGTTCTCCTCGTCTGCTGGTTCGCTCTATCGGGAAAAAGGCCGCAAAAGGGCCTACTGCTCCATTCTGAACTCTAGTATACCATATTCAAAAGCACATTTCCACGCAAAAAACAAAATGCGCCCGGTGCAATGATCCGGCCCTTCGGACCGTATTTCAGGCGGAGTGTGACGGAATTTGGTCCCGAACAGACGGCAAAGAGAAAAGTTTTGTGAAAGAAAGTGACGGGCTCTGTTGCAACCCTACGTCTTCTGTGTATAATAGGAATGTTAAAGTGTGAACGAGCCTCTTGCGGAGGTAAGGACTGCGGTGCTGCGGTGCATGGCAGGGAAACGGTAGGAAAAATGGAAAAATTCAGTGTCAAAAAGCCATTCACGGTGCTGGTGGCTGTGGTGATGGTGCTGATCTTGGGCTTTGTGGCCATCACGAAGATGCAGACCAATCTGCTGCCCGACGTCAGCACGCCGTATCTGATGGTGGTCACCGTATACCCGGGTGCCAGCCCGGAGCGTGTGGAGAGCGAAGTGTCGGACGTGCTGCAGAACGCCCTCACGGTGCCCGGTGTGGAGAACATCACGGCCACCTCGGCGGAGAACTACAGCCTGCTGCTGATGCACTTCACCGATGATACCGACATGAACAGTGCCCTGGTGAAGGTGTCCAACAAGCTGGATCAAGCCAAGAGCGACCTGCCCAGCAGCTGCCTGACGCCCTCCATCATTGAGTACAGCCTGAACATGAACGCCTTCATGACCGTGGCAGTGAGCCGGGAGGGCAGCGACATCTACCAGCTGTCTGAGCTGGTCAAGGACACGCTGGTGCCCTATGTGCAGCGCAAGGGCGGCGTGTCCAATGTGTCGTCCAGCGGTCTGGTGGAAAAGCTGGTGCAGGTGCAGCTGAATCAGGACAAGATCGACGAGATCAACGCCCAGCTGCTGGACCTGATCGACACCAAGCTGGCGGATGCCCGTGCCCAGTTGGACAGTGCGGAAAGCCAGATCGCCGCCGGCCGCGCCGAATACGACCGGCAGATGAAGAACTTTGGCAACACCGTGTCCAACACGGTGCTGGCCTCCATGAGCACCGAGGTAGGCAACGCGGTGGATGTGGTGCGCAAGCAGGCCCAGGCGCTGATGAAAAGCGTGAACCAGCTCATTGCCGTGGTCAAGGAGCCGGAGATCCAGCAGGCACTGATCGAGGTGCAGCAGGGTCTGCAGAAGGTGCTGGACAAGTTCGACAACACCGGCATGCGGGACATCGACTCCCTGATCGAGGTCGTGTCCGAACTGCGTGACGTGACCGACAAGCTCACCGATGCCCTGCAGAAGCTGCAGGAGCGGGTGAACACCGAGACCGGTACGGAGGGCAGTAGCGCTGCTGATCTGGCGGACGAGCTGCAGCTGCAGCAGAGCCTGCAGGTGATCTACAGCACGCTGGAAGATACCATCAAGGCCATGGACAATGTGCCGCAGCTCATGAGCACCTTCTCCGGTGCACTGGGCAGCTTTACCCAGCAGCAGCTCAACGCCTACATGCAGTTTACCGAGGCCCGCGAGCAGCTCAACGAGTACGAAAAGCAGCTGGAAACGGCCAAGCAGGAGTACGAGACGGCCCGCACCCAGGCGCTGGCCCAGGCGGATGTGCAGAAGCAGCTGGACATCAACACCCTGTCCACCCTGATCTACGCCCAGAACTTCTCCATGCCGGCAGGCTATGTGCAGGACGCCAGCGGCGAGTCCTGGCTGCTGAAAGTCGGCGAGGAGTACAACAGCGTGGATGACATTGCCGGTGCCCTGCTGCTGCATGTGGACGGCTACGGCGACGTGCGCCTGTCCGATGTGGCGGACGTGGAGGTCATCGACAACGCCGCCGACAGCTTCACCCGCCTGAACGGCGAACAGGCCGCCGTGCTCAAAATTTATAAAAACGCTACCTCCAGTGCCAGCGACGTTTCGGACAACTGCCTGAGCGCCTTCCAGGAGCTGGAAGCCCAGTATGACGGCCTGCACATCGTGGTGCTGTCCAACCAGGGCAACTATATCACCATCATCATCCGCAGCATCCTCACCAGCATGGCGGTGGGCGCTGCGCTGGCCATCATCGTGCTGGCCATCTTCCTCAAGGACGTCAAACCCACGCTGGTGGTCGGCATCAGCATCCCGCTGTCGGTGCTGTTTGCCGTGGTGCTCATGTACTTTACCAATCTGGACATGAACGTCATGACCCTGGCGGGCCTGTCCCTGGGCATCGGCATGCTGGTAGACAACTCGGTGGTGGTCATCGAGAACATCTACCGCCTGCGCAGCCGGGGGGTCCCGGCGGCCCGCGCCGCCGTGCAGGGCACAAAGCAGGTAGGCATGTCCGTCATCGCCTCCACCCTCACCTCGGTGTGCGTGTTCCTGCCGGTGGTGTTCTCCTCCAGCATCGTGCGCAGCCTGATGCTGCCCATGTCGCTGTGCATCGGCTACTGCCTCATGGCGTCCCTCATCGTGGCTGTCACCGTGGTGCCGGCGGCTGCCTCCACCGTGCTGAAAAAGGCCGAGCCCAAGGAGCTGCCCTGGTTTGAAAAGGTCCAGGACAAGTACGTCCAGAGCCTGAAATGGTGCCTGCAGCACCGTGCCGTGCCGCTGGCAGCTGCCGTGGTGCTGCTGGTGTTCAGCGGCTGGCAGGTGCTGAACATGGGCATCGAGCTTCTGCCCCAGATCACCAGCAACGAGGCGGTCATCACGCTGTCCACCGACGCAAGCCTGAGCAAGGAGGAATCCTACGTTGTGGCCGGCAAGGCCGTGGAAGCTGCCATGGCCGTGGACAATGTGACCGAGGTGGGCATCACCACCGACACCAGCGTGGCGGGCATGGACATCAGCCAGCTGGGCCTGCCCAGCACCATCACCGACCTGCTGGCTGCCGCCAGCAGCTACGGCAAATATCAAATCAACGTGATGCTGAAGGAGGATCTGTCTTCCCGTCAGATCGAGACCGCCCGGCAGGCGCTGGAAACCGCCATTGCCGGGGTGGAACAGTGCACCGGCACGGTGGAGATCTCCGGCATGACCGGGGAGCTCACCAGCCAGCTGTCCAGCGGTCTGTCCATCAAGATCTATGGTTCCGATGTGAACACCCTCACCGCCCTGTCGGAAAAGGTGGTGGATATCGTGAACAGCACCCCCGGCTTTGCCAACGCCACCAACGGCCTTGGCGCCGGTGACTCCACCATCATCCTGAAGGTGGACCGCGACAAGGTGCGCGCCTACGGCCTGACCGTGGCCGAGGTGTACCAGAAGATCGCCCAGCGGCTCACCACCACCGCCACGGCCCAGACCCCGGTGACGGTGGATGGCACCACCATGGACGTAAAGATCACCAATAATCTGGACCCCCTGACCAAGGAAAACATGATGGACATGACCTTTGACACCAGCGTCCTGAACACCGATGGCGAGACGGTGACCGGCACCTGCACCTTGGCTGACATTGCCACCTGGGAGACCGGCACCGCGCCGGACTCCATCACCAGCGAGAACCAGACCGAGTACGTCACCGTCACGGCCGACACGCTGGACGGCTACAACACCACCGTGCAGTCCCGCGTTCTGCAGAAGGCCCTGAACGAGTTTGCGGCCGGCAGCGAGATGCCGGAGGGCTGCAACTTCTCCATGGGCGGCGAGACCGAGAACGTGGACTTCATGGTCAGGGAAATGGTCCAGTGGATGGCTCTGGCCCTGCCCTTTGTGTATCTGGTCATGGTGGCGCAGTTCCAGAGCCTGCTGTCCCCCTTCATCGTGCTGTTTACCGTGCCGCTGGCCTTTACCGGCGGTCTGCTGGGTCTGCTGCTCACCGGCCAGCAGCTGACCATGATCTCCATGATGGGCTTCATCGTGCTGATGGGTACGGTCGTCAACAACGGCATCGTGTTCGTGGACTACGCCAACCAGCTGCGCATGGGCGGCATGGAGCGCCGCGCCGCACTGGTGGCCACCGGCAAGACCCGTATGCGTCCCATTCTGATGACCACCCTGACCACCGTGCTGGCAATGCTGCAAATGGTGTTCAGCAACGATATGGCAAGCCAGCTGATGAGCGGCATGGCCATCGTCATCATCTGCGGCCTGAGCTACGCCACCCTGATGACCCTGTATATCGTGCCTATCCTGTACGATATCCTGTTCAAGAAACCGCCGCTCAACGTGGATATCGGCAGCGATGAGGATTTGGACGACATCCCGGACGATGCCGCCGAGTTCATTGCCGCCCAGTCCTCTGCGGCACAGCCTCAGCCGGAAGCATAAGGCTTACAGCCTGTATCACCAAAGCGCCCCGCATTTCCATCGGAAGTGCGGGGCGCTTTTTGGTATTGTAGGCACTTTCGATGATTCTAACAAAAAATCGCCGCAAAAATTGGATGGTAATTCTAAAAGGATTCCAACACAAAACTGTAAAACTGTGATATAATCATAAATACAGACAAGATGCAAAAGGGGGCAGTCTGCCCCTTTTGCATTTCCGAAAAAAGCTTTAGGAGGCGAGGCCCAATGGCACAGATCCGTTCCAAGCCCTTCGGTGTGACCAAAGAGGGCGCTAATGTTACCGAGTACATCCTCTCGAACCCCGGCGGTATGTCCGTCAGTGTGCTGGATTACGGCTGCGTGATCAAAAATATCATCGTCCCGGCCAAAAACGGCCCGGTGGATGTGGTGCTGGGTCACGACACCATGGCAGATTACGAAAACGACTTCACCTCGTCCGGCAGCACCTGCTGCGGTGCCTTTGTGGGGCGCTACGCCAACCGCATCGAAAACGCCGTCTTTACCTTGGGCGGCAAGACCTATCAGCTGGAAAAAAACTGCGGCGAGCACCATCTGCACGGCTGTTTTTCCCGGAAAATCTATGAGGTGAAGTACTTCGGCGACACCCTGCTGATGGAGGCTGTAAGCCCTGACGGCGAGGACGGCTTTCCCGGCACCCTGAAGATCGCGGTGCGCTATACCCTCACTGACGACAACACCTTCCGCATGGACTACCGTGTGTCCTCGGACGCTGACACGATCGTAAACCTGACCAACCACAGCTACTTCAATCTGGACGGCGGCGGCGACGTGCTGAACCAGAAGCTGCGCATCTACGCCTCCCGCTATCTGGAGGGCAACAATACCACCTGCCCCACCGGCAACATCCTGCCCGTGGTGAACACCCCCATGGATTTTACTGCCGGTAAGACCATCGGCAAGGAGATCGACACCGGCTTCTCCCAGACCACCATGGTGGGCGGCGGCTACGACCACTGCTATGTCATCGACCGCGCACGCGGCTCCAGCCAGAGCATCTGCGCATGGGCGACCAGTGATAAGACCGGCATCAGCATGAAGCTGTACACCACCCAGCCGGGCATCCAGCTGTACACAGCCAACTTCCTGCAGGACTGCCCCAGCCCCGGCAAGGGCGGCAAGCCGCTGCAGAAATACGGCGGCTTTGCGCTGGAAACGCAGCACTACCCCTGCAGCCCCTCCCACCCGGAGTTCCCCTCCACGGTGCTGCGGGCCGGCAAGGTGTTCCGCGCCACCACCACCCTGCGCTTCTTCACCGGCAAGCAGTGCGGGAAACTGTAACGACTCAGAACGGACGGCTGCCGGAAGCGGACAGCCGTCCGTTTTCTTTCTCCCATTTGCACAAAGAGGGCCATCCATCCATTTGCGGCAGACAAAAAATGCTTTGAAATCAGAAATTGCAAAATTGAAGATGCAACAAAATTACATGTAAATAAAAACCGCGTCCCTTGATTCTGCGCAGAGAACGTTGTATTCTTTAAGCAGGCCGGGGCACGCCCGGCCGCAGCTGAACAAGTGATAAGTGAGAGAGGTACTGGACTATGGCAATTTTGGTTTCCGGCGGTGCCGGCTATATCGGCAGCCACACCTGCATCGAACTTCTGAATGCCGGCTATGACGTGGTCGTGGCAGATAACTATTATAACGCTTCCCCCGTGGTGCTGGACCGCGTGAAGCAGATCACCGGCAAGGACTTCCGCTTCTACAATGCGGACATGACCAAGCACGAGGACGTGGAGAAGATCTTCACCGAGTGCCCGGACATCACCGCCGTCATCCAGTTTGCCGCTTACAAGGCGGTGGGCGAGAGCGTGTCCAAGCCCATCGAATACTACTATAATAACCTCAACTGCACGCTGGTCATCCTGGACGTGATGCGCCGCCACAACTGCAAGAACTTCGTGTTCAGCTCCTCGGCCACCGTCTACGGCGACCCCGCCAGCGTGCCCATCACCGAGGACTTCCCCGTGGGTGCCACCACCAACCCCTACGGCACCACCAAGGCTTTCACTGAGCGCATCCTGCAGGATGTCTGCAAGGCCGACCCAAGCCTGAACGTGGCCCTGCTGCGCTACTTCAACCCCATCGGTGCCCACAAGTCCGGCCTCATCGGCGAGGACCCCAACGGCATCCCCAACAACCTGATGCCCTACATCGCCAAGGTGGCGGTCGGCAAGCTGGAAAAGGTGCATGTGTTCGGCAACGACTACCCCACCCCGGACGGCACCGGCGTGCGCGACTACATCCATGTGGTGGACCTGGCCCGCGGCCATGTGTGCGCCATCCGCAAGCTGGAAACGAACTGCGGCCTGTTCATCTGCAACCTGGGCACCGGCAAGGGCTACAGCGTGCTGGAAGTGCTCCACGCCTTTGAAAAGGCCTGTGGCAAGCAGATCCCCTACGTCATCGACCCGCGCCGCCCCGGCGATATCGCTGAGTGCTACGCCGACCCCACCAAGGCCAAGAACGAGCTGGGCTGGGTGGCACAGTACGGCATTGAGGACATGTGCGCCGACAGCTGGAACTGGCAGCAGAAGAACCCCGACGGCTACAACACCGCAAAGTAACGCATGATTTCCAAAAGCCGTGCATTCTCTGAAAAGAGTGCACGGCTTTTTTGGTTACGGAACGATTGGAAATCCCCTCCGCTTCGCTCTGGGGATATTCAGCGGAAAATTTATTTTTATATTGGCGTTTGTCGCGGCCTGCGGGCCGCTCCAAACGCATTTTCACCAGAGGGTCGTAATGGGAAGCGGCATCTGCTGCCGGTAACGGTTCTGCTGTTCCTGCTGCGCGACGGCTGTAAAGCCGGCAGCAGCCGATGCCATCATCCGTAACGACCCCATCTGTGAAAAGGCAAATCCGGCAGGGCCGCAGCCCTGCCGGATTTGCAAACTTAAAAATAGTATTTCCGCTGATATAGCCAGAGCGAAGCGGAGGCTATTTTAAATCGTATTTTCTCTGCTCTTCTATTGACATATTTCGCCAGTTAGCCTATATTACTATTGTTCGCAAAAGCTAACATTTTTCGCTCAAAGGAGCATGAAATATGACACTGAAAGAATTGCAGATCGGCAAGAGCGCGGTGGTGGACACGGTGGGCGGCACCGGGGCCCTGCGGCAGCATTTTCTGGATATGGGCCTTGTTCCGGGGGCGCAGGTCACCCTGATCAAGCTGGCCCCCATGGGCGACCCCATGGAGCTGCGCATCCACGGCTATGAGCTGACCCTGCGCCTGGATGACGCCGCACAGATCGGCATCATCCCCACCGAAAAGGTCCCGGCGGCCCCCGCTTTGGTGGATGATAAGATGGTGGACCACCCGGGTCTGGGTGAGGGCGGCAAGTACCACATCAAAAAGGGCGAGCATCCCCTGCCGGACGGCACGACCCTGACGTTTGCGCTGGCCGGCAATCAGAACTGCGGCAAGACCACCCTGTTCAACCAACTTACCGGTTCCAACCAGCATGTGGGCAACTTCCCCGGTGTGACGGTGGACCGTAAGAGCGGTGCCATCAAGGGCCACCCGGAAACGGAGGTCACCGATCTGCCGGGCATCTACTCCATGTCGCCCTACTCCAGCGAGGAGATCGTCACTCGGCAGTTCATCATCGGCGAAAAGCCCACCGGCATCATCAACATCGTGGATGCCACCAACATCGAGCGCAACCTCTACCTGACCATGCAGCTCATGGAGCTGGACACCCCCATGGTGCTGGCCCTGAACATGATGGACGAGATGCGCGGCAACGGCGGCACGGTGCGCATCAACAGGATGGAAGCCATGCTGGGCATCCCGGTCATCCCCATTTCGGCTGCCAAGAATGAGGGCGTGGACGAGCTGGTGGACCATGCCGTGCATGTGGCAAAATATCAGGAGCGGCCCGGCCGCATGGACTTCTGCAGTGAGGATGACCACGGCGGCGCGGTGCACCGCTGCATCCACGGCATCATCCACCTCATCGAGGACCACGCCAAGGCGGCAGGCATCCCGGTGCGGTTTGCCGCCACCAAGCTGGTGGAGGGCGACCACCGCATTGAGGAAGCCCTGAAGTTGGACCAGAACGAAAAAGAGATGATCGAGCACATCATCGTGCAGATGGAGCAGGAGCGCGGCCTGGACCGCGCTGCCGCCATTGCGGATATGCGCTTCTCCTTCATTCAGGAGCTGGTGGCCCAGACGGTGGTCAAGCCCCACGAGAGCAAAGAGCAGCTGCGCTCCAACCGCATCGACAAGTTCCTCACCGGCAAATACACCGCCATCCCGGCGTTTATCGCCATCATGGGTCTGGTGTTCTACCTCACCTTCAACGTCATCGGCCTGTTCTTCCAGAACCTGATGGAAGCCGGCATCGACGCCCTGACCGGTGCGGTGGACACCCTGCTGACCAACTGGAACATCAACGAAGCGATCCATTCCCTGATCATTGACGGTGTTTTTACCGGCGTGGGCAGCGTGCTGAGCTTTTTGCCCATCATCGTGGTGCTGTTCTTCTTCCTGTCCATGCTGGAGGACACCGGTTATATGGCCCGCGTGGCCTTTGTGATGGACAAACTGCTGCGCCGCATCGGCCTGTCCGGCCGCAGCATCGTGCCCATGCTCATCGGCTTTGGCTGCACGGTGCCCGGCGTCATGGCCAGCCGTACCCTGCCCTCGGAGCGGGATCGCAAGATGACCATCCTGCTCACCCCGTTCATGAGCTGCTCGGCAAAACTCCCCATCTACAGCCTGTTTGCGGCAGCGTTCTTCCCGGATTATGCGGGCCTTGTCATGGTGCTGCTGTACTTTGGCGGCATCGTGGTGGGCGTGCTGGCGGCGCTGCTGCTCAAGAGCACCGTGTTCCAGGGCGAGGCGGTGCCCTTTGTGATGGAGCTGCCCAACTACCGCCTGCCCGGCCTGAAAAACGTGGCCCAGCTGCTGTGGGAAAAGGCCCGCGACTTCCTGCAGAAAGCCTTTACGGTCATCTTTGCGGCCACCATCGTCATCTGGTTCCTGCAGAACTTTGACCTGCAGCTCAGCCTGACGGCCTACCCGCAGGACAGCATCCTGGCCCGCATTGCAGGCGACATCGCCCCGCTGTTCGCCCCGCTGGGCTTTGCGGACTGGCGGGTGTCCACGGCCCTCATCACCGGCTTTATGGCCAAGGAGAGCGTGGTATCCACCCTGCTGATCCTCTTTGGTTCCACGGCGGCCCTGTCGGCGGCTTTGACCCCGGCCCAGGCGGCTCCCCTGCTGGTGTTCTGCCTGCTGTACACCCCCTGCATTGCGGCTGTGGCCGCAGTCAAGCGGGAGCTTGGCGGCAAGTGGGCCACCATTATGGTGGTGAACCAGTGTGTCGTGGCCTGGGGCTGCGCCCTGCTGGTGCGGCTGGTGGCTGTGCTGGTGTTCTAAGACAATATAAAAGGTTATAAAAGGGACAGCGAAAGGCCCGGAGGCTTTCCGCTGTCCCTTTTTGTGGGTTTTGGGAACCCTCTCAGTCAAATCCTGCGGATTTGCCAGCTCCCCCGAGGGGGGAGCTTTTATTCATCGATCGGTTAGCTGTAATAGACCTCCCCCTTTCGGGGGAGGTGGCACGGCGTAAGCCGTGACGGAGAGGGTTCGTCTCCCGCCCCCCTTGACAATCTCCGGCGGCTGCACTATAATACTTCAAAAATGAATGATTCAAAAATGAAAGGAGAACTCGGCGTGAATCCGAACATGGAATTTGCCATCAAGACCGCGCAGGCCTACAATGCGGTCTGCAAGCCCCTGTGTCAGGAGCTGAAGCTGCCGCAGACGGCCTTTGATATCCTGATGTTCCTTGCCAACAACCCGGACCGCAGAACGGCCAGCGACATCGTGGAGTTCCGCCATATCAAGGCAAATCTGGTGTCGATGAATGTAGACCGGCTGGTGAAGGAGGGGTATCTGGAACGGCGCGCCGTTGCGGGCGACCGCCGCAAGACCGAGCTGCTCTGCACCGAAAAGGCCCGCCCGGTCATCGAGCGGGGCCGCGCGGTGCAGAATGCGTTCTTTGCGCGGCTGCTGACCAACACCGACGAGCCGACCCGGGAGGCCTTTTTCCGGACCATGGAAATCATCGGGAAAAATCTGGACGATATTTTAAAGGAGAATGCATGAGATGAACGTGTTGTTTCCCGTTCTGGTCACCTTTTTTGCCGGCATGGGGGCCGGCCTTGGCACCGGCTTTGCCGGCATGAGCGCAGCAGCGGTGATCACCCCCATGCTCATCACCTTTTTGCACGTGGACCCCTATATGGCGGTGGGCATCGCCCTGTCGTCGGACGTGCTGGCCAGCGCTGTCTCGGCCTACACCTACCATAAAAACAAGAATCTCGATATCAAAAACGGCCTCATTATGATGGCCAGCGTGCTCACCTTTACGGTGGTGGGCAGCTGGGTGGCCAGCAAGGTGCCCTCGGCCACCATGGGCGGCTTTTCGGTGTTCATGACCTTCCTGCTGGGCATCAAGTTCATCCTGCGCCCGGTCATGACCACCAAGGAGGCCATGGAGGGGGTCAGCCCCCAGAAGCGTGTGGTGCAGTCGGTGGTGTGCGGCGTGCTCATTGGCTTTATCTGCGGCTTCATCGGCGCAGGCGGCGGCATGATGATGCTGCTCATCCTCACCAGCGTGCTGGGCTACGAGCTCAAGACGGCTGTGGGCACCAGCGTGTTCATCATGACCTTCACCGCCCTGACCGGTGCGGTCTCCCACTTTATGATCGGCGGTGCGCCGGACTGGGGCGTCTGGGTGCTGTGTGTGGTGTTCACCCTGCTGTGGGCCCGCATTGCGGCCGTGTTTGCCAACAAGGCTGCCCCCAAGACCCTGAACCGTGCCACCGGTGTCGTGCTGGTGGTGCTGGGCATCGTCATCATGGGCTTCAAGCTTCTGGCATAAAGATAAAATTTCGGAGAACGAAAAAACCGCCTGTGCGTCGGCACAGGCGGTTTTGGTTTTTACGGATTTACTTTTCCTCGATGGTGGAGCGCTCGATCACCCAGTCGGCAGCGCGGCGGATGGCCTCGGTGCGCTTCAGAGCGGGGATGTTGGTCTTTTCGCGGATCTCCTCCACGGTCTTTTTGGTGCGCTCGGCACGCTCGGCGATCATCTTGTCGATCTCCTCGTCGGTGGGCACCAGATTTTCCTGCTGTGCGATCTGCAGCAGAGCCATGCGGGCACGGGTGTTCTTCTCGGCACCGGCGTGCAGCTTGGCGGTAAAGCTCTCACGGGTCTCGTGGATCTGGCTCAGATAGCTGTTCAGGGTCATGCGCTGCATCTGCAGCTGCTGCTGCACGTTCTGCATCTCCTGCTGGTAGGTGCTCTCCACCAGAACGCCGGGCAGCTCGCCCTCAGCGGCGTCGGCCAGCTTGGCCAGCACCTGATCCTTGGCGCGGTTCAGTGCACCGCCGTGACGGCCGTCGTACAGCTGCTTGCGCACCTTCTCGCGGAACTCTTCCATGGTGTCCACGCCGCCTACCTTCTTGGCAAAGTCGCTGTTCATGGAAGGCAGCTGGCGCACGCACACGTCGTGCAGCTTGATCTTGAACACCACAGCCTTGCCGGCCAGGTCCTTTGCATGGTAGCGCTCCGGGAAGGTGACGTGGATGTCGAATTCGTCGCCTGCCTTGTGGCCCAGGATGCCGTCCTCAAAGCCGGGGATCATGCGGCCGCTGCCCAGCTGCACGGACTGGTTCTGTGCGGTGCCGCCCTGGAAGGCCACGCCGTCCAGCAGGCCCTCAAAGTCCATGTGCACCACGTTGCCCTTCACGGCCGGGCCCTTGTGGGGCACCAGCTCGGCGGCGGCATTGCGGCGGCGCTCCAGCACCGCGTCGATCTCCTTGTCGGTCACGGCGGGAGTGACGCACTCCACCACAAAACCGGTGGTCTGGGTCAGGTTCAGCTCCGGCTGCAGGGCCACGGTGGCGGTGGCTACAAAGCCCTCGTCCTTTTTCACGCTCACCAGGTCGTAGCTGGGCTCGTCCACCGGGTGGAAGCCGTGCTCGGCCAGCGCAGCGTCGTACAGTGCGGGCACGTCCTTGTCCATCAGGTCGTTGATGGCGTCGTACCAGAAGGTGTGCTCACCGCGGTCGGCCTCGATCTGGGCACGGTCGGCCTCGCCTTTTTCAAAGCCCTTGATCGTATAGTTGGCGCGGGTGCGCTCATACACCGCGTTGGATGCGGCTTCCAGTTCTTCGGCGGTGGCGCTGAAGGTCATTTTGCAGACGCTCTTTTCAGGAGTTTCCACGCTTACCAGTTTCATAGGATTTACCCTCCGTGTTGTCCTCTGCAGGGGAATACCGGGCTGCGCACCATGCCCTGCGGCATGTCCGGCCCGGCCCCTGTGTCCCTGCCAGGATGCAATTTCAAACATATAGTAAAGTTATTATAGCACAAGATAGCGAAAAGCGGTATAATAAAAATCATAAAATATGCCATTCCGGTATTTTTGCCCCGCCCTCCCCCGGCGGGACAGAGAAAGGATGTAGATGTCATGCGACTTTTCGACGTTCTGGGCCCGGTGATGATCGGGCCGTCCTCCAGCCATACCGCCGGTGCCGCGCGGATCGGCTACACGGCCCAGAAGCTGCTGGGCGAGGTGCCGGCAAAGGCGGACATCGGCCTGTACGGCAGCTTTGCCACCACCGGCAAGGGCCACGGCACCGACCGGGCGCTGGTGGCGGGCCTGCTGGGCCTGCGCCCGGATGATCCCCGCCTGCCGGACAGCTTTGCGCTGGCAGAGGAACAGGGCATGACCTTTACGATCCACCCGGTGGAGCTGCGCAGCGCCCACCCCAATACGGCGGTGCTCCATCTTACCGCCCGCAGCGGCCGGGAGCTGTCGCTCAAGGCCGCGTCGGTGGGCGGCGGCCGCATCCGGGTCACCGAGATCGACGGGGTGCCCGCCGACTTCGGCGGCGACAGCAACACCCTGATCATCCACAACGAGGACACCCCCGGCTGCATCGCCGAGGTGACCATGTCGCTGGCGCTGCGGCGCATCAACATTGCGTCCATGCAGGTGTTCCGGGCGGCGGTGGGCCGCTACGCGGTCATGGTGCTGGAATGCGACTCCCACATCCCCCACACGCTGGAACAGCAGCTGGCCGTGATGCCGGGCCTGCTCAAGGTCACCTGCCTGAATGTGGACGAGCCGGAAGGAATGGAGGAATGAGCCGTGTCGTTTTTGTCCTGTGAAGAGATGCTGGCGGCCGCCCGCAGCCAGAAGATCACGCTGGCTGAAGCCGTGCTGCGCAGCGACCTGGATGAGAGCCGCCTGACCGAGGAGCAGAGCCGTGCGGCCATGCACCACCTGTGGCAGGTGATGCAGGCCACCAGCCGGGAGTACGACCCGGCCCAGCGCAGCCGCAGCGGGCTTTCCGGCGGCGATGCCGCCAAGGTGGAACAGGCTCACAAAGAAGGAAAGCTGCTGGGCGGCGATTACCTGTCCGCGGTGACTGCCGAGGCCCTCAAGACCGCCGAGTGCAACGCCTGCATGAAGCGGATCGTGGCGGCCCCCACGGCGGGCAGCTGCGGCGTGCTCCCGGCGGTGCTGCTGCCGCTGGCCCGCGCCGGAGAAGCGGACGAAGAGGCCGTCTGTGAGGCTCTCTATGTGGCAGCAGGCTTCGGGCAGGTCATTGCAGCCCGGGCCACACTGGCCGGTGCCGAGGGCGGCTGTCAGGCCGAGGTGGGCGCTGCCAGCGCCATGGCCGCCGCTGCCCTGTGCAGCCTGAAGGGCGGCACACCGGAACAGTGCGCCGCCGCTGCTGCCATGGCGTTGGGCAACCTGCTGGGCCTGGTGTGCGACCCTGTGGCGGGCCTGGTGGAAGTGCCCTGCGTCAAGCGCAACGTAGTGGGTGCCGTGAACGCCGTGTCCTGCGCCAATATGGCGCTGGCCGGGGTGGACTATGCTATCCCCTGCGACGAGGTCATTGACGCCATGGGCCGCGTGGGCAGTCTGCTCTCCCCGGACCTGCGCGAGACCGGCCAGGGCGGCCTTGCCGCCACGCCCACCGGCGTAAAGATCGCCCAGCGCCTCGCACAGGAGAGCTGATGGGCCCGTTGATATGAGATAGAAAAAAGTCCGGAAAGACGCTCTATTCAAAAAAGAATCGAAAAAATTCAAAAAACCTGTTGACAAACCCGACTCTGCGTGATAAAATACATCATGTTCCGACCGGAACGTATGCGTTGGTAGCTCAGCTGGATAGAGTGACTGACTACGAATCAGTAGGCCGGGGGTTCGAGTCCCTTCCATCGCACCAGAAAATGCCGTGAAATCGAAAGATTTCATGGCTTTTTTGTTTTTCTGGCAGAGTCTGCACACTTTTGCACATCTCCTGCACACTTTACAAAAAAGCCATGAACTCTTTGCATCGCTTGCACAGAGTGTATTTCGCTGCACAAAAAAGAATCTTTTACGCGAAGAGCACCCGCGTCAGCTCGCGGCGTTCCTCTGCGTCCATCTGCCGGATGGCTTCAAGGATCATTTTACCCGTGATTTTTGTTGCCACCGGCGTTTTGTTTTCCGGGGGTTCCTGCGGCTTTGCACCGGCCACATCCTGCGTGTAGAAGTCGGCTTCGATCTTCTCGGTCAACTCCAACCGGGGTTTGTCCTGCGTG